>Ga0210004_1001827_pt1 | contig 12291 bp, 13 predicted proteins | sample CryGey13umfilter_FD_185450 | JGI IMG/M metagenome (GOLD analysis project Ga0210004, IMG submission 185450) | Groundwater microbial communities from aquifer in Utah, USA - Crystal Geyser 4/8/14 3 um filter (SPAdes) (version 3) | ecosystem: Environmental > Aquatic > Deep subsurface > Groundwater...
AGCTGGCGGAGGCGGGTTGGTCGAAGAAAAGATTTTACCGTTCAACCTCGTGGAGAACCTCGACTTTTTTCAGCTGTACTTCTCCATTCCGCTCCGCTTCAGTCGAAGAATAATACCGTCTGGCGTTTTTGTCTTTCAGTTTTGACATTTGAGTTTTAAGGTTTCCATTTCTTCCATTTTCTCGGGTCATGGCGAACTAAAGTTCGCCGCTACAAAGTCTCCTTCCTTCCCACGGAATCCCGCACCCCGCCGATTCCCTGCCCGTCCGGCAGGCGGGGGCGGGCGGGATGACACCAGTTTTAACTTTTTACTTTTTACTTTTAACTTATTTTCCATTATGCGCTATTTTTAGCAATTTGATAAGCCTTAAAATATTGCTCAACCCGGCGGCGGTCAATCCTGCGGCCGAAACACCGATGGGGCACTAAACTGCCGGAAAAAGTTTTGGGAATGTGCAGCAACTCGTGGATTAAAACCTTCTCTTGCTCTGCCGTTGTCAAACCGTCAAACTTTTCACTGATAACTTCTATGACATAAGCCGGAGAGATTGCAAGCGCCAGCTGCCACACTCGCGGCAGACTCCAAATGCGAGCGATGGCACGCGATTTTGATCCCAAGCTTCTGAAACAGTGAATCTGCTTTCGGTCAATGTGCAAAAACTGCAGCTTCTCAATTAAATCTTGCAGTCTGGCGTGGATATCCTTCGCCGGCCTAAAATCCATTTTACTGCTCTTCATGATTTTGACTTACCCACCTTCCGACTTAAAGTCTGCAAATAAACCGCAACCAATAAAATTGCAGCGCCAAAAGCGGTCGTTACATCCGCCAGAATGGTCTGAGTTTCCGTCTCGACTATGTTATGAGCCAATCCTCCTCCCATATAAAAAACCAGGGCCAGGTCAATTAAAATGGCGCGGATTTTCAAAATTTTATTCTTGACTCTGGCGGCCTCCAAAGAAAAAAGGATTAAATTAAAAAGGGTGATGACTACTCCAATTACCACAATCCACAAACCTCGAGTTGGCGAGATGTTCCAGATGACCACTCCTTCGGCCGTCCTTTCCGGCACAATAACCTCAAAAAACATCGTCAGAGTGGAAATCGTGTTGCCTGCCATAAACATCCAAAAAATAGGCTTTTCATATTTAGGGATAATTAAATTTAACCCGACCCTGGTGAAATAAGTGATGCCGATCCCGCCCAAAAGCAAGCCTATCGGATAACTCAAAGCCGTTATCCCGGGGTTTTTGTCCACCAAAAAACTGCCAAGCGCCCAGATGGCCGAAGCCCCCCCGATGCCGAGTAAAAAATAGGAAAAATAGCCCAGAATGTAATTTCGTTGCTTAAAATATGATGACAAAACCCAAATTCCGCTTCCGATTAAAAAAATGGCGGTTAAGCCCAAAGAAAGATTAGATGGAACCATAAAAATCCCTCTCTTTTAAAAACTTTTTAAAAATTCCTCAGCAGATGAATATCCCTTTTGTAGCTGCTTTGGCAACTTAAGATGCGGATTATTTTTAACAATTGAGTCAATCGCCTGAGTAGAAAATTTGACCGCCGCTTCCCCTGACAAACGGACATATTCTTCTACCAACTTTCCTAATAATTCAATCGGGTCCCCCAAAAGTTGAAAGACCTGGCCGCTGTCATCAACTAAAATTCCACCAATTTTTCTAACCTTGGCTACAGCCAGATCCAAACCAATAATTCCGGCCTGTTTTTGAACAATGGCCGTCCCCAGGCTTAAATAACTTTTAAGGTCTGGATTTTCTTCCATGGTTGATTTTGGCTCCATCTCGCGTCTAAAAGATCCTAATCAATCGATCAGTACAGGGTTTTCTAAATAATACAAATCAGTACTCCCTCCAAAAGCTGGATTGCTGACGGTTTTCACTTCCAAAACGCCCTCAACGCTCTTGGTCTGGCCTACGGCCGATTGCCAAATCTGGGTCTTGCCAGAATCGATTTTCAAGGGAAGTTGATCTAAATAATAGAAGGTTCCCAAATAATCGGGATTGCGAAAAGTATAGTGAACCTTGCCTTCGATTCTAATTTTTTGATGAAGAAATTGGGAGGCTGAATTTAAAACTTCACTGGCTGTTAACGAAGACTGCGTTAAACCTTTAACCGAATCGGAAACATTGCCGAATCCAAGGTCAGAAAAATTTGGTAATGATTGACCGCTGATTGCAAAGAATAAAACTACGGCCAAAACCGGGAAAATAATCCATAAAAAAATCTTTTTAGCAAAACGCTTGAGACCTCGAATCATAAATCAATTATAACAAAAAAATCAAGGTTGGGGAATGCTTGTACAGGTCGAACCTATTTTTGGATTATTGGAAGCCTTTTAGTTCTTAAATCTTAAATTTTGAATTTTCTAATGATGGCGAACTAAAGTTCTCCGCTACAAACGTGCCTATCCCGTGTAGCGGAAACCTTTAGGTTTCCATTTCGTTCAGAGCAGGCTTTTTAAAAGCCACTTTGCGTTTTTCGGTCTTTACGGTTAAAATTAGATACAAACGTATTCAAAAGTGAGCATGGGGTATGTCTATGCGCTAAACCAATTTAGTTTATCGGAAGATGGGTAATTTGGAATCAGTTTCTCTATAGAGACGAACTTAATCAGTAAAGTATGCCTAAGGATTAAAAAAATGTTCAATTCGTAAGCTGGCAAGATCAACATGAAAACGCTCTACTATCTTTTCATCTCCATGCGTCCCAGACAATGGATCAAAAATATGACTCTTTTCATCCCCATTGTCTTTTGGGGCTACCTTCTGCAGCCCGACAAGCTTCAAGCCGTATCTTTCGGCGTCATCATTTTTTGCGGGTTGACTTCCAGCATTTATCTTTTAAACGATCTTTTAGACCGCAAATTAGACCGGCTGCACCCAGGCAAAAAAAACCGTCCTATTGCCCGGGGCTTACTCAATCCTCCTTTGGTGTTGTCAACCAGTGCCACCCTGGCCTTGATTTCTCTTTTTTTTGCCTGGCGTTTATCGGAATATTTCTTTGCCTGCTCCACCGTCTACCTGCTGCTGATGGTCAGTTATTGTTTGTTTTTCAGGAACATTATTATTCTGGATGCCCTGTGCGTTGCCTTTGGTTTTGTCCTGCGGGTCTGGGCCGGAGCTTTGGTTTCGGAAACACCAATTTCTTCCTGGCTTATCTTGTGCACCACGGCCGGGGCTCTTTTAATTTCTTTCGGCCGAAGACGCTGCGAACTAACCCTGCTCTTGGCCAAGGCTTCCGAGCACCGCCATACCCTGCAACATTATCCTAAAACATATTTGGATGTCATCATCGCCGCTGTCACCGCTTTTTCCTTGATTACCTATTCGTTTTATACCTTTACTTCTCCGGCCATGATCATCAAACAGGGCTGGGTTTCCTACTTTCCCACCCATTGGGATAATCTCAAGTGGCTGATGGTCACCATTCCGGTTGTGATTTATGGAATCTTTCGCTATCTTTTTGTGATCTACGAAAAAAAGGAGGCGTCGACGCCGGAAGAGGTTTTATTCCGCGACCTGCCGCTTTTATCCTCCATTGTTGTCTGGATGGGATTAGTTATCCTAATTATCTATGTATTTTGATTTTAAATTTTTAAGGTGTCATTCCTGTTGATAAGCAGGAATCCCGTTGGGTTGTCTTTTCTCTCTACGGGATCCCGCGTCAAGTGCGGGATGACGTTTAACCTTTAAGTTATTTTATTGTACTTCTCCATGCTCCCGCCCTCCGATTCCCTGCCTGTCGGCAGACAGGGGAGGGCGGGATTGGTCGAAGCATAATAATCTTATTGTTCGACTTTTATGGAGAACTACCTTGGTATTTCAATTTTGACTTTTTACTTTTGACTTTTGACTTATTTTTCTATGCCCAACTGCAAACTAAACTCTGAAAAATTTTTGACTTTTATCTCAACATTTTTAGAAAGCCTTTTTTTGCTTTTGATTTTGATGGTTCCTCTGAGTGTCACCCTTTTTACCAGCGAACTTTTCGAGTGGCCCAAGATGATGTTGACCTATCTTTTTACGATTCTCATCCTCTTTCTTTTCTTACTTAGATCTTTTTTACAACGCAAAATCGCACTTTATCCCACCCCTTTTGAGAAATTCATCCTGCCGTTTTTGATGCTGCTCACTCTTTCCACCCTATTTTCGCTCAATTTTTATACCTCCTTTTGGGGTTACTACAGTCGTTTTAACGGCAGCCTGTTGTCGTGGCTTGCCTATTTTATTCTTTTCTATGTTTTCCTGGCAGTTTTTAAAACCAAAGAGCAGCTTTCCCGTTTCCTCCATTTTCTTTTAGCTTCTGCCGCCATAGTTTCCATCTATGCGGTTTTGCAAAAACTGGGAATCGATAAAAACTTCTGGGTGCAACATTCTTGGGAAAGGGTTTTTTCGACACTCGGCCAACCTAACTGGCTGGCGGCTTTTTTGGACGGCGTTATCCCCATAGCCTTGGCTTTTTTCCTCATCAAATCGTCGGAGCTGATCAAATTCTGCTGCATCAAGCAAATTTTCAAACTCAGGCTGAAAGGTTGGCTTTCGGTTTTGGCTTTGCTCTCTCTGCTTATTCTTTTTGCCTTCTCTCTAATTTTCACCCAGTCGCGCAGCGGGATTGCGGGACTTTTAGGTGCGTTAGGTTGTGGGGTTTTCATTTTGATTATTAAATTGAAGAGTAAGTTGAAGCTTTTTTTGCTCGGCCTGCTTATTTTCGCCACGGCCTTTTTAGCTCTGACTAAATCCTCCTCGATTAGCTCCTTTCTGACTGAAGCCGAAACCACTCGCATCCGCCTCATTGTCTGGCAGGGAACTTTAAATCTAATTGCAGCCCATCCAATTTTAGGCACCGGACCTGAGACTTTTGCATACGCTTTTCTGCCTTTCCGCCCGGCCCAGCTTAATCAAACATCTGAGTGGGATTTTGTTTTCAACAAGCCTCATAATGAAGATCTCGGCATTGCGGCCGGCAGCGGTCTCCCCGGTTTGATTTTATATATCGCTTTCAGCGTGGCGTTAAGTTTTAGAACGCTTAAATTTTTGCTTAAGGAAAAAGTCGATTCCACCTGGTTTTTGGTCTGGGGAATTTTAATGGCAGAGGCAACGCTTTGGATTACCAATTTTTTCGGCTTTTCGGTGGTTGTAACGCAACTGCTGTTTGTTTTATTGGCGGCCTGCCTTTTAATTTTAGTCTCAAGCCGCCAGCCTGCGAAGTTTAAGGAATATCACTTGAGCACAATTTTACGAAACGTCGGCTTGGCTTTTACGATGGTCGCCACCGTTTTGGCGTTACTTTTCTGGTCACGTTTTTGGCTGGCTGAAGTCGCTTTTGTGCAGGGAAAAAGTTACCTGGACTCTGATCCTGCGGCGGCTTTCAAAAAATTACAATTGACGGTCAAACTCAATCCTTGGGAGCCGCGCTATCGGGAAAAATTAGCGCAAGCCTATGCTAAGGCGGCGGCAACCGACGGGAATCAGCGCCCGGAATTGATCAGACTGGCCGCGCAAGAGGCGAACTTTGCCTATCGTCAAAACCCGCATGATTATATTTTGCGGGAGGGCTTGATCCAAACCTACCTGAAATTGGCGGCTCTGGAGCCTAAATATTTTGCCGAAGCTTTAAATTTAGCCCGAATCAATGTCCAAAAATCGCCGACCAATCCCTATGATTACTATTTTTTGGCAACTTTATACCACTCGCAAAACCGCAATACTGAGGCCCTGGATGCCGTAAAGGCGGCTTTAAGCTTGAAGCCGGATTATACCCAAGCGCAGGATCTTTTAACCCAACTTGAGTAAAGGTATAGATTCCCACAGGCTTTACGCCGTGGTACTCTGAAATCGCAGGTTCCCGCCGAATCGGCGGGCGACTTCGTCGAATATTTTTGAAGGATTCACCCACGGGTAAACCCGTGGTTCTCTCCTGCGATTATAGATCTTTGTAGCAAAAGGTACTTTTTCTGTCAAGACTTTTGTACTTTCCTTAAAAAAATGAACTACCACTCCTTGCGCCATGATATCCTCCCCGCCGAATCCCTGCCTCGCTTATCAGGCGGGGGCAGATTCGGCGAGTTCGTTTTCTTGCGCTTCATCCTTCCGATTCGGAGGGCTTTCGCGCTTCGAAAATCAAAAAACCTCGTGGTCAAACTTACGATAGACTGTGACCAAAAGCGAGGTCACAACTCAAATTATCACATTTGTAACGCTTTGGCAAGAGCTGCAACGACCTTTTTTATCCAGACCCAAAACTGCAACGTCATAACCGTTTCTTCGAATAAGAAGTTTTCTACATTGCGGGCAGAACGTATCCGAAAACTCGTTTTCCCGGACATTGCCAAGATAGATATATTTTAACCCGGCTTCCCTGCCGATTGCAACCGCTTTTTTCAGAGTCTCAAGTGGCGTGGGCGGAACATTTTGGAGATTGGCGCAGGGGAAAAAACGGGTAATATGCCAAGGAGTCAACTCGCCCAGATTTTCACAGATCCAATTTGCTGTTTTTTGAAGATTGGTTTCAGAATCATTCCAGGCGGGAATAAGATTGGTGACTATCTCAACGTGCATTTTCCACTTTTCCTTGGCTCTTTTGGTGACCGCCAAAATCCCTTCCATCTCGGGAACACGAATCAGTTTTTGATAAAACTCGTCATCCATAGATTTGATGTCCACCCGAAAAACGTCTAAATGAGGACCGATTCTATCGAGAGCCTCAGATGTTAGATATCCGTTAGTTACATAGACTGTGTAAAGTCCCTTCTTTTTGGCCAATCTGGCTACATCCATGGTGTATTCCAGCCAAATCGTCGGCTCGTTGTAGGTAAAAGCGATTCCCTGGCATTTTTCTCTGCCAGCGTCGACAACCGCTTGTTTAGGGGTGTAAGTTTTTAAATTTTGGCCTTTGATCCTTCGACGGAGTTTATCCTGATCCGCCGAATCGACGGAGAAGGACTCAGGACATGCTTTTGACTTTAGTTGACTCATGTCAGCGTAAGAAATATCCCAGTTCTGGCAAAAATCACAGCGGAAATTGCAGCCGAAAGTGCCTAAAGAATAACACCGCGATCCCGGTTTAAAATGATAAACAGGTTTTTTCTCAATCGGATCGATATTAACAGCCGAAACAACTCCGTAGATGAGAGTATATAATTCCCCGTCTTGGTTGAGGCGCGTTTTGCAAAAGCCAACCTGATTTGGTCCGATCAGACAACGCCGCTGACAGACTCCGCAGCGGACATTTCCGTCTTTCAGTTTTTCGTAAAGAAGTGCTTCCTTAAACATGGATTTTAATTTTACACATCGTAACTTACACTCCCGATGTGTAATTAAAAAAATGAATTAAAGTTAGAGCGTAAAGTCTGGCAGCCAAAACTAAATCGGCAATGACCACATATTCATTCGGCATATGCCCAACCGAAATCCGGCTCGGAGAATGACAGAAAGCAGACATACCGGCCTCAACTAAAAATTTCGCCACTGTATTGCCGCCGGTTGTCTTATATTTCAGGTCCAAACCCAACATTTTAGCCGATTGGGCAAAACTTTGGATTAAACGATTTTGGCTGATATCAATAATGTGGGGGGTTGAAACATGTACCTTATTCAGTTTCAATTTGGCCTGGGGAAATTGCTGTTGCGTTTTGGAAAGGTAGCGGGTAATTTCATTTTCTACTTCTTTTAGGGTGACAGGTGGCGGATATCGTATATCAACAGCTACTTTGGCGTAAGCCGGAACCACATTGGCAGCACTTCCGCCTTCAATGGTACCGATATTGACTGTTAGTGGTTTAAAGTTTTTATCTATTTTTTTATCAATGCCAAAGTCAGACAGGGCAGAAATTAAAAAAGCTAGGGGAACTATGGCGTTGCTACCGCGATAAGGCGAAGCTCCGTGGGCTTCTTTCCCAAAACACTCAATTTCAAATCGACAAATCCCTTTCTCGCCAATGACGGCTTGATCGATATATCCGGCATCAGGGACAAGAGCACAGTCAACCTTAAACCCGTTTCTGATTAAAGCTCTTATGCCAAACTCCGAACCGGTTTCCTCGTCGCATGCCGCCACCAAAAAGATTTTGCCTTTAAAGGAAGGCGAACAGCGTAAAAAAGCTTTTACCGCCGCCCAAACAGCTACCAGAGGCCCTTTGTTGTCGGAAGCCCCCCGACCATAAATTCTTCCATTTTTCAAAACTGCTTGGAAAGGATTAGTTTTCCAACCTCCACCTGCCGAAACAGTGTCTAAATGGCCGATGAGGGCGACACTGGGTTTCCCTTTTCCTATTTCTCCTTCAAAATTAGTCCGTCCTTTGACTGGTTCATAGGTTTGAACTTTTAAGCCTATTTCGCGAAATTTAGAAAAGATGAGATCTTTACATAAGTATTCGTTACCAGGCGGATTGGTGGTGTTAATTCTAATCAGATCGGAAACAAAATCGATAATTTCCTGTTGGTTAATACTCAATTTGGGGCGCGTTTGTGAAACCATGTTGAAAATTTATGGATAAAAATTATCACTGCGATACATGCTGACTGATTTGAGCGAATCTATCGGACTTGATAATTATCGAAAAATTGTTATCGGACAGTTTTTTGGAAGACACTGCAACGCTACCGCATAAATAAGTAAACAATTGATACCATTCGCCTTCATAAACCGCCGCCGGCATTTTGGTATCAAAAAATGTCACCACCAATGTTTGCAAATCGGGATTGGTAACTGAGACTTTAAGGGATGGAGCAAACTTAGGAATTGCCATTTCAATCATTTTAAGAACAGCCGGGTTAAAAAGCATTCCGCGGAAAAGGTTTTTGGCACTAATAGTCCTAAAGCCGATTTTCATGATCATACTCTCTGTTTCCCGTTGCGCTAAAATACCCCCAACCTCATAAAGACTATTCCGATCAACAACTCCGAACAATACTTTAGCAATGGCTTTAATGAGGGCGATATTTTCCTCTTCGGAATAAATACGTTTTGCGGAAAAATCCAAGCTACCGTATTCTTCCTCCAATTCCCTCACTCCCTTCTCGCCCGCACGTTTGCGGACTTCTTCAACAAAATATTTCATGCGATAGGCTCTGACATTAGCTGGCATAGTTTATGAAATATAATTTCAGTTAGTATGTGTACAGTTGCATGACATTATTAACAGAATAGCACTTTTACAAACCGAAAACATACGGTAGGATTCCTTTAAGAAATTAGTTTAAAAAATCTTAGAAAGGAACCACCGTATGCAGTACCATCGTAACGCAAAAACCAATCTCAATCAACGGGTTGCCATGAGAGAAAGTCCGGACACATCCCGGGCACTGAAAGAACAGTATCAGGTGTCTCACGTCACCGTTTCCAAATGGAAAAAGAGGGATGATCCGAAAGACCGTTCATCCCGACCGGAGATCATCCACTATGCCGTAGATAAAGGCTTGTGGAGAATCGTTAAGGCAGTCAGGAAGAAGGCTTTGTTTACCCTTGACGAACTGGTGGATGTACTTGTCCCATACATTGAGCACCTAAACAGGGATAACTGTTACCGCATCCTTAAGGTGTATCGGTTAAACCGTCTTTCCTTGCCTGAACAGGAAAAAAAGAAGCAGTTTGCCACCTACAAGCCGGGGTTTGTCCATATCGATGTATTTTACCTGCCCAAGCTCATGGAGGAGGGAAGAAAGAAACGGTACTACTGCTTTCTGGCTATTGACCGAGCCACCAGGATGCTGTTTTTAAGCGTCTATCCACATAAAGGTCATCAGGAAGCGGTTGATTTCTTAATGAAATGTCTATCCTTCTTTCCTTACCGGATACACCACATCCTAACCGACAACGGGAAAGAGTTTACCCTAAAGGATGCCAGAAACCGCTGGGGTAAGATAGAAACTGACAGTTTCTTGGATGTTATCTGTCAGATTGCCGGTATTACCCATAGGTTAACCAAGGTAAAACACCCCTGGACTAACGGTATGGCAGAACGGGCTGTCAAAACAGTTAAAGAACACACCGTATGGGTACACCGTTACCAAAGTATTGAAGAAGCGGTAGTTGACCTTGAAATGTTCCAGAATCACCACAACTTCTTCCGCAAACTTAAAGTCTTAGGAAGAAAAACACCCTATGAAGTTACCATGGTCTGGTTTGTTAAAGAGCCAAATATTTTTCTTAAAGATCCTACTGATATGTATGAAAAGTGTTAACAACCTCGTGCAACTTGACAGTTAATTTGATATCGCATAAGGAGAGGGGATTCTTTTCTATCCTTTCTCCTTTCCCCTAAAAAAGCTATATACCCAAAATACTCTAGTTTGTAATCCAAAAAATGTATTTTGGGGATATACGAATACCACTAAAAATTGCAAATTCTAGTAAGATAAGTATAATCAACATTATTTGAAACCTTGCAGAAAGAAATGAAACGGAGAAACCATGCCCAAAGAAACAATCAGCATTGCTGACTTCCAAAAACTGGATTTACGCGTTGGCACCATCATCAAAGCCGAAAAAGTAACTGGTTCAGAAAAGTTGATGAAAATTGAGGTTTCCTTAGGGCAGGAAAGCCGTCAGCTTATCGGTGGCTTGGCTGCTAAATTTTCGCCCTCGGAACTGGAAGGAAAACAGGTGGTGGTGTTAGTCAATTTGGAAACCAAGAAAATGATGGGGTTGGAATCACAAGGCATGCTTTTGGCAGCGGTTTTAGAAAATGAACCGGTTTTAATCACTCCCCAAGAAAAGCTTGCCGACGGAACTCAAGTTCGTTGAGAACCGCTACTCATCTTTCTGATCAAAAAGCGCCTGAATGGATTGGGCGGCCACATTTAACGACGATTCCGCACTTCCCCCATTCACCACGCTGGCAACTGCCTGCGACAGAAAACCTTTAATGGTGTCATTCAGTAAGCCGTCCCAAGTCCGATCACAGAAATACCAGGTCTCAGCTGCGGGAGCACCTGTAACATACGGCTCAAGGTAAAGATCTGAAAGCAATAAAGAGGAAATGTCCTGACGTGGATAGATTTCTCCGAAAAGACGAGCCGCAGAGGTGGTGGTGACTGTTTTTTGGAAATTTAACAATTGTTCTTTTTCAGTGATAAATTTCAGAAAATCCCAGGCTTCGGCCTGGTGGGTGCTTTGTTGCGCTACCCCCTCCACCCAAAATGAAGCCCAGTTGATATTGGTCAATCCCCCTTCTGGGGTGGTAAGCTGGGGAACGGCCGTTGCTACCACCTTAAGTGCAGGATTGGCATCAAGAACATTCTGTAGTCTCCAGCTGGAAGCAAAAATCATGGCTACTTTGCCCGCGGCAAAGGCTGCAGTCGACTCGCCCAAACTGGGATCCCAAACCTGGCCTTTTCCTTTGGCAAACTGAGTGTAAAATTCCACGGCTTCGGCGCCGGTGTTTCTGCCGTCGGGCGAGATTGTCTCCTGAAAGGTAACTTTGCCGGTTTTGGAATCCTGAAATTGAACGCCATTGTGAAGCATTAAAAGACCCAAAAGATCGGAAAATTCGGTGACGTTTTCGGCGGTTCCCAGGGCTGCGCCGGCTTGGATGATTTTGCCTTGACCATCTTTGACGGTCAATTTTTGTGCCATCTCCTTGAATTCCTCCCAGGTTTTGGGAGGATTAGCGATTCCGGCTTTCTCAAAGAGCGACTGGTTATAAACTAAAGCCAAGCCGTCGTACATCAGGGGTAAGCAATAAATCTGGTCAACTTGGGTGCACCACTTGGAAACTACCGGATAAAAAGTTGAGTTGAAGGTTGCCGAATCCATAACCGAAGCGGGCAGAGCAGCAAGATTGGCAGACAGTTTTGGTACCCAGGTTAGATGCATGCGGGCAATATCCGGAGCCGAATCTGAGATGAGCCTGGATTTTAAGGTTTCATAATAAAATTTTGGCGAACGTTCTTCATATTCAATGGTCACATTGGGGTGCGCTTTTTGATATTCATCGATCAAAGGTTGAATGTTGTTTTTGGTCTCCCACAACCCCCAATACTTGAGGGTTACATTTCCTGGTGAGGGTTGAGGAGATTTAGGTAAAAACGGCAAATTCGGCAGTGTGCAGCCGGCAAAGAAAAGGAGGCCAAAGACACTCAAACAGAGTAGCAGAAACTTGAGCTGGTTTTTTCTCATAGAAATTAAGGTATAGCTATACGTTAAACCGATAGATCTGTTGCATAATTATAGACAAACTTATTAGAAATGGTATGTCTATACGCTAAACCAATTAAGGTTTTTTAAAAACGAAGACATCTAAATTGTAATTGGTTTATCTATACCCAAATAACT
>Ga0210004_1001830_pt1 | contig 12264 bp, 9 predicted proteins | sample CryGey13umfilter_FD_185450 | JGI IMG/M metagenome (GOLD analysis project Ga0210004, IMG submission 185450) | Groundwater microbial communities from aquifer in Utah, USA - Crystal Geyser 4/8/14 3 um filter (SPAdes) (version 3) | ecosystem: Environmental > Aquatic > Deep subsurface > Groundwater...
AAGCTGGGCATCATCGTGTCATCCTTGCGCGCGTTGCAATTGTTCCTGCGCAAGAACCTGAAGACGCAGCGTCTGCCCGATTACGTCGTGGTGGAAGGCCCTTTGGCCGGTGGTCACCTCGGTTTTGGCATGGACTGGGCGCAATACGATCTGCGCACCATCGTCAACGAAATTCTGCAGTTCATGCATGAGGAGAAGCTGGATATTCCGGTGATCCCGGCTGGCGGCATCTTTACCGGCAGCGATGCCGTTTCATTTTTACAGGAAGGTGCGGCGGCGGTGCAGGTGGCGACGCGCTTCACCGTGAGCAAGGAATGCGGCCTGCCGCCGGATGTCAAACGGGAGTATTTCAAGGCAAGCGAGAAGGATATTGAAGTCAACACTTCGTCGCCCACCGGCTATCCGATGCGCATGCTGAAGAACAGTCCTTCCATCGGTTCCGGTATTCGCCCGGGCTGCGAGTCTTATGGCTATTTGCTGGATGCCAACGGGCGCTGCGACTACATTGACGCCTACAACCGGGAAGTCGCGGCACATCCGAACGAGAAGAAGATCGCGGTGTACGACAAGACCTGTTTGTGTACCCACTTCCGCAACTTCAAATGCTGGACCTGCGGCCACTACACCTACCGGCTGAAAGACACTTCGCGCAAACTGGAAGACGGCAAGTACCAGCTATTGAGTGCCGAACACATCTTCAAGGACTACCAGTTCAGCACCGGCAACCGGATCGCGCTGCCCGACTAGCCGGGATCAGCGATTGGCGTGATCGCCGTGGGAGTGCTGTTCCGGATCAACGCGGTCGCCGTGCGGGTGTTCCCCGTAGGCCTTGATGAACACTTCCTTTGAATTGTTCTTGGTGCGCGGCTCGGGTGTTTTCAGGTTGTGGTACTGCACGTCCTCGCAGTAGTGATAGAGCGCGTGGCGCAGCCGGTCGAAAAAACCGGACTCAAAACTGAAGCCTTCCTTCGCCAGCGCCTTCTGCAATCCCTCCAACGAATAGTGCGCCACGCTGTAGCGGATCAGCAGCCAATTGGCCTGCGCGCAACGCTCCACCGCGAAATTATTGAGGCCGCACAGCAATTGATGCGCCTGCTCGGCCTGTTTGGGCGAGACGAACTTCAGAACGCGCTCCTTGTGCAGTTCAAACGGATTCATTGCTCAATTCCCCCGCAAGATACTCATTCCCTTCAGCAGATTCAAAGCCTGGTTCAGTTGGTAGTCGTTTTTGGCGCCGAATTCGGCCAATTCCGGTTTGTCTTCACTGCTGTTTTTATCCTTCGACGGCGTCTTGTTCAAAGGTTTGCTGGCCGGTTCGGCCGTTCCCGCTTGCCCGTTCGTCAGATGTTTGGCCAGATCAGCCTCGCGCAAACGCAGCGAGCTGTCAAATGAAGCGGTCGCCGGGTCTTCCACCACGATGTCCGGCACGATGCCTTTGGCCTGGATGGAGCGCCCGCTTGGCGTGTAATAGCGCGCAGTGGTGAGCTTGATTGCGGTGTTGTTGCCCAGCGGCAGGATGGTCTGCACCGAACCTTTGCCGAATGTCTGCGTGCCCATGATGACTGCTCGCTTGTGATCCTGCAAGGCACCGGCCACGATTTCCGAAGCCGAGGCCGAGCCGCCGTTTACCAGCACCACCATCGGCAGGCGGGTGAATTCGTCGGGAAGGTTTTTCAGATAATCGTCCTTGCTGCCGCGCAGATAATATTCCGGGCTGGCCAGCAGGCGCATTTTGGCATCGTCGGTGCGTCCCTCGGTATAGACCACCAGCGCATCCTTGGGCAGGAAGGCGGCCGCGACGCCGACCGCGCCGGTCAACAGTCCGCCCGGATCGTTGCGCAGATCGAGGATCAATCCTTGCAGGGGTTCTTTGTTTTGTTTGCGCAGACTGGTCAGCGCGGTGGCCAGATTCTCGCCGGTATGTTCCTGGAACTGGGTGATGCGCACGAAAGCATAGCCCGGCTCGGCCAGCTTCGACTTCACGCTTTGTACCTTGATGACGGCGCGCACCACGCTGATTTTCAGGGGCTGCGGCGCGTTCTTGCGGATCACGGTGAGCAGGATGCTGCTGCCCGGTTTGCCGCGCATGAGTTTGACCGCATCATTCAGGGTGAGTCCCTTGACCAGCGTGTCGTCCAGTTTGATGATGAGGTCGCCGCTCTGGATGCCGGCCTTGAATGCGGGGGTATCCTCGATCGGCGAGATGACTTTGACCAGACCGTCTTCCATGCCGACCTCGATCCCGAGTCCGCCGAATTCCCCCTGGGTACCGACCTGCAGTTCCTTGAATCCCTCCGCATCGAGATAGGCAGAGTGCGGATCGAGTCCGCTCAACATGCCGTTAATCGCCTCCGTGATTAGTTTCTTGTCGCTGACCGGCTCGACGTAGTCGCTCTTGATGCGCCCGAACACGTCCGCGAAGGCACGCAATTCTTCGACCGGCAGGGGCAGCGCGACTTCCTTCTCCGCCACGGCGGAAAAGTGCAGGCTGACCATGATGCCTGCAGCCAGTCCGATGGCGATCAGACTCAATTCTTTAATACGACGACTCATCTTGATTTTCCTCAGGGATGTTTGATCCAGTGGTTGGGGTTGATCGGCTGACCCTTGTAGCGCAGTTCAAAGTATAAACCGGAATCCTCATTGCCGCCGCTGCTGCCGACGGCGGCGATCAGATCACCGGTGCGCAGGGCGTCGCCGACTTGTTTGTACAGCGTCTGATTGTTGCCATACAGGCTCATATAACCCTGGCCGTGATCGACGATCAGCAGATTGCCGAAGCCGCGCAACCAGTCGGCATAGACCACGCGTCCAGCAGCGATGGCCTGCACCGGCTGCTTATCCCTGGCACGGATGAACCAGCCGGTCCAGGAGAGGGTGCTATCGGGACGGCGTGCGCCGAACTGATTCGACACCTTGCCCTCCACCGGGAGCGGGAGCTTGCCCTTGTATTGGCTCAACTTCTCACCCGAGATGTCGGGCATGACACCGGACAATTCTTCCAGCAAGCGCGACAGGCGAGATTCATTCCGTTGCAAGCGACCGATCTCGCGGCGCTGCTGTTTGAGTTGTTGTGAAATCTTGCGCAGGGTCTGCTGGTGTTTGCCTTGCTCGCGTCGCAATTGTGCCAATTCCACCCGCTCTGCAGCGCGGAGTTCGCCCAATTTGGCCTGTTGCGCCTCGGTCTCGCGGGTCGCCTGGGTCAACTCGGTCAAAGCGTCCTGCTGGGCGCGCAATGCGTTGCCGCGCTCGCGTGCGATGTAGCTCAGGTAATGCAGGTTGCGCGCCAGTTGATTCGGATCGTCACTGCTGAGCAGTAGTTTGAGATAGTCCTCATCGGTGCTGCTCACATATTGCCGATAAAGCAGGCCGCCCAATCGTGCTTGCTGTTGCCGGTAGTTGGCCTGTGCCTGAACAGCGCGTCGTTGCAGGCGTTGCAGGGTTTGCCGGACCGCTTGCTGCTGTTGCCCGAGGCGGGAAAGTGCGCGGTTGCTGTCGCTGATCGCGCGCTCGGAGTCGCGCAAGGCATCGGCCGCTTCCGATTTGGATTCGGCGGCTTTGTCGAAGTCGTGCTGCAGAACAGTGATGCGCTGGCGCAGTTTGTCCAAGTCCGCCTGGTCGGCGGCGAACGCATTGCCGGCAAGCAAGCAGGCGACCAGCAACCCTGCCTGCAGCATCGGTCTCACTCGAAATGGAGCAGGGACTTGCCGGTCATCTCGGCCGGTTGCGGCAGTCCCATCATTGCCAGCAGGGTTGGCGCCACGTCCCGCAGCGCGCCTGCGCCCGGCGCCGCGATGGCAGCCTTGCGCCCGATGTACAGGAACGGCACCAGATTCAGGGTGTGTGCGGTATGTGCCTGCTGCGTCATGTTGTCCCGCATCTGTTCCGCATTGCCGTGATCGGCGGTGATCAGCACTTCACCGCCGCATTCCAGCATGGCGTTGACCACGCGCCCGACGCACGTGTCGAGCGCTTCCACCGCCTTCACTGCCGCCTCCATGATGCCGCTGTGCCCCACCATGTCACCGTTGGCGTAGTTGCACAGAATGGCCTGGTACTCTTTTCCTCGGATCGCCGCCACCAGTTTGTCAGTGACTTCAAAGGCGCTCATCTCCGGTTTGAGGTCATAAGTGGCGACCTTGGGCGAGGGGACGAGGATGCGGTCTTCGCCGGGGTAGGGTTGTTCCTTGCCGCCGTTCATGAAGTAGGTGACATGCGCGTATTTTTCCGTCTCGGCGATGCGCAGTTGTTTCAGGCCCAGATCGGAAAGATACTCGCCGATGCCGTTGTGGATGGTGTCGGCCGTGTAGGCACAGGGCAGGTGGAAATCCTCGCCATAGCTGCTGAGCGAAGTGAAATTCGCCAGCCGGGGAAAGCGGGTGCGCGCGAAACTGTCGAACTTTTCCTCGGTCAGGGCGCGGGTGATTTCGCGGGCGCGATCGGCGCGGAAATTCATGAACACCACCGCATCGCCATCCTGCATCAGCGCAGGCTCGCCGATCACCGTGGCTTGCACGAACTCGTCATTTTCGCCGCGTGCATAAGCGGCTTCCAGTCCGGCCGGCGCGTCGGCGGCGGTGAACGGCGCTACCCCCTGCGTCAGCATGTCATAGGCGACCTGCACCCGCTCCCAGCGGTTGTCGCGATCCATCACAAAATAGCGCCCGACCAGCGAGGCGATGCGCCCCGCGCCGAGTTGCGTGCATTTGTCCTGCAAGGCTTGCAGCGATTGGGCGGCGCTGCGCGGCGGCGTGTCGCGCCCGTCGAGGAAGGCGTGCAGGAAGATCTTTTTCAGTCCGGCACGTGCCGCCAGCTCCAGCATGGCGTGGATATGCGCCTCGTGGCTGTGCACACCGCCGGGCGAGAGCAATCCCATGATGTGCAGCGCCGAACCGCGCTGCAATGCGGTTTGTGCGGCAGCCACCAGCGCGGGATTGTCGAAAAAACTGCGGTTTTCGATCGCCAGATCGACCTTGGTCAGGTCCTGGTACACCACGCGTCCGGCGCCGATGTTGAGGTGGCCGACCTCGGAGTTGCCCATTTGCCCGTGCGGCAGACCGACATCCAGTGACGAAGTCTTGATCAGGGTGTGCGGATATTCGCGCCACAGCCTGTCCCAGTTGGGTTTGCGCGCCTGCGCGATGGCGTTGAAATCGGCCTCCTCGCGATGGCCGAAGCCATCAAGGATGAGCAACAGGACTGGGGTGATGGCGTGTGGAGTCGATTGGGTCATACCGGGTTTCTCGTTTAAGATGTCGAAATATCAGACTTTGCTGATGCAGCGCGTGCGCGATTTTAGCCGATTTTGCGTGACAGGGACGCGCTTTGCCTGTCTGCCGGGGAGAAAAAAAATGTCCAGGAAGCCGATTGAGAAAGAAGAAGATATCGTGATTGCAGCCGCCTCGATGAAGGCCATCGCCCATCCATTGCGTTTAAAGATATTGTGCGTGTTGGCCCCCGGGGAATTGAGCGTGCAAGACATCGTGGAGCAGGTGGGAACGTCCCAGAGCAACATCTCGCAACACCTCGCCATCCTGCGCGACAAAGGCGTGCTCGCAACGCACAAGGATGCCAACCGCGTGTATTACCGCATCAGCGACCCGCGTACTCTCAAATTGGTGGGCATGATGCGAGATGTGTTCTGTACGGTTTAAGCAACTTCCGGCAGGTGTGTTGTGGCAAAGGCTGCCAATTAGGGTTGCGTGCAAAATGACACCGGTGTTTACAGCCCCGACAGGCAGAATCCAAAATCCAAATGCGTGAATTTGCTTGCCTTGAATATTAGGATGCGCTAATATACGAAGACGTTATTTATTCAAGTGTGGGTGATGAAACGAAATGTTGCCAGGATTGAGCTTGGCGGCGCGGTGAAATGTTCGCGCCGATGGTTGAACCGCACATTGCGTGATCGAGGGGGTTAGATGGATTTTTTGCGTAAGGCACGCTTAAGAAGATTGGCCGGCGGGATGCTCTTGTGGTGCATGGCGGGTGCCGCGTTGGGTGCGGACCTGCAACAGTGCGTCAGTATTGCGCTCAGGCAGAACCCGGATATTCTGGCCAGCCAGTTCCAATTGGCACAGGCCGAAGCGGCCTTGAGTCAGGCTCAAGGGCAGCGTTTGCCCAAGCTCAACGCTTCAATCACCGCGACGCGCAGCAACGATGCGCTGAATGCGTTCGGCCTCAAACTTTCACAGCGCAATGTCACCTTCAACGACTTTGGTTTGAGCGAATACACGGGTATTGGCACGGTTGCACCCACCGCCGTGAACGAGCCCAATCCTGTGAACAATTACAACCCGCGCCTGGAATTGCAGATTCCGCTCTATAACGGCGGGATGATTGCAGGCTATGTCGATCAGGCTCGTGCCTACGTCAAGGCAGCCCAGGCGGGGGATCAGGCTGCACGCCAGCGGGTGATATTTCAGGTCATCCAAGCCTATCAGGGGGCGCATACCGCCCACGCCTACGTCAATGTGGCGCAACAGGCACACGCTGCGGCCGAGGCTTACGTCAAGACGACGCAGAATTTGCTGAATGAGGGCGTGGTCGTTCGGAGCGATTTGCTTTTCGCCCAAGTGAATCTTGCCAACGTGCAGGTTAATCTGGAAGAAGCGCGGCGAGGTGAAGCCGCTGCGATCGATCAACTGCATTTGCTGTTGGGGTTGTCGCTAGATGAAAAACTGGAGATCGGTCCGGATTTCACGCCGGCTGCATTGGGTGGAAAGGTCGCCGAGCTGCAGGACGAAGCGGTCGCCGCCAATCCCGGCATCCTCGCGCTGCGCAATCAGCTGGATGCAGCCGGTGCGGGCGTCAAAGTGGCGAGTGCCGACTATTACCCGCATTTGAACGCGGTCATCAGAAAGGACTGGAATGCGCCGGCATTCCAGCAGTTTGCCTCCTCGTACACCGTGGCGGGCGTGCTCTCCTGGCAGATATTCGATATGGGCGTGACGCGCGGTGCGGTGGGCCGCGCCGAAGCCTCCCGCGCAGAATTACAGGCGCGGCTCAAACAGGCTGAAGAAGGGGTGCGGTTCCAGGTGATTGACGCATGGCGTGGGTCAGCCGAAGCCGAGTCAAGAGTCAATGCACGAACTGCCGCCGTGGCGCAGGCCGAGGAAGCGCAGCGGCTGGTGGCAAAACGTTATGAGAACGGTGTGACGACCATGGTTGAAGTGCTGGCGGCACAAGCACAGCTCGATCAGGCACGCGCCGAGCAAGTGGCTGCGCATTACCAGTTGACCATGCAACGCTCTGCTTTGCGACTCGCGGTGGGGAAACTCGACGGCGAGCAGTTGTGACGCGCACGAAATCAAGGAGAAAAATGATGAAAGTTCAGAAAACATTCACCCTTACCATCGCGGCGGCGCTGGTTTTTTCGCTGGCAGCCTGCCAGCCTCAGGATCAAGCTGCAACAGCGCAGAGTAAAACAGTCAGCGCACAAACAATAACGCTCAGCACGACTGAAATTCCCGTCGTGGATGCGGCCCCGGGTGCGGTGATTTCGGAGCAGCAAGTGCAAGTCGCATCCAGGTTGATGGGTTACCTGCGTGACATCGTGGTGCACGAAGGGGATGCGGTTAAAACAGGTCAATTGCTGTTCACCATCGATCCGACGGATATCAAGGGGCAAGTGGATCAGGCGCGTGCCGGAGTCGTTCAGGCAGAGGCCGCGTTGAATGACGCCCAAGCCGACTTTGAGCGTTTCTCCAATCTGTACAAAGAGGAATCCATTCCGAAGTTGCAATACGACAAAGTCAAATTGCAATACAACATCGCACAAAGCCAGGCCAGCGCCGCCCGCGCCGGTCTCAATACCGCAGAGTCACAATTGCGCTATGCGGAAGTGCGTTCGCCCATCAATGGCATCGTGACGCAAAAGATGGCCAACAAAGGCGACCTGGCTGCGCCGGGCAGGCCGGTACTGGTGGTGGAGAATCCAGACAAACTGCTGATTCAGACAGCGGTGAGCGAGGAAACGTACGCGCATCTCCGGATGGGCGGAAACGCAACGGTTGAAGTGGGTGGCAAAGTATTGCCGGGCAGGATCGTGCGGCTGGTTCCGGTGGCCGATGCGACATCGCATACCCATCTGGTGAAGCTTGAGGTGCCGGGAATCGAGGGGATGAGCAGTGGCAGTTTCGCACGGGTGCGATTTACAGTGGGAAGCAGACAGGGAATCAGCGTCCCCCAAGCCGCATTACTTGAACGCGCCGGCATTGCCGGGGTGTTTGTGGTTGATGCGGATGCGATTGCCCGCTACCGCATGGTCAGGACCGGAGGCGAACAGGAGGGTGTGGTCGAGATTGAAGCCGGACTCAATCCCGGTGAAAGGGTGATCGTGGGCAACACGCGCGCAGTGAATTCGGGCGATCGGATCAATCTGACGGGAAGCAGCCAGCCATGAATGAACTCGATCCGCCCATGAACATCGCCGGGCGTCTGGCGAAAACCTTCCTGTCATCGAAAATCACCGCGATGATCATGTTGGCCATCACGCTGGTCGGGCTGGTGGCGATCGCGGTGACACCGCGCGAATACAACCCGCAGATCGTCGTGCCTGCCGCCAACATCATCGTCGCCAAGCCGGGTGCCACAGCCGACGAAGTCGAGAACACCATCGTCAAGCCGCTTGAAGCGATCATGAACGCGCAGGCTGGTGTGAAACATACCTTTGGCTACGCAGTCAACGACTACGGTGTCGTGACCGTCCAGTTTGACGTTGGCCAGGATCAGGAAAAAAGCCTGGTCAAGCTGTACAACCAGTTGATGCAGAATATGGATCGCATGCCGTCGGGTGCGATGCAGCCCATGGTCAAACCGATCAATGTGGATGATGTGCCAATCATGACGCTGACCCTTGCTTCTTCAAAGCAAAGCGACCATGAATTGCGCTATGTGGGCCTGCACGTGCTGGAACAATTGCGCAACATCCCCGGAGTGTCCTTTACCGAGATTGTGGGTGGACGTCCGCGCGCGATCAATATTTTTATTGATGCACAGAAGCTGGCTGCTGCGGGACTTGCGCTGGATCAGGTGGATCGCATGTTGAATGCCACCAACATATCCATGCCGGCAGGCGAGCTGGTCGATAACAACAAAAATACCCCGCTGCGTTTCAATGGCTTCCTCAAGAGCGCACATGAAGTGGGGGACATCGTGCTGGGCGCTCCCAGGGGGCGCCCGGTTTTTCTCAAGGATGTGGCGCAGATTGAAGATGGGCCTGCTGAAACAGAGGCTTCGTCGCACTTCGCCTTCGGACCTGCGGCACACAATCCGGCGTTCGATGGGGCTGCACCGGCAGTGACGATAGCGATTGCAAAAAAAGCCGGCACCAATGCCGTCGTCGTTGCCAATGCAGTCCTGGCCAAACTTGAAACACTCAAACGCGAAGCCATTCCGGAAGGTGTGAGCGTGGTCGTCACCCGTGATGACGGGGCCAAAGCGAACGATGCGGTGAATACGCTGGTCGAGCATTTGGGCATCGCTATCGCCTCGGTTGTCGTTGTGCTGCTGTTCTTCCTGGGGTGGCGCGAAGCGGCCATCGTGACGCTGACCGTGCCGTTGATCCTGTTTGTGGTGCTGACGGTGGGCCTGGTTGCCGGACAGACCATGAACCGCATTACATTGTTTGCATTGATCCTGTCGCTGGGTCTGCTGGTCGATGCTGCCATCGTCGTTGTGGAAAACATCCACCGCCATCTGCATCACGGCGGCGCGGCAGATTTCAAAGGGGCGCTGGTGCGCGCCACCAATGAAATCGGCAATCCCACCAACGTGGCCACGATCGCGGTCATCCTGGCTTTCATCCCGATGGCTTTTGTCACCGGCATGATGGGGCCTTTCATGCAGCCCATCCCGTTTAATGTGCCGGTCGCGATGGTGGCTTCGTTGCTGATCGCCTATATGGTGGTGCCCTGGGCGGCCTACCGCATGCTCAAGGGCAAGGCCTTGGCGGCACTGGAGAAAGCGCCCACGCTGGAGGAACAGGATGCACAACCCCGGGATATCTTGCATCGCGCTTACGTGAATGTGATCACGCCATTGCTCAATGGGCGTAAACGGCGCGGCTGGCTGTTCGGGATCGTGGGCGTAATGCTCGCACTGGCGATGCTGCAACCGGTCTGGCAGTTTATTCGCCCTTCCGGGATGAACGGGCCGCTCAGCCCTTTGGGCGTGGAACTGAAAATGTTGCCAAACGACAATACCAATACGTTCCTGCTCGAAGTTGACACGCCTGCGGGAACAGCTCTGGCGCGTACTGATGAAGTGGCGCGGTCGGTGGGCGATGTCCTCGCGCATACTGAACATGTCGTCAATTACCAGACATTCCTCGGCGTTGCCGCCACGGTCGATTTTGCGGCACTGGTGCGCGGTGACCTCCTCAAGCGCGGTACAAACCTTGCGCAGATCCGGGTCAATCTGGTGGACAAACATGCGCGTTCGGCCAGCTCGCACGAAATCGTAACGGCGCTGAATGAAGCGCTGCAAGCAGTGAGAAAGCGTTTCCCGGAAAGCCAGATCAAGCTGTACGAAACACCGCCCGGACCGCCTGTTCAGGCGCAGATCCTGGCCGAGTTATATGGCCCCGATTACGACCAACTGCGGGCCGCTGCTGCAATCGTGAAAGAAGATTTCAACAGTATTTACGGCATCATCAATGCCGACGACTCGGTAACGGCAACAGTGGAAAGTTATGAAATCCACGTTGATGCCGAAAAGGCGGCGCTTGCCGGCATTGCGCCCGCACAGGTCGCCAAGTTGATACACGACTATGTGAGCGGATTCTCGCTCGGTTCGTTGCATATCGAGGACGCCAGAGAGCCGATCAATTTGACCGTGCGCCTTCCTCGCGCCGAGCGGCAATCGCCGGGGCAGATATTATCGCTGGCGGTAGTGAATGCCATGGGGCAGCAAGTCCCCTTGTCGTCGATCGCCACGCTGCGCCGGGTGCCCGCCGCCAAACCGATCTATGACCGCGACCAGCATCAAGTCGTGATGGTTGGCGCGGAATTGCTGCGCTCCAGCCCGGTCTATGCGGTGCTTGCGCTGGACACGATGCTTGACGGCAAAACCTTGGCTGGCGAGCACTTTACTACCGGCAACCTGGGCTTTAACGATGCCCAGCCCAAGGATTTAAGCAAGTATCAACTGCTGTGGGGCGGCGAGATGCGACTCACATTGGATGTGTTTCGCGACTTGGGCAGTGCTTTCATCGTGGCGCTGGTGCTCATCTATCTGGTGTTGGTCGGCTATTACAAATCATTCGTGATTCCCATGATCGTAATGGGTGCGATCCCGCTGACGCTGGTGGGCGTGTTCCCGGGACACATGATCATGAATCAGGCCTTTACGGCGACATCAATGATCGGGGTCATTGCGCTGGCAGGAATTGTGGTGAGAAACTCCCTGCTGCTGATCGATTTCATCATCGAACATGAAGCACGTGGTCGCAGCGTAAAAGAAGCGGTGATCGAAGCGGGAGCGATCCGTTTCAGACCGATCTTGCTGACCGCGCTGGCGATCATTCTGGGTTCCGCCATCATGGTGACGGATCCGGTGTTCGGCGGACTGGCGGTGTCGCTTATTTTTGGGACATTCGCCTCCACCGCACTGACCCTGCTGGTGATTCCATTGCTTTACTTCATCTGGCGCCAGCGCAGTAAGCCAGCCTGAATTTTGCATGCGGATGAATGGGCTATCCGGGTTAAAATCTGCAAAAATTTTTAAGGAGTATCAAGCATGAACGCTGAACGCATCGTCCGTATCGTCGCCGGTTTTTTCATTTTGTTACCGCTCTCGCTGGGGGTGGCCGCCAGTCCGCTGTTCGTCAGCGAATATTTTCTGTTGTTCACCGCCTTCGTCGGGCTGAATCTGTTGCAGAGCGGCTTCACCCGGATCTGCCCGCTCAATAGCATTCTTGCCAGGTTCGGCGTCAAAGGCAGTTGCTAAACCAACGCCCGCAGTTCGGTAGCGCCCACATCAGTCTGGTCCTGGTCGGCCTGATGTGGGTTTTGCCTTTTCTGTACCCGTACCACGCTTATCCCATCACCACTTTCTACCAGGAGTGGCTGACCGCGCTGCTCGGCGTGCTGGCGCTGCCCTTGCTCCTGACGAGTCGTTTCTGGCAAGCGCCGCAAGTGCCCGGCATCGTGTTGCTGCCAATCGGCATGATGATGTTATTGCTGCTGCAATTCATCGCCGGCCAGGTCGGGCACTTCGATCAGGTGTTGCTGCTCTCCCTGTATTTCCTGTTTGCCGCGCTGC
>Ga0210004_1001850_pt1 | contig 12190 bp, 9 predicted proteins | sample CryGey13umfilter_FD_185450 | JGI IMG/M metagenome (GOLD analysis project Ga0210004, IMG submission 185450) | Groundwater microbial communities from aquifer in Utah, USA - Crystal Geyser 4/8/14 3 um filter (SPAdes) (version 3) | ecosystem: Environmental > Aquatic > Deep subsurface > Groundwater...
CTGCTGACAAACTGGAAAAAGCAATTGGTGATGTCATCGCCGAAGGTAAAAACCTTACCTATGATTTAAAGCCTTTTCATCCGGCAGGCACCAGCCAGGTAGCTGATGCTGTAATAGAAAAGCTCAGAAATGAATAATATCCCTTCATATGGATAGAAAAATCAACAAGGCTTATAGTGTAGAATGGTAATAAGTGATAGAGTAAAGAGGTTTCAAGATGTATTTAGCCAAAGTTTATATCAGTCTAAAACCGACAGTTAATGACCCTCAAGGCTTGACCATAAAAGGGGCGCTGCACAATCTGGGCTTTAGTGATGTGATTAGCGTGCGTGCCGGGAAATATATAGAAGTAAAAATAAATCAGGATGATGAAGATAAAGCTCGGGGACAAGCCGACCAGATGTGTCGCAAGTTACTAGCTAATCCTGTTATAGAGAATTATTCCTTGACCCTGAACTTGATTCAGGGTTCAAACTGATAGTATTTTGATTAACCTTAGTAAATTAGTGTCTAATTCCTTTCTCTTCCCCCAAGTCTCCGGCAAAGGGGTAAGGCTTATTTCACCATTCATTTCCCCCACCATATAACCTGACTTGCCATTGAGCAAAGCATCTACAGCGGCTGCTCCTAATTTGCTTGCCAGGATCCTATCTCTTGCCGTAGGTGAGCCCCCTCTTTGTACATGCCCCAACACGCAGACTCTATACTCAACGCTGAGGCGCTCTCCCACGTGTTGAGCAATACGAAGTGCCCCTCCTGCTTCATCTCCTTCAGCCACCACCACAATGCTGCTTTTTTTCCCTTTACTAAGATCACGCTCAATGCTACGACAAAGCTCTTCTGTATCAGTCTCAATCTCTGGAACCAGGATGTCTTCAGCTCCACCAGCAATCCCTACGTTAAGAGCGATAAAGCCTCTGTGTCTCCCCATGACCTCAACAAAAAAGGGACGCTCTAAAGACTCTGCAGTATCCCTAATCTTATCTATAGCATCCAGAGCCGTATTTACCGCGGTATCAAACCCAATGGTATAGTCAGTGCCATAAACATCGTTATCTATGGTGCCAGGTAGGCCAATTACCTTTATGTCTCCTGCCTCAGCCAGAGCTGCGGCACCGCGAAAGGTGCCATCTCCACCTATGGTTATCAATCCTTCGATGCAGTCCTTTCCTAAAATCTCAATTGCCTTTTTGATGCCCTGAGGTGTCTTCATCTCCTCACAGCGAGATGTGCCTAAAAAAGTTCCCCCGCGCTGGATGATATTAGCTACCGAACGAGGTCCTAGAGTTATGAAATCCCTCTCCAGTAGACCGCTATAGCCACGCCGGATGCCAACAACTTCTTCCAGTTTGTGACTGACCCCATAGCGGACGATTGCTCTAATACAAGCATTCATTCCCGGGGCATCGCCGCCACTGGTTAGAACAGCAATTTTTTTCACTTCCCTTTTATTATAACACCGAGCCAGGAAGGCAACGATTCTGGCGGCAATTATGTCTTCATATCCCACCAGGAGTGACCGCTGCCTCGATGATGTGATATTCCCTTGAAGTAAGCATCTGAGAGTGTTTAGACACAAGAAAGAAAGGCAAAAATAGAGTAAAATAAAGCAAGACTTTGTCCATTGGGTATCTCAATGAATCACGGAAAGATTACGCTGGCAAAATTTGTTGGTAGCTTAATTGGAACCGCAATCGGTGATTCCCTAGGCGCAGGTAGAGAAGGTTTTTCTGGTTTTAAGAAAGTAAGAGAGGTGGGTACGAGATATACAGATGATACTGCGATGATGATAGGAGTGGCTGAATCATTAATTCAATGCCAGGGATTTGATGGCGAACATATGGCAAAAACATTTATCAGGAACTATGAAAGAGAACCCTGGCGTGGCTATGGAGCAGGCCCACCCCGTGTTTTCAGTCTAATAAAGCAAGGGGTAAGCTGGGATAAGGCTGCAGAGAGTATATATCCGGGAGGTTCTTTTGGTAATGGAGCGGCAATGAGAATTGCCCCGATAGGCCTCTTGTACTGGGAAGATCGCGAAAAGTTGCGAGAGATAGCTTATAAATCAAGCAGGATTACTCACACTCATTCTCTAGGTGCGGAGGGAGCAGCTCTGGAGGCTTACGCTATAGTTTTAGCCTTAAAGGAAGAGCCGAAATTTCTTGACAAGTTAAGAGATTTTACCAAGCTTGAGCCATACAAAAGAAAGCTAGAAAGCGTGGAAAAGTTATTGGACAGAAAGGAAGATAGAAAAGAGATAGTTGCGGAATTAGGCAATGGAATAGAGGCTTTGAACTCGGTGCCTGCTGCTATCTATTCCTTTTTAGCTAATTCTAGTTTTTCCGAAGCTGTAGTTTATGCTGCAAGTTTGGGCGGAGATGCCGATACTATTGGAGCAATGGCAGGGGCAATTGCTGGTGCCTGGTGGGGAGTAACGGAGATCCCTAATGCCTGGCAGAAAAAGTTGGAAAATCGAGAATACATAGAAGATCTAGCCAGAGGCTTATGGAAAATGAAAGAAATAAAAACATATTAATCCTTAGGTGTGAAACTCAATTATATCTCTATCTTGAAGTATATGCTTCCTACCTACTCTTTGTCCCTCGTATTTACCCGAACCCCAGACCACAGCATACTTTAGTTCAATGCGGAAGTCCTTATGGATGCTCTCCGCTGCCTCTTCTACTGTGCTGCCTTTCCGCAATACCATAGGATCGCTTAAGTTAACCTTGCTGCCAGGAGTTTTGGTATAAACCCGTACAATTTCCAGGGCGTGATAAATTGTCGTTCTAAGTTCCTCCAGTCCTTTGCCTTCTTTGGCTGAAATAGAAATCATAGGGAAAAATCTAAAATATTGTGAATACAATGCCTTCCAATTATCGTGTGAGCCCTCTTGGTCATTCTTATTTCCTATAATGAGCATTTTCTTGGGGTAACTTCCCGGGGTTATCTGTCCCATACCTTCTGCCCGGGGCTCTATCCTTACTCCTTTCAGCTCTTGAAGAGTATTTTCTACCTGGTTTAGTGATTCTAGGGACAAGTCTACTACGATGGCAATAAGGTCGGTGCCCCGCAGGGTGTTGGCGAACAATATTCGTATTTCTTTGTGTCCTATAGGTGGTGTATCTACCAATTGAATCTGGATATCCTCAAAATTTGCCATCCCCGGCATAGGCACTTTGGTGGTAAAAGGGTAGGCAGCTATTTCAGGAGTTGCTTTGGTCAGCGCCGCTAATATTTGCGATTTACCTACACTGGGTGGCCCTACCAGTATCACCTGCCCTGCTCCTTCCCTTTTGATATAGAACCCGGTCCTGCGCGCTGTAGCATATTTTCTTTCTGTCTCCTGGGAAAATTTAGCAATCTTCCGCCTTAATTCAGCATGAAGCTTATCAGTACCTTTATGTTTAGGCATAATCGCCAGCATAGTTTGCAGAGCTTCAATTTTTTCCTCAGGATCCTTGGCTGTACGATAGCGTTTCTCAGCCTCAAAATATTGTGGCGGCAAATTTGCTGGCATATATTTATTTTAGCATTATGCTTTGCTGGCCAGAACTTTTGTCCGACGGCTTCACCTCTTTAATGAAGATTAAAGCCGGAATAATATTCATACCAGTAATCACAGCGCCTATAAGAAAAGTCCGGGGAGAAATAATATCAGCAACATAGGCAGTTGCCGCTGCGACATAGGCGGCCCAAGAGCTACCTTCGAGAGCCTGGATAGCATATACAAGCCGATAATCTCTCACAAAGGAGTAAAACAAAAAATAAGAGTGAAACTAGCTATTGAGAAAATGATGCCTCATGAAGATAAAGGGAAAACATTGAGTATATCACCCCAGAACACACTGCCAGAGGAAGAATACAAGCGCAAAGAATGTAAAGTTTTCTCCTTTCCATAGTGACCTCCTGTGTCCCCTTATTATACAATCTAGCTTCTGACCCACAGGACTATGCTATCATAATGCAAAACTGATCACGACCATAATGGAACAGTTTCTTAGTTGGAATATTTCCCGGGAATTGGTAACGGTTATTATATCAGCTTTGCCTATAGTAGAACTTCGTGGAGCTTTGCCGGTAGCTATATATTCGTTCCATATGCCGTGGTACGAGGCATTGTGCCTATCCATTATCGGCAACATGTTACCAGTACCTCCGTTGTTGCTTTTCTTGGAGAAACTGGCTAAGGCAGCTAGCCGCTGCGAGTGGAGTAAGAGAGTGGTCAACTGGGTCTTTGAGCATACCAGGCGGCGAGGGAAAGTCATTGAGAAGTATGAAAAGATCGGCTTAATGCTATTTGTGGCTGTTCCTCTTCCTTTCACTGGCGCCTGGACTGGGTCAATTGCTGCCTTCCTACTAGGCTTAAAGTTCCGGTATGCTTTCTTATCTATCCTCTTCGGGGTAATCATTGCTGGAGTAATTGTCACCTGCTTGTGTTTACTCGTTGGGTGGGGGCGGTGATTGCCGGAGTGGGACTTAGCGCCATAGCTGTTTTAGGCTGGAGAAATAGTTGACAGAAGCAAAGATCAATAAAGTTGGCCTGGGGAAAATCAGCCAAAATTTCTTAAAAATTTTAGCATTCTCCTTCGTGTGTCCCCTGACAAAATCCGAAGGTCATGCTACTTTTATAGTGTCCCAAGTAATCAAGCAGAAACCTTGTGGACGGGTAGCTAAGGATCGAGTAGGCGGGAGGTGAAAGGCGGAGGAAGTAAAATTCCGACGCAAGGTAAGTGGAAGCTGAAAGAGGCGAGAGGAAACGGGAAAGAAGCGAGGTTACTTGGGGCAATTTTTCGCCTCAGGACAGGTGGTGAACGCGTTCATCTTTTTCTATTAGCTCAGGGTGGAGGATGCCAATAAAGGAGAGATTCCGGTATTCCCCTCTGTAATCCAGGCCGTAACAAACTACAAATTCGTCGCTAATTTCAAAGCCAACGTAGTCAAGGGGAATATCTATTAGACGGCGCGCCCTTTTATCCAGTAAGGTGCAGATACGGAGACTGGCTGGTTTGTGAGCTGAAAGATGTTTTAGGACATAATTTAGCGTCATGCCAGTGTCTACAATGTCTTCAACCATCAGCACGTCTTGTCCGGTTATGCTGCTATCAAGATCTTTAGTTATTTTAACCACCTGGCCATCACTGGTGTAGTACGAGATAGCCATAAAGTCCAGGGTGATGGGAAGGGAAAGATGCTGCATGAGGTCAGACATGAAGCACGTGACACCTTTTAAGATGCCCACTAAGACCGGTTTTTTACCGGCATAATCTCGAGATATGCGCTTGGCTAAGACCCTGACTCTCCGTTGGATCTGTGTATGGCTGTATAAAACCCGGTCGATCCCTTCTACCTTAGTTTCTCCCAAGGGCCAATAGCCATATTTAGCAAGAAGATGAATGTAATCATTCTTGTTGAGTAATTTGATATTGATTTGGGGATACAGTTCCTTGAGGTGACGTACCTTACGGTTTTTTTCCGTTATCAAACTTTGCCTCAATGTCGTAAGCTCAACATAGAGGTCTAGTTCAGGTAAATAGAAATCGGGAGTGAACATTTCAGCTACTTCGTCTTTTTCCCAGTGAAGAGGGAAGGAACGAGGTTCATATAGCCACTCAATGGAGTAGAAATCCAGGAGCTTAGCAAATTCCTCTTCGCTAGGATGAGCAAAGGCTGGTCTTGGTGCATTGGTGGGTAATTGAGCTACTTGAGGGTTTATTTGCCTTTTGCTTGTTTTATAGTCTTTCTCCAGCAAGTAGAGTTCTCCTTTCTCCAGAAGGATGGCACATATATCGGCGACACTAAGGAGAAAGCTTTTGTCAGCTTCAGAGAATTCTTCAGGCTCACGAGTGTAAATTCTAATCTCACCAATGACCTCTCCCTTCCTAAGAATAGGAATTCCAAGGATAGAAGATATTCCTTGCGCCTCAGCCATTTCAGGGTGCTGGACTCTTTCGTCTTTGGTAGCGTCGGCAATAAATACTATTTTCCCATCAAGAATTTCTGGAAGGCTTTTACGGGCGTCAAGTGGGCCTTTTCTTAGATAAAGATCACTTAAGCCATAAGCACCTACAGTGATCAGGTATTCTTTTTGGGGGTTGAGGAGCGAGATACAGCAAGCATCTCCATGTACTGTCTTGGTAGTACTTTTAGCTATGGAATTACAAATCTTCCTAAAGCCAAAGAATGAGTTGGCTATTTTGCTTATGTGTTTAAGAGCTGGGTAATAGTTATCTCTCATATTTCACACCCGTTCCTAGCCACGTAAATAGTTGACACCCTTACCCCCTCTGTAAATTCTACCCTGAAACAAGTTCAGGGCTAAACAAAATCCAAAAAAGAAAATCAAAAGGCAAAAGTAAAAATGCAAAATGACAAGGCAAAGCTAAATAAAAGATTAAAATGCAAAATGCAAAAATACAAAGCAAAAATTAAAACTTTTGCATTTTGAGTTGTCATTTTGACTTTTGATATTTGATGTTTGATTTTAGTTGAATTGTAATTTTAATTTTTTATCTTTGATTTTTGATATTTGTTAGGATTTCGTATTTAGTGCTTGGGATTTTCTTCTCAAAGGAGGGGGCTGGTTACCCACATTTGGTAAAACTACAATCGAGGCAAATGTTGCACCCTTCTTGATAAATCAAAGGTCCTCCACATTCAGGGCATTGTCCCACTATTTGAGCATTAGATTTTGAATCTTGAGCTTGCGAATCAGGGTTTTCGACTACATGATGAGAGACGAGGACAGTAGCGATGGCGTCAGCGCAGGACATAACGGCATGTCCTTGTTCCCAGGAAATAGAGGGGCAACGAATGCCACGCAATTGTCTAACAACGGAATCCAAATCCATACCGGACCTTAAAGCTAAGGAGGTAAGGCGACTGATAGCCTCAAGTTGTGCTGCGGCGCATCCGCCGGCTTTCCCCAGAGTGGAAAAAACTTCACACATCCCTTGCTCATCAAAATTTACTGTTATATAGATGTATCCACATCCGGTATTCACTCTCTCAGTTACGCCCTTGGTGGCTTTGGGTCTTTTTCTGGGAGTTAGTTTACCTTCAGCCTTTTTTGCTCTTTCCCCTATAGTAAGCACTTGAGTCTCACGGCTCCTGTCTCGGTAGATGGTAACCCCCTTTAGCCCCTCCTGGTAAGCCAGCATGTATACCTTGGCAACATCCTCAGGTGTTGCTTCTTGGGGGAAATTCACTGTTTTGGATACAGCGGCATCAGTATATTTTTGGAAAACTCCTTGCATCCTAACATGCCATTCCGGAGCTATATCATAGGCGGTGGCGAAAATCTTTTTAATCTCTTCAGGGACGGCCGGGATGTCTCTTAATCTCTTTCCTTGAGCTAGCTCCTTCATCAACTCTGGTGAATAGAAGCCACCGCTTTTAGCCATTTCTTCAAAATAAGGATTCACCTCGATAAATTCTTCGCCCTCTAGAATATGCCGCATATAACTCAAGGCGAATACTGGTTCGATACCACTGGAGCAGTTGGCAATTATACTTAGGCTGCCGGTAGGAGCAATAGTAGTTCGAGAGGCATTGCGAAAACGAGGACCACCAGGCACATCATAGATGCTGCCTTCAAAAGCAGGAAAAACACCTCTTTGTTTAGCTAATTCTATAGAAGCTTTATTTGCCTCCTCAGATATGAAGCGCATAACTTGCTCAGCAGTGTTAATTGCCTCCTCACTATCATAAGGGATGCCAAGCTGAATGAGGAGGTCAGCAAAACCCATCACTCCTAAACCTATTTTTCTCGTAGCTTTTGTTCCTTCCGTAATCTGAGGTAAGGGAAATTGATTAACATCAATAACATCGTCGAGGAATCGCACTGCTACTTTGATGGTTTGGTTTAGCTTGACATAATCAACTTGGTATTTACCATTCTGGGAGACCACCATTTTTGCCAGGTTTATAGAGCCCAGGTTACAAGACTCATAAGGAAGGAGGGGTTGTTCCCCGCAGGGGTTGGTGCTTTCTATCTTGCCCAATTTAGGAGTAGGGTTATGCCTGTCAATTTGGTCAATAAACACGATACCGGGGTCGCCAGTACGCCAAGCCATATAGACTATCTTGTCAAAGACTTCCTTGGCATTAAGCTTACCAGTCGCCTCTCCCGTTCTTGGGTTTATTAGATTATAGTCGGTATTTTCCTTTAGTGCCTCCATAAAGCTATCAGTGATAGCCACCGAGAGGTTGAAGTTGGTCAGTGCTTGCGGGTTTTCTTTGGCTGTAATGAATTTCAAGATGTCGGGATGGTCAACTCTGAGAATAGCCATGTTCGCTCCACGGCGCATCCCCCCCTGTTTAATGACATCGGTAGCAGCATCAAACACTCGCATGAAGGAAACCGGACCGCTGGCTACGCCGCCGGTGGAACCAACCCTGTCATTCTCTGGCCTTAGTCGAGAGAAGGAAAAGCCAGTGCCTCCGCCGCTCTTGTGAATAATTGCAGTGTTCTTTACTGCATCAAAGATGGACTCCATTGAATCCTCAATAGGAAGGACAAAGCAAGCTGACAACTGTCCCAGTTCTCGTCCAGCATTCATCAGGGTAGGTGAATTGGGTAGAAACTCCAGATTTGCCATTAACTGGTAAAAAGCCTCTTCCCAAGAGGAGCTATCTCCAGAGGGGTCATAAAGAAGCTCAGCCAAGGCGATATGTCGAGCTACACGACGGAATAACTGTTCGGGAGTTTCGATAACCTTTCCCTCCTCGTTCTTCATTAAGTATCTTCTCTCTAGAACCCTTAAGGCATTGTCGCTTAGTTTGATTCCAGAAATGACCTGGCTAGTGTCTTGGGTTGTAGTTGCCTGATTCATCAGGCTTGGCCCAATAAATTGGGCAACTACATTAGATAAGGGGTGGGGTGGACGAGGACCACCTTCCCCCTTCGCAGCTTGAATTTCGGGAGGGGATACGATATGTTTATTTTGCGGTGAAATAAATTCCTCCATACCTGGGAGAGGTTGAGCTACCCCCAGACGCTGGCTTATTTGTTCTGTGAATTTTTCCAGAAACATTCTATCAGTTATACCCAGGGACTCGGCAGCGGAGAAAACAGCTTTGGCTATCCTGTCCTTGCCCATAGGTTTTTGCTCAGTTTTTCTAGCTGGTCGAGACATTTTTTGCCCCCCTTAAGATAACAGTGGCAACTGGCTTGCTGCTGTAGTAACTCCACCGCCAGCCAGGTTATCTACTGCCTGCTTTAATTCACCAATGTCGGTGAATTCCCGGTAAACGCTGGCAAAGCGAATATAGGCTATATGGTCTAATTTTCTCAACCCTTCCATAACCAGGTCGCCGATAAGAGAGCTGGGAACTTCACTCTTGCCTTGCTTATAAAGCTCAGCTTCGATATTGTCTACGAGTTTATCAATAGCACCTGTGGGTAGAGAGCGTTTCTCACAAGCTTTACGGATACCCAGGAAGAGTTTATCCCTGTTGAATTCCTCTCGCCTCCCATCCTTTTTGACTACAAAAATACTATGTGGCTGTATACGCTCATAGGTAGTGAAGCGAGCGCTACAAGAGAGACATTTTCTACGTCTCCTCACACCTTCATTTAAGGCTCGTGAATCTATCACCCTGGATTCCAATCCGCCACAATAAGGACACTTCATTAGCTTACTACTTATTGCGTTATAAGTAAATCTTATCACTATATGTAGTAAAAAGCAACCCCTGAATCAAGTTCAGGGTATGGAGGCGAACAGGCTCCGCAATGTTGTCCTGACCCTGAACTTGTTTCAGGGGATTCAGGATGATAGAGAAAAGGGGTAGCCCAGCTACCCCTTTTCTCTAATGAGGATCAGGTTTACTGCCTAGAAACCTTGGCCGGAGAGGGAGTTGACCATTGGGTTGAGGTTGGAGTGCCGGCCTTTAGGGGAGAGGAAGGGAAAGAAGCAGGACGGTGACGCAGGAAGGATGGGACATCAAGGGTTTCACCGCCACCTTTTATCAAGCGGCGAAGTTCCTCAGTAGGAATTCCTTCCTTACTGTATTGGGTAACAAAGCCAGTGGCAATGGCAGTGATCTGGAGTTCGCTATCCATCTTGGGGTCAAATACCACGCCAAAGATTATGTTAGCTTCGGGGTCAACTGCCTGAGCGATTACCTGAGCAGCTTCATTACACTCAAATAAGGTAAGGCTTGGGCCGCCACTGACGTTGAACAGCACACCCTTGGCACCAGTTATAGATACATCAAGCAAGGGACTGGCTAGAGCGATTTTGGCGGCTTCGGCGGCACGATTTTGCCCGCTGGCTCTGCCCACAGACATCCAGGCAGGACCGGCATCCTTCAGCACCGATCTGATATCGGCGAAGTCAAGGTTGATTAAGCCAGGAACGGTTACTACCTCAGAGATGGCTTTGACCCCGAAGAAAAGAGCATTATCAGCCAGTCTGAAAGCATTATCCACAGGTGTTTTGGCATCGCAGAGCTGAAGTAGCCGGTCGTTAGGTACAATAATCAAGGTATCAGTCTTATTGTTCAGGGCTACTAATCCTTCCTCGGCAACTCGTGCTCTATGTGCCCCTTCAAAGCTGAATGGTTTGGTTACTACGGCAATGGTGAGGGCGCCCGACTTTTTGGCGATTTCAGCTACAATAGGTGTGCCGCCGGTACCTGTGCCACCACCCATACCAGCGGTGATAAATACCATGTCGGCACCATCAAGGACCGCCTCTATATCTGAGTGGTTTTCCTCAGTAGATTTGGCTCCAACTTTATGGTCACCACCGGCACCCAGCCCTCGGGTCATTTTTTCCCCGAGCTGAATTCTGGTGGGTGCCTCGCTTAGAGCTAATGCCTGCCCATCGGTGTTCATGGCGATAAACTCGACACCTTTTATTCCTTCACGCACCATGCGGGTGATAGCATTGCAGCCGCCACCACCAATACCGACACACTTAATTCTTGCTGCTGGGGGAGTAATAATTTGTTTTGCCATTTTCTACCTCCTTTCTTTTGTAGTTGCCTGATTTATCAGGCAACTATCGCCCAATGAATTGGGCAACTAGGCTCCGAATAACCTTCTGAACAAGTTAGCTATAGCGCCCCGTATGCCATGTCTTTTCAGCGAGATTTCTGACCCCTTTTTGCCTTCCACCTGCCACAGGACTAATCCCAGTGTAGTGGCATAAGCCGGGTCGCTAAGGATATCAGAGATGCCATAAATACCGGTGGACAATGGCCGGCCTATTCGCACCGGCATTCGCAAAAGCGCTTCTGCCAGTTCGGTAAGACCGGGAAGGTTTGATGTGCCACCGGTAAGGACGAGACCACAGGGTGCCAAAGAGCGATAATCACTGGTAGGCATTTCGGTAATTATTAGCTGCAGTAATTCTTCCATTCTGGAGCTAATAATCTGACACAGCCTGCGCTGAGAGGCGCTATGACCATTTTCAATGCCTACCTGTGCTGTTTCCTCAATTTCTAGTTCTGGTGCCACACTGCTATACTTCTTCTTCATCTTCTCGGCTATCTCAAAAGGCAGGCCTAAGCCAATTGAGAGATCGCTGGTCACCTGGTAACCGGCAACCGGGATAACTCCAGTATGGTAGATGCTGCCGCTCTTGAACACAGCGATATCCGTGGTACCACCACCGATATCAGCCATAATCACACCAGTCTCTCTTTCCTCCGGGGTTAATACTGCTTCGGCACTGGCAAGAGGCTCCAGGACTAGGTCTTCAACATCAATACCAATGCTGCGGATGCACTTGACCAGATTCTGTATTGAAGTTATTGAAGCAGTGATGATGTGGGTTTCCACATCTAATCTGCTTCCGTGCATGCCCACTGGCTGTTTTACCATCTCCTGTCCATCCAGAGCATAAGAGCGTGGAATAGCATGCAGCACCTGTTTACCTTCGGGGACAGGAACACCACGAGCTGCTGATAACACTCGCTTGAGATCCTGGGGACGCACCAGGCGGTCATCCCTTGGAATAGCTACAACCCCCCGATTATTTACGCTAGTTATGTGCCTGCCGGTGACTCCGACGTAGACAGAGTCTATGTGCATACCACTGATTCTCTGAGCTTCTCTCACTGAGGTGGCGATAGATTGCTTGGCTTGGTCCATGTTAACTACGATGCCTTTATGCAGGCCAGTGCTGGGAGCAACTCCGACACCTAAAATCTCAATGTTGTCTTTTGCTTTGACACTAGC
>Ga0210004_1001856_pt1 | contig 12176 bp, 10 predicted proteins | sample CryGey13umfilter_FD_185450 | JGI IMG/M metagenome (GOLD analysis project Ga0210004, IMG submission 185450) | Groundwater microbial communities from aquifer in Utah, USA - Crystal Geyser 4/8/14 3 um filter (SPAdes) (version 3) | ecosystem: Environmental > Aquatic > Deep subsurface > Groundwater...
GCGTTCCAGTGACGATGCGCAACCTCCTGAACGAGTACCTGCCGGAGCCCGAGCGCGGCGAAGAGGTCAAGTGCGAGGCAGTGGTCGACTCGGGCGCCGCAGAACTCGCTCTGCCGGCGGAGTTGGTGGAGAGGCTGAAACTGCGCCCTCTCGATAGGGTCCGCGTCTACCCGGCGGATGGCGGGCAGCACGAGTACCGCGTCTGCGGCTTCGTCGAGCTTGAGGTCCAGGGACGGAGATGCCAGGTGCGCGCCATCGAGCTGCCGCGCGGCGCGGAGACGCTTCTGGGAGCTGTGCCCTTGGAGATAATGGACTGGCATATCGCCTCGCAACAGAAAGCGCTGGTGCCGAACCCGAAGTCTCCGGACACCCCCCTGCTCCCTCTCTGCTGAGGACCTCGACGCACCGGCCGTCGACGCCCCGGAGACGTGGCCGAAGGCAGCTTCCACGTCTGCCCTGCCAACGCCTTTTACCCCACGTTCACGGGGTCGCACATCGCTGGAACGGAGACCGACCATGGACCCCACGCTCACTCTTCGTACAACGCTCGCTACGCTCTTGTTGGCGGCGGTTCATTGCTGGGGTCAGACCGCGCCGGTGGGTCTGCCGGATTTTGCGCTCAAGGAGATCCGCACCGCCGACGTGCTTCCCGGCGGGCAGTACACGCTTGCGCGCGCCTGGCAGGCGGAGGGGCCGGAGGTCGGCCACAATGGCGGCCGCGCGGTGGACGACGCAGAAGCTGAGGAGGGCCGCGCGTGGGAGGTGGAGGTTGGCGAGGACGAACCCGGGGCAGTTGTGTTCGGGCCGTATGCCGAGGTCGAGCCGGGCGACTACGTGGCGCTGTTCCGGATGAGACCTGCGGGCGAGAACGGCGAGGACTCGCTGGCCGTCGTCGATGCCTGCGTGTCCTACGGGCAGGACGTGCTGGCGCAGCGCGAGCTCGACCCGGCCGAGTCGACGCCAAAGCAGTACGCCCGAGTGCCCTTGGCATTCCACTACGCGGGCGGAAAGCTGGAGTGCCGGGTGGACTGGCACGGCTACGCCAGCCTGCGGATCGACAGCATCGCCCTGTATCGCGTTGTGGGTGCGGACCTGTCAACGACCGGCCGTGTCCCCCATCCCGTCCCCAGCGGTGAGCCGAAAGACCTGGCGTACTACACCGAGACGCGCCCGTTCCCGGATATCTTCCCCCGTTCGGCGTCGCCCGCCCGCGAGTTGCTCGTGTGCGCTGTGCGCAAGGAGCCGCCCGACCGGCGCCTGATGCTGCTGTGCCTCCAAGGTCTGGTGAACCGCACCCGCCCCGAAGTCTACTGCCTCTTGGGCCCCAACGATGAGCAATGGCTGGACTGGATCCGGCAGCGCAAGTGGATCGACCAAGCAACGCCCACGACGCCCGACGCGTTGCTCGCCCGCTACCGCGACCGGGTGAAGGGAGTCGTCGTCTACGACTCACGGCTGCCGGCCAGCAAGAATGTGGCGACGATGATCGCCTCGGTGAAAGACGGTCTCGCCGTCTCCGCGCGGGTGGCCGGGAAGTTGGGTCTTCCGGTGCTCGACGACCTGCACGACCGCTGGCAGACCAGCGTCGACGCCTATCGCTGGGCGTTCGACAACCTGTGGCCGCAGCTCAACCACCACGTGATCGCGTGTTCGTGGCCGGAGCACCTCGGTCTGCGTGACTACCTGGTGCAGCAGGTGGGTGATGAACGCGACGCGCCCCGAGATCCTCAGCCGGTTCGCCGAGAAGATCCCGTTCCTCGACGCGCTCTACCCCGACTATGGCAAGCGCGTGCTGACGTACGAGGAAGCGACCTACCCAACCGCGCGCAATGTGCCTGTCTTCCACGCCGCCACCACGTGGCGCGAAGACGCCACCCGCGAAGAGCGGGTTGTGCAGTTGGTCAACGACATTCGGGCGCTCACGCCCACCAAGCGCCCGGCGTTCCTGCATGCATTTCTGCTGAACTGGTTCTCGGACCTGCCGATGCTCGGCGAGGTCATGGACCGCCTCGGGCCGGAGTACGCAGCCGTGCGTCCCGACCATCTGGCGGCATTGTGCCGGCAAGCGTGGGAACGGGACCAAGTCCTCGATCGGTTCCCCTCGCCGGTTGCCGCCATCGAGGGGCAGGCGACCGTGATCCACGGAGCCGTGCGCAACGTGTCGGACGCCGAGCAGCAGGTGGAGATCCGCCTGACCGGCGGGCTGGATCAGGGCCAGCTCGACCCAGACACGGTCAAGCTCGCGCCGGCACAGGAAGCCGCCGTGACGCTGCACGGACAGCCCACCGGCGACCGGATCGAGTTGGCGCTGCAGGGCGCCTTCGGCACGCGGCCGGTCAGTATCGCCCTCCTCCGCGTGGCTCGCGCCGAGCTGGCGGAGCCGCTACCGCCTTTCGGTCTCCTGTCGCCGGCCAAGTACCTCGAGGCGGAGGCGCTGAGCCATCGGTTCGGCGAAGCCGCAGCCGACCCGACCGCCAGCGAAGGCACCGCTTGGGTAGGGCGCAAAGGGAAGACCGAGCCCGGGCACCTGCTGTTTGGCCCGTATGCGCCGCTGGAGGCGGGCAGGCACCTGGCGCTGTTCCGGCTGAAGCGGCTCGATGAAGGCACCGGCGTGCTGGCGCACCTCGATACGTGCGTGGGCGGCGGCGTCCCACAGACGGCCGAGCGGGAACTCCGCGCGGAGGAGCTGCCGCTCAACGAATGGCGCTGGGTAGCGCTCGCCCTCGATCACCCAGGCGGCGCGTTCGAGACCCGGCTGGAATGGTCCGGCGCTGCCTCACTGGCAACGGATGCGGTGGCCTTGTGGCGGGTGGAGGGCGAGGCACGCTGACCGGCATCGGGAGGGATACTCGCGAAGGTTAGGAATACACCGAAGCTATTGCACAAGTTCGACGCCTCTGCGTGCACAGCAGTGTGTTGGGTGCTCACCACACGCCCCCGGGTGAAGTTCTGCGAACTTCCACTTCGGTGTATTCCTAACCTTCGCGAGTATATGTGCTTCCGCGCGTCGTACAATAGCTGCGGGAGGCCGCGTGCCCAGACCGTGCAAGCCACAAGGCTCCCTCAAGGGAGTTGATCCATGGCAGACACACTTCGACTTGCGCTCGTAGGTTGCGGCGGCATGATGGGGGCACATGTGAAGAACGGGTTTGCGCTCCTGTGGGAGAGGGGCTACCGGGAGTTCGAGATCGTCGCTTGTTGCGACGCAGTGGAATCGTCGGCCGCGCGGATGGCGACCGGGATCGGCGAGTGGCAGGGCACGACGCCTGTGGTCTACACCGAGGTCGAGACGCTACTCGCGGACGAGGCGGACCTGCACGCGGTGGACATCTCGGTCACGCACTGCATGCACCACAGGGTGGCGTTGCCCTGCCTCGAAGCGAAGAAGCACGTGATGGTCGAGAAGCCGCTCGCAATGACCATGCGCGCGGCGAAGGGAATGAGGGAGGCGGCGGAAGCCAACGGCGTGTTGCTCAATGTCGCCGAGAACTACCGGCGGTCGCCGGCGAATCGCGCGGCCAATTGGGTGATCAAGTCCGGCCGGTTGGGGCGGCTGCGGCAGTTCTACTGGATCGACTGCCAGGAGCGCCGCTGGCACTGGGGCTGGCGCGACGAGCTGGACCAGGCCGGCGGCGGGTGGACGTTCGACGGGGGCGTGCACTTCGCCGACCTGATGCGCTACCACGTCGGCCCCGTAAGCCGCGCCACTGCCTTGACGCGGCAGTACAACGCCACGCGCTCCCTGGACCGGGAAGACCCGCAGAAGGGAACGCTGGAAGCCACCATCGAGGACACGGCGATGGCGCTTCTCGAGTTCGAGAACGGCGCCACGGGGGTGTGGGTAGAGAGCATCGTGTCGCCCGGACAGGGAATGGGCAGCCACATTGTGTACGGCGAGGAGGGCTCGCTCGACTTCGGCGCCGGGCTGAAGCTCCGCGGCCAGGAGCAGCCGACGCCAATCGGGCAGTTGACCGACGAGTTCACGGCGCAGCTCAGCGGCGACGAGAAGGAGCGGCTGTTCCCCTTCGGCTTGCAGGACACGATCTCCCAGGAAGTCCACGAGTTCGTGGAAGCCTGCCTGCGTGGCGGCAGCCTCGAGACGGACGCGGTCGAGGGCTACAAGGCGCAAGCAGTGTGCATGGCCGTCTACGAGTCCGCCGCCCTCGGCGGCCAGCCGGTGGAACTGAGCCGGATCGAGAACCTGGAGATCGAGACGTACCAGTCGAGGCTGAACGCCAAGATCGGGGTGCAGCGGAGAGCGACCGTACAGCGAGGCAGCTTGCCCGCTCAGGCTCCTCTACCGTCGGCAAGCACCTCAGCGACTGAGCGGGCAGGCTGCCCTGCCGTACGTTGCTCCACGGGGAAGCACCACACAATGCACCAGCTCCGCTGGCTCGACACCCACATTCACGTCAGCGATGTCGGCAACGACGGCAAGCGCCGCCCGCACTTGCTCAAGGACTTGCTCGCCGTCCTCGACGGGGCCGGTGCGGACCTGCGCTTCGTGCTCAGTCCGGACGCCAACTGGAACCAAGTCGTCATGCAGGACGAAGACGGCGTCCTTCGGGCTGCGGCGTTCATCCACGACCTGGTGCGCCGCGCACCGGGCCGCCTCTACGGAAGCTGCCTGGTGAACCCGCACTTCCTCGACGCTTCACTGCGCACCCTGGAGTTGTGCTTCGGAAAGTGGGGCTTCGTTCAGTTGGGCGAGATGCTGCAGTACATGATGGACTACCAGATGGACACGGACGCGGTGGAGAGGCTCGTCCGGGCAGCCGTGGGCTACGGCGTGCCCGTTCAGGTGCACGTCTCGACCTCCAACTACAAGCTGGACGGCGTGTCCACAGGCACCGCCCAGCTCCGCGACTTGATCGGGCTGGCACAACGCGTTCCCGAGGCGAAGTACATTCTCGCGCATCTCATCGGCCAGCCGGACGATAGCCCCCCTGTTGTGGACGAGTACCTCGACCTCCTTGACGACCACTACGGTGAATGGCCGAGGAACTTCTGGGCGGAGATTCGAGATTTCAGTTCGCCCGGTCTGAGGAGCGCCCTCGACCGCGTCCCGGCGGACCGGCTGCTCTGCGGAACCGACTGGACCACCCGAGTCGGGCCGCCGTTCCTTCCGTACGGGATGATCTTCAGTGTGCCGTCGGTCGAGGAGAACCCCTACCCGCCCTCGGTAGCGGCGATGGTGCAGTTGGCCCGGGAGGCCGGCGCGACGGACAAGGGGATTCAGGCGCTGGGGTTCGGCAACGCGGCTGCGCTGCTGGGGATTCCGGCTTAGTCAGGGGCCGTCCTCCGGTTGCGGCGAAACCGGCTCCGGGTCCTCGCCCAGGTAGGCCTGGCGGACCATCGGGTCCTGGAGCAGCTCCGCAGCCGGAGCAGTGAGCACCGGCGTCCCCGTCTCGATCACGTACCCGCGGTCGGCCAGCGAGAGAGCCCTCTTTGCGTTCTGCTCCACGACGAGCAGCGTCTTCCCCTGTTCCCGGATGCGCTCCAACGCGGCGAAGACTTCCTTGACCAACACCGGCGCCAAGCCCAGCGACGGTTCGTCGAGCAACAGCAGCTTCGGCTGCGCCATGAGCGCGCGCGCGATGGCGAGCATCTGCTGCTCGCCGCCACTCAGGGTTCCGGCAAGTTGCGGGAGGCGTTCCTTGAGGCGCGGGAACAGCCGGAAGAGTTCCTCGCGCTCGGCACCGAGACTGTCGCCGCCGGGGCGGGTGTAGGCACCCAGATGCAGGTTCTCCTCGACGGTCATGTTGGCGAAGATCCGTCGGCCCTCCGGCACCTGGACGATGCCTTTGCCCACAATCTCGTGGGGTTTGCAGACCGTCAGGTCCTCCCCTTCGAAGCTCACCGTTCCGTGGGTGGGTCGGAGCAACCCGGAGAGGGTGTTGAGCGTAGTCGACTTACCCGCGCCGTTCGCCCCGATCAGCGCGACGATCTCGCCCGCGTTGACCTCCAGCGACAGGCCCTTCAGCGCCCGGATGGCGCCATAGCTGACATGCAGGTCGGTGACGGTCAGCATCACCCGTCGCGCCTCTCGCCGCAGTCAGGAACGCCGCAAATCCGCAATCCAAGATCCGCAATCCAGAATCCAGGACTCACTCGCTCTCCCCCAGATAGGCCTCGATGACGCGCGGGTCGTGACGAATCCGGGCCGGGCTTCCTTCGGCGATCTGCTTTCCGTAGTCCAACACGATAATCCGCGGGCTGAGCCCCATCACCACGCGCATGTCGTGCTCGATCAAGAGAATAGTCAGCGCGAACTCGGACTGAATCCGCTGGATGAGTGACATGAGCGCCAGCGTCTCGCCGGCGTTCATGCCGGCCGAGGGTTCGTCCAACAGTAGCAGCTTCGGGCGGGTCGCCAGGGCGCGGACGATCTCCAATCGGCGCTGGTCGCCATAGGGCAGGCTGCTGGCCGTCACGCCTGCTCGATCCAGCAATCCGAAGAGGCCGAGCAGCTCACGGCACTCGTCGGCGAGGCGCTGCTCCGCCGCCTCGACCCGCGCCGACGGCAGGAAGCACTGCGTCAAGCCGATGCGCGCCCGCCCGCAGGTCGCCGCGCGCACGTTGTCCAGCACGCTGAGCTGCTTGAACAGGCGGATGTTCTGGAACGTCCGGGCGATCCCCCGCTGCGATACCAGGTATGGCGGCAGGCCGGAGATCGGGGCGCCCTCGAACCGAATGCCGCCGGACGTGGGCGCGTATACGCCGGTGATGAGGTTGAAGAGCGTGGTCTTGCCAGCCCCGTTAGGGCCGATGACGGACAGGAGTTCCCCCGGCCCAACGGCCAGCGAGACGCCATCGACAGCCGCCAGCCCGCCGAAGCGGACGGTGCAGTCGCGCAGCTCAAGCAGCGGCACTGCGACCCCTCCCCTCGGCGCCTCGCTTGAACAGACGCTGCCAGCGAACCCGGATCGCCCGCCAGCTCAGTTCCTTGCCTCCCAGCAGCCCTGTCGGCCGGATCAGCATCATCGCCACCAGCAACGCCGCGTAGATCACCAGTCGGTAGGCGCCCAGCACACGGAGGTACTCGCGGAGCACCGTCAACACGACCGCGGCAACGACCGACCCGGTCAGGCTGCCCATGCCGCCCAGGACCACCATCACCACCAACTCGACGGACTTCAGGAAGTCGAAGCTGGCCGGGTTGATGTACAGCAGGAAATGCGCGAACAGCCCCCCGGCCACGCCGGCGAAGAAGGCGCCCACCACGAACGCGGAGACCTTGTAGAAGGTGGTGTTGATGCCGACTGACTCAGCGGCGATCTCGTCTTCCCGGATGGCCAGCAGGGCCCGACCGTGCACGGTGAGGACCAGGTTCTTGACGGCGGCAATGGTGATCCAGACCCAGACCAGCGCCCAGAATAGCGTGGTGAGCTTGGGGAACCCGCCGAACCCCGTGGCCCCACCAACCACGTCCAGGTTCAGGATGACAATCCGCACCATCTCACCGAAGCCGAGAGTCGCAATTGCCAGGTAGTCACCCCGAAGTCGCAGCGTGGGGAGACCGACCACCACGCCAACAACGGCGGCGGCGAGCCCCCCCCCCAGCAGGGCGGTGTTCAGGAGGACGCCATTGGCGACTGCGGCAGGCAGGAATACCAGTGCCCCCAAGGCCGCCTTCCCGTGGAACGCGGTGAGCGCCGCGCTGACATACGCCCCCACCGCCATGAACCCGGCGTGCCCCAGCGAGAACTGCCCGGTGAACCCGTTGATCAGATTCAGCCCGACCACCAGAATCACGTTGAGGGCGATGTAGAGCAGCAGCAGCGCGTAGCGCGGATTGAGCCAGTTGTTCGCCACAAACTCGGTGGTCAGGGCAAGCACAACGGCCGCCAACAGGGGCAGGCAGGTGCGGAGGCACTTCATACCTTCTCCACCACCCCCTTGCCCAACAGCCCGGACGGCCGGAACAGCAGGATCAGGATCAGCACGGCAAACCCAATGGCGTCCCGGTACGACGACGACACGTAGCCCACCACGAGGTACTCCGCCACCCCCATCAGCAGCCCGCCCAGCATCGCTCCGGGGATGTTCCCGATGCCCCCGACCACAGCGGCGGCGAACGCCTTGATCCCGGGCAGCAAGCCCATGATCGGGTCGATCTTCGGGTTGAGCAGCCCCACCATGATGCCGGCGGCGGCGGCCAGTGCGGAGCCGAACGCGAACGTGAGCGAGATGATCCGGTCGGTGTTGATGCCCATGAGCGCGGCGGCTTGGTTGTCATACGAGACCGCGCGCATGGCCCGCCCCACCTTGGTGCGCATGACCAGCAGGTGCAGCGCCACCATCAGCCCCAGGGAGAACAGGATGACGAACGCTTGCAGGTTGCTGAGGGTGAAGGCGGCCGTCTCGATCAGAGGCCGGCTGGTGATGAACTGCGGGAAGAACTTGGGGTCGGCGCCGAAGACGATCTGCCCGCCGTACTCCAGGAAGAGGGACACGCCAATCGCAGTGATGAGCGCCGCCAGCCGCGGGGCGCGCCGAAGCGGGCGGTAGGCGATTCGCTCGATGAGCATCCCCAACAAAGCGCTGCCGAGCATCGACCCAGCGAAGATGAGGAACCCGCCCAAGACGCTGTGCTGCACGTTTGGCGACAGCAGCCGGGCTATGTAGTAGCCGAGGAACGCCCCCACCATGTAGAGGTCGCCATGGGCGAAGTTGATGAGGCGCAACACCCCATAGACCATCGTGTAGCCCAAGGCAATCAACGCCAACGCGCTGCCCCACGCGATGCCGTTTACGAGCAAGTCAAGGAAGCGATCCAAGAGCGGAACAGGTCCTCCGGGGAAGACTGTGAAGTCAGAAACGGTGAAGGGCGGGCCTCAACGGTGGCTGCTGACAGACCCGCTGTCTTGGGCTGTCCGAGCTGCCTCCTCCGTGACCGAGTATAGCCGAAGTAAGCATGGGTCTCACGAAGCGCGAGCCCGTCCGCACGACGGGGGGGGGCGCAGACCGCACTTGACCTCTAACCCGCCCTATCGCCATTGTGGACCTGCCTATCAGGCGAAAGGGTCGGTAGCGTATGGTGGGGCTTGAAGGCGTGACGCGAGTGTGAGTGCTGTCTTGGCCGCAGTCGGCCAGACCTCGATGAGCGATTGGGGACTGTCTTTGTCTCGGCATCGCCGCCTGTGTTCCGCTCCTCGATCCCGGCCGCCCCGTCCTTGGGATCTTCATCGGAGAGCTTCCGCCAACGCTCGACGCCAGGGCCGCAGCCACCCTCCATCGTTCCGAGGCTCTTCCATCAGGATGTCATTGTCCTCAAGCCTCATCCAATGGGCCTCTGCGTCCCTCAACAAGACACGTGGATCAACCTCGGACGATGCCAGACGTGCCTCGATGTCGGCAAACCAATGCATGTACTGACGCCACGATGCCGCCAACCACGGTTGCCCCGGAGAGTCGTCCAGTGTGGAGAGTATCTCCACGGCGAACGGGTTAGCTTGGCTCGTCTCGGACAGCAGTTGCCCATTCCGGATACGTAGGAGATCCGCCTCGCGGAGGAAGCCCATCAGGGACTCCTCGAACCAATACGGTATCTGCCCTCCTCCTTCTGCCGGCGGCTCAAAGCGCGAGGGAGTGAACCGACGCAGGTTGAAAAACTTGCCTGTGGCGCAATCGGCTGCTTGCGCGGCCTTCCAGAGCACGATATCCGACGAGACGAATCCGACCAGAACCCGGATTCCCGTCCCCTGTAGGTACCGTATGAGCCTCATGACGCCTTTCAGCGCGTCAGTGTCGCGGATCTCCCGCCGTGGCTCAATGTCGGAGACGACAACCAGGTAGACTCGTTCGGCGCTTGCCCGTGACACGATAGAAGCGATGGCCGCGGGCCGTTCGGGGACCGCGAGCTCACGCAGGTTCACCAGCACCGTCTGCAGCACACTCAGCCCTTGCGGCGCGAGCCGGTCGGCGGTGGCCTCGCAGATCTCGCAGTTCAGGCTGTAGTAGGAGTCGGAGAACGACCTGGGAACACCGGCGGGAGAGCATACGGAGTTCGCCCCAACATTGCCAACGGACTCGCCGAGTGCCGAGAGATTCCCCGCCCACCAGTTTAGTGATGACTGATCCGCCGTATCGACGTCGGACGGGTAGTATGCCCAGTCTGGCAGCTTACCGCGGTCTGACCGCGGGTAGTAGAGCTGGGGGTCAAAGACGATCTCCAAGTTCTCGTGGGCCAAGGTCGCGAGCTGTTTGCACATCCGCTCTTCCGTGTCGTTGACCGGACTGAGCACTACTCCTGCATACGCCGAGAGCCTCGGCTCGGCCAACAGGTTCCAGGAGTCGTGTCCCATCTGGTGGTAAGCGGGCATCGACATCAGCCTCCAGTGGTACTGTCCCAGACCGCCGCAAGTTCCTGTGGCAGACGATACCGCCAGACGGGCCAGACCTGCGTCATTTCGGAGAGGCACAGGAGCCCGTTCCCATCCGCCAACTCCAGGAACTGGCGACTGTGTTCTCCCCTGTTCGCCACCCGGGCGACTGTGCTGTCCGGGGCCTCGCCTTCGCACTTAAATGGATGGACGCCAAACGCGGCGTAAGTGAGCATTACGCCCAGCGAAAACTGGTCGGTGCGCCAGTCGATGAGGTGCTTGTCGTTGTTCAACTGCTCCGGCGCCGCGAAGTAGGGAGTAGCGGGCCCCCGGTTTGCCCACGTGTGAGTCAGCGAAGACGCCGACAGGTCGCGCACAATACCGAAGTCCACCAGCACAGGGGTCGAACCGTCCTCGGCCAGCATGACATTGTCGGGCTTGATGTCGCGGTGGACAAGGCGGAGCGAGTGCAAGTGTGCAAGGACGTCGATCATCGCGTGCCCCAGCGGGGCAATCTCGGCTCGGCCGAGCGGTCCTTCTCGTCGGAGACGGTCGCCGAGTGTGCCGCCCTGCACGAATGTCTCAAGGACATAGTCATACGCCACCTGCTCCACTCGAATGCGCGAGACGGCCTTCAACGCTACGATGTTGGGGTGCGCACAGCGTTGCATCGCCTCGATCTCGCGCTCGGTCCGAGACGAAGCTGCGCCGGCCTTCAACACCTTCAGGGCCAGTACCTCCCCTTCGGTGTCGCGGACCTGGAAAACTTGTTTGAACGAACCCTCGCCTTGGTGCTGCACAAACTCAAGCCCGCGCTCCTCGCAAATGAGGTGCGCTACCGGTTGGAGGTCTTCGCGTCCGCCCGAGGTCAGCATTGGCCCCGCACCTCCGACACCGCTGCCTCGGCCAGCCATGGCTGGAGCGGTGTGCGCTCGTCGGCTTCGAGTTCAACAGTTACTTCCCCATCGTGCACGTAGCATAGCCCCACCGCGCGCCTGCTGAACTCCCGAGCGTATCGAGCGGCCCGCATCGCCGCGGCTTCAGGCAGGACGACATAGGATTCGTGCGCGAAACACGTGTTCCTGTATGCTTGGTTGAGAGCCTCCCGCCATTTCTCGAGCTTGGCCTCGAAGGCGATGATGCGCCCTTCGGCGTCTGCTGCCACCACGTCAGCGCGACCCCTTACGTAGTCGAACTCGCGAGCGCATGAGAGTTCGCCCCACGGGCTGTTCTCGCTCGCCAAAGTGGCGCAGAATGCATCGACAAGAGCCTGCTCGGAGGGGTAATCTGTGCGCATCGTTTCTAGCATTCTTGCACTCACTTCCTGTCACCTGCCGCGGCGTCAGATTCTATACCTCAGCGGAGCTTGTGTCAACAATGCCGTTCAGGCGGCCGAGAGCCTCCCTCCTCCGAGGCGAATCTGCCAGCAGGGACGCGCCTCGCTCCTGGCCCACGACCGCCCCGCACTTCGCTTCCACAACGTGGTCGGTAGCAATCCCCACCACGAGTGCCGGGCCCCGGTGTCGATTCTGCCCCCAACACCGTGGCCGAGCAGTGGTTGCTTACATGCCGGAGGAGGCGGTCAGGGCTCGACCGTAGTGACGTACGTCTGCTTGCCGCCCTTCATCTCCAGAACCACCGCCGGTTTGACGGCGTTGCGGTCTTTGTCGATGGTGATGGTGCCGGTCACTCCGGTGAAGTCCTCCGTGGCGGCCAGGGCATCGCGTATTGCCTTCGGGTCGGTGCCGCCTGCCGTTTCGAGAGCGTTGAATAGGATCTTGGCGGCGTCGTACCCAAGGGCAGCCATGGCGTCGGGCACTTCGCTGTACTGCGCCTTGTAGCTCTTCACGA
>Ga0210004_1001863_pt1 | contig 12157 bp, 8 predicted proteins | sample CryGey13umfilter_FD_185450 | JGI IMG/M metagenome (GOLD analysis project Ga0210004, IMG submission 185450) | Groundwater microbial communities from aquifer in Utah, USA - Crystal Geyser 4/8/14 3 um filter (SPAdes) (version 3) | ecosystem: Environmental > Aquatic > Deep subsurface > Groundwater...
GGCCGATGGCTCCCAGGTAGAGGTCCCCGCTGTTCAGCCCCAGGCTCAGGCGGAACCTCGGGTCGCGGGGCACCACTCGCTTGGCGTGGAGCGCTGCCTCGACGGCGCGCTGGCGATGGTCCGGGCCGGCGAAGAAGCACAGGAAGGCATCCCCGATATACTTGACCGGGACCCCGTCGTACCGGAGCACTGCTTCGGTGACCTGGTAGAAGTGGCCGTTCAGCCAGTCCGCGATCTCGGTCGGGGAAAGCTTGGCGCTCTCGCGGGCGAACCCGGCGAGGTCGGCGAACAGAACGGTGGCTTCGAACACGTTGGGGCCGCCGTGTTGGTAGCCTAACAGCCAGTCGGTGGAGACATCCAGGAGCTTGGCCAGCGGCACCAACGCTGCAGTGTCCGGGGCGTTCTCGCCGCGAACGGACGCCGTTCGTCCGCGCTCCCGGTCCCGCTCACCGGCGACCCGGTGTACGTTCGGGAGTGAAGCAGGAGACGCGCAGGAATTGTCCCGGGAGTTCCTGACCGCGCTGCCAAGGCTGGTGTTCTCGCCGGAAACGGCGCGCCCACTTGCTTCTCGGACAGGTTCCCAGAACAGGACGACGAAGGTGGTGGCAAGGAGCGGACCATGGTGACACGAGAGGTGCTGATACTGATGTGCTGCTTGCTGCCTTGCTCTGCAGACGCGGCTACTCCCGCCGGCAATCTGCTGGTGAACGGCGACTTCGAGCGTGGGTTGGAGGGTTGGCAGACCGCCAAGCCACCGGGCGGCACGATCGAGATCGCGCCCAGCCCGCGGGGCCAGTGCGCGCGCCTCAACTCCACCGACCGCAGCAACTCGACCTACCTGATCCAGACCCTCGACCCGCAACGCATCAAGGGGAAGCGCATTCGCGTCGATGCCCTGATGAAGGCGGAGAACGTGGTGGTCGGGACCTACCCCTACTCCCAGGCGAAGATCACGTTGGTGTGGAACGACGGGAAGCACGATCACGACCACGAGATCGACTTCCTCTACACCTTCGACTGGCGCAAGGTGAGCGTCGTCTGGACGATCGGCGATGACTGCGCGAAGGCCGCGCTCTACCTCGGTATGCACACGACAACGGGCACGGTGTGGTTCGATGACGTGGTCCTCAGTGTCCCCGAGCTGAAGGCCGAGAAGGTGGTGACCGAAGGAGTGAAGGAGCGGGTGTACGAAGACGGCGGGGTCCTCTACGTCAACGGCCGGGAGTTCACCGAGGTGAAGCTCAAGCCGCCGGAGCCGCCGGACTCCTTCCGCCCGACTCCCGGTGAACGTGCGCGAGGGTTCGCCGTGTTCCGCACCGAGGAGCCTGCTTCCGTTGTCCCGGGGACCGTTCCCACTCGCGCGCAGGTAATCGACGCCTTCGACCTGTTGGCGGCGCCGGATGAGTACGAACCGCTCACTTTCGCACTCTTTGCCTTAAGCCCGCTGAAGCGTGTGGTGGTGGAGCCGGGCGAACTGGTCGGGCCGAGGGGAGCCGCAATCCCGGCGAGCGCCTTCGATGCCCGCATGGGGAAGTACGTCCTCCAGCGCGTCGGGTACACCAGCCCGGACTACTACGTAGTCCCGAAGCTGCTGGTGAAGTCCGCCGAGGTGGACGTGGCGCCGGAGCGCCCGCAGCTCTTCTGGCTGACCCTGCACGTGCCGCCGGATGCGGCCGCAGGGAGCTACGCCGGGGCCGTGAGAATCCGGGCGGACGGCAAGGAAGCGTCCCTGCCGGTGCGGTTGCGGGTACTGCCGTTCCGCCTCGTCAGGAGCAAGCCGTGGATGCTGTTCTTCTACAACAACCACCCGGACGACGCGGAACTCTACTTCCGCGACATGCGCGACCACGGCATGACTTCCGTCATCCTCGGCCAAGTGATGGCGCCCATTCGGCGAGCGGGCGAGCGGGCCGTCGTGGACTTCACCACCTCCGACGCGTTCGTGGACGCCTACCGCAAGGCTGGCTTCACTGACCCGCTGGTGTACAACCCGTTCCACGACCGGCTGGCGACGAAGCTGCTTGAGCTGTGGGGGCTGGCCGACGGGCACCACAAAGAGGGCGCGCACGGCGAGCTGTTCTGCGTGTTCAAGGAGGGCGAGTACCCCGAGCACCTCCACGAGGTCTACCGGCAGGTCGTGCGCGACATATTCGATCACGCGAAGCAGGCCGGGTGGCCGCCGATGCTCTTCTACCCGGTGGACGAGCCAAACGACCCCGACAGTTGGCGGATGACCGCGGCGCGACTGGAGTACCGACTGGCAAAGGAAGCCGTCCCAGGCGCGCGAACCTTCTGCACCGTCTACTCGATCCCCGTGATGGAGCGTCTCGACCCGTGGCTCGACGTGCGCGCCTGTCACCTCGTCCATCCCGCCGCCAGCGAGGAGCAGAACCGGAAGTTCCACAATTACGTACGTCGCGCCGGCGGCGAGCTGTGGGGGATCGAGTGGCCGGCGATGTGGGATGACTTCTGGCGGGCGCGCGAGCTGGCCGGGTTCCTGCCCGCCAAAGCTGGCGTGACCGCGATGACCGCCTGGACGTACTATAACCCGGCTCCCTGGAAGGACGAGTACGCCGACCTCCGCGGGGAACTCAAGCAATGCCTGCTCAGCTATCGCGATGCCGATGGCAGTCTGATTCCCACCGTCACCTGGGAAGGACTGCGGGCCGGCGTGACCGACTGGCGCTACTTCGCCACCCTCGAGGAAGCGATCGCGAAAGCCAACGGAGCCAAGCGCGAGCGCGGTGAACAGATTCTCCGGGAAGTCATTGTCGAGGTGCCGTGGCGCACGGAACTCCGCAAGGACTGGGGCGACCGCCGCGCTTCGCAACTGCGAGCGAAGATCGCTGAGGCGATCCTCAGCTTGTCGAGCCCGCGATAACCTGCCCAGAAATCACTCGTGCCCGCTTGGTCATTCCACCGCAGCAAGACGCTCCGCCCTCCGGCAGGTAGGCGGCAGCCGGTCGTTCTCCACCGACGAGGCGTGAGAGCAACCGGCTCGAACCCGGTGGGTTCGCCCGCCGATCTTCCGGCGCGTGGCGACGCATTATCGAAGGAGTCCTCCATGCAGCTCTGGGTGCACCACGACGGATGAAAACGCTGCCACGCCGTAGCTGCCGGCGCGCAGCCGGTGGACGTTCCACGCCCTGGCGGGCGCAGCTACGGAGCGCATTTACAGAGGAGTTGAAAGGGAACGCGCAATGCCAGCAACACCCAACTATGAAACCGCTCGCTCCGACGCCAAGTTCGGCTGGTCCGTCTCCGGGACGCAGGGAGCCCTGCGGGAACTCACCGGCGTCCCCATCCGCGCGTTCAATCTGGATACCGAGGTGTGCATCGAAGCCTACCGGCGAGGGCGGCCGCTGCTGCGCGAGATGTTCGGGGACGACGTCGGCCTGCCGGGGGTGAGCACTCCGGCGGTGAGCTACGGACACCCGAACACCCTCGGCGCTGAACTGGTGTTCCCCGAGGGCGGCGAGGTGGGCGTGCGGCCGCTTTACGGGTCGCTGACTGAGGGGATCGAGGCGCTGAAGCGCCCAATGGACTTCCTGTCCCAGGGAATGGCGCCGTTCTTCCTGGACTTCCGCGAGAAGCTGCGCGAGGCACTCCCGGGCGAGGCGGTCGGACTCAGCTTCGGCGCCGAGGGGCCGATCACGACGGCATACGAGCTGCGCGGTCAGGAGTTCTACATGGATGTCGTGGACGACCCGCCGCTCGCCATCCGCTTCCTCAAGGCGGCTGTCGACAGCGTGCATCGGTACCACGAGGCGCTGTGCGCGCTGGACGGCCGGCCCGCAGTGAACCCGAACAGCGGCGGGATGTGCGACGACTGCGCCAGCTTCATCCCGCCTCGACTGTGGCCGGAAGTGGTGTTGCCGGCATGGGAGCGCTACTACCTGGGCATGACCACCGGCCGGCGCAGCGCGCACGTCGAGAGCCTGAACGTCGAGCACCTGCCGTTCTTGGAGGACATCGGCCTCTGCCACTTCGACCCCTCGATCTCGCCGCGGCTGACGCCGCCGATCATCGCCAGCCACTGCCGCGTGCCGTTCCTGTGGCGCTTGGGAAGCTTCCACTACAGCGAGATGAGCGTGCAGGAGGTGGAGGACTTCGTCTACCAGTCGGCGGCCGACTGCGCCAGCTCCGTTTGCAGCTACGTGGCTGAGGGCATGTGCAACGACGCCGGTGTTGCCAAGGTGCATGCCTTCATCCGCGCCGGCAAGGAGGCGACGCGGCTGGTGGCCGAAGGCTGCACCCGGGAAGAACTCGGCCAGCGCGTGTCCGCCGCCGGCAGAGCGAAGCTCTGGGAAGGCTGGTGCGGCTACCTGAGCCCGGAGAGCACGCGGGGCGGAAAGCAGCGCACCTCGGCCGCTGAAGGTCCAAACGGCTCCTCCTGCCAGCCGAGTTGGCAGGGGGCACAACACCGTCCGAAGAGGAACAGATGATGGCAGAGCAACTCCACGACGTATCACGACGCGACTTCCTGACCGCTGCCGGCGTAGTCACTTTGGCGGGGTCGCTGGGGCTGAAGGCAGCCGTGCCGGCGCAGGCGGAGCTGGGCTCCGACCGGAAGATCCGCATGGGCATCGTGGGCGGCGGGTTCGGGGCGTCGTTCCAGTGGCATCTCGACCCCAACTGCATCGTCGAGGCGGTCAGCGACCTGCGGGAGGACCGGCGCGCGCACCTTCAGCGCGTGTATCAGTGCGACAAGCCCTACGAGTCGCTGGAGAAGCTCGTCCTCGACCCGAAGATCGACGCGGTCGCCGTGTTCACGGAGGCGCCCAACCACGTGCGCCACGTCGTGGAGGTGATGAATCACGGCAAGCACTGCATTTCCGCCGTGCCGGCGGCGGTCTCGCTGGAGGAGTGCCAACTCCTGAAGGAGACGAAGGAGCGCACGGGGCTGAAATACATGATGGCGGAGACGAGCTACTACCGCGCGCCGACGATGTTGGCACGGCTGCTGTGGGCCGACGAGAAGTTCGGCAAGTTCCTGTACTCCGAGGTCGAGTACTACCACCCCGGCATCGGTGCCGCCGAGGATGGGCTGTCCACCTTCAACGGCCAGCGCACCTGGCGCTATGGCTACCCGCCGATGCTCTACCCGACCCACTCCACGGCCTTCCACGTCGGCGTGACTCGCGAGCGGCTGACGAAGGTCTCGTGCCTCGGCTGGGGCGACGACGACCCGGCGCGGAAGGACAACGTCTACGGCTGCCCCTACGCCAACCAGTCGGCCCTGTTCCAGACCAGCGGCGGGAATATCTGCCGGTGCAATGTGTTCTGGAAGGTCTGGGCCCATGGCGAGCGCGCGCAGTGGCTCGGCGAGAACCTGTCGCTGTTCATGGACAGTTGGGCAGGGCAGCCTTTCGTCATCAAGGCCCCCGGGCAAGCGGATATCACCACCTTGCCCGACTTCCTCCACCTCCTTCCCGAGCCCATGCGGGCCTCAACCGGCCACGGGAACTCACACGGGTTCCTGACGCACGAGTTCATCGCCGCCCTCGTCGGCGACCGAGAGCCCGCGGTCGACGTGTACGAGTCGCTGGCAATGACCGCGCCCGGCATCGTCGCCATGGACTCGACGCGCAAAGGCGGCGAGCAGCTCGCCGTGCCGAGCTTCGACAGGGCGTGAGCCCATCGCGGCAGGGCCGCACCCAAAGATCCGCTGTGGACTGGTTTGCCGACCAGTCCACGCGTTGTGCGCCAAGGAGCAAGCGGGGTATAATCACCGCGCCCGGACAGTGTGCGATCTCGCCAAGGGCATCACCCCGGGGTGGAGCCGTGAGACGCTACGCATTCCCCGAGGAGGAGCGGACACATGGCCAGTAAGCAGTCCTCACACGGGCCAGTTGGCATTGTGCACGTCGACCTGAAGGACCAGACAGTCGGCGCTGGCTATGACTACCTACTTCCCGCTCCCGTGGTGGAACTCGATGTGTACACGGAGAACGAGCGGCTAAGACGCGAGAACGGTGCGCTGAAGGAAGCGAATGACATGCTGCGCGAACAGCTCCAATCGCGGGGGCTACCGACTGCCGAGTGTCTGAGGGGATTGGTCGATTCTGTGTCAGCGGTGGACCAAGTGGAAGCGATCCTGCAATCCGCGGACGGCGAGGTCGAAATCGTGCTTGCCGACATGGACTTCGATGCCGAGGAGGCCATTTGGGCGGAGGTGCAGGACGTGAACCTGCCTGGACACCTCCTCGCGAGAGTCCATACGCGCCTGCGTCGCGGCCAAGCGCTGGAGGAGATGATCGGCTCGCGAACGATGCTCTTCGTGCGGTAGCCACGGCCATGCCAAAGACCCGAGAACACCGGAAGCAGGCGGAGCATAACGCGGCCGCACAGGCTTACCTTGACCAAGAGCCGTCTTTCGCTGATTGGTCCGTCACTGTGCTGTTCTACCGGGCGCTGCAGCATGTTGATGCCTACTTGGCGGCCAAGGCAGGGCTGAAAGACATCGGCAGTCACGCGGAGCGTGAGAGCGCGATCCTGAATCATTGCGCACGCATCCTCACACCCTACAAGTCCCTCGATAGCCGTTCGCGAGAGGCTCGGTACAGTTGCGTGCCATTCTCCGAGCAGGACGTCAGAGACTTCGAACAGCGCTATCTGAACCGCATCAAGAAAGATCTTGAAGAGCTGAGCCCAGGCATCACGGCACCGTAGCGGGGGACTTGGGACGGTCATCTCGCAACAGCCGGCCTGCTTGGTCTGTACGGCCCCTGATGGCATCGCGCGTTTCCGGCGCTCGCCCGGCGCACTGGACCCGCAGGCGTCGCGATCACAGGCGATTGCCCTGACGAAAGGATGGTCGACAATGAGTCGGAACCTGAGAACGTTGGCAACCCTGTCGGTCGTCTTGGTGGTGGTCGCAGCAAACGTCTGGTCGGGGTGCGCTGCGGAAGCGCCCAAGCCCGGCGACAAGCAAGTGAACCCGAAAGCGCCCAAGCCCGCCGCGAAGCGCGTGAACCCGAAAGACGGCGCGAAGCTGGTATTCGTCCGCATCCCCGCCGGCAACGGCGTCGCCGCGTTCGAGATCGGCAAATACGAAGTAACCGTCGCCCAGTTCCGCAAGTTCGTCGAAGCGACTGGCTACAAGACGACGGCTGAGAAGGAGAGCTACGGCTACGGCTACGGCTACACCGGAACTGAGTGGGGCAAGGTCGACGGTCTGACCCCGCTGTGCGCAGGTCTCCTGACCGCGCACTGAGCACGACCGCAGGTCTCCAAGGCCGACAGCGGCTGCGATGTCGTGGAGACCTTGGGTCCTCGCTCGGCGCAGGTCTCCTGACCGCGCCGCCCGCCGGACCGCACGGTCTCCTGGTCTTCGGGAGACCTTCGGTCGAAGGGGTGTCGCGGTCGGGAGACCGCGACACAGCGAGCAGGTCTGGGGTGGCCGCCTCGGGCCGCCGCGCCGTTGGGGCCTGTAGCCTCGGGCCGCCGCGCCGTTGGGGCCTGTAGGGCGAGGAATCCGTTTCCGCTCCGCCTTGCGCTCACCACCGACCCGGCGGAAGACGCGGGGGAGGGCGGAAATGGATTTCGCGCCCTACCGGTCCGCCGCGTCCGGGAATGCCCTGCCGGCGCTTGACTTCCTCCCCTCCTGCGGCACACTTCTCACCCCAAGCCCGGGTCAAGTCAGCGTTATTCCACGCCACGCCACGACGTTTCTTCGCGACCTCACGACGTTCCCTCGCCACCTGACGACATTTCTTCGCGACCTCACGGCGTTTCTGCGCCGCGCAACTCCGTTTCCTTGGCGACTCACGACGGTTCCCGCTGCTCGAGCGCTGGTGAACGGGGGCGCCTCGCGGTCTCGGAGGCGTTTGGGCACGGCGCACGCGTGCTGCCTGACTCCAAGCGCCCACGGCGGCCGCTCCTTTACGGTCGCGGCTCGGATGGAAGCGGGACCGTCAGGCGGACCGCCCACCGCCTCGGCCGGTGCTACCGGCAGGGCTACTGCGCTTGGTCTTCATCCACTTCCGGCGCCACGCTGACCAAGTGCAGTTCTTTGAGCGTCGCCTCGTCCATTGGCGTCGGGGCCCCGGTGAGGGGGCAGGTGACGCTGGCGGTCTTCGGGAAGGCGATTACTTCGCGGATGTTCTCGCAGTTGCCGAGGATTGCGAGGACTCGGTCCAGACCGACAGCGATGCCGCCGTGGGGGGGCGCGCCGTACTCGAAGGCTTCGAGGAGGAAGCCGAAGCGGCCCTTGGCGTCTTCCAGGTCGAGCCCGATGGCGCCGAAGACGTCTTGCTGGATGTCGCGGCGATGGGTACGGATTGAGCCGCCGGCGATCTCGTAGCCGCGCAGCACCAGGTCGTAGAGACTGGCGCGCACCTTCGACCACGGGTGGTCGGGCGAGCCGGGCTCTTCCTTCGTGTCGTAGCCTTCCTTCAGCAGCGCCAAGTCCTCCGGCTGGGGCATGCAGAACGGGTGGTGCATCGGGTCGTAGCGCTTCTCGGTCTCGTTCCAACCGAAGAGCGGGAAGTCGACCACCCAGTGGAAGTCCCAGAGTCCTTCGGGGATCAGGTCGAGTTCCTTGCCGAGGTGCAACCGGATGCGACCCAGGGCGTCGGCGACCACTGCGGGCGTGTCGGCGACAGCCAGGACGAGGTCTCCGGTGGTGGCGCCGGTGCGCCGGAAAATCTCTGCCATCTGCTCCTGAGTGAGGAACTTGGCGACTTGCGACTTGATCTCGCTTTCGCCAAGGGCCCAGGTTGCCAATCCCTTGGCGCCGAACTGGCGAGCCAGCGCGGTGAGATCGTCCACCTGCTTCCGAGAGTACTCGCCGCAGCCTTTGGCGCAGATCGCCTTGACCTGGCCGCCTTTGGCCAACGTGTCCGCGAACACGCGGAAGCCGCTGTCCTGCACCACATCGCCCACATCGACGAGTTCCATGCCGAACCGCATGTCCGGCTTGTCGGCGCCGAACCGCGCCATGGCTTCGCTGTACCCGAGCCGTGGGAACGGCGTGGGAATGTCGACGCCGAGGCACTCCTTCATGACGGTCTTGAACATCTCCTCGAGGGTGGCCAGGATGTCGTCCTGTTCGACGAAGGACATCTCCACATCGATCTGGGTGAACTCCGGCTGCCGGTCGGCGCGTTGGTCTTCATCGCGAAAGCAGCGGGCGATCTGCACGTACTTCTCGACGCCGGCGACCATGAGCAGTTGCTTGCAGAGCTGGGGCGACTGCGGCAGGACGAAGCCCCGCCCAGGGTAGACCCGGGAGGGCACGACGAACTCCCGCGCGCCTTCGGGCGTGCTCTTCCACAGCATGGGCGTCTCGACTTCCCAGAAGCCCTCGCGGTCGAAGTAGTCGCGCGCGGACTTGACGACCCGGTGGCGTAGCTCCAGAAGGTCGCGCATGCGCTTGCGGCGGAGGTCGAGGTAACGGTGCTGCAGCCGGACCTCTTCCTTGACGTCCTGTGTGTCGGCAATGCCGAAGGGCGGGGTCTTGGCTTCGTTCAGCACTTCGATGGCGGCAGCGACAACCTCGATCTCGCCAGTGGCGAGGTTGGGGTTCTCGGTGCCTTCGGGGCGTCTGCGCACCAGCCCGTCGATCTTCAGCACCCACTCGCTGTGGACGGCGCTGGCGACTTGGTGGGCGTCGGCCTGGTCTTCGGGGTTGAACACGATCTGGGCGAGCCCCGACCGGTCACGCAGGTCGAGGAAGATCACGCCGCCATGGTCGCGGGAACTGTGGCACCAACCGGCCACCGTGACGGTCTGCCCGACGTGCTCGGGCCGCAACTCTCCGCAGTGGTGTGTGCGCATCATCTGGGGTCAACCTCCGAGTCGGGCTTCGCCGACTTCACGTGCTCAACGACGGCCGAAGTAGGAACCTCGGTCTGTTCGCTGTCCTGCATACTCCGCACAGCCACGACGCCTCTCGCGAGTTCGTCTTCTCCCGCGATCAGGGCGAAGCGCGCATTCTGGCGGTGCGCTTCCTTCATCTGGGACTTCAGGCTCCGACCGAGGTAGTCGGTGTCGGCTGACAAGCCGGCGGCTCGCAGCTCGGCGAGCAGGCGCAGCCCCGCAACGCGCGCGCCCGCTCCCAGCGTGATGACGAACGCGTCGATTTCGTCCGACAGCCCGTCGTCCACACCGAGCGCCTGGCGAACCAGCAACACCCGTTCAATGCCGCTGCCAAAGCCGATCCCCGGTGTCGGCTTGCCGCCGCACTCTTCGATAAGCCCGTCATACCGGCCGCCACCGATGATCGCGCTCTGGGCGCCGAGACCGGCGGTGTGCATGAACTCGAAGGCCGTCTTCGTGTAGTAGTCGAGCCCGCGGACGAGGCGAGCGTCCAGTTCGTACTCGATGCCCAGCGCGTCGAGCAGTTCACGCAGCCGGGCGAAGTGCGTCCCGCACTCCTCGCAGAGGTACTCGGCGGAGCCTGGAGCGTTGGCGAGCAGCTCCCCGCACCGCTCCCGCTTGCAGTCCAACATGCGGAGCGGGTTCTCGTCGAACCGCCGCTGGCAGTCGGCGCACAGGTCGCCGAGGTGTTGGTGCACGGCGCTGCGGAGGGCATCGCGATGGTTGGGCCGGCAAGCGGGGCAGCCGACGCTGTTGAGCTTCAGCGTGTATCCGGTGATCCCCAGGTCGGCGAGGTAGGCGGCGCCGAAGGCGATCACTTCAGCGTCCACGGCCGGATCTTGGGAGCCCAGCACCTCGATGCCAACCTGGTGGTGTTGCCGGTAGCGCCCGGCTTGTGGTCGCTCGTAGCGGAAGATGGGGCAAACGTAGGACAGCTTGACGAGCGGGGACTGCCCTGCCAGGCTGTGTTCGAGGTACGCCCGGAGCGCAGGCGCGGTGCCTTCGGCCCGAAGCGTGAAGCGGTCACCGCCCGGGTCCTCGAAGGTGTACATCTGCTTGGTGACTAAGTCCGAAGTCTCGCCGACGGTGCGCGCAAAGAGGTCCGTCTGCTCGAAGAGGGGCGTCCGGATCTCCCGGTAGCCGTACCGCTGGCAAAGCGCCGTGAACCGGCGTTCGAGCGCGCGCCAACGGGGCGTCTCGGCCGGCAGAATGTCGTGAGTTCCGCGAGGCGATTGGTATCTCATGGAGGGTTCCTCTTGCTGCCCGCCCGCCCCGCCGACCTGCCCCAGAAACAGCAAACGCCGGAACCTCGCTCAGACGGGGCTGAATCGGGGGAGCTGGGGCGCTTGTGGGCGCCGCGGCCCGCGACGCACGGTAGGGCAACGCGCGCGCCTACCGCGCGTTGGTATCGTGGTCCCGATTCGTCCGGCGAGAGTCCAGCGTCATTTCAGCGAGGTGGGCGGCAACGCCCGTTCCTGGATAGATAAGAACACGCGGATTGTAGCCCAGGGCCCTGCGCGTGTCAAATGTGCCCCATCCGGCGGCGAATCATTGACTCATTGGCTGTCATCGTGTACACTTACCTGTTTGTTGCACCTTGACGTTTGCGTGAGTGGTAAGCCAGCAGGCGAGGACTCGCCGAACCGGCCGCGCAGTGAGAAGTCGCTGTCGGCCGCAGCAGCAACTCACCCGGATTGGCGGGAGTGGTGTTAGCGGCTAGCATATCAGCCTTCCAAGCTGAAGGGGCGGGTTCGAGTCCCGTCTCCCGCTCCACCGGGAGTTCTGTCGCCCGCTCCATGCTTCCCTCAAGTGTGCGTCCAGCGCATGCGCCCATAGCTCAGTGGATAGAGCATCTGACTTCTAATCAGAGGGTCGCAGGTTCGAGTCCTGCTGGGCGCGCCAGTTGATGGTGGGCGTAGCTCAGTTGGTTAGAGCGCCAGGTTGTGGCCCTGGAGGCCGAGGGTTCAAATCCCTTCGCTCACCCCATCAATCGGGACGTAGCGCAGCTTGGTCAGCGCGCCTGCCTTGGGCGCAGGAGGTCGCCGGTTCGAATCCGGCCGTCCCGACCACTTTTCTTGCCGGTTCACGCAACCTGACTGCGCCTGTAGCTCAATTGGATAGAGCACCAGACTTCGGATCTGGGGGTTGGGGGTTCGAGTCCCTCCGGGCGCGCCATTTGGTGCCACAACATTGTTCGTCCGACCCGACCCGTCAGCCAGGGGCCGTTAGCTCAGCTGGTAGAGCAGGGGACTCTTAATCCCAAGGTCGAAGGTTCGAATCCTTCACGGCCCACCATTGCCTACCTTCCCGCTTTCGAGGGAGGGGTGGCACGTTG
>Ga0210004_1001877_pt1 | contig 12108 bp, 7 predicted proteins | sample CryGey13umfilter_FD_185450 | JGI IMG/M metagenome (GOLD analysis project Ga0210004, IMG submission 185450) | Groundwater microbial communities from aquifer in Utah, USA - Crystal Geyser 4/8/14 3 um filter (SPAdes) (version 3) | ecosystem: Environmental > Aquatic > Deep subsurface > Groundwater...
GCGCCGCACTCGACGAAGACATCGGCAGCGGCGATCTGACCGCGCAACTGATCCCCGAACACAGTGTGGCGCAGGCCACGGTCATCACGCGCGAAGCCATGGTGCTGTGCGGCACGCTGTGGTTCGAGGAGTGTTTCAAGACGCCGGACCCGGATTGCACCATCGTCTGGCAACTGGCGGAAGGCGAGCAGGCAGCCGCCGGGCAAACGCTGTGCACAATCAAAGGCCGCGCCCGCGCGCTGCTATCGGCCGAGCGCCCGGCGCTGAATTTTTTGCAGACCCTCTCCGCTACGGCCTCGCTGACGCGGCGCTATGTCGAGGCGACACAAAACACACAGGCGAAAATCATGGACACGCGCAAGACCCTGCCCGGCCTGCGCATGGCGCAAAAATACGCGGTGCGCGTGGGCGGCGGACACAACCAGCGGAACGGCCTGTTCGATGGCGTGCTGATCAAGGAAAACCACATCGCGGCGGCCGGCGGCATCAGCCAGGTGATGGAACTCGCCTTCCGCATCACCCCGCCGCACATCCCGATCCAGATCGAAGTGGAAAGCATGACGGAGCTGGACGAGGCATTGTTGGCCGGGGCAAAACTGATCCTGCTCGACAACTTCTCGCTGGAAGCTATGCACCTCGCGGTGGAACATGCTGCCGGCCGCGCCGAACTGGAAGCCTCCGGCGGCATCACCTTGGACAACGTCCGCCTCGTTGCTGAAACCGGCGTGGACCGCATCTCCATCGGCGCGCTGACCAAAGACATCCAGGCGATCGACCTGTCGATGCGCGTCACCCTCCCTTGAACCTTAAACCCGGATTGTTCGATTGAACCGGGAATCCCTGTGGGAGCGCAATTTATTGCGCGATAGGGATGCAGCCAGACCCATCGCCCGATGAATCGGGCTCCCACACACAACCGAATTATCCGGGTTGAAATATCCGCAACTGCCCACACTTTAGAACCGCACAATTCATAGAGGCCACCATGAGCGACTCCAAACATATCGTCTGCCCGCACTGCGATGCGGTGAACCGCGTACCCGCCGCCAAGCTGGGCGCCAATCCGACCTGTGGCAAATGCAAACAGCCGCTGTTCACCGCGCATCCGGCGGAACTGAACGAAGCCAATTTTATGCGCCATATCGGCAACAGCGACATCCCGGTACTGGTAGATTTCTGGGCGCCCTGGTGCGGCCCGTGCAAGATGATGGCACCCGCTTACGCCCAGGCTGCGGCGCAACTGGAACCGCAGATGCGCGTGGTCAAACTGGATACGGAACAGGCGCAACAACTCGCCGCGCAATTCAACATCCGCAGCATCCCCACGCTGGCGCTGTTCAAGGGCGGACGCGAAGTGGCGCGGCAAGCGGGGGCGATGGATGCGCGCGGAATCGTGAACTGGGCGAGAGCACAGGCATGAAAGTCGCCGGCCTGCTCGCTTTGCTGTTATTGGCCGGATGCGCCGACCCTGCGCGCAATCTGTATGAAGGTATCCGCAGCAACAACGAGGCCAAGCGCACACCGGCCGAACGCGCCGCACAACCGAGTCCGGATTACGATTCCTACACGCGCGCGGTCGAAGGCGACGACGCAAAAAAATAGCCGGGAAACCAACTGGCTTCCCGGCCCTTTTTGCTGAAACCGGTTAGCGGATCACGCAGCCGTTCTGGTCCCCGCCGGAATCATCGTACTGTTCCAGATTCTCCAGCTTGTCGTCCTGCATGAAGCCGGGCGTTTCAGCCAGCCGCGCCAAGATCCGGTCGTTGGAAAAACCGCTCTCGCCACGGCCCAGATTGATCTGCTGGTCGCCTCTGCCCAAAATGACATGGCCGTCATATACGGTCACGTACAGACCGGTTTCCCCGCTCGCTTCGGCTTCCTCGAACAATTTGTCGAGATCCACCGGCACGGCATCAGGACGCGGCGCGTCGTTATTTTCCAGCGCCGGCGGGATGGTCAGGATGCGCACCGGTTTGCCGGTCTTGCGCGCGATGATCGCCGCCTGGTTGATCGCCACGGTGTAGGAACCGCCCGGCCCCACCAGCAACACTTCGCCTTCCCACACATACACCCCGGCGCCGTCCAGCGGATTTTCCGGGTTGGCGCCAAAATCCGCCGCGCCTTCCGCGCACGGCCCGTTGCACCAGGCATCGAAACCGGTGCCGCGAATGCCGATGGTTGCGCCTGACATGCGGAATTTGTAGTTGTCGCGGTTGACCCGGCCGATCAGTCCCGTCACCACGCGCACGCCACCCTTGATCAGGCGTAGCGCGATGTTTTCCTGTCCCCGCGCCTTGTCATATTTGAACGCCTCAACCTGGAACACGCTGCTCGCCTGCAGCGTGATGCGCCCGCCGTCGCGGAAAACCACCACCGCATACGAGCCCGCATCGCTCTGCAAGGTGTCGCCCTCGAACACGGACGAACCAAAAATCAGCTTGCGTATCTTGCCGTCGGCTTCCCTTGCCGCCAGTGCACCCTGCACGCGCATCACGCGGCCAACCGCCTTGTGCCTTGGTGCAACCGGTGCCCGGGCAACCGTTTCATCCTCCGCGCAACCCTTGCCGGCACACAAGCGAGAAGTGAAATCGGTACCGCGAATACCGATGGTCGCGCCCGCCGCGCGCAGCCGGTACGCATCGGGATTGCCGCGCTTGCCGATCAGCCCGGTGACGGTGCGGAAGCCGCCCTTGAGCAGGCGAAAAATCGCGCTGTCCGCCTTGGGGGCATCCTGCTTGAACTGGAATGCTTCGATCTTCAGGTTGGAATTCGGGCGCAAGGTCATCTTGCTGCCGTCTTTCATCGTGACTTGTGCGTAGCTTTTTTCGCCGGTGACCAGTAACTCGCCGGGACGCACCTCCGACTTGGGCCGCAACACACGCAGCGTACCATCCGGTTTTTGCGCCACCAACACCCCGCTCATGTAACGCACATTGCCCGCCGCCTCGTCTGCCGCCAGCGCCGGCGGCAGCGACAACAGCAAGGCGAGAGCGAGTAAGGATTTTTTCATGTTATCCCCCTAAAAGGTTCCAGACAGGGAAGCATGCAGGCGCCAATCGCCCTGCTGCTGCTTCGGATCGGTGCCTTCATTCATGATGCGGCCGGCATCGAAACGCAGCGCCAGACTGCCGGAATAGGACGCGCGCAGGCCAAGCCCGAGACTGGCAATGCCGGTACTGTCGCCCGTTTCCGGCTGCACGCGGCCGGCATCGGCGAACAGCAAACCGCGCGTGCCCAAGCCCCCCATGTTCCAGGCTGGCGCATACAGCTCCAGATTGAATTTGCCGCCGCGTTCGCCGGTCTCGCTCCCTTCCGAAAACCCGCGCACCCCGTCCGCGCCGCCCAACCGGATCTGCTCGCCCTGAATCAGGCGGTCGTTGCTCCACTGTCCACTGAAAGCGGTACGCCATTGCCAGTCTGCGGCAAGGGGCAGGAAGTACGATGCGCCGAAGCGCAACACTTTGTAATGCGGCTCCGGGGCTGCCGTATTGATCCGGTCATAGGCGGCGAAGTCGGCCGACTTGCCGCTACCGGCGACCGGCACGTTGACGGTGAGCGACGTATTCAGCGCCACATCGCCCTTGCCCAGCCGCCCCTGCGTGGCATACGCCGCACTCAACGGTGTCACCACGATCTCGCCGAACAGCGTTGTCGGCGGCGGACTGGTCAGTTCGATTTTGTCGAAACGGCGCCAGTCCAAACCGAAAGAAACGCGCGGGTCGAACGTGCCCCGGCGTTCCAGCGGCACGTTATAGCGTGTGCTGAACATCAGACCACCGCCCTGAAAGTTGGACAAGCCGCCCACCACCGCATTGATGTTGGAGTAGGAACCGAAAAATTCCACACTGTGCCCCAGCCCATACAGCGGAATCCTGTAACTGCCGCCAACCACTTGTGACCGGTCCGTATGCTCCGGCGAAATCTGCGCCTGCACCTGCGCCACCTAGTCGGCATCGAACAGATTGGCGTGGCGATAGGCCAGGCTGATTCGCGAGCGCCCGGTCTCCACCGTGCCGGAGTTGTCCGCCGTCAGCGTCCACTGCGAGAACTTGCTGTCGCTGACCTGCAAACTGGCATCCAGCTCGTCATCCCGTTCGCCGCCTTTGAGCACAACGTTCAACTGCCGTGCGGGATTCTCGTTTGCCAGCCGCAATTCACGCGCAACTTGCTTCGATTTCGGAACGCCACCGCTACGCACCGAGGGGATGGCGTTCAGCAGGTTCGCCTCGCTGAAGAACCGGTTGTTCTTCACCGTGACCTTGCCGTAATGTCCTTCGATTACCTGAAAGCGTACCGTGCCCGCTTCCATCTCCTGTTCCGGTAGCAGCACGTGCACCGCCGAATAACCGCGCTCGGCATACAGCGCCTCGATCACCTCCAGCGCCGATTGCACGTCGGAGAAATCCTTGTCCGTCCCGATGAAAGGCGCGACCGCCGCCTCGATCTCGGCCGGCGTCAACAGCGTCGCACCTTCCACCGCATAGCGGGTGATGGCAAAGCGCAAGGTTTCCTGCCCCGCCTCATCCGCCGCTGCCACGCACATCGGCGACAGCCCGAGCAACAGCCAGAGCAACAGGCCAAACGCCTTCAGTGTGGGTCGGACTTCAGTCCGACAGTTCCGGCTTTGATCGCGGCACGCTGTCGGGATGAATCCCGACCCACAAAATCTTGCCGCATCCTGTGGGTCGGACTTCAGTCCGGCATCTTCATCTGAAGTTCGAACCGCCACCGCGACCGACTCATTCAATTTCATCATCACTCCTCAACGGCAGACCGGCAGGTTATCGGGCAGGCCATCCCCTTGATCGCCTTCACCCTCCATCCAAGCCAGCACATCCTCCCTATCCTCATCGCGCGACTCCCCTTCCGGCGTCCGGGTCCCCAGCGAAATCGCGGCGATCTCCTGCACCACGGTCGGCGAGGCGGGGGTAATAGTCAGCACCCCGTTCACATAAGTAATGCTGTAGTTGCTGGCGCTGCCAATGCTGAATACCGCGTTGCTCGGAATGATGGCGTACGCGCCCACATTCGCCGTTGCCGCAGCACCCGTGCTGGTCAGGGTAACGCCGCTGATGGTATCGCTGCCGACCAGTCCGACCGGGGTGAATTCGGTGCCGGCGAAGGTGTGCGTATTGCCGAATATTTTGCCGGCATTGTCCGCCGCCGCCACGCTCAGCCCCTTCGGGATAATAGTCAGCACCCCGTTCACATAAGTAATGCTGTAGTTGCTGGCGCTGCCAATGCTGAATACCGCGTTGCTCGGAATGATGGCGTACGCGCCCACATTCGCCGTTGCCGCGGCACCCGTGCTGGTCAGGGTAACGCCGCTGATGGTATCGCTGCCGACCAGTCCGACCGGGGTGAATTCGGTGCCGGCGAAGGTGTGCGTATTGCCGAATATTTTGCCGGCATTATCCGCCGCCGCCACGCTCAGCGAGGCGGGCGTGATGTCCAGCGTGCTGCCGGTGAAACCGGTGACGGTGTAGTTGCTGTTCGCGGCCAGCGTGCCTTGCGTGATGGCATAACCGGTGCCGACGTTCTCGCCGCCGCCATGGCTCAACGAACCGGTGAACGCGGTACTGTTGGTATCAAAAGAAGCCAGGCCCAAGCCGCCCACCGTGAACAGGTTCGGATCGGCGCTGCCGTACACCTTGCTCGCCGCGCTGGCACTGATACTGATGGCGCGCGGGGTGACGGTCAACACCCCGTTCACATAGGTGATGTCGTAGTTGCTGGCGCTGCCCACGCTGAATACCGCGTTGCTCGGAATGATGGCGTACGTGCCCACATTGGCGCTTGCCACGGCACCCGCACTGGTCAGGGTAACCCCGCTGATGGTATCGCCGCCGACCAGTCCGACCGGGGTGAATTCGGTGCCGGCGAAGGTGTGCGTATTGCCGAATATTTTGCCGGCAGGGTCGGCCGTCACGCTCAACAGGTTCAGCCCCGCCGGGGTCACAGTCAGCACCCCGCCGACAAAACTCAAGTCATAGCCCAATTGATCGGAATACAGCGCCGGGTTGTAGGTGCCCGCATTGATCGCATTGGGACCGTAAGCCTGGGCGGTTCCCAGCACGTGGGTCAGGTCCGGTGCCGGCGGGCTGTAAACCGGATTGACCAGGCCGCCGCTATAGGTCAGCCCGTCAAAAGTCTTGCTGACCGGGTCGGCGGTGACGGTCAGCGGTTTGAGGAATCTCATCAGCAAGGGCGTGGTCTGTCCTTCGTAGATGCGCCAGGTCATGCCGGTCGTGCCGCCGGTGTCGGTGATCTGACCGGTTGCGCCCAACGCCGCCGTGGTGGCAACAAGCTGCATGCTTTGCGCGGTGGTCAGGCCGGTCACGGTCACGTTGACCGGATTGCCAGGGACTCCTCCGGCATAGGGCCCGGCAAAGAGATCACTATCCCAGAAGCTGTTGCTGACTGAACCGTTGTCTATCCCCACCAAGCCACCTACAGCGAAACCGGCGCTCACGCTGCCAATGCTGGCATAGCTGTTGCTGATGGTTCCGGCGAAAGCGTTAACACCAACCAGACCGCCCGCCGTGCTGGCTGCGCTCACGCTGCCGCCGCTGACATAGCTGTTACTGATGGTGCCGGTGCCGGTGTTAACACCAACCAGTCCACCCGCCATGCTGCCGGATGCGCTCACGCTGCCGCCACTGACATAGCTGTTGCTGATGCTGCCGCTGTTGTAGCCCACCAGTCCACCGACTCCACCAGAACTATTAGAGAAAGTCGCGCCACTGCCTGTCACACTGGCGTTCAGCAACCCTACATTACTGACGCTCCCCGAGGATTCCACTTTGCCGAACAAGCCGACATAATTTTCCAGTGGTCTGTTGATGGTGAGCTTGCTGATGATGTGGTTCTGCCCGTCGAATGTACCGGAAAGTCCGACTGGAGTTGTAAAAAAAGTATCGACTATCGGCGCGAAGCCCAACCCCCCGTTCCAGTTCACCGTGCCTACGGCATCGATATCATTCGCCAGCACGTAGGAGTGGCCCAGCATCCCCGCGCTATCTATGCCCTGCACACCATAGATGTCGGCCAACTGATATGGCGCGCCGACGTTACCGACCCCGCCAAGAGCGCGGATGAAAGTACCGCCGGTGATGCGGAAGTCGTTGACGGTAAAACCGGGCAGCGCGGCCGCCACCTGATTCCAGGTGCCGCCCGCCAGGGTGAAAATACCCGCGCTGACCGCGCCCGTCGGGTTGATGATGAAGCCGTTATTGTCGAGCGTCACCGAGCCGGCATTGGTTTGGCTGATGCCCAATAGTGTCAGATTTACGCTATTGGTCAGCGCGATATTTCCGCCACCCGTGTTTGTCGCCGCAAAACTGCCGACCGCATTGAGCCCGTTCAAGACGGCGCCAGCGACCGAGTTTGTCGTCAGCAGCCCGGTCGTGGTCAGGCTGCCGCCTGGAAATTCCGTGATGCTCTGTCCGGCAGACAGGTTGATCGCACCGACTCCTGTGTTGATCGCACTAGCAACATTGATGTCGCTCGTCGCTCCGCCCGCATTCGCGGTAAACGACCCGCCGCCTGCGATACCCACACCGGCGGCAGCCAGATTGATGCTGCCGCCCGTTGTTTGCATGACCAGACTGCCGCCGCCTGCCACGCTGATTTGCAGCGGAGTGACGGCTTGTTGGGCCAAACTGGTATTTAGATTCACCTGAATGCTGCCTGCACCTGTCGCGTTCAGTGTCAGCGTATTAGGGCTGCTATAGACCAGCGAGTCCGCAATCGTGATGTTGCCGGCTCCCGCCAGGCCGGAGGTTGTATCCACCGTCACATTGGACGAGCCAAGTTGTGTAACCAGCGTACTAACGTTGAGTATGGAGGAAGGCAGTACCACATCGGCAAAACTGGACGTTGCTGGATTCCAGAGCATGCTTGCGGGATCAAGACCAACCCCGATCGTGATGTCGGTCGGGTCGAGCAACAGCGTGCCCACCACTCCGTTCGCTGCGGTCGTGTTCACCAGACCGGCATAGCCCAGCCATTGCTTGCCCGATACCTCGACCCAGCCACCGTTGCCGGAAACCGCACCGCCCCGCGCGGAAATGTTGCCGCCAAATTGCGTGGCGCCATCCGCCCACACCACAACTTTCCCGCCAGCGCCGTTTTGCAGCGCATCCGCCTTGATGCGGGTATTGGCAGAAACAAAGGTCTGCTGCGCATTTTGCACGGCGGGATTCGCGCCATGCGCATCGCCACCGACCAGCACCGTACCGCCGCCGTTGACACCGGAAGCGTCAACATTAGCACTGTCTGTCAGCGCGACCTGCTTGCCCAATATTCGAATGTCGCCGCCCCGAACTCCGGTCGCGCTGGCCGTGCCGCTGATTTCAGTGCGCTGACTGGAGCGAAACACGATCTTGCCGCCTTGCAGGGTGGCGCTGTTGGCGCTGACGTTGCCGCTGTTGCGCACTATGCTGCCGAACAAGCCGAGGCGGCCCGCGCTGGCGACGAGCTGGCCGACGTTGGTGGCATCCCCCGCCGGGGCGGTGATGTTGACGCGCAGGTTGGGGTCGAGACTGTTGACCAGTTCGACGCTGCTACCGGCAACCAGCAGAATCTCGCCACCGGGGGCGGTGATGACGCCGGTGTTCTCGACGTTGGGGGCAATGAGGTAAATCTCGCCGCCGCTTTGCGCGGTGAGGTTGCCGGCGTTGCTGACGGCTTGTGCGTTGGGGTCGCTGGTGAAGCGGTGGCGGCCGGCGAGGAAGTCGGCATCGGACAGGTTAAGACTGGTGGCGACCAGACCGGCGACATTTACAGTGGAACCGGAGCCGAACACGATACCGTTGGGGTTGACCAGAAATACGCGCCCGTTGGATTGCAGGCTGCCCAAAATCTGGCTGGTGTTGCCGCCGACGACGCGGTTGAGTACGGCGGAACTGGCGGATTGCTGGGCGAAGCGGGTGATTTCGTTGGCCTGGATACTGAAGTCCTGCCAGTGGATGATGGCACCGGGGGTGTTGGTGACGGTGAGAGTGTTGCCGCTGGTGTTGAAGCTGGCCTGGCCGTTGACGACGTTGCCGCCCATGGGGTTGGCGTGTGCCTGGAAGGTGAGCAGGCAGCTTGCAACGAGCAATGCGAGTTTGAAGCGGTGGCGGTGGAGGTCATCGGTTTCGTCGTTGACCCCGGCGATGTTCAGGATACGCAGCAGGCTGGCGCCGGAGCGCTTGCCTTTGCTCTTGACCAGTTCCGATACAGCAACCCAGGCGTTCAACGCCTCGGACCAGATGGTGCGGTAGATTTTGTTGAGTGAATGCATGCTGCCTCCCCCCTTGCCTCACACGGTCAGCGACCGTGCCCAGACCTGCTGAACCTGTATAGGGAAAAATCCTACACACATCAACCCTAAAGTGCCAGTGCTAAAAATATATAGGCCTCCACCTGCGGGTCGGGTTTCAACCCGACATGAGGTGGGGTGGACTGCCTTGTCGGACTGAAGTCCGACCTACAGGCGCGTGGCAGAAAATCCGCATCCATGGCAGGATGCCGCCGAACCCTGCACCGGCCCGCTCAGATGAATCCGCAAACCGCAGCGCAAGCACTCACCATTCCGCAGGCGATGGCCCTCGCCACGCAGTTGCAGGGGCAGGGTCGCCTGCAGCAGGCCGAGAATCTGCTGCGCCAGATTTTGCAACAGCAGCCGCAACACCCGTTCGCCCTGCATTTGCTCGGCGTGATCGCGCATCAGGCGGGCAATCAGCCTGCCGCCGCCGAGCTGATGCAGCGCGCGATTGCCCTGCTCAGTGGGTCGGACTTTAGTCCGACGGACAGCGTCGGGTTGAAACCCGACCTACAAACCCAAGCATTCCCCTCCACGGCACCGCGTCGGGATGAATCCCGACCTACAAAAGATACAAGAAATCTGGCGTTGTTCCACGCCAATCTGTGCGAAGTCAGCCGGCAACTGAAGCAACTGGATCAGGCCATCGCGGCGGGCGAGTGCGCCACGGCGCTCGACCCCAACATGGCAATGGCGCACAGCAACCTCGGCATCGCGTATTTCGACCGCAAGGACTATGACCAGGCGGAGGTCTGCCAGCAGCGCGCGCTGGACATCGAGCCAAACTTCGCCCCTTCGCTCAATAATCTGGGCAGCGTCTGGCGCGAGCGTGGCGACCACGACAAGGCTTTGGATTACTACCGCAAGGCGGCAGCGGCCGCCAACCCCCATTATCTGGAACCGCTCAACAACCTCGGCGCGCTGTTGCTGGAAGAAGACCGCATCCCGGAAGCGATCGAAGCGCTGAAGAAGGCGCTCACGCTCGCGCCGAATTATCCGGAATCCATCTGCAACATGGGCGGGGTGCATCTGGCGCAGGAAGAAAACGAACAGGCGCTGGCCCACTATCGGCGCGCCTTGTCCCTGCGCCCGGTCTATATCGAGGCGCAGATGGGGCTGGCCAAAACCTTGCAGGCGCTGGAGAACCTGGAGGAGGCGGAACGCGCCGCGCTGCAGGCCATCGAATTCGATGCATCCAATCCGAAAGCACAGGCGCTGCTCGCCGGCATCCATACGGAGATGGCGCAGCCGGCGCGGGCCGAAGCGGAATACGAACGTGCCCTGCAGCTCAAGCCGGACAGCGGCGATGCCCTGCTCGGTCTGGGCCATCTGTGCACCGAGAACGGCCAGATGGAGCGCGCGCGCGAATTGTTCCGGCGCGCGTTGGCCAGCAAGCCGGACGACATCGCGGCGCGCATCCATCTGGTGCAGAACGACAAGGTGAGCGCGGACGATGAACACTTCGCCGCGCTGCGGGCGGAAGAAAAAAAGATGGCGGAATTCTCCGACAACCGCCGCCTGTCGCTGCATTTCGCGCTGGGCAAGTGCTACGACGACATCAGGGATTACGACCAGGCCTTCCCGCACTATCTCGCCGGTTGCCAGATCAAACGCGCCAGGCTCGGCTATGACCCCGCTGCCGCCGCGCGGCAATTCGTTGAACTGGAGGAAATCTTCAGCAAGGATTTTATCGACCGCCTGCGCGGCAGCGGCGACCCATCCGCCATGCCCATCTTCGTGCTCGGCATGCCGCGTTCAGGCACCACACTGACCGAGCAGATCCTCGCCAGCCACCCGGATGTGTTCGGCGCGGGCGAATTGCCCGACCTGCTGCGCATCGCGCACCGCAAGACGCACCCGGACACCACCACCTTCCCCGACAATCTGCGCTATCTCGATTCCGCCACACTGAACGCATGGGGCGCGGAATACGTGGCCGCCGTGCGGGCGCGCGCCCCGCAGGCGAAGCACATCACCGACAAGATGCCGGCCAACTTCTTCGCCGTGCCGCTGATACACCTGATGCTGCCCAACGCGAAGATCATCCACGTCAACCGCAATCCGGTGGACACCTGCGTCTCCTGCTTCACGCGCCTGTTTCACCGCAAGCAGGAACACACCTACGACCTCGCCGAACTCGGCCGCTACTACGCCGACTACGCCCGGCTGATGGATCACTGGCGCAAGGTACTGCCGGCTGGCGCTTTCCTCGACATCCAGTACGAGGACATCGTCGCCGATCAGGAGAAAGAAGCGCGCAGAGTGCTCGACTGGTGCGGCCTGGAATGGAATGCGGCCTGCCTCGACTTCCACAAGACCAAGCGCCAGATCCGCACTGCCAGCGTGGTGCAGGTGCGCCAGCCGATCTATTCCACCTCGGTGGAACGCTGGCGCAAGTATGAAAAATTCCTCGGCCCGCTGCTGGAAGAACTGGGCGATCTGGTGCAACAACACTAAAACACGCTCGTCCGCTGGGCTATCCGTTCCGTTTGCGTTTCAGTTATTTCGACGGGGAGCTGCCCGGCACACGGGGCGGCAAGTTCGAGGAATTCGTCTCACTGGTGAGCTGAGATGACGCTTCATCCCGTGGGTCGGGTTTCAACCCGACATGGTGTTAGGAATACGTCACACCGGCGCAGGCCGGTGTCCAGTCCATTGAAGCGGGGTAAGCAGGCAATCCACGAGGCGGGTGCTCGCAAAACACAGGATTCCGGCCTGACCGAAGGTCAGCCTGTCCTGAGTTTATCGAAGGGCCGGAATGACGAATAAGGACTTAATCAGAGTTTCCTTGATTTGCCGTT
>Ga0210004_1001926_pt1 | contig 11966 bp, 9 predicted proteins | sample CryGey13umfilter_FD_185450 | JGI IMG/M metagenome (GOLD analysis project Ga0210004, IMG submission 185450) | Groundwater microbial communities from aquifer in Utah, USA - Crystal Geyser 4/8/14 3 um filter (SPAdes) (version 3) | ecosystem: Environmental > Aquatic > Deep subsurface > Groundwater...
TTATTTCTAAAATATTCAGTAAGCTTATCAATTTCTATTCTTTCCTGTTTCATAGTATCCCTGTCTCTGACGGTAACTTTTTTATCTTCTAAACTCTCAAAATCAACAGTCAGGGCGAAAAGAGTGCCGATCTCATCGCCTCGGCGATAACGGCGACCGATGGAGCTGGCTTCATCATATTGAACCGGCCAATATTTTTTAAAATTAAGATATATCTCGCGAGCTAATTTTATCAACGGCTCCTTTTTAACTAAAGGCAAAATAGCTATTTTTATCGGGGCAAGATCCTGATGAAGACGAAGCATCACTTCAACCTCTTTGGTTGATTCAGTGGTCGTGGTTCGACCGCCTTTAATTTCATTGTAGCTTTCCGTTAAAAAGACTAAAGTGCTTCTATCCGCTCCGGCTGAAGTTTCAATAATATGGGGAATAAATTTTTCTTTTGTCTCTTCGTCAAAATAGCTCAAATCTTTACCGCTGAATTTAGAATGATTCCTGAGGTCAAAATCAGTCCGATCATGGATGCCTTCGATTTCTTTCCAGCCAAAAGGAAAGCGATATTCAATATCAACCGCTCTTTTGGCGTAATGAGCCAACTCGTCTTTTTGATGTTCTCTAAATCTCAGGTTTTCCTTTTTTATGCCCAGGCCAAGATACCAATTCATTCTTTTGTTTTTGAAATATTCAAACCATTTGTCCGCTTCTCGCCCTTTACAGAACCATTCCATTTCCATCTGATCAAACTCCCTGGTGCGAAAAATAAAATCTTTTGGGGTAATCTCGTTCCGAAACGCCTTACCAATTTGGGCGATGCCAAAAGGAATCTTTAAGCGCATTGACTGCCTGACATTTTCATAATTCATATAAATCCCCTGACAAGTTTCGGCTCGCAGGTAGGTGACGGCTGCCTCATCTTCAACTGGGCCGCAAAAAGTTTTCATCATCAAATTAAATTTCTTCTCTGGCGTTAATTCGCCTTTGCAATCTGGACATTCATTCTTCTCGATCTGATCTTTTCTAAAACGATGATGGCACTTTTTACATTCAACCAAAGAATCAGCAAAACCAGCGGTCAAGTGTCCGGAAGCCTGCCAAACTTTTGGCGTCATCAAAATTGCCGCGTCAAGACCAACAATGCTTTCCTCTTGATAAACCATTTCTTTCCACCAAGCTTTTTTAATATTATTTTTTAATTCAACCCCTGAAGGGCCAAAATCATAACAAGAGGCAAATCCGCCGTAGATTTCTGACGACTGCCAGATAAAACCTCGGCGGCGGCATAAAGAAATAATTTTTTCCATTAAATTTTCCATAAGGACATTATGACAAAAAAAGAAAAAAAGGAAAGGAACAGCATTATTTGAATAAATCTTCAAATTCAAACCAACCTCTTTTCCCGTCTTTGAATTCAAGAACAATCGGCCTCTTCTTTTCTTGGGGATCAGACAGCTCAGCTACTTTACCTTTTAATTCCACGCCTGAAGTCCGATATATCAATTCATCATTAAGTCTTATTGTCTTGTCTCCCTTTCTCAGGGCTTTGATAATTCCACCCTCTTCTTCCATAACAATAATTCCAGCTAATCCATTTTCTTTTCCCTCCTTAGAAATTTTATTTTTTTCAAATTTATTCATTTTAAAATGATGATATTTTAATTTATAACTCTACTTGTGATTGATCGCCAATAATCAATTTATGGCCGGAAGGAAAGGTTTTTTTAGCTGAGGTGATTAAACTGTTAGTGCCGATTAAACTGTCAACAATTCTTGCTTCACAATTGATGTCTGAAAAATCAAAAATAATGGAATTTTCTATGTCGGTATTATAAATTTCCACGTTGTTGCCGATTGAACTAAATGGGCCAATATAACAATTCTCAATCAAGCAATTTTCGCCGATGACGACTGGCCCGCGAACGACCGTCTTCCTGCCCAAAATCCTGCTTTCCTTGCCTATCTTTATTCTCCCTTGAATCACTACCCCCTCTTCTACTTCGCCCTTCATCTCACTCTCAAGGTTAGAAAGAACAAGCTGGTTTGCCTCAAGCAAATCCTCTGGTTTGCCAGTATCTTTCCACCAACCAGTAATCTCCCGACTACCAACCCTCCTACCATGCTCTATCAGGTAAGTATGGACATCGGAGATCTCTAGCTCTCCTCTGGCACTTGGCTTTATGTTTTCTACGGCCTCGAAAACATGTGAGTTATAAAGATAAATACCAGTGACCGCAAAATCACTTTTAGGCTGCGCTGGCTTTTCTTCTACTCTGACTATTCTCCCATTTTTAATCTCTGGCACGCCAAATCTTTGCGGATCTTTAACTTTAGAAAGAGCCAATAAGCAATCTAGTTTATTTTTTTCAAAATCCTTTATAAATTCAGAAAGGTCACTTAAAATAATGTTATCTCCCAAATAAAATAAAAACGGCTCGTCCTTCAAAAAATCACGGGAAATTTTAATGACATGAGCCAAACCAAGCGGTCCGCCTGTCTGTTCTATGTATTTGATACGAAGTCCCCATTTACTCCCTGTCTTAACAACTGCTTCTATTTCTTTATCGCCTAATGGGATAACAATCCCCACTTCTTTGATTCCAGCTTGAGCCACCTTTTCTAAGGCATAAAAAATCATTGGCTTGTTAGCAATGGGGACTAAGTGTTTATTAAGAGTATGGGTGATTGGTCTTAATCTTGTCCCCCGTCCACCGGCTGTAATTAATGCTTTCATAAATTTTGTTTTAACTTTTTCCACCAAAAAAAATTATTTATATACCAATTAATGGTTTGGAAAAGCGCTTCCTTAAATTTATATTTTGGTTTCCAACCCAGATTTTTAATTTTTTTTGTTTCTACCGCATAGCGAAAATCATGGCCTGGCCTGTCAGCAACAAATTCAATGTAACTTTTGCCCCTTTTAAACATTTTTAAAATTAAAGAAGTTAGCTGCAAATTATTCAATTCTTCGCCTGAACCAATATTATAAATCTCGCCAATTTTCCCCTTGAACAAAACAAGGTCTATCGCCCGGCAATTGTCTAAAACATAAAGCCACTCTCTTTTATTCTTCCCATTTCCATATAAAGGAACTTTTTTATTTAAAAGAAGATTGGTAATAAACAAGGGAATTATCTTCTCGCAGAATTGAAAAGGACCAAAATTATTAGAAGAGCGAGTAATCAAAACTGGCAAGTTAAAAGTTTTAAAATAAGATAAAGCTAAAAGATCAGCGCCGGCTTTAGAAGCGGAATAAGGGCTTGAAGGATTTGAAGGATCGGTTTCCCTAAATTTGCCCCTTTTAATTGAACCATACACTTCATCAGTACTAATTTGCAGAAATTTTTTTACTTTATATTTTCTTGCCGCTTCAAGAAGTGTATGAGTGCCTAAAATATTAGTTTTGGTAAAAATTATTGGCCCTAAAATCGATCGATCAACGTGACTTTCCGCAGCAAAATTCACAACAAAATCTGGTTTTTCTTCTTTAAAAATGTTTGTCACCAACTTTTCGTCACAAATATCGCCTTTAATAAATTTATAACGAGGATTTTTTTCTATATCTTTTAAATTTTCTAGATTCCCACAATAAGTTAGCAGATCGAGGTTGATAACTTGATAATTTCTATATTTTTTTAAGAGATAATGAATAAAATTAGAGCCAATAAAACCAGCTCCGCCTGTAATTAAAATTTTTTTAGATTGCTCCATTGTTTTGTTTTATCTATTTTTCGTTTCCCAATCAAAGCCTATTTTTGAATCATTAAAGGGCAACCTTTCCTCATCGGGATTTTTCGGATCATAGGCCTCGGTAGTATGATAAAATAAGCCTACTTTCTCAGTACCTAACACTTGATAGCCATGAGCAACATAAGGCGGAATCAAAACAACCAAAAAATTATCTTCTCCTGCATAAATAACCTGTGTCTCCTGATAAGTTGGCGAATCTTCCCTCAGGTCATAAAGCACAATTCTCATGCTTCCTCTCACTGGGGACCAAATGTCATACTGCCTTTTATGCCAGTGAAATGCTTTAATTACGCCGGGATAGGTTTCTGTATAGCTTGTCTGCTTAATCTCTTTAAATGTTTCTTCGCCAAATTTAACAACTTCTGCAAAAAATCCGCGATCATCAAAATGTCTTTTAACTTCTTTAATTTTTACTCCATTAATCATAAAGATATTCTTTTAGCGCCTCCTCCCAGTTTCTTTGAGGAGACAATCTTGTATTTAATAAAATTGAATATTTCGGTCTTTTGGCTTTCCTCACAAATTCTTTGCTGCTGCAGGGAGTGACTTTTGTCTTTAAACCTTTAATCTCTACTATCTTTTTAGCAAAATTATACCAACTTGTCCATGGCTCATTTGGCAAATGATAAACGCCGAAAGGCGCTTGATGCTTAATCAAATCCTTGATCGCTTTTGCCACATCTAAAGTATAGGTTGGCTTGCCAAGCTGGTCATCAATCACTTTTAATTCATCTTTTTCTCCGGCTAATTTGATAATCGTATTTACGAAATTTTTATATTGTCCCCTCTTGCCAGCCGGCCCGAAAAGCCAAGAAATTCTCACCAAATAATATTTTAAATTCTTTGTCTTTAAAATTTCTTTTTCACCGATTAGCTTAGAAGCGCCATAAATATTGATTGGATTCCGTGACTCATTATCTTCTTTATAGCCATCTTCTTTGTCACCTTCAAAAACATAATCAGTGGAAAAATGAACTAAAATCGCCCCTGTTTCTGCCGCCGCTTTGGCCAGGAAACCAACCGCTTCGCCGTTAATCTTAAAAGCAGTTTCTTTCTCGTCTTCTGCCCTGTCTACGTCGGTATAAGCCGCGGCATTTAAAATCAAATCCGGTTTTAAATCAAAAACCATTTTTCTCACCTGTTTTTCATCGGTAATATCCAGGTCTTCTTTGTCCATCAATAAAGGATCTTCTTCTTTGAAAACCGAAGCTAAATCCTGGGCCAGCATTCCTTTAGCGCCTAAAATAATGGTTTTCATAAATTCCCTGATTTAATATTTTCTCTGATCCTTCTCATCAAAGAAAGATAAAAATAAAGGTTGTGAATAGTGGCTAATCTCAAGGCCAAAACTTCTTGACTCATAAAAAGATGCCTTAAATAAGCCCGTGTAAATTTTTGACAAGTATAACAATGACAATGCTTGTCAAGCGGCCTGAAATCCCCGGCGTACTTTGAGTTAGTAATATGCACCTCCTCATAAAATTTTCCTTTTATTTGTTGATTATTTTTAAAAACATAAAGCAAGCCGTGACGAGCGTTTCTTGTCGGAATCACGCAATCAAATAAATCAACACCTTCTTTAACTGCTTTTAAAATTTGTTCTGGCTTGCCGGCGCCCATTAAATATCGCGGTTTGAGAGGAGGCAAAAAAGAAATCGTTTTCTTAATGGCTGGCCAGCTATTTTTTTCCTCTTCACCGACAAAAAATCCGCCCAAAGCATAACCATCAAAACCGCAAGAGGTAATCTCTCTAGCGCTTTTTTCTCTTAAGTCAGGATAAATTCCTCCTTGGACGATACCAAAGAGCATTTGTCCCGTTCCTTTTTTTACTTTATTGGCTCTTTTTGCCCAAGCAGTTGTTGTTTCTCCGGCTTTTTTTATCTCCTCATAACTCCCCTTGCCAGCCGGACAAACGTCAAGCGCCATCATGATGTCTGAGCCTAAATCTTTTTGAATTTCAATGGCTTTTTCCGGGGTTAAGAGAAATTTCTTGCCGTCAAGCATTGAAGAAAATTCTACGCCCTCGGCTTTAATTTTTCTCCATTTAGAAAGAGAAAAAATCTGATAGCCGCCAGAATCAGTTAGAATTGGACCTGGCCAGTTCATAAATTGATGCAAGCCCCCTGCACCCTTAATAATTTCAACTCCTGGCCGGAGAAAAAGATGATAAGTATTGGATAAAATAATTTCTGAGCCGATTTCTTCCAACTCTTCAGAAGTCAAATTTTTCACGGCAGCACGAGTGGCAATCGGCATAAAATTAGGCAGATTAACCACGCCATGCGCTGTTTTTAATCGGCTAACTCTTGCTTTTGACTTTTTTGATTTTTTTAAAAATTGAAAGACATGTCCCATTTTTTAATTTTAGCAAAATATGAAGAAAAGAAAACCCACCAAAATTTTATTTGGCGGGTTTAATATTCAATCATTTTCTTATTTTCACTTCCAGAGAGAAAATTTTTTTGTTAACTCCGTTACAATATCCCAATCATCAAATATGGCAATTCCATAATATTCTATATTTTTTTCTTTAACCTGTCTACTTTTTTCGGGGCTCTCGAATGTTCCAATAGATTTTATAAAATCTGGAAAATCAACAAAATGAACATTCCTTTTAATGAGTTCTTTCCTTAACTCTCTTAATTGATTGGAATTTTCTGCTTTAAGAATTATAAAGGGTAATTCAGAAATATTTGCGTGACTGTTGCCATCTGCATCAACATAATCAATTAGTCTAAGTTCATCTTTATTTTCAACGCTTGCGCCTAGACCAACCGCCATGTGAGCTAGCACATTCATGACGGTACCTACTTCTATTTGTTTATTCAATACAGCAACTAATTTTTTTTGATATTTTTCCATTTCTTATTTACTTTCTCCAGATTAAAAATTTTTCTATTATCTCCCTGGCTATTTTCAAATTTTCTTCTTTAAAATGATACATCGCTAAAGAATTAAAATCATTATAAAGCAATTTTTGCAAAATATCAAGTATCTCTTTAGAAATTTCCTGCCGATGGACGTTCTTTCTTCGGCAAGCTAAACAAATGGTTCCTCCCTCCTTAAAATCAAAAAATAAAAAGTTGTCTTTCAATGTTTTATGACAAACTAGACATCTTTTCAATTCCGGCTTAAAACCAAAAAAGGCTAAAAATTTAATTAAAAAGGCGGAAGCAATGATTTCGCTTTTTTCCTCTTTTAAACTATTAATTTTTTCCAGGGCTTTAAAGGTCAAAATAAAAATTTTGTGATCTTTTTTTAAAAAAGGAAAGAAATTGTCTAGAACAGAAAGCAAAAAAGAAGATTCTTTTATCTTCTTGTAGCTTTTAAAAATATTTCTAAAAGATTTTATTTCCTCACCGCCGATTAAGTGATTATTTCTCTTGCCCTTGATAACCGCGAGTTTAGATAAGACAAAAAATTGAGCTAGACCTCTTAATTTAGAAAGCGGTTTTCTCGCGCCCTTGACTAAAATCCTTATCTTGCCCTGTTCACTTGAGAAAAAAATCAAATTTAAATCGTCTTCGCCAGAATCTTCAATTCTGAGAGCGAATCCTCTTAAAATCATTTTGAGAGGCTTAATTCTATTTTTTTATTATCAATTTCGATCTGTTTCTTTATCGAAGGATTTTTTGCTTCTCCTTCTCTTATCTCCTGGCTAATCGTTTTTTCTTTGATTTCTTCTTTAAAATTTTCTATCAAATCCTTTAATTCTTTTGACTCGGTTTTAAAATAAAGCCGCACACTGTCTCTAACGGTTAAATGCGCTTCTTTTCTCAGGTCGTTGATTTGTCGCGTTAACTCGCGCGTCAATCCTTCAGCTTTCAATTCTGAGGTAATTCTTGTATCGAGAGACAGCTCGATCTCGCCTTCGCTAATCTTTACCCAATTTTCCTCCGACGCTTCGGGGCCGACGTCTTGTCGGCCTCCCGACATATTCGTCGGGATCGGAGCCTCGACCTTTTGGCGTCGGGGTTTTTCCTCTATTTGACCTACTAACTCAACCTCTTTCACGTTTAACTCGTTTTTTATTAGATCAAACAACTCTTCTTCAATTTTTGCTGTCGCTTTCAGCGACTCCCCGGAGGGGCCTTTTTGCTTTTTTATTTTTAATTTTCCTAACGGCTGCCTGACTTTAATGCCAGTTTTACTGCGCAAAGAATGTCCAAGCTCGCAAATTTTTCTTACCAAAGACATCTTCGCTTCTAACTCTGCGTCAATCAATTTTTTATTAGCTTTCGGCCAATTTTCTAGATGGATAGATGCCGGCATTTTCTCTGTCCTCAGAGAGAGAAACATCTCCTCTGCTAAAAACGGCGTAAAAGGAGCTATTAATTTTAAAAGAGCTAAAAGGATTAAATACAAAGTTTGAGCTGCCTCTTTATCTTCTCCATGAATTCTTGAACGACTTCTCCTGAGATACCACAAAGATACATCATCATAAAAAAACTTTTCTATTCTTAGAGAAGATTCCATCACATCATATTTATCTAAACACTCCGTTGCTTTTAAGATTAAATTGTTCAAACGAGAGATAACCCATTTATCCAAAATATTTGCAGGAAGAAAATCAGTTTTTAATTTAACTAAATCATCTTGAGAAACATAAGTTTTCAAAAAAGTATAAATATTCAATAAATTCAAAAGTTTCCCCCTGTGTTCTTGCGCTACTTTATATCCAAATCTTAAATCAAAAACAGGGTTTTGTTTAGAAAACATCCAGCGCATGACGTCGGCTCCGATTTTTTCCACTGCCTCATCAAACCAAATAGCATTTCCTTTGGACTTATGCATTTCCTCGCCTTTCTCATCAAACACCAAAGCATGGCCAAAAATTGTTTTGACTGGCGGACGATTTTCTAAAACTTGACTCATAGCCAAAATAGCGTAGAACCAATTGCGAAATTGGCCGGGGAAACACTCGCAAACTAATTCAGCCGGGAACCATTTTTTCCAAAAATTCTTGTCTTTGAAATAACCCATGGTAGAAAATGGAACCATTCCGGCGTCGAGCCAGGGATTCCCTACGTCGAGAATGCGAGAGATAACCTTTCCGCATTTCGGACATTTTATTTTTACTTTATCTATCCAAGGGCGATGTGGCGAATGAGCCTCAAATTCGTCCCATCCTTCAACCGCCTTTTCTTTCAATTCCTCTTTAGAGCCAACCACTGTAAAATAGCCGCAAGAAAAGCATTCATAAATTGGTAAAGCTAATCCCCAATAGCGTTTTTTAGAAATTAACCAGTCTCGCATGTTATTCAACCAATCTATTTCTCTATCAAGACCAAAAGAAGGGAGCCAATCTACTTTTTTGGCTGATTCTATCAAAGGTCTTCTTATTTTATCCATTGAAATATACCATTCATTCACTAACCGGAAAATGAGCTGCGAATCGCAACGCCAACAAATGGGATAATTATGTTTATAATCTTCTATTTTAAAAACCCTTTCTTTTTTCTTTAAATTTTCAAAGATTAAGTTATTTACCTCAGTTACTAATTTGCCGCTTAAAAAACCAAAAGGGGTTTTATATCTACTTTCTTCATTAGTCGGATCAATAACCGGCAGCCATTTCTCTTTACCCAACTGAAAGTCTTCTGCGCCGCAACCAGGGGCTATATGAACAATGCCTGTTCCCTCTTCAACCACTACTTCGTCCCACATCACAACCGGATAACCATCTTTTATATTTTCTCTAACAGCTGGCAGTTCATCAAATAACCCTTGATATTTTAAACCTTCTAATTCCTTACCTCTAAAAGTTTTCAATATTTTCCCGCCGATCAAATCTACTTTATCTTTCAAAAGAATATAGTTCCCTCCATCTGTCTCTACTTCAGCATAAATCAACTCGGGATGAACAGCAACCGCTACATTGGCTGGCAGCGTCCAGGGTGTTGTTGTCCAAACAAGAAAAAAAGTGTTCTTTCTATCTAAAAGAGGCAATTTAAAAAAAATTGCTTGATGAGTTATTTCTTGATAGCCGCCTTCTAAAATTTCGTGTTGAGAAATTGCCGTGCCACAACGAGGACACCAGGCGACAACGTCTCTCCCTTTATATAAATAACCATTTAAATAACATTTTTTTAGAAAAGACCAAATGGCATAATTATTCTCATCAGACATCGTATAATAAGAATTTGGCCAATCCATCCACTGCCCCAAACGAATTGATTGTTCAGTTTGAATTTTCGAATATTTTTCAGCTCTTTCCTTGCATTTTTCAATAAATTTATCTATCCCATACCTCTCAATATCTTTTTTAGTTGTAAAACCTAATTCTTTTTCTACTTCTACTTCAACCCAAAGCCCTTGGCAATCGAAACCATTCTGAAACCTTTGGTCAAATCCTTGCATTGCCTTGTAGCGTTGAAAAAGATCTTTATAAGTTCTTCCCCATGCATGATGCACCCCCATGGGATTATTAGCAGTAATCGGTCCATCTAAAAAAGACCACCGTTTTTTACCGCGATTTTTTTCTCTTAATTTCTCAAAAATCTTATTTTCTTCCCAAAACTTTAAAATTTCTTTTTCGGTTTTAACAAAATCGTACATATTCCTAATTTTTTATATTTTATATTTCCCGCCAGAAGCGGGTATATTTTATTTCTTTATTTTATCTCTCCTTGCCAATTGATCAAGACGTCAGCAAAACGGCTGTCAAGCTGGCTTGTTTCTCCTTCTAATTTCTCGTTGGTAAACTCATCTTCTAACAAGTAGCTAACCTTTGAAGTAAAGGAGAGGGTTTTATTTCTATCTGCCTCATCCGGCGTAACAGCAACTTTTACCTTCGCCTCCACCAAAGAATATGGTCCGCCTGAATAAGCTTCAAGATGGGGAATCTGCCAAATGATTTCTTTTGTCTTGCTATCATAAACAACAGAACCGACACTCGTCTCCTTTATATCTAACCAGTTGACTTTCTGGCTTAAAGTTGTTTTAACTACTATGTTTTTAACCGGATTAGAAGTATTTTTTATCCTGAAAAACAACCAAAATTTTGTCTCCTCTCCTACTCTAAGAGGCAATGGCCCTTCGCCAATCGGAATGGGCTGATAATCGTCCGTATAATATCGCGCTTCACCTGTCAGTTTAACGTCTGTCTTGACCTTAATCTTTATTTCTTTCTCGGCCAAATTAACCCTTTCAGTACCCAAATCGCCAGGCAAATAATCGCAGGCAACCTTAAGGTCAATCTCGCCTTGTTTAATTTTTTCCTGAGCCGAGCTCAGAGCATCTTTTAGAAATAAATTTAAATCTATTTGGCCAGCCGATTTAGCTTTAAGACTCTCAAGTTCTTTCTCTTTAAAAATTACTGTTTTCCCCAAATCAAGCGGCTGTGAATCGCTTAAGTCCAATTTAACTTTAAAATTTTTCAAGTCTTCTTCGCTGTTATTTTGATAAAAAATGTTAAGAGGCAAAATTTCGCCCCAACTTGTTGTCGCCTCTCCCACTTCCCCTCCATTTATCTTAATCATTAAAGAAACATCCGGTTTTTGAGCTAAAATTTGTTTTTTCAATTCGTTTAAACTAAGAAACTTATTATCATAACTGCTTCCCAATCTGAAGTTCAGATCGTTTGCTCCTATTTCGCCCTTTAAAATCGCTTCTAATATTGCTTCTTTTTCCTCGCCGGGCAAAAGTTTCTCAATTTGCCAAAATGTTTTATTTTCTTCTTTTTTAACAGATTCGTTTTCTTCAAAAATTAAGTTGGCTGGCAATTCAACCTTAAGATTAAAAAGCTCTTTGTCTGTCAAATTTTTTAAGAAAATTTTAAAGCCTATTTTTTGCCCTAAATTCGCCTGGTCGGGCAGGGAAACATCCAAAGAAACAGAAGAGGCCAAATCAAAAGAATAAGAAAATTTCTTTTCAAAAAGCGGATTGAAACCAGACAAATTAAAAGACAAAGAGGCGTCAAGGCGTTCTTTGCCTGACCCGCTATAATCCCGCGCCTTAAAAATAATTTCCTTGGTTTCGCCCTTGCCTAATTCTTTTAAAAACCAAATATATCCCTTTTCTAACTTCTGGCTAAATTCTGGCGAGGAGCTGCTGATTAAAAAATCAGGCGAAGTTTCTAACCTTGCCTCTATATTTTCAAGACTATAATTATCTTTATTGGCAATCTTAATGATAAACTGTTTTTCTTCACCAATTTTTATTTCCTGCGGCCCTTCAAGCCAAAAATCAACTTTTACCGCCTCGGTCCCTTTTTCTTTTCG
>Ga0210004_1001928_pt1 | contig 11962 bp, 9 predicted proteins | sample CryGey13umfilter_FD_185450 | JGI IMG/M metagenome (GOLD analysis project Ga0210004, IMG submission 185450) | Groundwater microbial communities from aquifer in Utah, USA - Crystal Geyser 4/8/14 3 um filter (SPAdes) (version 3) | ecosystem: Environmental > Aquatic > Deep subsurface > Groundwater...
GGTGAATCGGTGTGTGCGGGGGATCGTTTGCCATAAAACCGTTATACACGATTCCCAATAGAAAAACCAGTGAAATATATTTGCGCTACGATATCAACAGGCTATGCCGAACTATGACATGACCCTGATGAGGCCCGATATTGCACGATTCGTTTTATCCATGTTTGCTTGTGCAATTCCGGGGTTAGATCACCGCCGGCTGTTGCTGGGTGATGCAGTGAATGGCCCCGAGTCCGTGGACCAGGTCCTCACAACGGATCCCCATAACCTTGCGGTCCGGGAACAGGGCCTGCAGAATATCCAACACCTGGGCATCGTTTGCATGTCCGAAGGCGGGGACCAGGACCGTCCGGTTCCCGATATAGAAATTGGCATAGCTCGCAGGGAGCCTGACCTCTTCTGCTTGCAGCACGCCGGGCATGGGTAACTTGATGACCGAGAGTTTGTTCCCATCCTGGTCTCTGGCCGCAAGCAACCTCTCATAATTTTCATGCAGGATGGGAAAATTCTTATCCTCCTCATCCTCTTCGTATGCGCAGACCACGGTGGCGGGATTGACGAACCGGGCGATGTCATCGATATGGCCGTCGGTGTCATCGCCTTCGATTCCCTGTTTCAGCCAGACGATGTGCCGTACACCGAGATAATCCATGAGACGCCTCTCGATCTTTCCCCTGGTAAATCCCGGGTTCCGGTTCGGATTCAGCAGGCACTGCTCGGTGGTCAAGAGCGTCCCTCTCCCGTTCACGTCTATGGAGCCCCCTTCAAGGGCCATGCCCGGGGTAAAGCAGGGGATCTTCAATTCCCGATGAATCAGAGCGGGGATGCGGGTGTCCTTGATGAGGGCGTCATACTTTCCGCCCCAGGCATTGAAGACCCAGTGCACCATGGCGAGTTTGCTTTCCTCGGGCCGGATCACAAAGACAGGTCCGTAATCCCTGAACCAGACATCCACATGGTCATAGATATGGAAATGGATTCTCCGGAGGTCCACGTTTCCATTCCCGAGACTCTCCGCCACTCTTGCTCTCATGCGGCCATCGGTGACAGAGAGATGGACATCCTCGTTCCCATGAAGCGCCTGAATGATCTGAAGGTAAGTTTCTTCGACTTGAGGGATACGTTTCACAAAGGTGACCGGATCATGGGGCCATGCCAGCCAGACCGCCTCATGAGGCTCCCATTCCGCAGGCATGCGGTATCCCAGGTCGCGCGGGGTTTTATTGGAAGAATGCATTGCCATTATCGTTGGTTCTTCTCCCATTGAGTGGGCAAAAAGGGTCCGAGGATTCAAGGGGTCAAGGGTTCAAGTTAAATACTGAAACGCAAGCAAAATCTCCAGAGAAAAACACTGGAACCCTTGAACCCTGGAACCCTTGGCCCCTTATATTTTCACCCATTCTTTTGGAGATGATCCTTATCTTTTTACTATTACCGTGAGAGATCGCCGTACGTATTCGGCCTGCGGTTCTTCAGGAACCCCCACCCCTCACGTATCCTTTGATTCTGACTCAGATCCATCTCCACGACCAGGATCTCTTCTTTGTTGTCTCCGGCCTTTTGAAGCACCCTGCCGAAGGCATCGCACACAAAAGAGCCTCCGAAGAATTGCAGCCTCCCTTCCTTGCCCACACGGTTCACGGCCGCTACATGCACCCCGTTGGCAATGGCATGCCCGCGCTGGACCGTTTCCCATGCATCCTGCCAGTCCTCCTGGTCCCCGGGGTGATCCTTGACCCTGCCGATGGCCGTGGGGTAAAAGAGGATCTCTGCGCCTTGAAGTGTGCAGATCCTCGCCGCCTCCGGAAACCACTGGTCATAACAGATCAGGACGGAAAATGTTGCGTAACGGGTCCGGTAGACGCGGTATCCCAAGTCACCGGCTTCAAAAAAGTCCTGCTCATAAAAGAAAGGATCGTGTGGGATGTGGATCTTCCGGTAGGTGGGAAGGCATTTCCCGTCGGCATCAATCACCACGGCGGAATTGTAATAACGGCCGTCCGGCGCTTTCTCAAACAACGGGAGGATGATCACCACGCCGAGCTTTTTCGCCAGAGGAGAGAAGGTTTTGGTGGATTCGCCGGGAATGGATTCGGCCAGATGGGCGGCCTCACCTTTTTTCTCTTGAGGAAAGTATGGGGTCCGGTACAATTCCTGAAGGGAGATGATTTGTGCGCCCAGGCCGGCCGCCTCTCTGATACGCTCCGCGGCCATCTCCATGTTGGCTGCCGGATCCGAGGACACGGCGCTCTGAATCAGCCCGATGGTCACCTTGGGAGTTTTTTGTTCTGCATTCATGGAGTCACTCATTCGTCCGCTTCCTTCAGAAAAACCCGGAGGTACCGCAGGCTGGAAAGAAACAACGCCATTCCGATTCCGATATAGAGCACGGCAAGGTACGGTTTGGGGATCGGCGAGTGCCTAAGCCCGATGCCCATGCCGATCATCACCCCGATGATCAGATAACTCTTCCACGACTGGAAGGCGAATAGACACCTCTTCCCCTGCATGGGGAGTATCCGGCCCAGGTTCTTGTCCACCACCTTCAGGAACCCGTAGCGGTGGATCACAAGCGAGCAGAGGAAACCCACGGTCCCGAGCAGAAGCGCGCCCATCCCCCCTTTTGCAGCAAGCCAGTGCAAGGCAAGGCTGAGCAGCATGATCCCCACGCCGATCCACATGAGCCCGGAGAGGAGGATGAGGACGCGTTTCCCCACCGCAGGTTTGTATTGTTCAAGCCGTGAATGCATCGTGTGGAGGAGTATAACGGAACTGAGGATAAATGTCAAAAAATGCCCGGATATCAATCTTTTCTTGACGTGGAAAGAGCTTCTTGAGCCCATCGGCCTCACTCCTCGACAGGTGAGGGAAAAACAGGGTTTTGTCTGGGAGATCGTCGAGAGCGGCGTGACAGTATTCAGGAAGAAGTAACGAATATCGATTTGGTCCCCGTTGATTCACAATTCAGGGCGGCGCCTCCGCCATTTCTAATTTGTCACTCTATAGAGATTTTCATCGGCAAATAACTTCATGCCGTGCTCCCCGCTTCTTCATCGGCGAGAATCGATGCATAAGCCAGACAAGCCCTGATATCTTTGTCCGTGATATTCGGGTATGCTTTCCTGATTCCTTCAAAACTTTCCCCTGTTGCAAGAAGATCGAGAATCATGTGGACGGGTATTCTTGTTCCTTTAATGCAGGGTTTCCCACTGCAGACCCTTGAATCGCTCGCTATTCTTTCAATGAATTTACCCATCTTGGAACCCCCTTTCTGCACATGACATCAGTCAGAGGCAATGCATCCCTCAATCCGTTCATATTCACCGATCATCATAAGAACGATATACGACAAAAGATAGCACAATTGTTTGTGACTGACCAGAAATTTTTACAGAGACCCGAAACCCCTCCCCCGTTCTACCCGCATTGATTCACGATTCAGGGCCAGGCACCTCTGGAAAACGAGGAGAGAACCGGAATCGTCCCTGAGGACCACTGAGTCTCTGAACTATGTCCGCTGGACTTATTTCTCTCCCTCTATTTCATACCAACCATGTATCCTGTCCTGCCCGAACAAGGATACCCCTTTTTATCCTTATGAGGATTCAATTGAGTGGAGGATGTTTTTCGGTTGAACCTCTTCCCACAATAAGGACATTCTATGACATAGGCCGGCCCATACGTAAAGTTTTTCCTTCCTGACCCTACTCGGGATGTTCGAGGTCTTTTCAGACTCCAGGGATCCTCTACTTTTGAACCTCGGCTGGAAGGAGCCGCATGGATGGGACCTGACGGTGTCAACTCAACCGTATACCTGGGTACGAATGGTACGTTTGTAGCATTGGCCCCTTGAATGCGGTCCACACGGTAACTCCTGGGCTCGCCGCTTCCATGCTTCACAGCATGCAGCAAGAGATTGCCATCTTGTGTTCGCCGTAAAGAGTAGGGTTCAATCAAACGGCTCGTCCCCTCGTAGGTTAAGTCAACACATAGCCGATTGGAAGCCGCAAACCGAATCACCTCAAGCGGCACGACTCTATGCCATGCCTGAGCCATGGAGGGTGGCTGCCACGCTGTATCCACAGCAACCTTCACTGGAATCGGCTCGGTGACGGCCTTTTCCTCCACACCGGATAACCAGCCAAAGACTCTCGGCAATTCGTCCCAGAATTGCCTGAAGGGTGGAAGCGCGGGGAGCTGATGGGCCAACATGTTTTCCCATTCAGCTTCGAGTTCCAAACGTTCGGGTTGGCTTTCAAGTATTTGCATAGTTGGAACAGGGATACCTTTGAACTCACATTTCTTCTTCAAGGTCTCCGTCACCAGCGTTCTATCAGGCCTCAAATTATCGTGGCGATAGAGATGGACCACATCGTAAAGATCCCGCGGCCTTTCTCGTTCTCCCAGAGCCCTTACTTTTTCTGCGAAGACTTCTTCAAAGCAATAGCATAAAACCTGTATGCCCTTCTCAGGTTTATCGGGATAGGGGTGATGCACCTCGCGACGAACGGGCTCCAACACCAGCACCTCATTCACCGTCAAATCCAGCTTCACCCGTGCCGGATCCCCTCGGCGCTGCATCGGACCCCGGTAGCCAATTCGTCCCTCGGCTGAAACTCCGCCTTGAGAATCTTCGTAAATCTTAAAACGGATGGTTTCCTTTAATATCTCAATACCTGATTCATCGTATACCCAGTCAGCAACCCCGGAAAAAGTCTTTATCAAAAACTCCTCGATTAAGTGATCACGATGGGTCAGGGTAAAATCCAGATCTTCGGAGAAACGATAGGTCTCAAAATAACATTTCTTAAGACAGGTCCCTCCCTTGAAAATCCAACTCTGACTGAGTTCAGAATGGTTCGAAATCCCAGCCAGCATCCATCCCAAAACATAGTCTTTCTCAATCACATTTGGCGCAAGGCCGAACTCCCTGGAAAAATCCATGACCTCCTGTCGATTAATCAATTGAGCCCTCCTTTGCCCACGTCGAAGGTACCCACAACCTCCACCGCGTTACAAGCCTATCCGCCGGCAATGCCGGGTCAAGCCTGGAATTTCCTTTTGTAATTCTCGACAGACAAGCTGAGATCACGCCTTTTTCATCAGGGGCCAATCGTTCCATCAAGAACCCAAGCCGCTTGAATACAGCGCCATTTTCCAAACGTGTGGCATATTCAACAAGCAGGTCCGCGTTCTTATGATCAGATCTTAAATAATTGAGCAACACATCCACGGCCGGGCGCAACCCGCCGCCCAAACCAGGTTCACTCAACATATCGATAATGGTTCGAGTCGGATCAGATACAGAAACCTTCACCTGCCCTCGCCAGACCGGCTTCAGTCCGAACATGGCTTTTTCCGAAACCGTGCGAAGCCGGAAGTTGGTGCCCATGATCACAGGGTTACGATCTCTTGGCTGAAGCTTCGTCATCACCAAGACTGTTCGAAAAATCTGCACCGTCAGGTTCCAGTGTTCAGCAGCGCTCCATCCACCGATATAACATGGGGAGTAGAGTCGCCCCGCAATAACCCAGGGATCTTCCAGTGAAACATCCGCAGTCCGAGATTCAAGGGGTACAGGGACATAGAGCCCTTGACGCACGCGGGAAAGCCACCCCTTGCTCGCCCAAAGGGCCAGCATCTTTGCCGCACTTGCGGCCTCAATCTCCAGAATGCCTGCCGCCTCGGCAACCGAAATCGTCCCCTTGGTGCGGCGCATCACCTCGGCAAGGCGTTTTCTCTCAACCTTGCCTATACCTGAAACAGCTTTCATAGTATATCCTGTGCGCAGAAGTTCATTGAATCATTGAAATATAACACATGTAATATACTCATTACCAAATTCAAAGTATATTATATACGCAGTAATTCACAGAATCAATGAAAAAATGCACACTGGATATACTACCCTGTTTCAAAGCTATTACCTGGGGAATTCACACTTTCGGTCTGTTTATCAAAACCTGAGTACGTTATGGAGCTTTATATCCAATCCTCAGGGTTGTGCTCTTTGGGGCAATGAATGCCCGTGATATCTTCTTTGCCTTCTTCTTCATGAGAGATTATCGCATCATGGCTTAGTACGCTCGTCGGCCATTTTGAGAAACAGCAGATACGTTAATTGCTCGACATGGTCGCCGTAAGACATCCCATCGTCACGCAGGACGTTACAGTAGTTCCAAAGTTTTTGGACAATATTCGCTGGAGTCATTGCACTTTCTTCTCACTGCTCAAAATCGCGACACCTCATATTTAGCATCTCGAGACTCAAAAGCTGGACGCGTCCCTTCCAGCACATCTACCAATAATGCGTTTATTTGTTTATCTTCAATAGCACCTGTAATATATTCTATTTTATTGCCGTCTGACTTATTGATTGACGCATGTATTACCTGATCCGCATCACAGACCACCGCAAGATTTGGGTTGTGTGTAATTAGTACCACTTGGCGTCGATTACGCGCTTCTTTGACACACGGCACCAGGGTTCGAAATACAGTCTCATTGTCTAAGTTCTCTTCAGGCTGATCTATCACCAAAGGCCTGTCTGACTGATCCACTAAAAGATAAAAGATCAATAACAAATTACCTTTCTCCCCTGGCGATAACTGACCAAGCTTTTTACCTGCCCATCCTATTTCAAATTCTGGCTTCAAATACTCAAGACCATACAAAAAATCATAAAACTTTTCTTTGGACACACCTTCTATAAGTTGATCGTTTATTTCAACGGATATTGGCTTCTCAACTCTTAAATCACTTTCGAGATGCCGCAGAATTTCTTTCAAGAATATTTTAATGCCTTCGACAGTTTCAAAGTCTGCCCGATCAACGATCTGTTGTGACACAAGCCGACCTTCCTTTCGGCCTAAAAAGGAACCAATTCGCCCTTGGTGAATGAAGCTTAGAAAACGATTCACGAAACCAACTTCTTGAATGTTTACAGCGAATGTCAGGTTGTTTTCTGTATCAGTTCCTGAAAACTGATCAATGAATGCTTGGACAGGTTCATGCAGTTCTTGGTAGGCTTTTTTCAGCTCTTCCTTTTCAGCAAAAATACTTTCAACTATGGAAATTCTTTCATCTTGAAGCTTCTTCAACTTATCAGGTGCGCTGTCAAGCTCTCTTATAGCCAACTTGAGGCCACGAGCCGATTCAGAATCGCTTGAGCTGCCAATCAAAGCCCGGATTCTGTCATGCCAATTGCTACGAGCCTTCAAGAATGCCTCATATTTTCGTTGTGGCTCTGTAAGCTTTTTACTTTCAGATTCAATTGATTGTTTGAGATCTCTATTTTTTTTCGTTAGTGATGCATCTAACTTTGGATCTAGAATATTATTTGCGCGCTCGAAAATATTTGCAGACAAAGCTTCTGCTTCGTCGATGAGTTTTGTATTGACATTTAGTTTTACCAAAGACCCAGCATCAAGTCCTACCTGCCCAGCGATCTCTTCTATATCATTCATTTCTGCTTGATGCTGATCCACAAGGTTCTTGATACGAGCACGCAGTTTCCTCAAATTAGTTAAACGAAGTGAATGCGTATCGCGAATGTCGGTTATTCGTACTCCGTGTTCCTCGTTGCGTTTTAAACGCCTCTTGAGGCTGTCTAACTTTTCCGAAATTGCTTTGGTAGCCTGTGCAGTATTAACATCTTCATCTGGTTTATAAACCTTAGTTGGTCTGGCGTCACGTCGAAGAGCTCGAATATCGTCGAATAAACTAAGATATCTTTTGGTAAGTCGCTCCCGGTATTCAGGAGATAGGCGTCCCTCTATCTCCACGATATGATCGTTTGTTTTCTTCAGATTTGCTAACAATAGCTGAATGGCCTGCTCGCGTTCTTCTGTCTTCAACTGAATAAGTTCAGAAAGATTGTCGCAGTTGAGACGTTGAGCCTTGGGGATATGTGAGAAAATGACGTCTTGAAGCTCGCGATAGAAACGATCACTTTGTCCCTCAGCTATCTCATTGCAAATTCGATCTAAGAATGACTGAGGAATATAATCGACACCTTCCACATCGCTAAGCGAGGGGTTTGTGCTTAATACCATTGGTCCCGATTTGTACCCACTTTCCCAATCAAGCTCAGCCTCGAATTGCTCAGCCAGACCGTGTTTTGGTTCACGAAATCGCTTATTACTCAGAAAGCTAAAATCCTCAAATCGTTGTGTATTCCCAAGAAGAGCAAAAATATCTGCTAATGCACTCTTACCGCTCCCCTTCTTGCCAATTACGGCTATCAAACCAGGGTTTAGCGGAATAGACTGGTCAAACCAGATTTCCGATGTGGTCGAGGTGGCCGCTTTTCGCACAGTCAAGCGCGATGCAAATCTTGTGGGCTGTTGCTTCACGCGATATAATAGCGGCGGACATTCTCCCACAAAGATCCGCTGCTCAGGCTCATTAATAATCTGCCTTAGACCGTCGAATGTTGGGTTAGCTTTTATCCAGGTAAAGCAATTTCCGATCCTATCTTTATTGGTGTCAGTAGAGAACCCATGTGCATCGCTACAATCTAGCAACAGATCATTAACACCATTTGCAGTCAACGTATCCTTAGCCTTTTTAAAATGCCCCGGAGATTCGGCTGACACAAATACTATATTAACACTATTTATAATGTCTTTCTTTGTGCTAATTGAGGTATCAGACCATTTCAATTGATCCCATTCTGTCTTTCCAATAGCAGTAAGATATTTTCCCTTAAAGTAAGAGCTATCATTGAGAATTTTGAAAATTATCTTTTCATCTAAATTAAGATTCCGAAAACCTTCATGGAGATCAGAACCATATTTTGACAATTTTTCAGAAGGTACCGTTTCTTTAATTTTCTTACCGAGGTCGGCTAAACCTTCTTTGGAAATAGTTCCATTCCAGAAACTGCCATCTATGCCTGGACTCAATTGATAACCTTGTTGAAGAGCATTAATAAATTGGCTTTTAATCGTTGCGGGTTCAATTTCATTTGAGAATATGACATGAAGATTAATTCGTTTCGTCTTATCAAATTCAATACCTGTGAACTTTTGAATACGAAACTCGAGGACTGGTAAAATTAAATCAATATTTTGTAATCGTTCATTTTTGATTTTTTCATTTAAAAGACGTTCATACCCGTCAATAAACAAATAATCATTAATACCTAACACTTTGTATTCCGCTGGCAAACTCTCAAGATCAGCAATATACTTATCCCAAACATCTTCAGTATCTCCGCCATAATTGTGTACGATGGATGCCGGAGTATGTACATGGAGATCCCATATCCTCCATTCAGATCCACTTGGGTAAATTTTAGCCATTGGTCATTTCCTTACTTGTATGTTCTTCGTTCAGGCCTAATTCTTGCTGTATAAGTGCACCAGAGAAAGCTCTGGCTAATATTGATTGTCGGAGACGTTCGGCGCGTTCTATATTGTGGTCAAGTTCGTTGACAATTCCTTCGACCACTGATAATCGACTTTCAATTTCCTGCAGTACTGACTTCTGTTCGTCTGTTGGAGGGACAGGTAGTGCTATCCCCTTAATCTCCCCCAAATTAAGTCGGGGGCGCCCTACACCATGAACAATCGCATAAGTTCTTTTCTGTGTGGGCTGGCTATTTATAGCATACATGAGATAGGCAGGCAGGACTTTTGGAGCAGACGGCCGAAACTTTATGCAGTCAGCTTTTACGATTGCCTTTCCAAGCGTGAGCGGTATTAAGCAGGCCCGGGGAGCAGGGTGCCCAAGTGCAGCAATTATAACATCACCTGGCAGCACCTCATGCTTAAGAAGCTTCTTATAATGTTCTTCGGATATATGAGCTTCCTCATCCAGGAACTTACCCTCACTTATGTTCTGAAGACGTATGACCCGAGGCCCAGATGATCGGTAATGTGCAGTTTTAAGATTGGAGCCAAATGGCCCGTCGGTTATCGAGTTTGGTCCTGGTGCTGCCAGTTGGTCAATGGTCCCCCAGATCCAGTTCTGCGGCAAATCTGGCAGGTTTGTTGAATCTAAATCACTGGGCTGCTTATATTTTTTCTTCCACTCATCATCTTTCGGCTCCTTACCCTTGGCCTTCATCTTAGCCAGTTCGGCTTCTTCCCATTTCTTACGGCGTTCGGTGAGGATGCGTTTTAGGAGTTCGCTTGCAGGCTCAACGTCGAGATGTTCCTTGCGCCATTCTTCGGTGAGTTTGCCTTCGACGGCGGCTTTGAGGACGGCGGCTTTGTAGCGTTTGAGGTTGGTCTTGACGCGCTTGAGGTTGGCGACGGCTTCGTCGAGGCGGGAGAATTGTTTTTCGATTTCTGAGACGATGCGTTCTTGTTGGTCAAGGGGAGCTATCGGAAAAGGAATCTTGTTGAAGATCGACGGGTCTACGTGCGGAATCCCGACGCCTTTTGTACGACTGTTAATCTGGTCATACTGTGATCGCAGGAAGTAGAACAAGTATCGATTATCCGCAGCATCGGAATAAATCTTGGCAAGAGTCGAGCCGATGTAGCCGGATACCCCGCGACCCGTGAGGCCCGCACGTGCGCCATCCCAAACAATTAGAACATCATCACGTTCGCATGCAGGGTAACCTCCGGGTGCAGCAAATTCCACGGGCTGACCAGACTCAAATGCTTTGATGTTGATGTAAGGAACAGTCCGCTCATTCGAGGCAGATCCGCTGTCTTTTGGCTTCTTACCTTTAATGATCTTGCACACTTCACCGAGGGGCTTAACGGCCCAATTGTCCGGCAATTTGCTCATAGAAGTCACGCGGCTAACGCCTCACTCAATTCTTCAATTATCGTATTCAGTTCCTGTCCAAAAAGCTGATAGACCTTCCCTAATCCGCCCTTCTGCTTCACTGTTCCCACAGCAACCGTTCTGCCTGGCCAAGGAGATAACATAGAATATGCGCCGGTATTTTGAGAAACTTGGTATCAATGCCTTGGAGGTCCTCAACTCCGAAATCCCTTTCTCGTTTTGTCACCATGTATGCCTGCTTAATCCCTTCCTGGGCGCTGTAAATCGCGAGTCCGTCTGCTGAGCCGAGGGATGCATCTTCTCTGTATTTGACTTCAAAGGGCAGATGGTAGGCAGGGCTTCGAACGATAATGTCTACCTCTTTGTTGCTCGCGGCGTCTCTCCAGTAGGTAATCTCGGGCGTATCCCGATAGTAATACGCATAGAGGTGGCGCAGGACCGTGGTCTCCACAATCAAGCCAAGCTCCTGGGGCTTGGTCAGCACTTCTTCGCTGCGGAGCAGCACGGCGTTGCGCAGCGCCGCGTCCACCAGGTAATATTTGTTCTGTGCCTTGAGCACCTTCTTCCCGCCCATACGGACCGGCGGCAGACAGTAGATAAGATTTGCCTGTTCCAGAAGCGTCAGGTGATTCGATACGGTGACCCTTGAGGTCTCCAGCGCATCCGCAATGGTTTTGTGTCCCAGAATTCCTCCTGTATGCAGGCAGAGGTAGATAAAAAGCTTTTCCAGGTCGTTGATGTTTCGGACTCCAAAGAGTGCGGTCATGTCCCGTTTGAGGACGCGCTCGACCACATCCTCCCGAAGGAGCCGCTGGCAGAGCTCCAGATCCTCCTGACGGGCCGTTTCCGGGAAACCTCCTGCCACCAGGTATCGCTGAAACAGGGGCAGCAATGGGCGCAGAGCGTCCGCCGCCTCGGACAGATCACCTGATGAAGCCTCGAAAAAATCTCTTGGCCGAAGCCGGGAAGAGATCTCCGGTATCCGCTCGCCGCGGATATGGATGAATTCGTAAAAGGAGAGGGTCGGGACCGGAACCGTGATCCAACGTCCCACGCCGCTTTCCGCAAGGCGTTCCTTGTGAACGACCGTGGCGGAGCCTGTGGCCACGATACGGTAATTCGGGTGGTGATCGATGAGAAGCTTGATCTCGGTTTCCCACTCCTTGGAATACTGAACCTCATCGAGCAAGAGTAATGTCGGACTACCCTCCGGGTG
>Ga0210004_1001943_pt1 | contig 11924 bp, 12 predicted proteins | sample CryGey13umfilter_FD_185450 | JGI IMG/M metagenome (GOLD analysis project Ga0210004, IMG submission 185450) | Groundwater microbial communities from aquifer in Utah, USA - Crystal Geyser 4/8/14 3 um filter (SPAdes) (version 3) | ecosystem: Environmental > Aquatic > Deep subsurface > Groundwater...
TTCTCTCTGGAGACTTTGCTTGCTTTTCTGTATTTCACTTGAATCCTTGACCCCTTGACCCCTCGGACCCTCAATTTCTTGAAAAGCACTTCACTTGACCCCTGGAATCCTTGACCCCTTGACCCCTGATGTTTTCACCTACTCTTCTGGAGATAATCTTTAATTTTTAACACCAATCGCCTTCTCGATCTCTCCCGCTATGCTTTCGGCCATATCCCGGATCGAATCCGAATCCGGTCCTTCGATCATGACCCTGGCCTTGTTTTCAGTGCCTGAATACCTGACCAGAACCCTCCCCTCCTCTTTAAGTTTCTGCTCTGCGGAATGGATGGCCTTCTTGACGTCCGGCAGGCTTTCAAAATCCTTTTTCTCCCTGACCCTGACGTTCTTGAGGATCTGCGGAAGCGTGGTCATGACCGAAGCGAGTTCGGAGAGACTCTTTCCGGACCTCCTCATGATGGAAAGGACCTGCAGGGCCGACAGGATCCCGTCTCCCGTGGTATTGTAGTCCATAAATAGAATATGACCGGATTGCTCCCCGCCCAGATTATATCCTCCCCGGATCATCTCCTCGGCCACATACCGGTCTCCGACCTGCGTCCGGACGACCCGTATCCCCTGTTTTTTCAGCGCCAGTTCCAACCCCATGTTGCTCATCACCGTGGTCACCAGGGTATTCTCACGCAGGACCCCTCGGCTTTTCATGTCCAGGGCGGAGAAGACCATCACGGGGTCGCCGTTGACCTCACTCCCCTTTTCATCCGAAAAGATCACGCGGTCTGCATCTCCGTCCAGGGAGATGCCGATATCGGCGCCATGGTCCAGAACGGCCTTTATGATCACATCAGGATGGAGCGACCCGCAGTCCTTGTTAATGTTGCATCCGTCGGGCCGGTTATTCAAGACGACGATATCGGCGCCGAGTTCCTGCATGACCAGCGGGGCGGCCTTGTACGCCGCGCCGTTGGCACAGTCAATCACGATCTTGATCCCGGAGAGGTCATACTCCTTGGGGAAGCTTGTTTTGATGTAAGAAACATAGCGGCCCTCCGCGTCATCAATCCGAAAGGCCTTTCCCACCTCCTCGGCCGTGGGCCGGATGGAATCAATATCATTGGAAAAAATAAGAGACTCCATCTCCTCTTCTATTTCATCCGGGAGTTTGTACCCATCGGGAGAGAAAAACTTGATCCCGTTGTCCTGATAGGGGTTGTGCGAGGCGGAGATCACCACACCCGCGTCCGCCCGGAGATTTTTAGTCATGAAGGCAATGGCCGGCGTGGGGAGGGGACCGACCAGCAGGACGTCCACGCCCATGGAGCAGATTCCTGACATGAGGGCGCTCTCCAGCATGTATCCCGAAAGTCTCGTATCCTTGCCTATGATGACCTTGTGCCGGCCGGAGCGCGCCTTCTTGAAAATATGTGAAGCCGCCCTCCCGAGCTTGATCGCCATTTCCACGTTCATGGGGTAGACGTTGGCAACACCCCGGACGCCGTCGGTTCCAAACAACTTGCCCAAGATTGACCCTCCTTTATACACAGTGACAGAGGTTAATCAGTTTGTCATTGTCCGGCTCGACCGGACAATCCACCCTTCGACAGGCTCAGGGTGACAATTGTCATGGTGAGCTTGTCGAACCATGGATTCCCCGATCAAGCCTGCCCTCGACTGCGATCGGGGGCCGGGGAATGACGTTGTTGGTTTATGAGGCTCTGTATATATAGAACGGTTCAGGAATGCTTCTCCACCTTGACCCGTATTTTTTCAGGACTGATCCGGATCACCTGAAACCCCTCGGGCAAGGTCACCTCCGGTTCCAGATCAAAGGCGCCCGGTGTCTCCGGCTCCTGGATCACGACCTCGATCATCGAAGGGAGCATATCCGTAAGTTTGGCCTCCGGCCCGGCGATGACCAGTGTCACCTTATCCGGATGAAAAACCGCCCCGTCCGAAGGGCCGGACCCCTTCACCGGTATATTCCGGAATTCACGCCGGCCTGACTTTTCCAGGATCTCCACGTCAACCTGGACCTTTTTGGGCCCTTTGATATAGACATTTCCACTGGGGGGCTTCAGGTCCGCCTCCACGGAAAAAGACCGGTTCTTTCCGAAGAGATCTATACGCGCGGTCTTGATCTTTTCCTGATCCTTGAGCGCCTCCTTCAGCCCCATCACCTCTACCTTGAGCGGCGTGGCCGTAACCCTCCCGATCTCGTAGCCTTTGGCTGCGGTCCCGAAGAAATCGGGTTCCACCGGGAGCGCTTTCTCGGCAAGTTTGCTCAGCTCGACCGTGACCTGTGAAGGACTGATCCTTACAACGGAGAGCCCTTCAGGGAGTTTGACTTCTTCCGGAAAGAGGGTGATGACGTTTTCACCCTCTTTTGCATCCTTGAGGTTGAGTTCCACGGTGATCTGTTTGGCATTCAGCGAGTTGAGCACGGCCTTCTGCCCGCGCACCCGCAAATTCACGAAATCAACCAGTTCGTTTTTGATGATCATATTCTCTGGGATTTTCACAATGGTCAGCGGGATGGTAAAAAACTCCTCAGCGCTTTCTCCCCCGACGATGGAAAACCAGAGGAAAAAAGCAAAAATAATGGAGAATGCCTTGATCCACAAATCCTTGATCAATATATCCTTAAAGCGCCTCATGCCTTTCACTCCGCTGATCCCTTTTTTAATTATGGTTCTTCTCCCATTTAGTGGGTAAAAAGGGGTCGAGGATTCCAGGGTTCAAGTGAAATACTTAAACGCAAGCAAAATCTCCAGAGAAAAACACTGGACCCCTTGACCGCTGATGTTTTTAGCACTTCACTCGACCCCTTGAATCCTTGGCCCCTTGACCCCTTCTTTTTCACCCACTCTTTTGGAGATGATCTTTAAAACCATTTCCTTGTTTTTTTCTTAACCGGCCGCATCACATTGGTCAGGACACGGCGAAGGGCCTGCGCATCCAGGTCCCGTGTAATCTTCCCGCCGATCACCACGGAAATGGTCCCTGTCTCTTCCGAGACCACGATCACCACGGCATCGGTCTCTTCAGTGATGCCCATGGCCGCCCGGTGACGGGTCCCCAGCTCCTTGCTCAGGTTGAGATTCAGCGTAAGCGGGAGGAAACATCCCGCGGCCTTGATCCTGTCCTTCTGAATGATCACGGCCCCGTCATGAATCGGGGAATAGGGGAGGAAGATACTGAGGAGGATCTCCTTGGACAACTTCGAGTCAATGGGCGTCCCCATCTCAATCAGGCCTTCGATGCTGTGCTCACGTTCAAGCAGGATCAGCGCCCCGATCTTCCGGCTCGCCATGGTGACGGATCCCTTGACCAGTTCATCAATGGTCTTGGCCTCCGATTCCAGGTTCATGGATGAAAAAACAGGGCTCTGCCCCATATGGGCCAGGGTCCTGCGGATTTCCGGCTGGAAAAGAATGATCACACTCAGGGCCAGATAGGCCCACAGGTTATTCAGCAGCCAGCTGATGGTATAAAATTTTGCCCACTGGAAAATGAACGAGGCCATGACCAGGATGGTCAGCCCGATGATCATCTGAAGGGCCCGGGTCCCTTTAAAAAGCTTGAACAGCTCGTAAAGGACGTAGGCAACGATCAGGATGTCGACGGCATCCTGCCATCGAAATGTCCGCAGAAACCAGTGGAGGACGTCGGAGATTTCAGAAAACATTCGGAACCATTTCTTTAAAATACAAGATAGGGTTCAAGGGTTCAAGTGGTTTTTTGATTTCTGTTGCCCTTCAGTTTTTTTCTATGCTTTTCACTTGGACCCTAAGCCCCTTGACCCCTCGGACCCTTGAGTTTTTAAAAAGCACTTCACTTGACCCCTGGAATCCTTGACCCCTTGAACCCTTATGTTTTCACCCACTCTTTTGGAGATGATTCTAATTATCCAGACATTAAACGCGTTGGGCCACGGCATCGGTCACCTTGGCCACCCTGGCCATTTCCCGAACGTCGTGGACCCGGATGATATGGACGCCGTTCATGATCCCCACGCTCACGGTAGCCGCAGTCCCCTCAAGGCGGTCCGTAACTGAGAGGTTAAGAATGCTGCCGATGAATGACTTCCGAGAGGTACCGAGCAGGATCGGCCGCCCGAGAATTTTGAGTTCTGAAAGATGCCTGATGATGTCCAGATTATCCTGAAGGCGCTTTCCAAAACCGATCCCCGGATCCACCACGATCTGTTCCTCCCGGACCCCTGCCCTGTAAGCGATCTCCATGCTCTCCTCAAGGCTTGCGATAATCTCCCCCATGACGTCTTCATAGGAGGGTTCTTTTTGCATATCCCTGGGCGTCCCCTTGATATGCATGATGACGACCGGCACGCCGGTCTCGGCAATCAACGGCGCCATCTCCGGATCGAACCTCAGCCCGCTGATATCATTGATCATGTGTGCCCCGGCTTCAATGGCTTTTCTCGCCACACGCGCCTTGTAGGTATCCACGGAAATGACCGCCTCCGATTCCCTGGAAATACGCTCGACCAGAGGAAGGATTCTCGAGAGTTCAAGGTCTTCAGGCGTCTCCTCTGCGCCCGGACGTGTTGATTCCCCCCCGATATCGATGATATCGGCGCCGTCGTCCCTCATTCTCAAAGCATGGAGATAGGCCTTCTCCGGATCCATGAAGGTCCCTCCGTCGGAAAAGGAATCCGGCGTCACATTCAGAACCCCCATGATATGGGTCCTTTCATCGAGATTCAGCGCCTTGCCCCCGATTTCGATCCGGAACTTCCTGAGGTTCATGTTCGTTATGCTCTTTTCAATCTGACCGGCAAGTTCCGGAAGTCCGAAGATCTTTTGCTTCTTCAATTTACGGATCAGCTCGCGGTACTGTCTCTCCGTGGCGATCATGAGGGCATCGGTGGTCTCCACGGCGTGTGTGAGCGTCCCATGTGAAACAGCGCAGTCTCCCCCGCGTGAAAGCAATTCCTGTTTGAGAAGGTTGGCCACTTTGCAGGGAATGCCGGCAAGACGGATCAGTCTGGTCAATCCTTTGGGAAACATCATGCCGATCCCTTCCGGATCGGCGCCCAGACGTTTCATTTCACGGATGAGTTCATCCCTCGTTCCCAGATTGAGGACCCTCATCCGGTATCTCATTCCTTGGCCTCTTTGGGGGATTTTCCGTCTATGATCTCATCGAGCTGTTCTGCATTCAGAACCTCGATATCCAGCAGGGTTTCGGCGATCCGTTTCAAGGTTTCAATGTTCTCTTGGAGAAGCCTTCTGGCCTCGTCATGACACTCGTTGACAACCCTTCTCACCTCGGAATCAATCTCCACGGCCGTGGCTTCGCTGTAGTCCCTGTGCTGCGAGATCTCTCTCCCCAGGAAGATCTGCTCTTCCTTCTTGCCGAAGGTCACCGGGCCGAGCTTATCACTCATGCCCCACTCGCAGATCATCTTTCTTGCAAGCTCGGTGGACCGCTCGATGTCGTTTCCGGCCCCTGTGGTCATCTGATCAAAGATCAGCTCCTCGGAGGCCCTTCCGCCCAGGAGCACCGTGATCCTGGCCAGCATATTCTCCTTGGAGTAGGTGTACTTGTCCGACTCCGGTATCTGCTGAGTCACCCCCAGCGCCCTTCCCCTGGGAATGATGGTCACCTTGTGCACCGGATCGGCGCCGGGAACCAGCCTGGCCACCAAGGCATGTCCCGCTTCGTGATAGGCCGTGTTTCTCTTCTCCTCATCGGTCATGACCATGCTTCTTCGCTCTGCGCCCATCATGACCTTGTCCTTGGCTGATTCGAGGTCGGACATGTCGACCTTGTCCTTGTTCTTGCGCGCAGCGAGCAACGCTCCTTCGTTCACCATGTTGGCCAGGTCGGCCCCGGAGAACCCCGGTGTCCCCCTTGCAAGGGTCATGATATCCACGTCCTCTGCCATGGGGATCTTCCGGGTATGGACCTTGAGTATCCCTTCCCTCCCCTTGATGTCCGGATTCGGGACCACCACCTGCCGGTCGAATCTCCCGGGACGCATGAGGGCCGGATCGAGGACGTCGGGCCGGTTGGTCGCTGCGATCAGGATCACGCTTTCATGGGATTCGAATCCATCCATCTCCACCAGAAGCTGGTTCAATGTCTGCTCCCGCTCATCGTGACCTCCACCGAGCCCGGCGCCCCGGTGGCGTCCCACCGCGTCGATCTCGTCGATGAAGATGATGCAGGGGGCGTGCTTTTTCCCCTGGTCAAAGAGGTCCCTGACCCTGGAGGCGCCCACGCCCACAAACATTTCAACAAAATCAGAGCCGCTGATCGTAAAAAAGGGGACATCCGCCTCCCCGGCAATGGCCCTCGCCAGAAGGGTTTTGCCTGTCCCGGGCGGCCCCATCAGGAGCACCCCCTTGGGGATCTTTCCTCCGAGTTTCTGGAACTTTTTCGGATCCTTGAGAAACTCGATCACTTCCTGGAGTTCCTCTTTGGCCTCATCGATTCCGGCCACGTCCTTGAAGGTCACTTTCTGCTGATCCTCGGTCAGGAGCTTGGCGCGGCTCTTCCCGAAGGAGAGGGCCTTGTTCCCTCCGCCCTGCATCTGCCTCATGAAAAAGATCCAGACGCCGATGAGGAGGAGAAAGGGGAACCATGAGACCAGGATGGTCATCAGGAGTGACTCTTTCCTGGGAGGTTTGGCCTTGATCTTGACCCCCTTGGTCCGAAGGTCCTTGATCAGGTCAGGATACTGCGGTGAATAGACCCTGAAGGTCTTGCCGTCCTGCGTGATGCCGGTGATCCCTTCGTCTTCCTGGATCACAACCTCCTTGACTTCTCCGTTATCCACCTGATCCAGGAATTCCGTAAACGTGATCTCGTGCGTGATGTCCTTCTGGTAATTGAAGAGATTGAAAACAAGGACCATCACCATACCGATGACAAGCCACAGGGTTAAACTTTTATAGAAGGAATTCACAAAGGGCCTCCCGGACGGCAAATCAATGCGCAAAAGACAGGAGAAATGTCCTATCTTGTTGATTTACATTGTTTTTTATATTGCACATCCTATCATAAAATCTTTCTGATAAACAATAAAAAATTATATTTCCAAATAAAAAGTTCCAAACCGCATTGAACGGCCACAGGCGTCATCAGATCTCCGTGATGCAGACGGACTTTTTACGAAGCCGTGATCATGTGGACCTCCGGCAGATGCCGATACTCCTCATTAAAATCCATGCCGTACCCCACGACGAAATGATCCGGGATCTGAAACCCCAGGTAGTCGATCTTAACCTCGACCTTTCTCCTCGACGGCTTGTTCAGCAGTGAGCAGACCTTGATGGACCTGGGACTCCGCACCGTAAGGAGCCGGAGCAGGTAATCCGTGGTCAGGCCGGTATCAATAATATCGTCCACGATCAAAATGTCCCGGCCGGCCACAGGCTGATTCAAATCTTTGAAAACCTTGATCTCCTCAGACGGGTCCGTGCCCGGTCCATAACTGGCCACGCCCAGGAAATCAATCCGGACCGGGATGGAGATCGCCCGGACCAGGTCCGCCATAAAGACAAAGGCCCCTTTAAGGATTCCGACCATGAGGAGGTCCTTGCCTTGATAGTCACGTGATATCTCACCAGCCAGATCGCAGACCCTGTTTCTGATGGCCTCAGCCGATATCAGGACTTCGCCGAGTCTCTTCATGCTCTTTCCCGTTTAAGCGGCGGATCTGAATCAGAAGGGCACGGCGGGTCTTGTCATCCACGGCATAACGCCCATCCATCCGGTATCCACCAATCCAGAGGATCTCGTTTTCACGATTGACCAGGAGCGGGACCCGGCCGCGCTCCATGTATGGTATCTTCTCGTCAATGAAAAACCGTTTGACTTTTTTCTTTTTGCCGAACCCCTTGGGATAAAAAATATCCCCCGGCCGCCTTGTCCTGAAACCAAGCGGGCCGGAACACTTGTCCAGATCCAGGACCGCCTCGCTTTTCAGAAGAGAGTCCGCTGTCTCATCAAGGGAAAGGACCCTGGATTCCACCTCGATCCTCAGCTCGGGGATCCGCTTGCTGCCGGGAACCGGGATCTCATAAAGATCCCCAGGGCTCTCTTTTGGATTCTCCATGGAAAACTCCAGCCTTTCGTAGGACTTTCGGACCTTCAATCCCTCCGGGAGATCGATCCTCGCCGCGGAGCCCTCCGCCTCCATCAGTTTCAAGACCGAATCCACATGCCGGAAAGTGATCTCGGAAGACTCGCCGGCCTGGACCATGGCCATCCTCACCATCCTTCGCACCATGGCATGAGAAAGACCCTTAAGATCTGATAGATCGAGGGCCACTCCGCCGGGGATAGTCATCGGGGAGAAGCGCTTTTCAGCCTCTTCCTGCATGAAGGCCTCTTCCTCCCCGAGTATCTCTGCCGTCCTCTGCAGGTCCTCCACCAGGTTCGGATTGTATCTCTCCACCAGCAGAGGGATCAATTCCCTGCGAATGCGGTTTCTAAGATAAATCCCCTTTTGATTGGAGGAGTCCTCCCGGTAAGGGATCCGTATCGAAGCAAGGTATGAAAGAATCTCCTCCCGTGTCACGTGAAGCAGGGGGCGGATGATGCCCGGCGCCCTCCGGATCGGCATCCCGGACAGTCCCCTGGTCCCGGCCCCTCTGAGCAGGCGCATAAGCAAGGTCTCGGCCTGGTCATCGGCATGATGCCCCAGGGCGATCCTTCTGGCATCATGTGCTCCGGCCGTCCTCCTGAAAAAATCATAGCGGATCTCTCTGGCGGCGGCCTGTGGTGAAAGTCCTCTATCGAGGATCAAGGCCGGCAGATCCACGGACTCGTAAATGAGAACCAATCCGTAACGGGCGGCCTCCTGTTCACAGAAACCTTGATCCTCCTCGGACTCCTTGCCGCGCATGCCGTAATTCATGTGTGCAGGGATCAGCGTCAAATCATACGCATCCCTCAGAGACCAAAGCACGTTCAGAAGGGCCATGGAGTCAGGGCCTCCGGACAGCCCCACCACGATCCGGTCCCCTTTTTCGAGGAGGGAATAACGCCGGATCGTTTTTTTTACTTTTTCAATAAGGTTCATAAACTCACATAGGAAAAAATCAAAGATAAAAGATCAAAAAGTAAATCGAATTGCCGGTCCGCCGGATTCACCGTGAAGAAATAGCTCCCTCCCGTCATATCGGCCCGCCGGTATTGCATCGGTTCATTGAACTCCATTCATGTTGGGCTTCACAAGTTCAGCCCAACCTACGCGGCTTTATAAATTTAGGGATCATTGCTTCCCAAATCCATTTATTAATCCATTCTCTATGCTCATCAGTAGCGGCGTCAATGATTGCTCGGATGATTAAGTCCACAGTTTCCTTGATCTCGGAAACAATGTCTTTATTTACATGCGCCATACTGGTGGGATATTTTCTAGCCGCTTTGTCTTCAGCTTTGTATCCTCTAAAATCTGTGGTTGGACCATAGAAGAAGGTTATCTTGTCCTCTAGAAAAGAATAAACGACATGATCTGAGGTAATGTTTCCGTGTATCATATCATTTCTGAACTGTCTTAGTTTTAATAAGCGTCCCCACAGCTCACTATGAGGTGTTAATATAGGCGCATTAAAACCTTCACAAAAGAGGTGCGCAGAAATTAATCTAATATCCAAGTCGGCTCGCGCTGTCACTCTCTCATAGGGCTCTGCTTGAAATTCAGGCCGTAATAGCAAGTGATATAGTGTGTTAATTAGCGATTCTAATGCTATTACAAATAAGATGGAGGATGACAGATAAATAGACCCACCGGTATTTACTTTGGGTGCTTCCCCGAACTCAAGATCCCTCCTGTCAGGAAGGATATCCCCTTCTTGAGCCATAATCAAGAGGGCTTCTGCGGAACGGTATCTCTCAGAAAAAATATTTAAGATTGCGGCATCAGATTCTGTCTGATCATCAATTTCTTTTTCTTCATTAAACAAATGTGCATTTTTCTTAATGGAATCTTCAAATGCAGAGAAAAATCCTTGCATCTTTCTTATAGCTAACTTCTTTTCATCTTTATTTTTCGGCACACTTTTGATCCAATATTTTAGTTTAAGTCTTGTATTCATGTTGCTGCTACGGATCTCTGCGAATAAGTTATCCATAATCTTCAGGATATAGCCCCACTCGACAGGCTGCGCCTTAAAAGTCTTTTTTATCAGATCTAGTTCACTAAGTGCTCCCAAAATATCCGGTTGACCATAACTTAATTTAAAAATTCTATATATGAGTAGCGTATTAAAAAAAGGTAAAATTGTCTGAAGATCTAACTCTTCGAGAAGGTGATAACCCTCAAAGGGCGATTCTTTCGTTACCACATAAACTATATCCCCCATGTTTGTCGGACAATATGGTGCCATCTCATCAGTTAAATGCTCATCACTTAACGCACAATTCTCACGTTCGATTCGCGGATAAGTCTTTGCCATGCTTTCCGAATGAAGTTTCTGTTTTAATTTAGTAACTTTATTTGCCATAGTTAACCATTATATAACGACTGCTATGATCCAACCCCCAAAACTCTTGTCGATCTTCTGTCGATTTCTATCACAGAAAGAAAGGAACAAAGGAAGGTCATGAGGGTCACCAAATCTTTTCGGGCTGTTGCCCAAACCCAAGTTTGATAGTGAGAGACGATATCGCGGAAATGGCACTCCAATGAAATCAATACGTTTATTCATAAGTATCTAGGTGGTTGTTAATGATAAACTCCGAAATTGTTTTTGAGCAACATCCCGTGAAGATGACCCCCAATCTCACCCGAATGCTATCACTCCGCACCCTTTTTATAAAAATAATATTCAGGGTCATCGGAAAGCTGTTTTAATTTGGCTTCATATTTATCCCTGCAAACTTTACGCAGACGACGATCAAACCTGTCACATTTATCGAGGTGCTCTTCAAGCCTTCTTTTTTCCAACTCAACCGTCCGACTGTCGACTTTATCTTGAGCCTTAACATCTACAAACGGTACTGTTACCAATAAAACGACTGAAAATAAAATTGCGAGTACAACTTTTTTCATAATTACCTCTCCTTAGTTAGGACTGCCAGCACATGCTTCATTGTTTCAAAAACTCCTCGGCTGTCATTTCTCCCCACTGCTTCACATGCGACTTCTTCTTTGCTTTCTCCTCATGTCCCCATCTATCTGCTGGGTTTCTCATCATTGATCCTTCCTCAATTTAAAATCAGTCCGTCGCTTCGCACTCTCCAGGAACTCTTTGGTGACCAACTTCTGGACATCAAGAGTGACCTATCCCCGAACCCGCCTCCTTCCTCAAAAAATGGTCCCTATTTTTTGCACTGTCGCCTAACTTTAATTATTGAGGATCAATGAATTAGTTACACCTTGCAACACAACGACCATGTGCGGCGGCGCATCTACTAATACATTGACCATCACCATTGCATTGACCAATACAAATTCCCTGCTCAATGGCACAATCAGCAATGCACTGGCCTATCTCGGCGGCATCTTTAGCCGCGACATCATTATGATGTGTAGCAAAAACAGCAGCAAATAAAGCAAGGGCTAAGATACTAATAAAGATTGCTTTTTTCACAATACACCTCCAATAAGATTGTTTGTTTATTGCTATGGGCTAAACCATTTAGCTCATAACGCTTCATAATGACCATAAAAAACCTAACGAGTCTGTAGAAGATAAAATTTTGATTTATGACTTGTAATTTCGATTTTTGCATTTTGATTTTTTATCCTTCTCGACTGATGCTCACATTTAGATCACATCAACTTATACTTCGGCCCTCCTCCCCCTTCCGGAGGCACCCAGTTGATAATCCCGTAAGGGTCGCGGATATCACAGGTCTTGCAGTGCACACAGTTGGTGAAATTGATCCTGAGCCTCTCCTCGCCGGCGGCCTCATCCATGACCATCTCGTAGACCCCGGCCGGGCAG
>Ga0210004_1001966_pt1 | contig 11864 bp, 15 predicted proteins | sample CryGey13umfilter_FD_185450 | JGI IMG/M metagenome (GOLD analysis project Ga0210004, IMG submission 185450) | Groundwater microbial communities from aquifer in Utah, USA - Crystal Geyser 4/8/14 3 um filter (SPAdes) (version 3) | ecosystem: Environmental > Aquatic > Deep subsurface > Groundwater...
GTGCATAAATGTCCTTTTGATGCAATAAAAATCATTGGTCTGCCCGAAGAGTTAAAAGAGGAAATTGTTCATCAGTTTGGGAAAAACGGTTTCAGGCTTTTTAGACTCCCTGTTCCAAGAGAAGGACAAATAACCGGCATACTTGGCCCCAACGGCATAGGTAAAACAACCGTTGTTAAGATTCTATCAGGTGAGCTTATACCAAACATGGGGCATTACAAGAAAAAAAAACCAAAATGGGACCCTGCATTGGAAAAATTCGCTGGGACAGAAACTGGTGACTACTTAAAAAAGGTAGCGGATAAAGGGATTGAAACAGCGTTGAAACCCCAGTATGTGGATAAAATATCAGATATGTTTGACGGGACTGTAAAAAAATTACTGAGAAATGTGAACAGGGAAATTGATGATGTTGCTGAGGAACTGGAAATCAGCTCTGTACTCAATCAAAACATAAAAACATTATCTGGTGGGGAGCTGCAGAGGGTTGCAATAGCTGCAACAATGTTGAAGGAGGCGGATGTTTATTTCTTTGATGAACCCTCCTCCTATCTGGATATTTACCAGAGGCTTAAAATTGCAAGGGTCATCAGAAAACTGTCTGAAACGAAACAGGTTGTGGTCATAGAGCATGATTTGGCAATACTTGACTTCATTGCAGACAACGTTCATTTGATGTATGGCTCTGAAGGAGCATACGGTGTTGTCACGTTACCAAAAGCTGTGAGAAATTCAATCAACACATACCTCTCAGGTTTTCTCAAAGAGGAAAATATCAGGTTCAGGGACAGGGAAATCGTTTTTGAGGCAAAACCCCCTGGGAAGGAATGGAGCTCAGAGGTTTTGATGAAGTTTGATGATCTGGAAAAAAAATATGATAAATTTTCGTTAAAAACAGGTCATGGTGTAATTCATAATGGTGAGGTTATCGGTATTGTTGGCCCTAATGCAACAGGTAAAACAACGTTTGTGAAAATTTTGGCAGGTACTGTAAAACCATCAAAAGGGGATGTTACCTCTGCAAAGGTCAGCTATAAACCACAATATCTCAGACCAGATTATGATGGTAAAGTAAAAGATTTGCTTTATGAAAAAATTGATGATCCTTTTTTCAAAGCAGAGATTGAACGCCCGCTTAATCTTAAAAATCTTTACAATCAAAATGTTAAGGAACTCTCAGGCGGTGAAATCCAGAGGGTTGCTGTTGCATTGGCGTTATCCAGGGATGCAGACATTTACCTATTTGATGAGCCTTCAGCATATCTTGATTCAAACCAGAGAATGGAGACAGCGAAAACAATAAGACGGGTTATGGAAAAAACAGGGAAAAGCGCGATGATTGTTGACCATGATGTATATTTTATCGACATGGTATCAGATTCCATAATGGTGTTTTCAGGTGAGCCAGGCAGAAACGGTTTTGCCGAAAGCCCTTTTGACATGAAAACAGGAATGAACATCTTTCTGAAAAACGTTAAGATAACATTCAGAAGGGATGGGGAAACAAACAGACCAAGAATAAATAAACTTGATTCACGTCTTGACAGGGAGCAGAAAGAAAAAGGGGAGTACTACTACACATAGGAAGAGTTGGATAAACAGAAAATGTTTTTCATGCTGTTTGGTATATTATAAGTCGATTCTTATCTTTAAGGACATCTATCTTGTCGGACTGTATTGACAAGGCTTTTGCCAGCTTCCTTTTTAATGCTTTTACTTCATCATATTTTTTAAGCTCACTTTCTGGGATGTAAACATCCTGGCATTTTTCACAGTAGCCAATTTCTACTGTTTTCCCTGTAATTAACTCCTCTTTCAAAGACACCATTTTGGTGTTATGTATCGGGCATTTTCTCTCTTTGTTCATGATAACCGCCACCTTAGTATTGCCCTATTCTTGCTATCTCTGGCATCTTCCTCTTATGTTTTGTGGAATTTACAATGTTTTTTATTCTTTTGACTTCTGAAATTTCAACACCCACAGATTTTACAATTTCATTGTTCTTTAACCCTTTTTCCATACCATACAATATCTGGTCCAGTATCTCATACTTTATCCCAAGTTCAGACTCATCTGTCTGCCCTTTCCAAAGCCCCGCCCTTGGAGTTTTGTTTATAATTTTTTCCGGAATTTTAAGATGTTTAGCGAGTTCTCTAACCTGGGTTTTATACAAATCACCGAGAGGCATGATGTCACATGCCCCGTCACCGTACTTTGTGAAATATCCCATAAGAAGCTCTGTTTTGTTTCCTGAACCCACAACAAGGTAATTGTTTTTATTCGCAAAATAATAAAGAACAATCATCCTTGTTCTGGCATGGATATTTCCCATTTCCTTTTTTTTCATTTTATTATGGATAGTTGAAGCAATCTTTTTTACAATCCCTGATATGTTGATAATCCTATATTTAACACCGAGGCTTTTTGCAAACTCCAATGCATCCTCAGTATCCTCTTTTGGTGTATTCTCTGTTGGCAGAAGAAAACAGAACACTTTTTCTTTACCCAATGCCTCAACACACATCTTTGTTGTAACAGCAGAATCCAAACCACCGCTTAAACCAATCACAACACCTTTTGCTTTCGCTTCATTTACCCTGAAACTGATAAATGATTTTATGACATCAGCGTATCCTTGTTTAAACCCAGGTTTTATCATAATATCAACCAAATAGCATATCTACAAGGAAACATATTTACATTGCGGTTGCTATGAAGGTTTCACTTGTCCAGGCATCGCCAAAATCAGGGGATAAAGAAGGAAATATAAAGAAAATAGAGAAATCTGTTAAGAAAAGCAGTAGCGATCTTGTTGTTTTCGGTGAACTGTTTCTTACAGGATACGAATGTAAAGATTTTTCTGAGATGGCTGAACCCATTTATGGAAAATCTGTGAATAAAATAATTAGCATCGCAGAGGAAAATAATTGTTACATAGTTTTCGGCATGCCTGAAAAAGAAAATGATAAAATCTACAACACGTCTGTTCTTGTTCATCCTGATGGAAAAACAGATTCTTACAGGAAATGGTTCCTGCCAAATTTCGGGATTTTTGAGGAAAAAAAATATTTTAAGGAAGGAAACGAAATAAATGTTTTTGAAACAAAATTCGGGAAAATCGGTTTATTAACCTGCTACGATATATTCTTCCCGGAAATATGTAAATCCTACGCCCTGCAGGGCGCAGACGTCTTATTATGTATTTCAGCGTCACCTGAAACAACCAGGCCATATTTTGAAAGGGTGATGCAGGCAAGGGCTGTTGAAAACACCTGTTTTTTCCTTTACACAAACCTTGTCGGCTCAAAATTAGGCTTCTGGGGTGGGAACACAGTTATTGGTCCTAAAGGGGATATAAAGGCAAAGGGTGAATATTTCAAGGAAGCAACAGTTGAGTATGACATCGACCTAAACGAATTAAAGGGCGCAAGAGAAATGAGACCTGTGATAAGGGATACAAGAGCGGAAATATATAAAAAATTGTATGACACCGTAAAAAGAAAAAGGTAATAAAAGAAAAAAACATATCATTCATAGTGGTCAATCAATAGCCCCGTAGTGTAGTGGTCAACATCCCTTCGGGCTTTCCAGGGATGACCAATCATCCAAGGCTCTGGACCTTGGGACACAGGTTCGAATCCTGTCGGGGCTATACCAAAAAATTATTTATCTTGAATGCATTTACGATTTTGGGGGAAGGAGTATGAAAATAAGATGGCATGGTCATGCATGCTTTGAGATAAGTGATGGTAAGACGATTGTGACAGACCCGCATGATGGGAAGTCCATTGGGATTGCGCCGCCTGTTGTTAAAGCGGATATTGTCATGGTAAGCCATGACCATTTTGACCATAACTGCACCAGAATTGTGAAAGGTGAAAATATAAAGGTTGTAAACGGTTCTGGAAGTAAAAAAATTGGTGATGTGCAGATAACAGGTGTACCATCATATCACGATGAGGTAAAAGGGGAGAAAAGAGGAGAAAACATTATTTTTAAGTTTGTTTTGGATGATATCAGCTTCTGTCATCTTGGCGATTTAGGGCATATCCCTGATGATGAAACCATTGAAAAAATCGGTAAAGTAGATGTGCTGTTTGTACCGGTAGGAGGGACTTTCACAATAGACGGAGTGAAGGCATGGTCTGTTGTTCAAAAAATCAGACCGAAGGTTGCTGTGCCGATGCATTACAGAATCGGTGGGCTGTCACTTTCCATTCAGCCCCCGGAACTGTTTTTGAAAAAAGCAAAAGATATAAACATAAACAAAGTTGGAAACGAAATAGATTTTGAAAAAGAGGACCTGTCTGATGACATGGAAATATGGTTTTTTAGTCTATAAATCCTAATGCTTCCTCAATTCTTCCAAGTTCAATGCCTGTGGTGTCAGGTCCTGTTATCGCACCTTTTGTGTTTGCAACCAGACCTGTGCCAATGTACGGCATGCCGTAGTTTACAGTACCTATACTTACAGGTATACCAAACAAGCTCTTTATTTTTTCAATCTCCTCTTCCGTTGCCTTTGGATGACACAATATGCCTTTATTTGTTGCCACAGCAAGGGAGCCCACTGTTTTCAGTCCTGCAATCGTGCCTTTCGCAACCTCAACAGCAAGAACATCCTCTATGATTCTTACAGTCTTTTTACTGAGCTGCGGATGAACGAGTGCGGCTTTATCGTTCGCTAAAATGTTATTGCCAACAGCATTAAACTTATCTGAAACTACGATCACATTAACTTTTTCCTCAATCTTTTTTATTTCATGTTCATAAACAAAGTTCGTTACAAGCATACCAGTTGAATTAAGCACTGTTAATGGGCCTATAAGGGAGGAACCGCAGATACCTGTTTCAATAATCTCCACACTCAGTGTTTCCTTGATATAGCTGATGCTTTCTTTTGTTAAATTAGGGGAGATAACAGCAATATTCTCACTCACCTTACAAAACACACCCACACAGGGACTCCCATTAATATTCATCTGCCTTAGCATACTTCCATTCCTTTAAATGAGCAAGAAATAAAATTATTTATCTTTTTCAATCCTGGCTGCTTCTTTTTCATTCTCTTTTGTTTTTTCAGTTTTCTTCACTCTTTCCTCTTCCTTCTTTTTTTCCTCAGGGACTTCTGTTTTCTTCTCTTGTTTCTTTTCCCTTTCTTCTTTCTTCTTGATTTTCCCGCTCTTTTTTACTTTACTTTCTTTTTTCTTTTTTTCTTTTTCTTCTGTTTCCTCCTTTTCCTCCAGTCCAGGAAGTGAAACCTCTACAAGACCATCCTCAAACTTTACAGCCTTGACTCTTACTCTGGCAGGCGGTTTTTGAATTCCCCTGGTCCAGATGCACTCATTAAGGTCTGTATCCATCCATACCTTGTCTGGTTTCATGTGTCGTGTAATGTATTTTCTGATGGTTTTTACAGCATTCGATGCCTTTTTTGTCTTAGGGGCGGATGTTCTTAATGGTATGGTATATATTCTTTCTTCTTCAGCCATTCAATCACCTTTGTAGTCCTGTTCTCCTCCAGCTGTGCCTTTTAGGATGCTGGGTAAATCGTCTGTTTGTCCTCATCATAACCCATGCCGGAACACGCCTGTTCTGTTTCTTTGCCTTTAACAACCGCAACTTTTTTCCTAAAGGTTTGTTTCTTGCCATGTCAACGCCTCTCAATCCTTATTTCCCTTCTGCTCCCGATTTTTCTAAGGATCATTTTTAATGAATTATCATCAATCTGCTGACTCAGTCTTCCGCTTTGCAGCAGGAGTATGAGCTGATTTTCGACGTTTTCTGCAAGTTCTGGTTTTGCTATTTTTACCCTTTCCAGCCTTTCCTTAGCATCCTGGGTTAGAATTTGCCCAAGTATCATCTGTTTTTTTACCTCAGTTTCTTTTTCTTCTTCCTCTGCAGCAATTCTTTGCTGGTAAGACATCAGAAGTTCCTGCAACTTCTTTTTTCTTATCTGCTCAAGTTCCTCTTCCATTCTATCACTAGTATTTACCTAATTCTGGTTTGTCTTTAACAATTTCCTGCATAACCTCATAAGCTGTGTTGTCCAAAAAGGACCTGCCGCTTGGTGAAAGCTTTCTGCCTTTTCCCTTAACATTCGTAACAAAACCTGCGCTTTCAAGCTGCTTCAACACATGCCTGATAATAGACCTGCTGCCTTTTTGCGCCTTATCAGGTTTTGTTTTTCTATCCTCCGCACCACCAAACAATGCACTTAGCCTTGAGATACCTATCGGCTCCTCAATGTAAACCTTTCTGAATACAGCTGCGGCTCTTGTATACCACCAATCCTCTTTTACAGGCGGCTTCTCCCTGTGCACGCCTGTTTTCGCGAAACCTGCCCACTCCGGTGGTTTAATATTTTCATTGCCTTTTAATTTCTCTGCCAGCTTCGGCATCAGCGCTTCAGCAGGGACATCGTAAAGTGTTGTCATCCTATTCTGAAACGACAATGGCATACTTAAAGTTAACGACTGAAACATTAATGTTCACGCTTTATCGCTCTGCTGAAAACACCCATTAATCTGTGAAACTCCCATTTTGAAAGACCTGCTCTGCCAATGATTCTTCTGAACAGGATTTTTGTCCCAAGTTTTTTATATCCCGGGTAATCTATTTTATCTAAAAGTTTTGAAAAATGTTCATGCAGTTTTTCTTTTTCAAAACCGGATGACTCCATTGGTTTTTCTATTAATTTTTTTGTACCAATCTCATAGAAAAACAGTGCCGCTGCATGCGACAGATTCATCACAGGATAAGTTTCATCACATGGAATAGTCACAACAATGTCGCATTTCTCAAGTTCATGATTAAACAAACCAAAATCCTCCCTGCCAAACACAAGCCCGATTTTTCCGTCTATCTCATAAATTTTTTCAGCAAACTCCTTCAATGTTAAAGGATTTCTAATATGCTTTTTTTCGTTTAGATTCACAATACCAGAGGTACCTGCAATATAATCCAAACCTTTTATCCCTTCCTCAAATGTGTTAACCATCCTCGCATTTTCTAAAACATCTTTTGCATGCATCGCCCTTTTATATGCTTCTTCATCAACATTAGACCCTACAACCCTCAGATTTGTTAAACCAAAATTCTTCATTGCCCTTGCAACAGCGCCAACATTACCCCCGTATTTAGGTTCCACAAGAATAACAATGAACTCCAATCAGAATCCCTCAGGTGTTTCTGGCTTCCACAACCATACTCTTGAAATATGCCGGATTCTTAGAATAACTGTGGTGAGCTTAAGCATTGATGTACCAGAATCACCTATCATTATACCGCTGCCGCCAACGCCTTCAAAGCCGGTACTTGGAACTGTAACTAATGCCTCTCTCCAACGCGCATCCGCAGCCCTTGACTCCATAACATCTGTGAGCATTATGTTTTCTTCATCAAATACAGATAGTTTGCCTTTGAACGCCTGACCATCACTCATCACAAGGACTATATCCTTTCCCACCAGTTCGCCCAGATGTTTTTGCAGAATTGCCATCAAATCACCTAACTCATTAATTATCATACAGATTAATTAAGTTATCGCTTTTTTAAATCCGGTTCTATAAGGAATTTATAATTTCAGAATGCTTTGCTCAGTCACTACTTCATTTTAATGAAAAATTGCGTAGCAATTTTTCAAATACATAGGAAAACTTCGTTTTCCTATTCTCCAAAATTGCTATTGCAATTTTGGATACTTCGGAATTTCCTAACGGAAATTCCTCGTATTTTTGCTCGCTACTTCGTAGCTCGCAAAAACGCCGGGGATGAGATTTTTGAGGCAGGACCGCATTGAAAACAGGAGAATGCAGTCCGAACCATTCGAACTCATGGGGTGCAGAGCACCAGCAGGTCTCGAGCCTGTCGCCTTAATCCACTTGGCTACCCCGGCACGAACAGATTTTTGCATAGCAAAAATCTGTGAGCGAGAGGAATTGAAAAGCAATTCCTCTTAATACACAAAATTTGTAAAACAAATTTTGTGGAATAAAGCAGGCTTTCTTCACGGAACCATTATTAATAACTATTAAATACGCAGCAACATATAACCGTATCGGTTGATATGATTATCAAGGCAGTATTATCCCCTGAGAAAAATGAAAAAAAGATAGAACTCCTGGAAAATTCAACAGCGCTGGATATGCTGAAAAACCTTGATTTAAATCCTGATGTGATGATTGTAATTAGAAATGAGGTTCCCATACCTGTTGATGAAAAACTAAAAGATAAGGACGTACTGAATATCATCAGGGTAGTTTCAGGCGGCTGAATTTCCATAGGGGTTGCACCCCTATTCTCTACGAATTTATTATGCAAATTTGTAGATTTAGGATAACGTGCAAAATTTATAAAAGGAAAAACACCATTCAACATACAGTTAAAAGATGGAGAGCGCTCCCGTAGTGTAGTCCGGTCAATCATTCCGGCCTTTCGAAGCCAAGGGCTTGAGGAGAGCCGAAGACCCGGGTTCAAATGGCGTGGAACAAAATCCCAGTTCATACTACGGAATTCCGTAGGAATTCCGTACGCACTATGGAATGCAGAGCATTCCATACGTCCCTAGGAAAACTCTTTGAGTTTTCCGTCGGATGCTAGGAATTGTGTAACAATTCCGTCGCATCTCAGTGCCGCGCCCTGAAAATCCCGGCGGGAGCATTTACAGATTATGAATCTTATGAGTAATCTGGAAATGTAAGGAATTGCGTTAAGCAATTCCGAAGCATCTTCGGAAGTGTAAAACACTTCCGAATGATGTGAGGAGTTACCCAAAGGGAATTCCGAAGCATCAAACCTTTTAATCCATAAACCCTTTTACATTTTGTGAACCTTGATGATTATGCTGTGTTAGGATTCAGGGCTTATCATGATAAAAAATACAGAGATGCAGTTGAATATTTCAGTAAAGCGTTAGAGATGAAAGTGGAGGATACAAAGATTCTGTATTACAAGGCAATGTCATTGTATAAGATTCAAATGTACGAGGAAGCAGTAAAATGCTACTCCAAACTACTGGATACTGAGCCTGGATTTAAGGATGCATGGAAGGGAAAAGGTGACACCTTGTTGCTGCTGGAAAGATTCAGGGACGCAGTTAAATGTTATAAGAAGGCATTGGAGATTGACCCCTTTGATGAGGAGTTGAAGAAAAAGAAAGAAGAATTGGAATACATCTGGGATTACTGATATTGGAGATTTTATTAAAGGTACATTAAATATACTGGAGAGTTTTGGGAAAAATCGTCTTTCAGTATTTGGGTTCCATGAATTTGAAATAGTACTGCTGGGACCCAGTTGGGATTTCTGCAGGAAAAAAACGATGCAATATTTGCTCTGTGGAAAACAGATGCTTTACTTTTTTCTGACTCCCATGTCAAAAACTATCATGCCTGTTTTTAATTTTTTGATTTCATCATCAGTTAGTTTTCTTTTTTTTGCTTTCTTCCCTATGATTGCAGAGTTCCCAAGTGGGTCATCAATGATCAATGTCGCCTTTTCTTTCCCGTTTCTTATTTTCTCAATCCTCTCCACAATCTCTTTTTTCTTTTCCCTGTTCTCCGTATCTATATCCTCTGTCACATTTTTTATTCTTTCAAGAACTCCCTCTATGTTTGACACAAAACATTCCGATATTGGTCCTGGCTCCACAGTTGCACCAATCTCAGGTATGGATATTGTTCCTGAGGATGAGCGTACAACCCGAACAAACATGTCCTTCTCAGATGTAATGGGGTATTCATATCTAATTGGCTCATTCACGGCTGTGATAATTATGTCGGAATGTTTGTAACCACATTTTTTGCAAAACACAGCGGTCTGGATAATCTCACCAAAATATGGTACATCAATTGTTACTGTAGTGTAGTATATTGGTTTGATAGAGCAGGCTGGGCAGGAAGAATCTATTTGCAAAGCAAACACCTGAGAAAACTTATGAAATAAATTTTGAGTGTATCCGACGGAAAAGGCTTTGCCTTTTCCTAGGAACGTATGGAACGCAAAGCGTTCCATAGTTGCGACGGAAAAAAACGCTTCACATTTTTTTCCTAGCATACAATGAAAAAGATTAGTATGTGCCCCTTATCTTTTCCCTGTCAATCTTTACACCACCTGGTGTAACGATGAGCATGTTTTTGCCTACCCCTGCAATGTCACCGCCGATATCTGAAGCCATCTGTCTTAACTGTGTCGTTATCCTTCTCAGCATGAAATCATCACCTGCAATAGGTGAGAAATCAAGAAGAAGCAGGTTGCCGTTGTACACAGGCGATGTCAGATTCCCCAGGTCCTCATATCTGTAAATCTCTGCAACCTTTACTCTCATTTTTACAGACTCTTCAGATGTGCCCATGCCAGGCTCAACCCATTCTGTGAGGTCAATAAATTTGTCACTCTCACTTACCGCCTTTTTCTGCCCAAAAACTTTGTCAAAGAATCCCATCTTTATCACTCTTAATAGGGTATCGCTGTTTTCAGATATAAAGGTTTTTGCCTATATTATGGTTTGGATAGGTGTTTGATATCTTTTATTTTTTAATATTACGGGTCATGATACACGGTTTGCCTGCTCTCCGCAAGAACAACATATATATACACAAAAAACATTACGTGAAACATTCGGTGAAAATATGGCAAGAGGATTACATGCTGCAGGAAAGCTGAAAAAAAACAGGCATAATCTTAGATGGAGTGACAGATACTATAAGAAAAGAATTCTGCATCTTAAAGAAAAATCTGACCCGCTAGAAGGGGCAAGCCAGGCAAAAGGGATAGTGCTGGAAAAGGTTGGTATTGAGGCAAAGCAGCCGAATTCTGCGATAAGAAAATGTGTCAAGGTGCAGTTGATAAAAAATGGGCGCCAGATTACTGCCTTTGCGGTTGGCAACAATGCGATTAGTTTCATTGATGAGCATGATGAGGTTTTGGTTGAAGGCATTGGCGGAAGGATGGGCAGAAGCTACGGCGATCTGCCGGGTGTGAGATTCAAGATTATAAAGGTGAACAATGTCTCCCTAAATGAGATGGTGAGAGGGAGAAAGGAGAAACCTGTGAGGTGATGAAAATGCAGAAACTGTTTGACAAATACGATTTAGCTGAGGTCACGGTTAATGACAGGGGACTGGGAAGATACATAAATCTTGAGCCATTATCCATCCCACATACTGGTGCAAAACATGCTAACAAATGGTTTGGGAAAGCAAAAGTCAACATTGTTGAACGTCTTATCAACGGGATGATGAGGACAGAGCATGCCACCGGTGAGAAGGCAAGGGCATACAATATAGTAAAAAATGCATTCAGCATTATTGAGGAAAAAACAAAAAAGAACCCTGTCCAGACATTTATAAATGCCTTGCAGAATGCAGCACCAAGAGAGGAAGTTACGCGTCTGCAATATGGTGGAATATCTGTGCCGAAAGCTGTTGACATTGCACCGCTGAGGAGGCTGGATACGGCGTTGAGAAACATGTGTCTTGGAGCAAACAAGGCATCACATAAAAACAAAAAAAGGATAGAGAATTGCCTGGCTGATGAAATTCTTTCCGCATCTAAAGGAGAACCAAATTCATTTTCTGTATCTAAAAGGGATGAGATTGAGAGGGTAGCCTCTTCAGCAAGGTGATAGGATGAACAAATAGTCAGTAGTTAGGGATTAGGGGAAAACACTGTTCCCTGACTCCTATCTACTATTCCCTAACTACTTGTAGAGGTGTTATTATGGGTAGGAAAGAGGAGCTAGCAAAAAAGGTTCAACAATTAATGCATGATTTGAAGCACATAAGAAATATTGGAACAGCAGCACATATAGACCATGGCAAGACAACACTCAGCGACAATCTTCTTGCGGGCGCAGGCATGA
>Ga0210004_1001985_pt1 | contig 11766 bp, 10 predicted proteins | sample CryGey13umfilter_FD_185450 | JGI IMG/M metagenome (GOLD analysis project Ga0210004, IMG submission 185450) | Groundwater microbial communities from aquifer in Utah, USA - Crystal Geyser 4/8/14 3 um filter (SPAdes) (version 3) | ecosystem: Environmental > Aquatic > Deep subsurface > Groundwater...
TCGATCAAGTGTTTGGCCTCATCCAAAAGGTTTCCAACGATGGATTGATCCTTTGACTCTCTGGCGTTGGACGAGATTCTCCCTAATGTGGCAGAGAGATTTCCCAGGCGCACCGGCAACGCGTCTCGCAGGAAGCGCTGGCGAAGTTTTTCTCTGTCTATCATTGTACACCTCCGAGAATTCTGTGAGCGATCGCATCTACTTGTTGGCGTACCTTTTCATCCTGGATCAGGATATTCCGATTTCCCAATCTGGGCCGGATATTGATGAGCGACTCAAACTCGACCCGTCCTTCAGCCGGATACCAGTTCGCTCCCCATAGATCATCCTGCTCGCTACCCGCCTCAAGAAGCACTGTTTCGCAGTCGGCGTGCATCTCGCCGCCTCCGGCCAGTGTGTGCAAGCGGATATCTACAACAATCTTGACCATGCTCTTGTATTCCTGGAGCATTTCTTGCATTTGTGCGAGTGTCGCTTTTTCTTTCAGTAAATGGATCATCATTCCTCCGCGGGGACTCTACTCACCCAAATATTTTCTCTGCCACTCGAACAACTTGTTCAACGCCTCGATCGGTAATTAGAGCGGGAGGAATTGGATGTGATTCGTGATTTCCTCTACTTCCCCCGCTTTTGCGATTATTTCCAGATCGCGAATGATCGTTCCAATCGAGCATCTCAATTGATGAGCATAAATCAAGCCGTAAAAAGGAGTACCTTTCCTCATGCGTTCGGCTGCCTCTGCCAGCAGGTCATCATCCTGTGTGAAGAGAATGCGTTTCAATTCATTGGCTCTATCAAGCAACCGTGTGTCATCGAGTTCGTCCGCGCCATCATCATGTGCAGTCAATACATCTATATCGCGCAGCCGCAGGCCATTTGTGATGGCTTTGGGCACGTGATGATCCATGTATAGCGCAAACGTCATGCAATCAACCCCTTAGCCCTGAGGCGTGCCATCAGTGGCGTTTCCCCAATTCCGCGGCGGAGTTTCTCTGTGGCTTCTAGGCGTGCTTCAATTTTTTTGTCGAGTTCTTCCCGATGATCCCAATAGTAGGCGAGTGCAGAATAAATTTGCCCCAGCGTCAAATGCGGAAACTGAAAATGAAGCTCCTCCGGACTCCAGCCGTAAGCGATATGCGCCAGGACGAGTTCGGTCACTTTCATATCCGTACCAGAGATCATCGGAATTCTGGCGTCGCTGAGCATGACATGTTCATAGCGGGTTTCGACTAACATGGTAGCCTCTCGTCTTTTCGGGTGCTTACATCAAGTATATCATTGCTTTTCCAGGTATTTTCTTTGCCATTCGAACAGCTTGTTCAACGCCTCGATTGGCGATAACGAATTCACATCAAGCAATTTAAGCTCATCCAGCAACGGACTGGTCTCCGGGAAGAGCGCGGCCTGCTGCGCGGCATGCGGGTTAATGTGCACCGCCTGGCCGGAGGATTTCTCCAGTTCGCGCATGATCTCGCTGGCGCGCTGGATGACCGGCCTCGGCAGCCCGGCCAGTTGCGCTACGTGGATGCCGTAAGAGCGGTCCGCGCCGCCTGGCACGATCTTGTGCAGGAAGACGACTTTGGCGTCCGCTTCGGTCACGGCCACGCTGTAATTGCGCACGCCTGGCAGTAGGTCCGCCAGTTGGGTCAGCTCGTGGTAGTGGGTGGCGAAGAGCGTCTTGGCGCGCAGTTGCGGGTGGTTGTGGATGTACTCGACCACCGCCCAGGCAATCGAGACGCCGTCGTAAGTGCTGGTGCCGCGCCCGATCTCGTCCAGGATGAGCAGCGACCTTTGCGTGGCGTGATGCAGGATGTTAGCCGCCTCGATCATCTCGACCATGAACGTGGACTGCCCGGCCTGGATCTCGTCCTGCGCGCCGATGCGGGTGAAGATGCGGTCCACCAGGCCGATCTTTGCAGAAGCCGCCGGGACGAACGACCCTATCTGCGCCATCAGCACGATCAGCGCCGCCTGCCGCAGGTACGTGGACTTGCCCGACATGTTCGGCCCGGTGATGACGCGCACGATTTCGCCCTTCTCGATGGTGACATCGTTGGGGACGAAGCGTTCGCCTTGCAATGTTTGCTCGACGACCGGATGGCGGCCTTCGCGGATGTCCAGCACGTCCTCCTCCCGGACCTCGGGCCGGCTGTAACCTCCCAGGGCAGCGGACTCGGCTAAGGCGGCGCGCACGTCCAGGTCGGCCAGCGCACGCGCCGTGTCCAGCAAGCGCGCCGCGGACTTTGCCAGCGTCGCGCAGACCTCGCGGAACAAGCGCAGCTCTATCTCGCGGATGCGTTCCTCGGCGTTCAGCACCAGAGTTTCGTATTCTTTCATCTCCGGCGTGATGTAGCGTTCGGCGTTGACCAGCGTCTGCTTGCGGATGTAATCCGGGGGTGCTTTGGCAACCTGTCCGTGAGAGATCTCGAGGTAATACCCAAATACTTTGTTGTAGCCCACCTTCAGGGATTTGATGCCGGTGCGCTGGCGCTCGACGTTTTCCAGGTTGTTGATCCATTCGCGGGCGTGACGGGAGGCCTCGATGACGCCATCCAGTTCAGCGGAGTAACCGGGGCGGAGGATGCCGGTATTTTGCAGCGTGGCGGGCGGGTCGTCGGCGATGGCGGATTGGAGGAGTGAGAGTTCTTCCTCGCATATATGGAAGTTAGGAGATAGGGGATAGGAGTTAGGAGGTAGGGTGGTAGGGGTATCTCCTATCCCCCTATCTCCTATCTCCCTATCTCCTATCCCCCTATCTCCTATCTTCTTATCTCCTATCCCCCTATCGCCTACCTTATCAAATATCCCTCGAATTATCGGTAACCTCACCAACGTCTCCCTCATCGCTACCAGATCGCGCGGCTGCGCGTGGCCGGAGAGGATGCGGTTGGTCAGGCGTTCCAGGTCGGCCAGCGGCTTCAGCGCGGCGCGCAGCTCGGCGCGCTTCAGCGAGTTCTCGAAGAAGAACGCCACCCCATCCTGTCGCAGGCAGATGCGATGGACATCCAGCAGCGGCTGGTTGACCCATTGGCGCAACAAGCGTTTGCCCATCGGTGTGACCGTCTGGTCGAGCACGCCGAGCAGCGAGCCTTTGCTCTCGCCGCGTAGGGTCTCGGTCAGTTCCAGGTTGCGACGGGTGGCGGCGTCCAGGGTCATGAACTCGGATAGGCTGTAAACGCGCAGGCCGGTCAGCAAATTGAGCGCCGCGCCCTCGGTCTCTTTGAGATATTGGATGATGGCGCCCGCGGCGCGCATGGCGAGCGGTAGATTTTTCAGCCCGAAGCCTTCCAGCGTGGAGGCGCCAAAATGGGATAAGAGGGTTTCCTGGCATTTGCCCGGCTCGAAGCGCCAGGCGACCCATGGCGTGACGTGCCCGGCGATACCATTGGGCAGAATGACATTATCGGGGTGGATGATCTCGGCCGGGCGCAGGCGGGCAATTTCAGCACGTAGGGGCGAGCCTGAAGGCTGCCCTTCCGCTGCCAGGTCGGCCGCCTCTATTTCGGTGGCGGCAAATTCGCCGGTGGTGATGTCCACGTAGGCGATTCCTGCCCTTTGTTGTCCGACGGTTGAACTGTCGGACAGCGAGGTGTCGAGTACCAGCGCGACGAGGTAATTATTGGCATCGCCGGGCAGCAGGCCGGGTTCGACGATCGTGCCGGGCGTGACCACGCGTACCACCTTGCGCGGGAAGATGCCTTTGGTGGGCTGGTCGCCAACCTGTTCGCAAATGGCGACGTGATAGCCCTTCTCGATCAGGCGCGACAGGTAATTTTCCACGGCGTGATAGGGGATGCCGGCCAGCGGGGCGCGCAGGCCCTTGCCAATCGGCCGCGAGGTCAGCACGATGTCCAGCTCGCGGGCCGCGGTCTCGGCGTCCTCGTCGAAGGTTTCGTAGAAGTCACCCAGGCGGAAGAACAGGATGGCGTCGGGATACTGGCGTTTGATTTCCAGATACTGCTGGCGGATGGGGGTCACGTCTTCGGTCATGAAACAAATTTTACTCTGATTCCAAGATTGTTGGGGTTGCTTGTTGTTGGCAAAATTGATATATAATCAAGCCACTATACTCTCACGAAACGGAGGTTTCAAATGGCTGGTGTTACGTACGATCACGTCACGAAGGAATTCGGCAACGTTGTTGCGGTCAACGATTTGGACTTACAGATCGCGGATAAAGAATTCCTGGTATTCGTCGGCCCTTCAGGCTGTGGCAAGACGACCGCCCTGCGGCTGCTTGCCGGTCTTGAAGAGATCACCCAAGGCACGATAAAAATTGGCGACCGCGTCGTCAACGATGTGCCGCCCAAAGACCGGGATATTGCCATGGTCTTCCAATCCTACGCGCTGTACCCGCACCTGACGGTGTACGATAACCTGGCCTTTGGCCTCAAGCTGCGCAAGACTCCCAAGGAGGAGATCAAGCGCCGGGTTGGCGACGCCGCCGAAATCCTGGGCATTACCGAATACCTGAACCGCAAGCCGCGCCAGCTCTCCGGCGGCCAGCGCCAGCGCGTCGCCGTCGGGCGCGCCATCGTCCGCGAACCGAAAGTCTTCCTCTTCGACGAGCCGCTCTCCAACCTGGATGCCAAGCTGCGCGTGGCCATGCGCTCCGAGTTGAGCAAGCTCCATCATCGCCTGCAAACCACTTTCATCTACGTCACCCACGACCAGACAGAAGCCATGACCATGGCCACCCGCATCGCGGTCATCAACAAGGGTTTGTTGCTACAGTTGGACACGCCGCAGAACCTGTACGACAAGCCGGAGAATATGTTCGTCGCTGGCTTCATCGGCTCTCCGGCGATGAACTTCTTCAAAGCCAAGCTGCGCAAGGATGGCAATAAGCTGCTGGTCGATTCGGGCGATTTCGCCGTGCCTATTCCGGGGGATCGCGCCAGGAAATTGCAGAACTACGTGGATCACCCGGTCGTCTTTGGCATCCGCCCGGAAGACATCTTCAACCCGGCTTTCACCCCGCCCGGCATCCACGCCGAGAACATCGAAGCGAAGGTGGACGTGACCGAGTTGATGGGCAACGAGATCTTCCTGTACCTGGTCAGCGGGCCGAACACTTTTATCGCCCGCGTCGACCCGCGCACGAATTTCCACATCGGCGAGAAGGTGCAGGTGGCCTTCAACATGGACAACTTCCACCTGTTCGACCCTGAAACTGAACTGGCGATACGATAATCAGGATAGTGTAAACCAACCGCCAGGCGCTTTAGCTCCTGGCGGTTTACTGTGGAGTAAACTAACTATGGAAACCAAGTATAAATTGGTGCTGCTGCGTCATGGGCAAAGCACCTGGAATCTCGAAAACCGTTTTACCGGCTGGACGGATGTGGGCCTGACCGAGCAGGGATGCGCCGAGGCGCACTCGGCCGGTCAATTGCTGCGCGAGGGCGGCTATGTTTTCGATGTTGCCTATACGTCCGTACTCAAGCGCGCCGTGAAGACGCTCTGGATCGTCATGGAAGAAATGGATGTGGAGTGGCTGCCGGTGGTCAATGCCTGGCAGCTCAACGAACGCCATTACGGCGCATTGCAAGGTTTGAACAAGGCGGAAATGGCGAGCAAGTACGGCGAAGCGCAGGTCAAGATTTGGCGGCGCAGTTACGATATCCCGCCGCCGCCCCTGGAGATGGACGATCCCCGCCACCCGCGTTTCGACCGGCGCTATGCTTCCCTAAAACCGGATGAACTACCGAAGTGCGAATCGTTGAAAGATACATTGACTCGCGTGCTGCCTTATTGGCATAGCACCCTGGCTCCGGCGGTAAAATCCGGTCAGCGCGTCCTGGTCGCGGCGCATGGCAACAGTATGCGGGCGATGGTCAAGTATTTGGATGATGTCTCGGATGAGGAAATCCCGGAGTTGAATATCCCGACCGGCATCCCGCTGGTTTACGAACTGAGTGCGGACTTGAAGCCGGTTACGCACTACTATCTCGGCGACGCGGGCGCGGACCTGAGACCGGTTGCGCACTACTATCTCGGCGACGAGGAGACGGTCCGCAAGGCAGCTGAGGCGGTCGCCGCGCAAGGCAAGGCGAAGTAATAATGAGACCCTAAAGGTTTTTCCGACCGATTATCATCTCGACAAGCAAAGTCATCCCGCTTGACATGGCGACGGATAGCAAAGGAAACCTTTAGGGTCTGTACCTTACGGACGGCATCAATTAGGTCATTTGTTGGCTCCCCTTGACCCAAGCCAGGCCACCACTCCAGCCACCAGCAGCGCCAGCAGGATGATCGCGGACACGGAAATCATCCCCGTTGAGAGGGGTATGGCGGCTTTGGGTATCGGCGTAGCGGTGACCGGGGTGCTGGTCGGTGTCGTAGTGGCGGTCGAGGTTGGCCAGGAGGTTGGCGTGGGGCGGCGGGTCGGGGTCGAGGTGGGCATGGCGGCTTTGGGTATCGGCGTAGCGGTGACCGGGGTGCTGGTCGGTGTCGTAGTGGCGGTCGAGGTTGGCCAGGAGGTTGGCGTGGGGCGGCGGGTCGGGGTCGAGGTGGGCAGCGTGGGGGTGGGTGTAAATGCCGGGCGGATGGTCAACTGTTGGCCGGTGCGGATGACGGAATTGAGCTGCAGGTTGTTCAGTTTCAACAGATCGTCAACCGGAACATCGTAAGCGATGGCGATGACGATCAACGAATCGTTAGGTTGGACAATGTGAATGATCGAGCCGTCCGCGTTGGGCGTATTGGGGATGATCGTGCGGGTGCTGACGACAGGAATTTTAGTCGGCGCGGTAGTACCGGGGGTATAAGCGGCTGGCTGTCCTCCCGTCGAGAGGCCGGCGTCCAGCGTGTAATAAACATAGTTGCCTGCGGTGGCGACGCCTGCGCCCACATCTTGGAGGGTGGAGGAGAGCATCGTGTTTTGGTGAGGAGCGTCGCCCATCCAGGCATTGACCACGGCTTGCGCCGACAAATTCGAACCGTCCTTATAAACATTTTCAGAGAAATAACCGCTTGCAGGATATCCAGCGGCAATAGCGCGATCTCTTGGACTTTCCCCGTTTGGTCCAATATGTGTCCAAGTGCCAATCGAGGCTTGATACTCCGAGTGTGCCTGTGCTACAGCCATCAAGATCGAATTGGGTTGATAAGCTGGCAGGCCATAGCTTGCGCGCAGGTCGTTGACCGCCTGAATCAAATCGTACGCGCTGGAAACCTGTAGCGGCTGAGGAATGCTGACTTTTGCCTGCGCGCTCGAGGGTGTCAGGCAAGTTGTAAGGAGTAAAAGAAATAGCATTGAGACAAACGAAGTCAATCTGTGCATACGGGCATTATAACGGGCGATTCAAACCTGTGCAATTGCATTTAAAGGTCGTGTAAAATGACATGGTGGACGGCGACATTAATCCCTCTTTTGGCTGACAATACTCACAAATATGCTCCAGACGCCAATCCCAATGCTAGAATATCTGGAGAAATGTTATGCTTGTGGTTAGAATCACAATAATACTGTTTTGTGATGTAAAATAAACTAATGAGGAAATCCATTCTTATAAACTTTACAGGAGGTGTCTATCATGCAAACGAAAACGTTTCACGTCCCTGCCATGTACGGCGATCATCACGTGAGTGATGTTCGCCGTATTTTGCTTGAAATCCCAGGCGTCGAGGATGTCTACGCCAGCAGCGCGTTCCGGGTCGTCGAGGTGACCTACGACGAGAAAAAGGTCAACGACCTGGAGCTTCAGACCAGGCTAGAGGATGCTGGCTACCTGGGCGAGTGGCAGTTTCACGCTGAATCCGGGAAGGCGGTCGGTACGGAGGATGGCGCGTCACCGTTCATGCGCCATACTGCTGTATACGAGCAGATCAAGAAGACCGTCAGTTTTTCCCAACAGGTAGCTTACCGGGGACGCCCGCTCTGGCCCTGCCCAGGGATGGGTCCAATTAGAAGTATGGATGAGGAGAAATAATCATGGCAACCAAGCGAACTGCTCAACAGCAAAGCTCTGATCCGGCTGCACAGGAGATGCTGATCCGGGCTGAGGAATTAGGCATCGGCACTGCATTCAGCCGTGCCGATGAAATGGCCCCCTGTAATATCGGTGGGGCGGGCATGTGCTGCAAGCAATGCGGCATGGGCCCTTGCCGGTTAACCAAGGAAGGTCAGACGGGCGTCTGCGGCGCGACCATTGACACCATCCAGGCGCGTAATCTGATCCGTGCCATTGCAGCCGGCGCGGCTGCCCACTCCGACCACGGCCGGGATATGGCTTTCACACTCAAGGCTGTTGCCAACGGCGAGGCAGAAGGCTATACCATCCGCGACGTGGCGAAATTGCGCATCGTGGCTTCCAAATACGGCATTCCCATTGAGAAGCGCTCGCCGCAAGAGATCGCGAACGATCTGGCCGACCTGTATATTGCCCAATTTGGGCAGCAGAAGGGCGAGGTCGCGCCGGTCATCCGCGCTCCCAAGAAACGCCAACAGCTATGGCATCAACTCAAAGTGGTGCCGCGCGTGGGATTGACCGCGAGGTGGTCGAGGCTTTGCATCGCACCCACATCGGCAATGACCAAGATTCGGAGCATATCCTCCAGCATGCCATCCGCCTCGCTTTGGCGGACGGCTGGGGCGGTTCGATGATCGCTACGGATATTTCAGATATTCTCTTCGGCACGCCGGCGCCGGTATTGGGGCAGGCGAATTTGGGCGTACTGAAAGATGACATGGTCAATGTCATCGTGCATGGTCACGAGCCAACCTTGAGCCAGATGATCGTCGCCGCCTCTCAGGACCCGGAAATCATCGAATACGCCAAAGCCGCCGGGGCCAAGGGCGTCCAATTGTCCGGCATCTGCTGCACGGCGAATGAGATCCTCATGCGCCAGGGTATCCCTGCGGTGGGCAACTTCCTGCAACAGGAATTAGCCATCCTGACCGGCGCGGTGGAAGCCATGGTGGTGGATGTGCAGTGCATCATGCAGGCGCTGGTTAGCCTGGCTACGAACTTCCACACTAAAATCATCACCACCTCGCCCAAGGTGCGCATCACGGGCGCCACGCATATCGAATTCGACGAGCATAAGGCGCTGACCATTGCCAGGCAAATCTTGAAAGAGGCGATTGATAACTACAAGAACCGCGGCAAGACTCATATCCCGCAGATACGCGAGGATCTGATCCCCGGCTTCTCGCACGAATATATCAACTACATGCTGGGCGGTTCTTACCGGGCTTCTTTCCGGCCGCTCAACGACGCCATCATGGCCGGGCGCATCCGCGGTGTGGCGGCCATCGTCGGCTGTAACAACCCACGCAGCAGCCACGACTACCTGCACAACCATGTTGCCAAAGAATTGCTCAAGCAGGATGTGCTGATTGTCGAGACTGGCTGTGGAGCCATCGCGGCCGCCAAGCTGGGACTGATGCTCGGCGAAGCTGGGCTGACGGAGGTCGGGCCAGGATTGCGCGAGATCTGCGAAACGATCGGCATCCCACCTGTTCTGCACATGGGCTCGTGCGTGGACAATAGCCGGATTTTGACCGTCCTGACCCAGGTGGTAGAAGAGGGCGGCCTGGGTGATGATATTGATCAGGTGCCAGCAGTCGGCCTGGCGCCGGAGTGGATGAGCGAGAAAGCCCTTTCCATCGCCACGTACTGCGTGGCCTCGGGCGCCTACGTCATCATGAGCGGCGCCTCGCCGGTCAGCGGAATGCCGGACCGGGTCTCGGATAGCGACAAAGTCCTGCATTTCATCAGCCAGGGTTGGGAGAAACTGTACGGCGGCAAATTGGAGTTCATCTCCGACCCGGATGAGGTAATCAAGGCCACGCTGGCGCACATTGACAAAAAGCGCGCCGCGTTGGGTCTTCCGGTTTACGACCCCGCCAGGTTTGGGCGCAGTGGGGATGCGCGTATGCTTGCATTAGAGGCCTTGCCGCTGGAAGAACGGCGCGAGGCTATCTATGGAGTTGCGGCTGACTAGAACGTGAAACGTAAAACGTAATGCGTGATTTACGTTTTACGCATTACGTTTTACTCGAAGATACGGAGAATCTATGTCAAAGTATATTGCTACCCGCGCCATGCGTGGCGCAAACGCCCTGGTTACCGAGGCTGAATTAATGCTCAACAAGGCCCTGGCGGAAAAGGGGCCGGATACCAAGGTCGCTTTCCCGAATACCGCCTATTTCATGCCAACCATCCTGGGGATGACCGGCGTGCAGGTGGAAACGCTCGGCCAGTTGAAACCCATTCTCGAACACGCCCGCGGCCTGCTGCACCCGATCCCGTCCACGAGCAAATGGACTCCCTACCTGGGCGAGACTCTCGACAGCGGCATGGCGACGCTGCTCGCCGCCGAGACCATCGAGGGCGTTCGCTTTGTTTACGGACTCCAGCCTGAACCAGTGGCCGGATTCAAACTGGCTGGCGGCACCACCTTCACCAGTCCCGAAAACGGCGAAAAAGCCGAGGAAGTGAGTGCCCTGACGGGTCATCTCAATGGCCCAATAGACGACATCCGCCTGCGCTCGTGGGGCATCCAACTGGTGGATGGCCGCATGCCCGGCTTCGCGGCTATCGTCGGCTGCGCTAAATCCAACGAAGTCGCTGTCAAGATCGTGCGCGAACTTCAGAAGCGTAACATTCTGTGCTTCCTCTCCGGCAACGTCAACGGTCGAAGTATTATCCATCAATTGATGGAAGAGGGCGTGGAACTGGGCTATGATACTTACACGGTGCCCTTCGGCACGGATACGATCAGCGCCATCTACGCCCTGGGTTTTGCGACCCGTTCGGCGCTGACTTTCGGCGGTCTCAAAGGCGGGCAGGCGCGCGAAATCTTGCTTTACAACAAGGACCGCGTTTTCGCCTTCGTGCTGGCCCTCGGCGAAGTGGATGACCTGAAGTACGCCGCCGCGGCCGGCGCGATCAACTACGGCTTCCCGGTCATCGCCGATACGATCATTCCTGAAATCCTGCCGACCGGCGTGACGACCTACGAACACGTCGTCTCCATGCCTTTCGAGCAGATCGAAGGTAAGGATGATCTGGAAAAAGCCGAGCGCCTGGTACAAAAATGTATCGAGGTGCGCGGCGTCAAGGTCAAGGTCTCCACGGTAGACGTGCCGGTGCCGTATGGCTCGGCCTTCGAGGGCGAGGTGGTGCGCAAAGCGGATCTGCGCGTCGAGTTTGGCGGCAAACACAGCCGCTGCTTCGAGTACCTGCAAATGGCTAAGTTGGAAGAAGTCGTGGACGGCAAGATCGAGGTCGTTGGCCCTGACTTTTCCAATGTTCCGCCGCAAGGTTTTTTAGATGTTGGCGTTGTCGCTACGGTAGCCGGGCGGCAAATGCAGAAGGACTTCGAGCCGGTCTTGGAGCGGCAGTTCCACTATTTCGTCAATGGCGCCTCGGGCATTCAGCACGTCGGCCAGCGCGATATTGCCTGGATCCGCATCTCGAACGCGGCGGCCGACAAAGGCTTCAACCTGGAGCACATCGGCAAGATCCTGCACGCCCGCTTCCACGAGGACTTTGGCGCTATCGTGGATAAGATCTCTGTGACGATTTACACCGATCCCAAGCTGATGAATGAGTGGTTGGAGAAGGCGCGCGCCGCGTATGACTACCGTAACAAGCGCCTGGCTGACCTGACCGATGATAAGGTAGAAGAGTTCTATTCGTGTACTTTGTGCCAATCCTTTGCGCCCAACCACGTCTGCGTGGTCAGCCCGCAGCGGCTGGGACTGTGCGGCGCGTACAACTGGCTGGACTGCAAGGCTTCATTCAGCATCAACCC
>Ga0210004_1001988_pt1 | contig 11754 bp, 12 predicted proteins | sample CryGey13umfilter_FD_185450 | JGI IMG/M metagenome (GOLD analysis project Ga0210004, IMG submission 185450) | Groundwater microbial communities from aquifer in Utah, USA - Crystal Geyser 4/8/14 3 um filter (SPAdes) (version 3) | ecosystem: Environmental > Aquatic > Deep subsurface > Groundwater...
GATCTTAAATTTAGCAAGCAGAGACGTCTTCAGTAAGAGAACCTTTATAGAGGCAATAGCTGTGCGCCTAGGGTACTTGTTAGCTAATGCCAGAGTTGGCAGCGTTCTTGAAGTTTCTGGTCCGTTACGTGCAGAAAGCCTAGGCCTTGATGTTGCAAAGGTTGAAGAGATACTAGGCTACAAGATGCCAACAATGGATGAAGTAATAGAGTGTGTAGTTGCTGAGTATAGGGAGGGTTGATGTGAGATACGATAGTGTCGTTCAAATCAATGGGCGGGAGATCTCTATTGATGCCCCGACATATTTCATAGCTGATATCGCCTCTAACCATGACAGCGATTTAGCGCGTGCTAGAAACTTGATGTGGCTTGCTAAAGAGGCTGGGGCTGATGCAGCTAAATTTCAACATTTTAAGGCAAACCATATCGTTAGTGATTACGGTTTTAAAAGTCTTAAAGGACTGGTAGGTCACCAGGCTTCCTGGAAAAAATCTGTCTACGATATATACGAGCAATACGAATGCAACCGTGAGTGGAATGAAGAATTAGCAAAAGCTGCAGAAGAAGCCGGTATTGATTTCATGACCACGCCTTATGACCTAGAAGCAATAGAGATGCTGGATCCTTATGTCCATGCTTACAAAATAGGCTCTGGGGATATTACCTGGATTGACATTATTAAAGTCATCGCAAAGCAAGGAAAACCTGTGATCTTAGCAACAGGAGCATCAAGCATTGGGGATGTAGAGCGGGCTGTTGATGCCATTCTGGAACATAACAGAGAACTTATACTTCTCCAGTGCAATACTAATTATACTGGTAGCCTGAATAATTTTAGCTATGTTAATTTACGAGTTCTGCAAACATATGCCATTCGCTATCCTAATATGATTCTTGGTCTTTCAGATCATACGCCAGGCCACACTGCTGTTCTGGGAGCAATAGCGCTAGGGGCTAGGGTTATCGAGAAGCATTTTACCGATGATAATAATAGAGTGGGGCCTGATCATGCATTTTCTTTAAATCCTCAGACTTGGCGTGAGATGATTGAACGTAGCCGTGAGCTTGAATTGGCTATAGGGGACGGTGTAAAGCGCATTGAGGGTAATGAGGCGGATACTGTTGTTGTACAACGCCGGTGCTTACGCCTTGCCAGAAACATGCAAGCCGGTGAAGTGCTTAAGGAAAGTGATTTAGAGTGCCTTCGTCCTGCACCAACTGGGTCTTTAGAACCTTACAATCTTGCATACGTCATTGATAGAAAGCTAGCGGTACCCAAGGTTGCTGGCGATGTGCTTTATCACACTGACCTGGAGGAAGCACTATGTTAAAGGGGAAATATATAGGCCTTCGTGCCATTGAACGTGATGACCTCCCGCAATTGCTTGAATGGCGGAACTTGCCCGAGAACAGGCGCTATTTTCGTGAGTACAGAGAACTGGGAATGGACGACCAGATTAGGTGGTATAACGAACAGGTTCTGAAAGATTCAAGAACCATAATGTTTTCGATTATAGAGTTGGGTGGCAATCGTTTGTTAGGCGCATGTGGTCTATGTTATATCGATTGGGTTAACAGAAACGCGGATTTTTCAATCTATATCGGAGCAGATAACCTTTATATCGACGATAAATTTGCACCTGATGCAGGACGAGTAATGGCAAACTACGCTTTTAATGAACTAAGTATGCACCGATTATGGGCTGAAATTTATGATTTCGATGAACCAAAAAAGAGACTTTTTGATACCCTTGGTTTTACCCTGGATGGACGCCATCGCCAAACCCACTGGGCTGAGGGCAAATGGAATGATTCTCTGTTCTATGGGTTGCTTAAGGGAGAATTATCATAAATACCATGGACAATAGGTCACATTATTAGGAATACGATGAAGCAATACAGAGCAGCTATTGTTGGGCTAGGGAATATAGCCTGGAAATTTGATAAAGAAATTAAGGGTAAGTTCAAAGAACCATTGACACATGCCGGTGCTTATCTAGCGAGCCCTAAAACGGTGTTGGTTGGCGGGTGCTCTCCAGATTCTAAAGATAGAGAAGCTTTTGAGCAACATCACGATTTATCTGCTTTTGACAGTATACATGAGCTGATATCAGAGACGAATCCAGACATAATAAGTATTTGCTCACCGACTGAACTTCACTTTGAGCATGTAATGAGTTGTCTGGAGGCAAGGATGCCTATGATCTGGCTTGAAAAACCGCCTACCTTAAGAATTGAGCAGTTAGATGAATTAATAGATAAGCAAAGGTCTACAGGTGCTAGTCGCATTTTGGTTAACTATCATAGGCGCTATAGCGAGCCCTACATTAAATTAAAAAACGTTGTTGCAAAGGATATTATAGGCAAAGCGGTTTTCGCCAATTTAACTTACTCTAGGGGATTGGTTCCCAACGGTTCACATATTATCGATATCATATTTTCTATTTTAGGCGATAATCAAGATGCTATTCTTGAGTTCGCTACGTTTTCTACCGGCGAGGAGAACCCTTCCTTCTTGCTAAGATTTCCGGACGAGTTCTCTGCTTTTGTTACAGGCATGTCGCTTCCATATCATTGTGTAGATATCTCTATTACCTGTGAGTCCGGAAGGGCTTCGGTATTATATGGCGGCATGGAAACTTGCTGGGAGTTGAAGATCGAACACGAGCTGTTTCCAGGATTTTATAGGCTGAAGAGAGGTAACGAGAACCTCCTTGGTGTTGGAGGCTATGATAGTATAATGATCACCGCTCTTGACGATCTGATAAACGCCTATGAAGATCATAGAGATCCTGTTAGTAATCTATCTACCGCGAGAAGAACACATCTAGTATTGGATGAAATAGAAAAATGGCGGAGGGGTTCCAAATAAAGACGTGGGTAATCGCTGGGGATGTCGGGGGCGCTCGTGCTATTATCCCCGCTCTTGAAAGGCTTGCTAAATCAAGCACACAGTTCTCAATAGCCGATCATGGATTCCTTAGTAAGGAAGCGCCAGTGAATTGGCCTAGAATCCCGGCCCCTTTTTTTGAATCATCCGAGTCTTTGGAAAAATCTTTAAAACAAGATGAGGTTGGGGTGTTGGTTTTTGGAACATCTGTCGAGGATACCATACCGTTAAGTGTTGCTAGATTGTCAAAAAGCGCTGGCATTCCGGTTATCTGTGTTTTAGATAATTGGATGGGTTATCGGCGAAGGCTGGAAATGGATGGCTTACCCATGCTTCTGCCCGATAATTATGCGGTTATGGATGATCTAGCTTTTAAAGAGGCGCTTGCCGATGGCATACCATCGGATATCTTGATAATTACTGGTCAACCCGCGCTATCTTCTTTAGCTGAGGATTATGAGGATTGGCAAAGGCAGGATCACTCTGAACTTCTTAGTACTTTGGGGCTTTCATCTAATAAAAAACTTATTGCCTTTATTTCAGAACCTGCTGAGGCAGACCACGGAACGGGGCCTGAATCTGCTCAATTCCGTGGATATACCGAGAAAACCGTTCTAAGCGGGCTTTGTCATCAGTTGCAAGCATACTCAGATGAAATAGTAATCGGTTTAGTGCCCCATCCACGGGAAGACCCCGAAGCCCTCATCGCAATATGGGAGAAACGCAGAGGAAATTTAGAGGGGGGCCTCCTTCAACTTAGAAACGGTAGAGAAGCAATCTTCCTGGCGGATGGCGTTGCTGGCATGGCCTCGATTCTTTTATATGAGGCTTGGCTTATAAATAAACCGGTGGTCAGTTTCCAGCCTGGTCTTCTTAGATTAGACCTTACTCTAATGAGCAAGAAACCGGGGTGCCATTACCTAATTGATCCAGCGTTATGGTCTGAAGCCGTATATAATTGGATAATAGAGCTTCGACTTGGTAAAAAACAACAACCACTTAATCCTGAACTAAAGCTGCACTTAGAGGCACCTGCGAGACTTGCTCAACTTATTAAAAGCTATTTAACTTCGCGTGATGTGTCGGCAAAAAGTTAAGATAATTAAATTACAAAGTTGCCAGGAACATAGATCAGTCTATTATTTTGCGGTTCTGAACAAAAGGAGTGTTTTTAATGAATGTGGCGATTATTCCTGCTAGAGGCGGCAGTAAACGCATACTAGGTAAGAATATTAAACCTTTTATGGGAAAACCCATAATAACATATTCTATAGCTGCGGCGATTGATAGCGGTCTTTTCGATAGAGTTATTGTTTCTACTGATTCGGAAGAAATTGCTGAAGTAGCAAGGAAAGCTGGTGCCGAAGTACCTTTTATGCGGCCTGCTGAGCTATCTGATGATAAAACTGTTTTGGCGCCCGTCGTGCTTCATGCTCTTACCTGGTTAAAAGATCAAGGTTTTAACCCAAAATATGCCTGCTGTATCTTGTCGACTGCACCGTTTATTCGAGTTGTCGATCTCAAACAAGGATACGAATTATTAAGTGAGAAAAAGGTAGGTTCAGTCGTATCAATCACATCTTTTGCGTTTCCTATATTTCGTTCCTTTAAAGTAGCAGCAGACGGACATTTAGAGATGTTTTGGCCTGAACACGAGTTAACTCTCTCCAATGATTTACCAGAGGCATATCACGATGCCGGACAGTTTTATTGGCTAGATTGCGAGAGGTTTTATAAGGACACGAGAATGTATGCAAAGGATGCCTTGCCAGTAGTGCTGCCAAGATACTTAGTTCAGGATATCGATACACCCGAAGATTGGGAGACAGCGGAATTCATGTATCAAGCTGTCATGGCTAGTCATAGCTCGTAAGAGGCAAAATGAGTGAAAAGGGAGTAATCAGCTGTGAAAATGTCGCTCGATAAAAACGACTTGGTTGATTATGTTGCTAATCAGTTGAATATATTTTTTCTTGATAAAAATCCCATTGACAGTGGAGAGGTAAAGAAGTATCTCGATCTTGCGCTGCAACGCGTTGAGTATTGTTTCTCCTGGATAAATAGCAAATACTACAATGATGGATCGAACACCCTATTTAACCATTTGCACGCAGACCATTACGCAGTGTTTTTGTATTTGCTTTCCAATACCCTTTACAGAAATAATGCAGATCTGGCTGTTTGCGCAAAAGTATTTCAACTCAACCGATATCTCCACAGCATAGATGTATATTATGAGGTTGAGTTGCCCGATATCTTTTTATTCTCCCATCCTTTAGGCGCTGTATTGGGTAGAGCGCGATATTCTAACTTCTTCAGGGTTGCCCAACAATGTACGGTCGGGAACAATAAGAATGTTTACCCAACCCTTGAAGAACATGTAAGTTTATATCCAGGTTCTGCAATATTAGGTAATTGTGTTGTGAAAGAGAATTGCAAGATAGCGGCAGGCTCATTGTTGTTAGATAGAAATCTCGAAAAGAACAGCCTCTATATAGGCAACCCAGCGGGATTCACTGTTCGAGAATCCCGCGAAAAAGACCCTATATGGCGCTAAAATATTGAAAATAGAACGTGAAAGACCAAAAAAGTAAGCAACGCATCTAAATCAAACAAGCCATTGATGAGTGACTTCGAGGTGATTATGAATCCAGTAGATAAGGTTATCAATCATATGGAGAGCTTCTTATGCCAAAACTAGCAATTAACGGCGGAGAGAAGGTCAGGAAGCATAAGTTTCCAGCGTACATAACGATTGCAGAGGAAGAAAAGAGAGCGGTATCAAGGGTTATAGAGTCAGGGGTTCTGTCAAGGTTCCTGGGGGCTTGGCACGAGGATTTTTATGGCGGTCCCGAGGTAAGAGCATTTGAGTCAGAATGGGCCGAGCATTTCGACGTAAAACATGCGATAGCCGTAAATTCTGCTACCTCTGCTCTCTATTGCGCGGTTGGGGCAATAGGCATAGAACCAGGTGATGAGGTCATAGTATCTCCTTATACAATGTCGGCCTCAGCCATAGCTCCATTGATATATAACGCAATCCCAGTTTTTGCGGATATTGAAGAAGATTATTTTTGCCTGTCGCCTGAATCAATCGAAGAGAGAATTACAGAGCGAACAAAGGCCATCATCGTGGTCGATATATTCGGGCTACCTTATGACGCCGACAAGATTAACGCAATTGCAAAAAAGCATAGCCTCAATGTTATAGAGGACTGTGCACAAGCGCCTGGCGTTAAGTATAGAGGTAAATGGGCCGGGACTCTTGGTGATATAGGCGTGTATTCGCTTAACTACCACAAGCACATCCATACGGGTGAGGGCGGGGTTTTAGTTACGAATGACGATGAGCTTGCAGAAAAACTCAGGCTCATAAGAAACCATGCAGAAGCTGTTATAGGAGCTAAAGGCTATAGTTCTCTAGTAAATATGCTGGGATTTAACTACCGAATGACTGAAATTGAAGCGGCTATTGGAAGAGAGCAATTGAAAAGATTACCAGCCCTCCTTGATCAGAGGTTGAAGAATGTCGCATATTTGTCGAAAGAATTATCAAAGATACCATGTCTTGAACCGGCAAAGATTCGCCCGGAAAGCGAGCATGCATTCTATGTTCACCCGGTTAAATATAAACAGGAAATTGCCGGTGTCCATAGGAATAGATTTGTGGAAGCAGTGAAAGCTGAATTGATGCCAATTGAGCTCAGGGAAACTGAGGGTGTGAAAGTTGGATCGGGTTATGTCAAACCGTTGTATCTAGAGCCCATGTATCAGAATAAAATTGCATACGGTGGTTCTGGATGTCCTTGGAGCTGTCCTAGCTATCGAGGGGATGTGCGGTATGACAAGGGAATTTGCCCAGTGGTTGAGCATATGCATGAAGATGCGTTAATCATACATGAGCTAATACGTCCGCCAATGACTAAGGAAGACTTAGACGATGTCATTGAAGCTTTCAATAAAGTATGGGATAACAGAGGTGAGTTGCAATGAAACATCCTTTTCTCATAGGCGACTCAGTTTATTTAAGGGCTTTGTTGCCTGAAGATGTCAACGGAGATTATGTGAATTGGCTAAACGATAGTGAGGTTTGTAAGTATAATTCGCACCATGTTTTTCCGTACACCAAACAGGGAGCGACGGCCTATATCGAGACAACAGCAAACTCAAGAAATGCACTCGTGCTGGCCATAGCTTTGAAATCAAACGATAAACATATCGGGAACATTGCTCTGCAGAACATTGATTATGTTGCTCGAAGCGCTGAGTTTGCTATATTGCTTGGCGACAAAGAATCGTGGGGCAAAGGGTATTCGAAGGAAGCAGCTTTTTTGCTGTTCGCACACGGCTTTTTTGAATTTAACCTGCGAAGGATTTATTGTGGTACCTCAGCTGAAAATGTCGCAATGCAGAAGTTGGCTGAATCTTTAAGTATGGTATTTGAGGGAAGACGAAGAGGAGCTTTGTTTAAGCATGGTCGGTACGTCGATATTATCGAATATGGCTTGTTGTCGGAAGAGTTTAGGGTAAGCTAAAACCAAGCTAAAGCGACAGCCAGCAAAGATGGCTACAAAATACTTGGATTGGATGTGGAAATGAGCCCATCAAATTTTGACAAAGAGACAGGCCGAGACGAGGTCTGGGCAAAAATAGAACAAGAACTTCTTGAGCTAGTTGACCCGCGAACCGGAAAAGTCAGGACTGAATTAGTCGCTGAAGTAAGTTGTCCAGTTTGCGAAACGAGTGAAGCACGCCATGTGTTCTCTAAAACGGGTTTTGATTTTGTGCGGTGCATCAGCTGTTCAACTATTTATGTTAATCCTCAGCTTAGGGAAGATATTACGTTAAGTTACTACCGGCAAAATAGCCAACAAGAATCTAGCGAAAAAAAATCAAGTGCAATGTGGTTGGATGTACTAGCAAATCCTAAGAATCAAGCTTGGCAGATACCTTACTTCGAAGAGGCGCTCGCAATTCTAGAAACCTTTATTCCTGCTAGAGGCGATATTCTTGATATAGGTTGCTCTATTGGCCTATTTATGGAGATCGCTCAAAAGCACGCTTTCAAATGCACAGGCCTGGAGCTTGAGTCTAATGCTGCTGAGTATGCTCTAAATAAAGGGTTGAATGTCAGGCAGCAAACATTACAGGAAGCCGCGTTTCCTGCCAACTCTTTCGATGCAATTACTTTGTTTGGGGTGCTAGAGCATCTTAAGTCGCCTAAAGTTGTTTTACAGCAAGCATTTGACTGCCTCAAACCTGGTGGAGTTATGATGGCCATTGTACCCAACGCATATAGTCTGGCGGCTATGACGCTACACTCGGGTTCGAAAATGTTTAATGGCCGCAACCACCTTACCTATTTTTCGTGGGAGTCATTTCCACTGATTTTCGAAAACAGCGGGTTCATTGTCAGAAACCTAGATACTTGTCTAACCGGATTGGATTCGATTCTTAATTACTGGCAGTTTTTAGATTCGCAAGGAGACGCTGTTCTAGATTACTTGCCCCCAAAACTGCGAAGTCTGGTGAATAATGTGGATGGTCGCAAGGCCATTGAGGATCTGATCTGCAAGTACGACCTGGGGCTGCGTCTTCGTGTTGTTGCACAGAAGAGCACTTCTTAGAGATATGCCTGACTATTTGTTAGTTATAAGTTGAATTACTTCTATCTTTAACTGTTTGAACACATCAGAGGTGTTAAAAATGAAATCGTTTAATCAAGTACTTATAATAGCTGAAATAGGTCAGGCTCATGACGGAAGTCTTGGCATGGCGCATGCGTATATTGATGCGTTAGCACCTACAGGGGTAGATGCCGTTAAGTTTCAAATACACATTGCCGAAGCTGAGAGCAGTGAGTTTGAACCATTTCGTACAGAGTTCTCGTATGAAGATAAAACCCGCTATGATTACTGGGAAAGGACCGCCTTCTCGACAGAGCAATGGGATCAGCTTAAAGATCACTGTGAAAAAGTAGGTCTCGAATTCATAGGCTCTGCTTTTTCAAACGCGGCAGTCAATCTTCTGGAGAAATTGGGCGTGAATAAATATAAGGTTGGATCCGGCGAGATTTCTAATCTTTTATTGCTCAGAAGAATTGCAGAAACGGGAAAAGACATTATATTGTCTAGCGGAATGAGCACCTTTGCAGAGTTAGACGATTCTATTGGCTTCCTTAAAGCTTATGGAAATCCTATTTCCTTACTGCAGTGTACAACCAAATATCCGACGTCTGCAAAGGATGTAGGGCTCAATGTCATCGAGCAAATGAGAATGCGTTACGGCTTACCCACTGGTTTATCGGACCACTCTGGTACTATATATCCCGCACTGGCAGCGACTGCTCTTGGTGCAAGCATCATAGAAGTACATGCAGTATTTGACAAACGAATGTTTGGCCCAGATACGGCTTCATCGCTAACAATTGATGAGATACGATTCATGGTAAATGGGGTGCGTTTTATTGAAGATGCCCTTAAGCATGAGATAGAAAAGAATGATACTAAGCAATTTGAAAAATTAAAAGAAATATTTGGAAAGTCACTTGCGGTCAATAAAGATCTTAAAGCGGGAACCTCGCTTACGTTTGATGATCTTGAGAGCAAAAAGCCGTTTGGTGTTGGTATTCCAGCGAGAGATTTTTCAGCAATCATTGGCAAGAAGTTAAGAGTAGATAAAAAGAAGTACGAATTTCTTAAATATGGGGATATCACATGAAAAAAAAGAATATCTGCATAATTGTGGCTAGCAGAGCGAATTACGGAAGAATAAAGTTTTTGATGAAAGCGATTAAAGAGCATGAGGAGTTAGAGCTACAGCTTATTGTATCGGCGTCGGCTCTGCTTTATCGATTTGGTAAAGCTATAGACATCATTTCAGAGGATGGGTTTGAGCCATTGCTTAAATTACACTACATAATAGAGGGTGAGACTCTAACGACACAGGCTAAATCTACAGGAATGGGAATCATTGAACTCTCGACAGCTTTTGAGCATCTAAAGCCTGATGCGGTTGTGACGGTAGCTGATCGCTTCGAGACTATGGCAACTGCAATTGCCGCGACATACATGAATATACCGCTTGTTCATGTTCAAGGCGGTGAGATTAGCGGCAACATAGATGATCGCGTTAGGCATGCAATAACAAAACTTGCAGACATACACTTCGCGAGCACCGAGGAGTCAAGAAATCGTGTTATTAGTATGGGCGAAGATCCGAACATCGTTTTTAATTATGGTTGCCCATCTATTGATGTTTTGGCTCATAGTGATCTTTCAATTAATAACGAAACAATGGCAAAGTATGGTGGTACAGGTACTAGCATCGACTGGAGTAAACCATTTTTGTTAATGCTGCAGCATCCTGTTACTACGAGCTATGGTGAAGGAATGCAGCAAGCAGGGGAAACACTGCGAGCCCTGGAGCGTATTGATGATGTGCAAAAAGTGGTTCTTTGGCCGAATGTAGATGCCGGTACTGATGATGTTGCTAAAGCTATTCGTGTGTTTAGAGAGAAGAACAGAGGCAAAAACTTTCATTATTTTAGGAATTTCTCACCTGAAGACTACGCACGAGTTTTGAAAAATGCGGTTTGTTGTATCGGAAACTCGTCATCTTTTATTCGAGAGTGCTCTTTCTTAGGAACACCTACAGTTATAGTTGGCGATAGGCAAGCGGGGCGGGAACACGGCAAAAACACCGTATTTGCGAATTATGATCGCGCTGATATTGAAAAGAAGATATCTGAGCAAATAAGCGTGGGAAGATACGAACCCGATTATTTGTTTGGTACAGGTAATGCCGGCGTGAGGATTGCCGACGAACTAGCGCGTCTTAACATAAGCATCAAGAAAAGAAGTGACTAATAGTGAAAGTTTTAGGAATTGTTCCTGCTAGGAGCGGCTCGGAAGGCTTTCCAGACAAGAATATAGCCAGAATCGGAAACAAGACATTACTTGAACTGGCGGTTCAAGTAAGCATCGATTGCATTTCGGTAGATGAAGTTTATATTAGCACGGATTCTTCTAAATATGAGTCGTTAGCAATTAAAGCAGGTGCTAGATCAAAAGGCTTACGGCCGTTTCACCTGGCTACAGATACAGCAAGGACTGTTGACGTGGTGATTGACTTACTAAGCAATATTGCTGAGGAATATGATGCCGTAGCATTAATTCAGCCTACGTCGCCAGTACGGTCGCCTTCCGCTCTTGCTGAGATGATCAAAATCGTTGACGAACAAGAATATGACGCGGCGGTGTCGATTGGGAGGCTTGAGGAGCCCCACCCATACAAGCTGAAAGTTGTTAGTGAAAATGAGATAATCTTGCCGTTCATAGATGGTACGACGTCTGAAATCCCCAGACAGCAACTGCCAGAGGTTTATAGGTTGAACGGTGCGTTCTACGTAACTCGTGTTGATGCGATTCTTAGGGAGAGGTCTTTGTTGCCGAGAAAAACCTTTGGATTTATAATGAGCGAGACCTTTAATATCGACAGTGAAATTGACTATTTGTTTCTGAAGTATTTGCATGAAACCGGGCGGATTTCAATATATGGTATCGATTTCTAATCCTAAAAATAAACACGAAACATTCGGTTTGCCGATCTTCATATCTATCCCATACAAGAACTACCAATGAGAAAAAAGATGAAAGTTTTATTTATTCTTCAGAGCGCCCTTCACGTTCGTAATTTTATTAGCAGTGGTTTTTCAAAAGAATTAATGGATGCCGCAGATGTCACGTTTGTTATTCCTAAACGTTATGCGCATGTATTGGCTGATGATGTTCACAAAAAAAGCGCTCAGATAAAGTATATTGAAGACTATGTGCCAAATAAGTTGCGGGCCAAGTGGCTTGAGC
>Ga0210004_1001997_pt1 | contig 11723 bp, 8 predicted proteins | sample CryGey13umfilter_FD_185450 | JGI IMG/M metagenome (GOLD analysis project Ga0210004, IMG submission 185450) | Groundwater microbial communities from aquifer in Utah, USA - Crystal Geyser 4/8/14 3 um filter (SPAdes) (version 3) | ecosystem: Environmental > Aquatic > Deep subsurface > Groundwater...
GTGGTGACTAAGATGCTGGCTTCCGTTTCTCTTCCGATACCAACAATCACTGAATCTACCTCTTTTACCCCGCTCTTTTCCAAAGCTTCTTTATCAGTAGCATCTAAAATTAAGCTTTCTGAAGCGAGCTCTCGAACTTTTTCAACTTTCGAACTATCTTTATCAATAGCAATTACTTCTAATCCCATTTTACTGAGTTCTTCAACCAATTTAAAACCAAATCTACCCAGACCAATGACGACAATTTTTTTTCTTTCCAATTTTCCCATAATTTATCCTAAGACGATTTTTTCTTCAGGAAAATAAATTTTAGCTTTTAATATCTCTCTTGAGCCAATGATGGCTAAAGATAAAGGTAGAAGTCTCCCAACAAACATTGAAATAGTAATCAAAATTTTCCCAAAAACACTCAAATGAGGAGTAATCCCTGTGCTTAATCCAACCGTGCCTATTGCTGAAAAAGTTTCAAATAAAATTTTCTCAAATTCACCCTTTTCAATATACAACATCAAAAGAAAAATGACAAGGCAAAATAAAAGATAAACTGAAGCTAAGATAAAAACATTTCTAAAATAGATTCTGGGAATAGCTCTACCAAAAATCACTATTTCTTCTTTTCTTTTAAAAAAAGAAATTATTGATAGAAAAATTAAGGCTAAACTAATGACTTTGATACCTCCAGCTGTTCCTCCGGGAGCTCCACCAATAAACATTAAAAAAATTAAAAGTAAAAGGGTAGGGCTGGAAAGTTCTCCAATATTTACGGTATTAAATCCGGCAGTTCTGGCAGTAATGGATTGGAAAAAAGAAGTAAGAACCATTTCTTTTTCAGTTAAAAAGTTGAAGTTTTCTCTTTCAAAGACATAGAACAAGGAGGCTCCCAAAAAAATAAGCAAGAGCGTAGAAATTAAAACCAGTTTTGAATGCAAAGTCCATTTTGCTTTCTCTTTTTTAAAAAAAGAGGTTATTTTGTGCTGAACATCTCTTAAAACTAAAAATCCTATTCCTCCCAAAATTATCAAAAGACTAATTATAACATTAAGGCCGATATCTCCTCGAAAATTCTCAAGACTATTTCTAAAGAGCGAAAAACCAACGTTACAAAAAGCCGAAACAGAATGAAAGATAGAGTAAAAAGCTAATTGGGAAGTTTCAAAAAAGATACTCCGCCACCAAATAAAAAGTAAAATCGTTCCAATTGTTTCGATGAGCAGGGTACTTTTGACAATGAACTTTATTGTCGAACGAACTTCGGTAATATATTCTTTCCCTAAAATTGTTTTTAATCCCAACCCGGCCCTTATTCCAATTCCCTTTTTTAAAAACAAATAAACAAAAGCAGCTCCAGTCATAATTCCCAAACCGCCTAACTGAATCAGAAATAAAATTACAATTTGACCAAAGAAGGTGAAATCAATCCCAGTGTTTTTGACAACCAAACCAGTAACACAAGTGGCCGAAGTAGCAGTAAAAAGGGCATCAATAAAAGAGATACCCCGATGAGTCGCCCAAGGTAAAAGGAGTAAAATTGTTCCAATTAAAATGGTAATTAAAAAACCGAGGGAAAGACTAGTTATTGGTCTTTTAACTAAAAATTGGGAAAGACTTTTTGGCATTATTGATTTTAATAGATTTTAATATCCTTTCAATTTCTTCAGAGAGCGATGTTCTCTCATTCTTTCTAAGGCTTTGGCTTCAATCTGGCGGATTCTTTCACGGGTTACGCCAAAAACTTGGCCCACTTCTTCCAAAGTATGAGTGATGCCATCTTCTAAACCAAATCTCATAGAGAGTATTTTTTGTTCTCTGGGAGTTAAATCAACCAAAATTTCTTTTAACCTTTCCCTGAGTAAAGTTCTGGCTGCCCCTACAGATGGTGGAGGTACTTTTTTGTCTTCAATAAACTCAGCTAAAATCGAATCTTCTTCATCTTCTCCAACCGGAGTCTCCAAAGAGACGGTCTCTTGAGAAATTTTCATAATGTGGCGAACCTTATCGACTTCAAGTCCCATTTCGGCAGCAATTTCTTCCGGCAGGGGTTCCCGGCCAAGGCTTTGTAGAAGCCGCCTTCTGACTTGAGTATATTTGGAAATGGTTTCGATCATATGAACTGGAATTCTAATTGTCCTCGCCTGGTCAGCCAAGGCTCTCGTTATGGCCTGGCGAATCCACCAAGTGGCATAGGTTGAGAATTTATAACCCCGCCGCCAATCAAATTTTTCTACTGCTCTCCGAAGTCCAATATTCCCTTCCTGAATTAAATCAAGTAAAGTTAAATTTGGGGACCTACCAATATATCTTTTGGCAATCGAAACCACCAATCTTAAATTGGCTTTCATTAATTTATTTTTTGCTTCTTCGTCTCCCTTTTCAATTCTTTTAGATAATTCCTTTTCTTCATCGGCAGTGACAAAAGACAAAGCCCCAATTTCTCTCAGATACATTTGAATTGGGTCAATTTTTGCTTCCGAAAGTCTCTCCTTTTTTTTTCGAAGGGATGGTCCGGCTTCCAAAAACTCTTTGGCTTCTTTCACTTCAATTCCTTCTTTTTCCAAATCTTCATATAGTTTCTCCAAACCTCTAATATCTCTTTCTACCTCCGGGAAAAAATATAAAATTTCCGAAGGGGTGACAAACCCCCGTTGTTTTCCTTTCTCAACCAACTGCTGAAATTTTTCCGGTAAAAAGACTTTTTTTGGTCGACCGCGGGGAATTTTAAATTTCTTTTTCCGTTTCCTCAACCTAGGTTTTATTCTTAGCTTTTTCACCTTTTTTTTAATTTTCCTTTTTTTTGTTTTTACCATTTTTCTTTAGCGAACTCATTAAATTCCTGAATTAATTTTTCAATTTTTTTAGAATTTTTTTCTTCTTCAGCTTTTTTGATTTTTTTGGAAAGCTCATCCAATTTATTTTTTATTTCTAAAGATTGAATCTCTTTTAAACAAATTTTTATTTCAGGTCCAATATCTTTTTCCTCGATTTCCTCGACCTCAGCTTTCAAAGAAAGGTAGTCGAAGAGATGAGTCTCTTCTTCACCCTTCGCTGCGCTCGGGTAACTGAAAAATTCAGAATTAGGATTTTCCTTTTTTTCTAATTTAGTTAAAATTTCTTGAATTTCCGGTGAAAAATAGGGCAAAAAATTTTTTTCAATAAGATTCAAGTTTTGTGGAGATTTTAAAATCAGGGTTATTATTCTTTCTTCGAGAAGCTCTTTTCTTGACTTTAGCGGCTGAGTTATTATTTCTTCGGGCTCCAAACCATAAATTTCTTCGCTTAATTTTGCCTTTTTCAATTCCTCACGGAGGTCCTCTTCTCTCACCTCTAAGTTTTTGGATAACTTTTGGAGCCAGAAGGATTTTTCAATTTGGTTGGGAATTCTTTTTAGAACCGGTAATAAAATTTTTGCAATTTCTTTTTTTCCTTCGGGAGTTTTTGGATTTTTGGCAGAAAAAGCGGTTTCAAAGTAAAATTCGAGGATTGATTTTGAGTTTTGTAAAGAAGTTTCCCATTCTTTTGGATTTTTTGAAATAATGTCGGCGGCATCTTTGCCAGCCTGGAGGCGAACGATTTTGATATTAAACCCCTGACTTTGAGCTAAATCTATGCCACGCTTAGTGGCTGAATCCCCCGCCACATCCATATCGAAGCCCAAAATTAAATTTTCTGAATATCTCTTTAAAATTTTTAGTTGCCAAAGAGTTAAAGCAGTTCCTGAAGTAGCCACCACATTAAAAATCCCTGCCTGATGGGACATTATCACATCGGTATAACCTTCAACTAAAACGCAAGTATCTCTTCTTCTTATTTCTAATTTTGCCCTATCCAAACCATATAAAACCCGGCTTTTATCATATAAAAGGGTGTTGGGGGTGTTAACATATTTTGCAATCTCCTCTTTATCTTTTTCTTTAAAAACTCTGCCGCCAAAACCAATAACTTGGGAATTAAAATCGAAAATCGGAAAGATAATTCTGCCCCGAAATCTGTCAAAGAATGAGCCCCTTTCATCTTTAATGGATAGGCCGGCTCGTTCTGCCTCGGCTTTTGTGTATCCTTTTGAAACCAGAAAATCAGACAATCCTTGCCAGGTATCAGGAGAGTAACCCAAACGCCATTTTTTTATACTTTCTTCGGTTATGCCGCGGCCCAGAAGATATCTTTTTGCCTCTTTTCCAACCGAGCTTGCCTCAAGTTGTTTTTCAAAAAATAGAGAGGTTAATTCATAAATCTCATATAGTCTTTGTCTTTCGGTTTTTAATTTGGCGTACTCTGGAGTATATTTTCTTAATTCTACTCCCGCTCTTTGAGCTAAAATCCTTAAAGCGTCACCGAATTCAACATTTTCAATTTCTTTTACGAAACCAAAGATATCGCCTCCTTTCGAACAACCGAAGCAATGCCAAATTTGCCGAGTCGGCGAAACAAAAAACGATGGTTTTTTCTCCGAATGGAAGGGGCAAATTGCTCTAAAATTTACTCCGGCTTTCTGGAGCTTAATATAACTTCCAATCACTTCAACAATATCCAGCCGATTTTTAATTTCGTCAATTGGTGAACTAATCATTTGCCGAGCTTCCATTACCGAGCTCCCGAAGGGAGTGAAGGTGAGAAAGAGGATGATGTCCTCTTTCGACTATGGAAGTGAAGTCAAAGAGGTAAACCTCTTTTTCACCCTTCGTTGCGACTCGGGTAGGTGAAGAAGAGGACGAAGTCCTCTTCGCCTACAAATTATTTTTTTTAATATCGCAAAAAGTGCCCAAAATCTTTTTGGCTTTCTCAAGATTTTTATCTTCAACCAAAATATAATTCGTCTCGTAGGTTGAGATGCAGAATATGCTGATTTTAGCCTCAGCCAGAGGAGTGGAAAGACCGGAAACAATGCCTGTTGCCGTAAAATCTAAAGAAGCATGAAGCTGAAAAGCCCGCCAACCTCTCTCCACTAATACTCCTCCCGGAATTTTATCCTCCGGGCAAATAATTGATAATTCGTCTTTTGTCCTCGTAATAGAACAAAAACTAATATCCTTTGCCCAATCAGGGATAAGACTGTTCTTATTCAAATGGCAAATGCCCAATTTTTCCGGCAATATAGAAAGGGTAAGTTTCACCCCGTTAGAAATTTTTTTTGTCATTTAGGTAAAACTATGAGCCCTGTTAGTTTTTAATTTCTAACGGGGTTTCATAGGTTTTTAAATAATTATTTTTATTAAAAAGACCTTTGCGGAGAGGGCGAGATTCGAACTCGCGATACCCTTTCGGGTATACGGCGTTTCCGGCGCCGCGCACTAGACCAACTATGCGACCTCTCCCTGATTTAAATTGACATTTCTCGCAGAGCTTTTATTCTTTCCTCCACTGGCGGATGGGTTAAAAATAATTTTGTAAACCAACTTTTGGATTGTCTTCCGCGAAAAGGCGAAGCGATAAATAAGTGAGCAGTGGAATTGTTAGCTATTATTAAGGGACTGGGGTCTGCCGAAATTTTTTCCAAAGCCCGGGCTAAACCTTCGGGATAGCGAGTTAAAAGAGCACCTGAGGCATCAGCTAAAAATTCTCTTTTCCGGGAAACGGCTAATTGAATTAAAGCGGCGGCAATAGGAGCTAAAATTGCTGCGACAATTCCCAAAAGTGCTAAAATGTTTCCGCCAGAACCTCTTGAATTTCGTCTTCCCCTTCCCCAAAAACTAATTCTTAAAAAGAAATTTGAAAGCATTGCCACAATTCCTACCAGAATAACCACAATTGTCTGTAAAAGCATATCTTTATTTCCAATGTGGGATAATTCGTGACCGAGCACTCCTTCCAATTCAACTTTTTCTAATTTATTCAAAAGACCGCGCGTAACGGCGACGACGGCATGTTTTGCATCTCTACCGGTAGCAAAAGCATTTGGCTGGGTTTCTTCAATAATGTAAATTTTCGGCAAAGATAAACCGGCAGCAATGCAAAGATTCTCGACAATTCGGTAAAGTTCGGGATTATCTTCTTTCTCAATTGGTTTTGCCTTTGCCATCGCCAAAACAATTTTGTCAGAATACCAATAGCTGGAAATACTGGTCAAAATACTAAAAATAACCGCAAACCACAAAATTGCCTGTTCTTGATAAATATGAGAAAAGAGCCAACCAATGCCAATAATCAAAAACAGAAAGAAAGTTAAGTACAGCCAAGTTTTTCGAATATTGGATTCGGCATATGTGTAAAGAGTGGCCATATTTTATTTAAAATTTCACTTTTACCGGCTCTCTTCCGGCGGCTTCTTCGATTTCAAAAAATTCTGCTGACTTGAAGCGGAAGAAACCGGCAACAATATTTGCCGGAAAACTTTCAATCTTAATATTTATATCCCTGGCATTTCCGTTATAAAAACGTCTGGCTGCCTGAATCTTGTCTTCGGTGTCAGTAAGTTCTTTCTGCAACTCCAAGAAATTTTCTGAAGCCCTCAATTGAGGATAATTTTCGGCTACGGCAAAAAGAGATTTTAAAGTTCCAGATAAAATATTTTCTGCCTCCCCTTTTTCTTTGATTGTTTTAGCTCCTATTGCTTTGGCTCTGGCTTCAGTCACTTTTTCAAAAAGCTCTCTTTCATGGGCGGCATAACCTTTGACCGTCTCAACTAAATTGGGGATTAAATCATACCTTCTTTTCAATTGCACTTCAATGTCTGCCCAGGCTTCTTTAAGCCGATTACGGAGGGTAATCAAGCGATTAAAAGTGCCAATTATCCACAAAACCATTACCGCAACAATTATTAAGATAATTTTGGTTAAAACCATATTGTATTTCCTTTAATTAAGTTCTTAAATCGACCATTTAATCAATTTCTATTTTAAACCATTTTTAAATTATTTACAACAAAGACAAAAACAAAAAGTCCCGAAGGGACTTTTTCTATCTAAAGTCTGGAATGTTTTGTTGCCGAACAATTAATACTCTTCCCCGTAACTTTCGGGAATTTTCGGGCCCTTTCCTTCTTTCTCTGGCCGCTCAGCCACCACCGTCTCGGTCGTCAATAGCATCGAAGCAGCAGAAACAGCATTTTGTAAGGCAACTCTAACAACTTTTGTCGGGTCAACAATTCCAGCTTTGACTAAATCTTCATAAATCATTTTCTGAGCATTAAATCCTTCATTAACCGACATTTTTTTTACATCAGCAGCTGCCACCGAACCATCGATTCCCGCATTTTGAGCAATTTTTCTAATCGGCTCTTCTAATGCTCTTTTTAAAATTGCCAAACCTATTTTTTCATCACCTTCCACTTCCACTTCATCTAATACTTTCTGGCATCTCAAGAGGGCCACTCCGCCGCCAGGAACAATTCCTTCTTCAATTGCTGCCCGAGTGGCAGATAAGGCATCTTCAGTTTTGTGCTGTCGCATTTTTTGTTCAACTTCAGTGGCTGCTCCAACCTTAATAACGGCCACTCCACCTGCTAATTTTGCCAATCTTTCTTGTAGTTTTTCTTTATCAAACTCTGATTCGGTTTCAGCTAACTCTTTTTTAATTTGTTTAATCCTGGCTTCAATATCTTCTTTTTTTCCCTTTCCTTCAACAATGGTAGTGTTTTCTTTTGTTGAGATAACTTTTCTGGCCGAACCCAATTGTTTTATTTCAACGTTTTCCAACTTTAATCCCACTTCTTCAGAAATTACCTGGGCACCGGTAACTGTAGCAATGTCCTGGAGCATTTCTTTTTTTCTGTCACCGAAGCCAGGAGCCTTTACAGATAGAGTATTAAATATTCCCCGAAGCTTATTGACTACCAATGTTGCCAGAGCATCTCCTTCAACTTCGTCAGCAATAATTACCAATACTTTTTTGCCCGTCTGGACAACTTTTTCCAAAGCTGGCAAGATTTCAGCCAACGAGGAAATTTTTTTATCGGTTACTAAAATATAGGGGTCTTCATAAACGGCCTCCATTCTTTCCATATTGGTAATCATATAAGGAGAGACGTATCCCCTATCAAATTGGAGACCTTTGACAATTTCTTTTTGGAGGCCAAAAGTTTTTGATTCTTCAACTGTCACTACTCCATCTTTGCCAACTTCTTCTATTACTTCAGCAATTAAGTTCCCAATTTCCGGATTTTCAGCCGAAATGGTTGCTACTTGAGAAACCTCGGCCTTTGTTTGAATTGGCTTTGAAATTTTCTTTAAAGCCTCAATTACTACCTGGAAGCCTTTATCCAGTCCTCTTTTAATTGCTAAAGGATTTGAACCGGCTGTAACATTTTTTAAGCCTTCGGTAACGATTGATTGGGCTAACAAAACAGCGGTGGTCGTTCCATCGCCAGCTATATCGTTAGTTTTTTCAGCCACCTCTTTTAAAATTTCTGCTCCCAAATTCTCAATTCTATCCTCTAATTCAATTTCTTTGGCAATAGTTACGCCGTCATTAGTAATGGTCGGGGCGCCAAATCCTTTATCTAAAACAACGTTTCTGCCTTTTGGGCCCAAAGTTACTGTTACGGCATTAGCTAATTTATCAACCCCAATTTTTAATTTTCTTCGAGCTTCTTCACTATATTTAATCTGCTTAGCCATAGTAATATTTAGAAATTAAAAATTAGAAATTTCGCGATTTTATTCTAAAATCGCGAGGATGTCTTCTTCTTTTGCTATTAAATATTCTTTGTCATTGACCTTTATTTCGTTTGGACCATATTTTGTGAATAAAACTTTTTGGCCTGGTTTAATATCAAGAGGAATATATTTGCCAGTTTTATCTTTTTTACCGGGACCAACAGCAATTACTTTGCCTTGTTCCGGTCTTTCTTTCTCAGCCGTCTCGGGAAGTAAAATCCCGGTTTTTGTTTTCTCTTCTTCTTTTATTGGTTCGATTAAAATGTGGTCTGATAAAGGTTTAATTTTCATATTTTTAGCGGGTTAGCAGTTATGACCTTTGAGTGCTAATTTCTATCTTTTAATATTAATCGATCAAAAAATTTTGTCAAGAGTTCAATGTCTGCTTCAAATATTTTCCAGTGTAGCTTTTTTTCCGCCAGCTGGCGGATTTTGAAACTTCAAATGGCGAACCTTGGGCCACAATATATCCACCCTCATCTCCACCTTCGGGGCCCAAATCGATTATAAAATCTGAATTTTTTATACAATCTAAATTATGTTCACACATAAGTACTGTATTTCCCTTTTCTACCAAACTTCTTAAAATCCAAACTAATTTTTTAATATCGTGAGGGTGTAAGCCGGTGGTTGGCTCATCTAAAATGTATAAACTTTTGCCGGTGGCTTTTTTGGAAAGTTCAGTAGCCAATTTTACTCTCTGAGCTTCCCCGCCAGAAAGAGAAGGGGCTGGTTGACCAAGCTGAATATACCCAATCCCAACATCATTTAAGGTTTTTAATTTTTGAAAAAGACCGGGAATATTTTTGAAAAATTCAAGGGCTTCTTCAACTGTCATCTCTAAAACTTCAGAAATATTTTTCCCTCGATATTCAACGGCTAAGGTCTCTTGGTTAAATCTTTTTCCTTTACATTCCGAACATTGCGTATAGACATCTGGTAAAAAATACATTTCGATTTTTTTTACTCCTTGCCCCTCACAAGCTTCGCAACGACCCCCTCTAACATTGAAGGAAAAGCGGCCAGGCCGATAGCCCCTGATTCTGGCTTCTTTAGTTTTTGAAAAGAGGTCTCTAATATAGGCGAAGGCTCCAGTATAAGTAACCGGATTTGATCTGGGAGTTCTGCCAATCGGAGATTGATCAACTAAAGCTACCTTGTTTAAATTTTCAGTTCCCAAAATTGCCTCGTGTTTCCCCGGCTCCTCCTTTGATTTATAAAATTTTCTCATCAAGGCTTTAGCCAAAATATCATTCATCAAAGAACTCTTCCCAGAACCAGAAACTCCGGTAATACAAACAAATTTTCCAAGAGGAATCTTCACATCGATATTTTTTAAATTATGCTCCTTCGCCCCTTTGATAATGAGGGACTGTCCCTCTCCTGTCCCTCTCCTGTCCCTCAATTGGGTTACTTCCACTTTTTTTCTTCCCGATAAATAATCGCCGGTTAAGGTATGACTTCTCAATAACTCTTTGGGTGTCCCTTGAAAGACGATTTTGCCTCCTTTCTTTCCGGCTCCCGGTCCAATATCAATTATCCAATCTGCCCCTCGAATAGTTTGGGGGTCATGTTCGCAGACAACCACCGTGTTTCCTAAATCTCTTAATTTTTTAAGGGTTTCAATTAACCTTCCCTGATCTCTGGCGTGTAAACCAACTGATGGCTCATCTAAAATATATAAAACCCCAGTTAATTTTGAGCCAATTTGAGTAGCTAAGCGAATTCTTTGTTCTTCTCCCCCGGCCAAAGTCGCTGCTTTCCTATCCAAAGTTAAATAATTTAAACCAACATCAATCAGAAATTGCAATCGGTTAATAATTTCTTTAATTATCGGTTGAGCAATCTTTAAGGAGTTAAGTTCCTTTAAGGAAATTTTTTCGAAGAATTCCTTTACCCCTTTTACATCTGTTTCTGCTATTTGATCAATTGATTTTCCAGCCACTGTTACTGCCAATACTTCGGGTTTTAATCTTTTCCCTTTGCAAACTTCGCATTTCTTTTCAATCATGTATTGCTTAATCTCTTGCCTGGTATATTCTGAATCTGTTTCATGATATCTTCTTTCTAGAAAAGGGATTACTCCTTCAAAACCAGAAGAACCATATAAAATTAAATTAATTTTTTCCTTTGTTAAATTTTTGATTGGAGTATATAAATCAATGTTTTCTCTTTCCGAAAGTTCCTCCAGTTGATACCAGAAAAATCCTTGCCTTCCAACCTTATGAGAAGCATGAGCCCAGGGGAAAATCGCTCCTTCGGCAATTGATAAATTGGGATTAGGAATGACTAATTTTGGATCAATTTCCAACTTTTCTCCCAAGCCTTGGCAGGCTGGGCAGGCTCCATAAGGAGAATTGAAAGAAAAAAGCCGAGGTTCCAATTCCGGCAAAGAAATTCCGCATTCTTCGCAGGCAAAATGCTCACTGAAAATAATGTCTGAAATGTTAGATTGCTTGATCGGCCTTCGGCCTTTGTTAGATTGAACCTTCTCACCTTCTAACAAAGCTCGGCGCCTCGCCGAGAGATCCAACACTCCAACAATTACTATACCTTTTCCCAATTTCAAGGCTGTTTCAAGCGAATCAACCAACCTCGATTTATCAAGGTCTTTATCCAGAATTAGTCTATCCACCACCACTTCAATATTGTGTTTTTTCTTTCTATCCAATGTCCGTTGAAGCACTTCCTCAACTCGATACAAAATGTCATCAATTCTTACCCTGACAAAGCCAGCTCGTTGAATTTCCTCTAAAACGCCGTGATGCTCACCTTTTTTACCACTAATTACTGGGCCTAAAATTGTAATCTCCTTCTCTACGCGGCCGGGTCGCGTAATCTGGTCGACTATTTGATCAATTGTTTGCCGGGAAACTTCTTTTTTGCATTTTGGACAATGGGGTTTTCCTACCCTCGCAAATAAAAGACGAAGATAATCATATATCTCCGTTATTGTTCCAACAGTTGACCTGGGATTGTGAGTGGCTTTCCGCTGGTCAATTGATATTGCCGGCGAAATCCCCTCAATTTTATCAACATCGGGCTTATCCATCACCCCTAAAAATTGCCGGGCATAGGCAGATAGGGATTCCACATATCTTCTTTGGCCTTCAGCATAAAGAGTATCAAAAGCCA
>Ga0210004_1002030_pt1 | contig 11635 bp, 10 predicted proteins | sample CryGey13umfilter_FD_185450 | JGI IMG/M metagenome (GOLD analysis project Ga0210004, IMG submission 185450) | Groundwater microbial communities from aquifer in Utah, USA - Crystal Geyser 4/8/14 3 um filter (SPAdes) (version 3) | ecosystem: Environmental > Aquatic > Deep subsurface > Groundwater...
AAGATTTGATGTCTATCGCAATTCGTAAAGGAAAACTCATTAGTCAAATAGGAACAGAAAAGAAAATTGTATCTGAAAAAGCACCGGTCGCTTCACCTCCCGTAAGCTCCCCTATTCCCTTAAAGGATTCGCTTGCGGAGAGTCAAAAATTCAAATTTGAATTAGCGAATCCTTTAATAGAAAAACCTACTGAGCAAGATAAAACGAGAATCATTGTTTATGACTTTAATTCTGTAAACTGGCTCACTGTTCCGGCACTTATTTTATCAGAAGCTCTTCGTGAGGAGCTATATAAGCTTGGTCGTTTTAGGCTTGTCAACCGTGAAGATATTCAAAGGGTATTGAGCGAACTTAAGTTGCAGCAATCAGGTTTAGTAAATGAAACACAAGTTATGCAGATTGGCCAATGGCTTGCTGCGGAAAACGCTATCACAGGAAGGCTCTCGCCACTGGGGAATACTATTGTGCTGCAAACTAAACGAATCAATATGAAAACTATGGAAACAGCGACTCTTAGCTCTATTAAATGTTCACTCGGAAATGAAGAAAAACTATTATCTGATATACCGGAACTTGCCAAAAGATTGATTGCTGATATTAAGAAGTAAGGGTAGGAGTTAATAGGGTCAGGCTTGAATCATTAATTTCAGAACCCAGCCCTCAGCGGCAGATAACAGAGAGCTTGTCTACGACTCGTACAGAGGTTTATAACCAAAGACTTCGTCATGTTATGATAGAATTATGTTATCCTCTATGCAGAAAGGAGATACGACATGAACTGGAGAGAAAGAATAAGTGTTGACCCATTTGTATGTCATGGGAAAGCCTGTATTAAAGGAACACGGATTATGGTATCGGTTATTCTGGATAACTTGGCAGAAGGCATCAAAGAGGCGGAAATTTTAAAAAGTTATCCATCACTGAAACCAGAAGATATTAAAGCAGCTATTGCATATGCTGCAGAACTGTCTAATGAAAGACTGGTATCAGTGCCAGCATAAGTAAAGATGCAGTTCAAGATAGATGAAAACCTGCCCATTGAAATTGCAAATCTGCTTGTCGGCGCCAGTTATGATGCAAAAACTGTAAATGACCAGCAATTACAAGGCGTAAAAGACCCTATTCTTATAGATGTGTGCAGAACTGAACATCGTGTTCTGGTTACTTTGGATACTGATTTTTCTGACATTAGGGCATATCCGCCAGAAGAATTTGCGGGCATCATTGTTCTAAGAGTTGGAAGTCAAGCAAAAAATCATGTTAGCAAGGTTTTTCGCAGCATTATGCCTCTTATTGGCCGTGAACCTTTAATACAGCACTTATGGATCGTTGAAGAAACAAAAGTTCGTATTCGTGGTAAAGATGATGACTCATAACAAACCTGCCCGCAGCTGCAGATAACACAATGCAAAAAGACTAACGTCCAAACCCTTCGGACTTCTTTTGAAGCGGGAAAGTTAAATTCACGTCGTCTTGTCCTGCGTTTCTTCCCGCTCCTGAAAAAATATCTCCGGTGACTGTATGCTCTGTATGAACATAGGCAAAAGGAACAAAGAGATTACCCTTGCATTTTTTACAAATCCCCCCACCCCCCCTTTACTAAAGGGGGGCAAGGGGGGATTACTTTTCTTATGATTTCTGTAATTCTCCGCCAGATAATCTTTGAGCTTCGGGAAGCATTTCAGCGTAAGCCCCATGGTTTCAAAAAAATCACCCACAGGCATGCCTGTCTTTTCAAAGGGACTGAGAATCTTCCTGAGAGTTTCCACCATAGCATCAAGAGGCGTTGTTGCTGTAAGTATCTTTGCTCCTGCGACCATAAAAAATATCCGCAGCGTCCTTACTGCGGCAAGACGAATGCCTTCCTCTGTGATTATTATTGAACCAATGCTGTATAAAATCTTCCCATGACTGAAAAAGATATTACTCATAAAAGTAAAGGCAAGAAAAAGGCTTATGGGGAGCCATCCTCTTTTAAGAGACGCAATGGGGATTCTCAGCAGCAATAACGACAACGCAGTCAGTATAAGAATATATACAGATAAGTTCTGGATTAAGAAGAGAGAGACAATAAAAATAACATACAGAATAATTTTCAACCCGGGAGACAAGGTTATTTCCGCCCTGCTATTTTCTGCATCTGAGGCGCTCCGGATGCATAAGTATCAATACCGTCAGCAATAGCCCGCGCAATATGCTCTCTGTAAGATTCTTTTGAAAGCCGGCTCTCCTCCACAGGATTGCTTATAAATGAAATCTCCGCCAGAACAGAAGGCATTCTTGCGCCGAAAAGCACATAAAAAAGCGCATTCTTAACGCCGATGCCTTTTATGTCATTATAATTTTCGCCCAGCGTTGATACAATAGAACTCTGGACATAGTTTGCAAGTTTTATTGATTCGTCCCTCTTAAGGTCCCTCCTCAAATCACTCAGCATTATATCAACGTCGCTCTTGTACTTTTTCATCTGTTCTTTCATCTTCTTCAGGGATATTGCATTCTCCCTCGCCGCAACCCTTATGGCTTCCTCATCGTTTGTCCAGTTAAGAAGATATGTCTCAATGCCCTTTGCCGTCTTTTTAGCGCTTGCATTGGCGTGTATTGATACAAACATATCTGCATTCTTGCTGTTCGCAAAGGCAGTCCTCTCTACCAGAGGAATAAACACGTCCTTATCTCTCGTCAGCAATATTCTGAATCTCTTGTTTTTTGAAAGGATAGTCCTCAACTGCAAGGCAACGTCTAAAACAACGTCTTTTTCATAAAGCCCGTTGGGGCCTACTGCCCCGGGGTCATGCCCCCCGTGTCCCGGGTCAAGCACAATGATTTTTACAGCAGGAGCCGCATCCTGAGTTTTAGAGATTTTCTCTTGGCCATAGACATCAATAACGAGCTGCGCAGGGTCGTCAAGGATAAATGCCTTAAAATCCTTTATCTCCTCTAAATCCAGAACCACCCTGACAGTATCCTGATTGAACTGCCCAGCCCTGACTGTCTTTAATATCCCATCTCCCACAGGAAGCGCAGTATTTATCTCTTTTGAGATTCTGCTGTTTTTCAAATCAAAATAAAGTCTGTCTGGATTTGAGATGCGATTTTTTAAAAATTCAACAGGAGCGGAAAGGTCAACAACAACTCTTGTGTATCCCTTAGACGTCCAGTGTCTCAGACCGAGAACCTCAATTTTATCTTGAGAGCCGGCAATGGAAGGCAGCAGTACTATAAGGGAAACCAAAAGGATGCGCAATACATAATGCAGCTGCCTAATCATACTGCCTGAACAGCGGTAATCTCAGGAATCTCCCGCTTGATATTTGTCTCCACCCAGTTCTTCATCGTAAGCGTGGACATCTGACAGGTTCCGCATGCGCCCTTCAGCCTTACATACATGACATTATCTTTTATATCCACAAACTCTATATCTCCGCCCTCAGACCTCAGGCCTGCCCTTACTTTTTCAAGAACAACTTCAATCTGTTCCTTTGCTACCATAAATCCCCTCCGTTATTATCTATAATTATAAGGGATAGGAGCCCTTTTATTCAAGCGATTTAGCAAGCAAACATTCATAACGCTCCCAAATCCCGATTTAGACTTGCTAACGGCGCGTCTTTGCTGTCATTGCGAGAACCCGAAGGGTTCGTGGCAATCTTTCTGCAAAGGCTTGAGATTGCTTCGCTTCGCTCGCAATGACAATTTCTATATCGGGATTCGGGACGCTAATATTCCATATCCCGTCAATCGCACTTTATGTTAAAATTTACTCATGAAGAGATGGAAGAGCATCTTGTTAGTCATAGCTCTGGGAGCAGCTACATGGATTGCAGACTCACTCATTGACGCCCTTCTTTTTCGTGAACGCACTATTACATCGCAGATATTTATTCCTGCCCCTCATGAAATATGGATGCGTTTCTTAATATGGGGCGGCATTTTATTACTTCTTCATATCAGATTCACGGTTGCGGCGCGCAGGGCTGCAGAACAGGCCATAACGGAGAGCGAGGAGCGCTACCGCATCCTGTTTGACAATGCCCATGACATGATTCAAAGCGTTGCCCCGGACGGCAGGTTTATATTTGTAAATCCCGCATGGTTGAAGATACTGGGCTACACGCCGGAAGACCTGAAGGCTGTTGCCATTTTTGATATTTTACATCCTGACAATAAACAGCACTGTATGGAAATCTTCAAGAGAGTGATGTCAGGAGAAAACGTAGATAACATAGAAACAACATTCATAGCAAAAGACGGGCGGTTTATAGATGTTGAGGGCAGTGTCAGCGCAAAAATGTCCGGTGAAACAGCAGTAGCTGCAGAGGGCATATTCCGTGACATTACCAGACGCAAGAAAGCAGAAGAGCAGCTCAAAAACCTTCTTAGAGATGTGACCAGGGCTAAAACCGAATGGGAAATGACCTTTGATAATTCCATGGAGATTATATTACTTCTTGACAAAGACCTCAACATCACAAGATACAATAAAAGATTTACAGACTTTGTGGGACTGCCGCCCCAGGAATTATTGGGGCGCAAGTGTTACGACTTCTTCACCTGCAATCCTGCGGAAACAGGCCATTGTCTGGGTAAAATACATGATGGAGAGCTAAGAGAGTGGACAGAGGTAAAAACAAACTCCGGTCACTGGTTTTATATCAGCCACTGCCCGATTATTGATGAAAAAGGTGAATTTCTTCACTCAATAGTGATAGCAGCAGACGTCACATCGCTAAAAAATACACAGCAAAGACTTCAGGCTTCGGAAGAAGAACTTGACTCTCTATTCATAAACTTCGTTAAGGTAATGGTCAATGCCCTTGACGCAAAAAGTCCGTGGACAAAAGGCCATTCAGAAAGGGTTGCAAACTACGCTGAACAGATAGCAGAAGAAATGGGACTTGCTGAGGATGATATAAAAGACATCCAGCTCTCCGGTTTACTGCACGATATCGGCAAGATAGGAACTTATGACTATCTTCTGGACAAGCCTTCAAAACTCACAGAAGAAGAATTTGACGCTGTAAAGAAGCATCCCGTTCAGGGGGCGGCAATTCTCAAAGAGATAAAGCAGTTAAAAAATATAATTCCTTTAATAAAGTATCACCATGAAAGGGTTGACGGCAAGGGATACCCTGAAGGGCTTAGAGGCGAGAGAATCCCGCTTTGCGCGCGAATTCTCCATGTAGCGGATTCCTTTGACTCAATGACTGCGGACAGGCCGTATCGCCCTTCGCCGGGCAAAGAATACGCCATATCAGAACTAAAACGGTGCAATGGCACGCGCTTTGACCCGCGGGTAGTTGAGGCATTCCTAAAGGTGATTTCAAGGTTATAGGAACAACTTCCAGCCCGGGAATAAAAAACCATCGTATCATGTTTCCTTGAAATCCGACAGCATTTAATTTTACTATAAGCTATGGTTAACGTATTACTTAAGAAACTATTCGGGACAAAAAACGAGAGGGAGATAAAACGCCTCCTGCCGCTTGTTGCACGGATAAACTCGCTTGAGCCGAAAATAAGCGGCCTCAGCGACAGCCAGCTAAAGGATAAAACTCCTGAATTCAAAAAACGGCTTGAGCTCGGTGAAACGCTTGATGATATACTGCCGGAGGCATTTGCAGTTGTCCGTGAGGTTTCAAAGAGGACCCTGAAGATGAGGCACTTTGACGTCCAGCTCCTCGGCGGCATAGCGCTTCATGAAGGGAAGATTGCGGAGATGAAAACAGGCGAGGGAAAGACGCTCGTTGCCACTCTTCCTGTTTATCTGAATGCCCTTGAAGGCAAAGGCGTCAATATAATCACAGTAAACGACTACCTTGCGACAAGGGACGCCCGATGGATGAGTCCTATTTATAATTTCCTCGGCATGAGTGTGGGCGTTATTGTCCACGGCCTCACAGACGAACAGAGACAGTCCGCTTATAACTCTGATATAACCTTCGGCACGAACAATGAGTTCGGCTTTGATTATCTCAGGGACAACATGAAATACAATATTTCCCAGTATGTCCAGCGGGAGCTTAACTATGCAATAGTTGACGAGGTGGACAGCATCCTTATTGACGAGGCAAGGACCCCTCTCATAATCTCCGGGCCGTCTGAGGAATCAACGGATAAATATTACAATATAAACAAAATCATCCCGAAACTCCAGAGAGACGCCGACTATACAATTGATGAAAAGGCAAAAACCGTTATCCTTACAGAGGAAGGAAATATAAAAGTTGAAAAGCTGCTCGGCACAGGCAATCTGTATGACCCTTCAAATATAGAACTGGTACATCATGTGCTTCAGGGGCTCAAGGCTCATACCCTCTTCAAAAGAGATATTGATTATATCGTCAAAGACGGAGAGGTAATTATAGTTGACGAATTTACAGGCAGGCTCATGCCGGGCAGACGCTGGAGCGACGGACTGCATCAGGCAATAGAAGCAAAGGAGGGGGTAAAGATAGAGAGCGAAAACCAGACGCTCGCCACAATTACCTTCCAGAATTACTTCAGAATGTATAAGAAGCTCGCAGGCATGACAGGAACTGCCGATACGGAAGCGGAAGAATTCGGGAAGATATACAACCTTGACGTTCTTGTAATCCCTACAAATCAACCTATGATAAGGGGAGATTTCCCTGATGTGATTTACAAGACCGAAAAAGGTAAATTTACCGCTGCGCTAAAAGAGATAGAGGAACTCCACAAGAGAGAACAGCCGGTCCTTGTCGGAACGATATCAATAGAAAAATCAGAAGTTTTGAGCCACATGCTTAAGAAGAAAGGCATACCTCATTCTGTCCTGAATGCAAAATATCATGAAAAAGAGGCGGAGATAATAGAGCAGGCAGGCAGAAGCGGCGCTGTCACGATAGCAACAAATATGGCGGGAAGAGGCACCGACATAGTCCTGGGAGGCAATCCCGATGGACTTGCAAAGGAATTTTTAAGGGATAAAAAAGATTACACAGAGGAAGATTACAAACAGGCATTGTTAAAGGCGGACGAGATTTGCAAAAAAGACAGGGAAAAGGTAGTCAGTGTGGGGGGGCTGCACATACTCGGCACAGAAAGACACGAAGCCAGAAGGATTGATAACCAGTTGAGGGGGCGTTCCGGCAGGCAGGGAGACCCCGGCTTTTCAAGATTCTACCTGTCGCTTGAAGACGACCTTATGAGGATATTCGGCTCTGACAGAATTTCAGGCTTAATGAACAGACTCGGCATGGAAGAAGACATGCCGATAGAAAATAAGCTGGTGTCAAGGGCGATAGAGAACGCTCAGAAGAAAGTTGAAGCGCATAACTTTGACATAAGGAAACAACTCCTCGAATATGATGACGTCATGAACAAGCAGAGGATAGAAATCTATTCATTCAGGCGTGAAATTCTGCAGGAAGAAGGGTTAAAGGACAGAATATATTATATGGCGGAAGAGACCGCTGCTGAGATGCTAAACATATACTGCCCCGAAGAAAAACATCCCGAAGAATGGGATATGAAAGGGCTCCATGACGCTGCATACGGAACATTCTCCATAACATATTCTACCGCTTCAAAATCCCCGGAGGAGATAAGGGCGTCTCTCATATCTGCCATAAAAGAAAGTTACGAAAAGAAAGAGGCGGAGATTGGAAGCGAGATGATGAGATATATAGAAAAAACTATCATGCTTGAGGTGGTTGATGCTCAATGGAAGGACCACCTCCTCGCGATGGACCACCTCAAAGAAGGCATAGGACTCAGAGGCTACGGGCAAAGAGATCCTCTTACCGAATATAAGAAAGAGGCATTTGAGGTCTTTGTTGCAATGACAGACAGAGTTTCGACTGAGGTGCTTAACAGGATTTTCAAGATTCAGGTCAGAAAAGAGGAAGGCCTAAGAGAGATTCACAAAAAACAGCAATTGATTTACAATAAAAATGAGACTGCTGAAATGCAGCAGCCGGTCAGGAAAGGCAAAAAAACCGGAAGGAATGACCCGTGCCCATGCGGCAGCGGGAAAAAATATAAGAAATGCTGCGGCGCAAATGCCTAATGTATTTTTGATAGGTCCGGGTCTTCACAAAAGGGATATTGAGGATATCCTGTCTCAGAACAGGTTTGAGGTCTCAAGATTTGCCTCTATTGAAAATGCCCTCTCACATCTTAACCGGAAGGCAGACGTCCTGATAATTGAAAAAGAGCAGTACAGAAACAAGGCCTTTAAAAAGTTTCTAAAGGCGTCCGCCGGAACGCCAAAACTTATAGTATCTTTTGATTATTCTTTCCGCGGTTTTGCCGCCTGGCTGAAGGACTCCCTCGCCTGCCCTTGTTACAGCCCTTCAGAAAAGGAACTGCTGTATTTTATCAACCGAATCCTGAAAGAAAAAAACACAAGGGAGGAAAACAAGACACTCCGGCAGGAACTTGATACTGCCAGGAAGGAGATTAATTTTTTTGAAGATGTAGGAAAAACCCTTACATCATCTCTTAAGCTTAATGAAATACTGGCTGCTGTGATGAGAAAGACAAAGGAAATGACAGCAGCCGAGGCCTGGTCAGTGCTGCTCGTTGACGAAACAACAGGAGACATTATCTTTGAAAAAGCAAACACCAAAAAGGTGGAAAAGTACAGGCTGAAACCGGGTGAGGGCATCGCAGGCTGGGTTGCTCAGGAGGGAATCCCTGTAATTGTTCCTGATGTCTCGCTTGACAAGAGATTCTCTCCGAAGATGGACAAGCGGACCCACTTCAAGACCAGGTCATTAATGTGCGTCCCGATAAAAAGTCAGGGGCGTGTTATCGGAGTGCTTGAGGTTGTGAACAAAACAACAGGAGAACCGAAGACCTGGACCTCCTTATGAGACTTATTGACCAGACAGCGCTTACGATAGAGCGCACAACCCTCTATCAGAAAATGGCGGAACTTGTAGTAACAGACGACCTTACAAAATTATTTAATACAAGGTATCTGAACAGGACTATTGAAACAGAGATACAGCGCTCAAATAGATACCATTCATCCATATCATTGATATTCATAGATATTGACCATTTTAAAAACGTAAACGACCAATACGGGCACCTTATCGGCAGCAAGATTCTTGTTGAGATAGGGCAGTTAATTATAAAAAGCCTGCGCGGCATTGATATCGTTGCAAGATATGGAGGAGATGAATTTGTAGTCGTACTTCCACAGACGCCTCCTGACGCAGCAGTGCAGATAGCCGAAAGGATAAGAAAATCTGTTGAACACAATACGTTTCTTAAAAAGGAAGGCTATTCACTCAAATTAACCGCAAGTTTCGGAGTTGCATCCTATCCTGAAAGCGCAAAAACCAAGGAAGACCTCATTCGCCTCGCAGATGAAGCAATGTACAGAGTAAAATATACCACCAGAAACGGGGTTTATGCTATAACATGAAAATAATCAAAGTTAGAATTTAGAAATATGGCTCTCTTTAATTACGCTGCAAAAGAGCTTACGCTCAAAATCGTTTATTACGGCCCGGGGCTGAGCGGAAAGACAACCAATCTCCAGCATCTTCATTCAGCTCTTGCACAGGGGAAAACCGGCAAATTAATTTCATTGGCTACAGAAACCGACAGGACTCTGTTTTTTGATTTCCTCCCTGTTGAACTGGGGAAGATAAAGGATTTCACTGTCAGGTTTCAACTGTATACCGTACCCGGCCAGATTAAATACAATCTGACAAGAAAGGCGGTGCTCAAAGGCGCTGACGCCGTTGTGTTTGTTGCCGACTCACAGAAGGAGATGAGAGAAGCAAATATAGAAAGCTTCGCTAATATGAACAAAAATCTCCTTTCAAACAACATAAATCCTGATAACATTGTCCTTGTCCTGCAATACAACAAAAGGGACCTGCCGAATATATTTTCCATTGATGAGTTAAATAAAGACCTGAACAGCAGCGGGTATATATATCTTGAGGCAGAGGCCGTCAACGGCAAGGGCGTGCAGGAAACTTTTCAGACCGCTTCAAAGCTGCTTATCAACGACCTCTCTCAGAAACATCAACTTGAGATTCAACCGTTAGCGCCTCCTGAAGAGACGTCCCATGCTGTTTTAGAGGAAACGGCATTTTCTTCATTTCCTCATGAACCGTTAGAGCCTGCTGCTGTGGAAGAATCTGCACAAGCTGCTCTGTCTTCTCAGGAACAGGCATTCACAGAAGAATACAGTGAAGAATCTGAAAAACCAAAAACCGGCGAGCCGCTGACATATTCATCAGAACAGCTTGACAGGATAACAGAAAGCCTCAGAGAAAATACCCTGATGCTTGCCGGCATAAAGTCAGCAATTAATGAACTTCTTGATGAACTGAAAAAATCAAGAGAAGAGCAGAAAGAGGTTCTGGCTATACTCAGAGGGGTAAAAATAAATGAGACAATAGAAAGAATGAAAGAAAAAGAGAAAGTAAAAAAAGGCTGGTTCACAAAATAAATTTAGGCCCTCTCCAACGTCCTTATCAGCGCCTCGGCCTTTTTAAGGCTCTCATAGTATTCATTTTCGGGGTCAGAGTCTGCGACAATGCCTGCGCCTGCCTGAACATACGCAAATCCATCCTTTATGACAAATGTCCTGATAACAATATTCAGGTCCATACTGCCTGAGAACCCTATGTAACCAAAGGAGCCGGTGTAGGGGCCCCTTGAAACAGACTCAAGCTCGTCAATTATCTCCATGCACCGGACTTTAGGAACGCCTGTTATTGTCCCGCCCGGAAATGCCGCTTTTATCGCGTTAAAACACGTTTTCTCTGAAGCGAGCTTGCCCTTTACATTGGAGACGATATGTATTACATGGGAATAGTCCTCTGTTATCATAAGCTCATTCACATGAACGCTTCCGTAATCGGAAACCCTCCCGATATCATTCCTTTCAAGGTCAATGAGCATAATGTGTTCCGCCCTCTCCTTCTCATTCAGAAGAAGCTCCGTCCGCATGAGCTCATCTTCTTTTATATCCCCGCCTCTCGGTCTCGTGCCGGCTATCGGCCTGGTCTCAATTACACCGCCGCTTATCTTTAACAACCTTTCAGGGGAAGAACTAACTATCTGATAATCGCCGAAATCAATATAACCCGCAAACGGAGACGGATTGATTGAACGGAGTATTTTATAAAGACTCCATGGATTTGTCTTGCCGATTTCAGCCGAAACCCTGAGCGAAAGATTTATCTGAAAAATATCTCCGGCAGCGATATATTCTTTTGCTCTTTTTACCATGCCCATGTATTGTTCCTTGGATAAACCGTGCTTTAGTGAGGAGATACTACCCCTCCTATCCTCCCCTTGCACCTCCCCTTTGTCCCCTCCTTGCCAAGGAGGGGATGGGGGAGGTAGGTTTTCTTTTGAACTTTGACACTCTGACACTCTGACGCTTATTTTTTGAATTTCATCTTCCGCTTCATCATATTTTTCAGCCCAGTCAACATCCACATCTCCATAACCCAATTCCGTATCCCGGGTCCCGGGGCAGACAATTATCCATGCCTTTTTCTTTTTGTGGTCAAATGCAATCAGCTTATCAATCATAAAAAAATGAGCATCAGGAATTTTAAGGTCGTCTTTTGTTGTTTTTGGAAGCTTCTCAAGATACCGGACAAAGTCATAACTCAGCAAGCCAACCGCACCT
>Ga0210004_1002033_pt1 | contig 11631 bp, 11 predicted proteins | sample CryGey13umfilter_FD_185450 | JGI IMG/M metagenome (GOLD analysis project Ga0210004, IMG submission 185450) | Groundwater microbial communities from aquifer in Utah, USA - Crystal Geyser 4/8/14 3 um filter (SPAdes) (version 3) | ecosystem: Environmental > Aquatic > Deep subsurface > Groundwater...
CTTTTGAATAAAAGATCCCCCTGAAGAATGTGATGATATAAGAACATGCCTAAATCAGGCAGTAAACGGCAGGAAAAATAAAATTATGCCTAATTAATAGCACTAAATCTGAGAAAGTCAATGATAATTAAATTGACATGGCTCTTTTGGCGAAATAAAAAAGCCCCATCTCTCTACGAGTCATCGACCGAAGAGACAGAGCCTTGGACCACAGGTCTTTTCGACCATGTTATATTTCTTTAATTGGCGTAATTCCGGTGACACCATACCTAATTCTGGCGGATGACATCTCTTAATTATGTCTGGTGTCCGTAATTCCTTCTTGATCTGGAATGCTGTTGTGAACGCGGCCTCACTTACTCTTCTTGTCTTTCGAATGGCGTTCCAGCGCCGCTGCGCATTCGTCCATAAATTCGAGGATTTCTTTCTTTAAATTTTCAACTTCAGGACGGGTTATTTCGGTATAGTCGGTGTAATCGACATCCTGTCGCTTTTCAAACGACTTTTTCAGTGCCCTTGCCTTGGCGGGTGGTATCAGGCCGGTTTTGACGAAATGCTTGTTAAATAGGGAGATGACGCCGCTGTGCTTGGATGAATCCAGTTCAAGGACGGCAAGAAGTGCACGGGCCGCGTAGAAAGCCGCGTAATACAGTCTGTTTGCAGCGCCTTTGAGTGAACCGTTCTCCAAGAGCCGTGCTCCGTCCTGAAAGGTCTCCCGCGCTCTCTCCATACGATAATGCGCAAGGCCGGCAAGCTCCTTCTTCATACCAAAACCCCCTCTCGTTGAACGGTCCTGATAAAGGGGGTGTTTTTCCAGAGCGGATCTTTCAGGACGGATTGTGACACGATGCGGGGGGAAATATAGACGTCGTACTTGAGGTCAAGTTCAAAGGCCGCGTTCAGGATGAGGTCTTCCACTTCCGGGGTCTTTTCCGATACGACGATGAACAGGTCGATGTCCGATCCCGGAGTATCCTTGCCGGTCGCCTTGGAGCCGAAGAGCTTGATCGTCTTGACCGTCTTGCCGAGTCTTTTCCTGATCGATTCACTAAACTCCTGTACGGCATCCCTGTCTTTTTTCCGTTTCATCATATCTCCCCCCTTCATGTTTCGATCTTAGGGTAACTGCATTATAGCATATCTTTTCCGTTGAAATTCTTTGGGATGGCATCTCTAAATTATATATGGTGTCCCCACAATTTTCCCTATATTAATAACTTCGTGAATAATATGTCAACACCGAAAAAACTATCCCGCATCAAATTCTGGGGACACCATACCTACATATTACATCTCCTTGCGGACCCTGTCGAGGCAGCGGTACTGAAGGGATTCGGCCAGATGCTCGAGGCGGATCTCTTGGTCTCCTGCGAGGTCCGCGATGGTCCTCGCGACTTTGAGGATCTTGTGGTAGGCCCTGGCCGAGAAGCCGAGATCTGACATGGCGCGTCTTAAGAGGTCCTGGGATTCGGTCCCGAGTCGGCAGTGCTCTTCGATCATCTGCGTGTTCATCTCCGCGCTGCAGGAGATCCCCAGCCCCTGATAGCGCTCCCTCTGGGTTTTTCTTGCGAGGTTGATCCTCCGGCGGATCACAGCGGACCTTTCACCGTCCCGTTCACCGGAGAGTTCCTGATACTGGACCGCCGGGACCTCGATCTGGATGTCGATCCTGTCCATGAGCGGGCCTGAGATCCTGCTCCTGTAGCGTTCAATCTGGACCGGGCTGCATCGGCACGGGTGGTAGATATCTCCGAAAAAACCGCAGGGGCAGGGGTTCATGGAGGCCGCGAGCATGAAGCGGGCCGGATAGGTCAGGGACCCCGCGGCCCTTGAAATGGTCACACAGCCGTCCTCCATGGGCTGGCGCAGCGCCTCCAGGACATTCTTTCTGAATTCGGGGAACTCGTCCAGGAAGAGGATCCCATGATGGGCAAGGCTCACCTCCCCGGGTTTGGGGAAGGCGCCGCCGCCGATCATCCCGGCATCGGAGATGGTATGATGAGGGGAGCGGAAAGGGCGTTTGGTCACGATGGTTTCCCGGTGGCTGAGGAACCCGGCCACGCTGTAGATCTTGGTGCATTCCAGGGATTCCGGGAGGGTCATATCCGGCAGAATCGAAGGGAGGCGTTTCGAGAGCATGGTCTTTCCGGACCCCGGCGGGCCGACCATGAGGATGTTGTGCCCTCCGGCGCAGGCCACCTCCAGGGCGCGTTTGGCGTGCTCCTGCCCCCGAACGTCGGAGTAGTCAAATTCATAGTCCGTGTTTTCCTGGAGGAGGGTATAGACATCCGAAACCTGGGGCGTGATGCTGATCTCCCGGTTGATCAGTGAAAGGGCCTGAGCCAGGGATGCCACCGGCAAGATATCGATTCCGCTCACGATGGCGGCCTCCGGGGCATTCTTGTGAGGGAGGATCATGGCCCGAAATCCGGCTTCCCTTGCCCGGATGGCCATGGGGAGCGCCCCGCGGATCGGTTTGACCCTCCCGTTCAGGGAGAGTTCCCCGACAATCATGTAGTCTTTCAGGGGCGCCTCCTGGATGATCCCCTGCTTGGCCAGGATGCCCACGGCTATCGGGAGATCGAAAGCACAGCCTTCCTTTTTCAGGTCTGCCGGGGCCAGGTTGATGGTGATCCTGTGTGAAGGAAACTTCTGTGCGGAATTTTTAATCGCCGAGCGGACCCTCTCCTTGCTCTCCTTGACCGCGGCATCGGGGAGTCCGACCACCGAGAATGAAGGAAGGCCCATGGCCAGATCGACCTCAACTTCCACGACCGTGGCATCCAGCCCAACCACACTGCTGCTGAAGACTTTGGCGATCATAAGCAAAATAAAAAAGGTTCTTCTCCCATTTAGTGGGAAAAAAGGGGTCGAGGGTTCAAGGGGTCAAGGATTCAAGTGAAATACTGAAACACAAGCAGAATCTCCAGAAACAAACACTGGAACCCTTGACCCCTGATGTTTTCAGCACTTCACTCGACCCCTTGAATCCTTGGACCCTCGAACCCTTAACTCTTGAAAAGCACTTCACTTGACCCCTGGAATCCTTGACCCCTGGAACCCTTATGTTTTCACTCACTCTTTTGGAGATGATCTATTTTTGATTTATGGTTGTTTCCACTTCAAGATGTGCGAAACTGGGCAGGCAATTATGGATTCTTGAAGTTCTATGTCAAACGGATTTGAATTTAGCACAGAAGTTTTATGATTACAACCCTTTTTCGGTTTGACAATAAATCTCTTTTTCTATACACTTTTGATCCATCACATCCGGGACGGGCTGCTTCCGGTTCAGAACAGGAAATTTCATGGATATCAAGGGAACCACGAAGATTACAGGCCTCTTCGGCTGTCCGGTGCATCATACCTTTTCGCCGGCCATGCACAATGCCTCCTTTGAAGCGCTGGGTCTGGATTATGTCTATCTCCCCTTCGAGGTCCGTCCCGAAGATCTGGAGGGCGCCGTAAAGTCGCTCATTCCTCTCGGGATCGCAGGGGTCAATGTCACGATCCCCCACAAGGAGAAGGTGATCCCCTTTCTGGACGAGGTCTCTCCGGAGGCCGGACTCATCGGGTCCGTGAATACCATCCAGGTTAAGGACCGCAGGCTCATCGGGTATAATACCGATGCATACGGTTTTAAGAAATCTCTCAAGGAGGTCCTTGGGGTGGAGCTTCGGTCAAAAAGGGTTTTTGTCATGGGCGCCGGAGGCGCCTCACGGGCGGTCTGTTTCCAGGCCGCGATCTCAGGCGCCGAAGAGATTGTCATCGCCGATATTGAAGCGGGCCGCGCCGAAACCCTGTGCCGGGCCGTGGCCGGGAAGTTTCCTTCCTGCAGGGTTGGAACCTGTCCGGTCGAGGCGCCGGCGATTCATAAGGTTCTTGCCGGGAAAGACCTCTTTGTCAATGCCACCCCCATAGGCATGAAACCCGATGATTCTCCTGTGATCCAGGCCGGATGGCTCTCTCCGGACGCCTCGGTTTTTGACTTGATCTACAACCCGGAAGAGACCAGGCTCCTCCGGGAGGCCAGAGAACGGGGGCACAAGACCACGAACGGGATCGGAATGCTGGTCTATCAGGGTGCGAAGGCCTTTGAGATCTTTACGGGGAGAAAACCGCCCGTGGAGACCATGCTCCGGGTTTTTAAAGGGAAACTGGCCGTTCATCAGTGAAGAGGAAATGAAACCACAGAGCGCACAGAGAAATACTCTGTGTTCTTTGGTCAGGTTTTACAATATGCGGGGTGGCCGAGAGCATAGGGCATTATCAATATAGTTCATCATAACTTATACATAGCGTCATAAGTCAACGCCTCCCGTCATTCCCCGACTCGATCGGGGAATCCATGGTTCGACAAGCTCACCATGACAATTGTCACCCTGAGCCTGTCGAAGGGTGGATTGTCAGGTCGGGCCTGTCCTCCGACCCTCCGATCAAGTCGGAGGGCATGCTTGATCGGTGGACCGGACAATGACAAACAGTTTAAGACTTCGGTCGTTCTGTATAATATGCTTTGAAGATAATGCACAATCATTTAAGATGTTGAGTATAGAAAGGTAAAGATGCCGAAGAACATCGTTCTGGTCGGTTTCATGGCTACGGGAAAGAGTACGGTCGGCCGAGAACTCGCCCGGCAGCTTTCACTCGAGGTGGTGGATACCGACGACCTCATTGAAGAGAAGGCCGAAAAGACCATCTCCGAGATCTTCTCCGAAGATGGGGAAGAGGCGTTGCGCGATCTGGAATCAGAGATTGCCCAGAACGTCTCCAATCTGACCGGGCACGTCATTATTACCGGCGGGGGGATCGTCTTGCGAGAGGAAAACATTCAGGCGCTGAAAACGGCTGGGCCCGTCTTCTGCCTGACGGCCTCCCCGGAAGCGATCCTGCAGAGGACTGAGGGGACTAGCCACCGCCCGTTGCTCCAAACCCAGGATCCGTTGAGCCGAATCCGTGAACTCCTCCGGGCGCGTGAGCCTTTTTATTCCAAGGCGGATCACGTCATCGACACCTCCTCTCTGACCGTCCCGGAGGTTGTGGAAGGGATTATGGATATTCTGAACGATCATTACCCGGAGATCCTGCAGTGAAAATCCGAAGCCTGATTGAGGTCAAGGTCATGAAGGGATGAAGATACGAATTAAACTGTTTGAACCGTTTAAGCCGATTAAATCATTTGACGTCCATTTTAGAGAGCCGGTTTCTGTTTGGTTCGATGTGAATACAAAAGAGTTTTATTATGCTGAAAGCGAGTTATCTTTGTGCACGCTGCCTGGTGGATCAGGCGACACACGCCTTGGAACTGGCCGTGGAAGATCCAGGCGAGCGGCTTTCCATCATGAGGGGCGTGGTGGATCTCCTGCACAAGGATTACCCTGAAAGGATCCCCGCTGAGATCGGGACTATGGTCCACCGCTATGTCATGGAGCGCTCCGGCAAGGATCCTTACGCCTCCCTGAAGATGAAGAGCAACGAGGCGGCGCTGATGATCACGAGCAGGATGCGGAGGGAGAATCTCACGCTCCGGAAGGTCGTGCTCTCCGCCATCGCAGGGAATGCTATTGATTTCGGCGTGGACGGATCCAGGGACGCGTTGCATTCCTTGGAGGAGCAGCTTCAAAAAGGGCTTGCCATCGACCATTTTAACCGGTTTGAAGCCGAGGTCGGGCGTGCCGAGAGCATCCTCTATCTCACGGACAACTGCGGGGAGATCGCCTTTGACCAGCTTCTCGTCGAATATTTGGTGGGCCATGGTAAAGAGGTCACGGTCTCGCCCAAGCAGGAGCCGATCTTAAACGATGCCACGGTGCAGGACCTTATCTCGCTCGGTTTCGGCCGCATGGAAGGGATCATCCCCCATGCCAGAAACGCCATCGGGTTGATGCTCTCCGAGGCGTCCGGGGAGTTCATGAAGGTATGGGACCGTGCGGATCTGGTGATTGCCAAGGGGATGGGGCACTTTGAGACGCTTTACGGGACGGACAAAAATATCGCCTACCTGCTCAAGGCCAAGTGTATCCCAGTCGCAAAAAGCCTGGGGGTGGAGCAGGGGGATCATGTCCTGACCTTCTGAGAAGAGATCCATTGATTCTGCGGCCATTTCGTGATACAAGCCTGAATAAAGAAAAAAACCACCTGCGGAGGCAAACATGATTCCATATAAGAACAAGGTCTGGAAAGAGGAAATGGCCATTCGGCTGGACGTCAACCATGTCATGGCCAAATTCATGGGCGGGGAGCACGGCGTCTTTGACGGTGAGATAGAATCCCTGATGCCCGAGGCCAGGGAGATCCATCACCAGATGAAAGAAAGAAGGGACCGCGGAGAACTCCCATTCATGGATCTTCCGAACCAGAGCGTATCGGATATTCTGGAGATGGCCAAAGGGATCCGGAGATGGTGCGACTACTTCGTGGTGATCGGGATCGGCGGATCCGCCCTCGGGAACATCGCCCTGCATGAAGCGCTTCAACATCCCTATTACAATGAACTCTCCAAGACCGGCCGGCGCCGGGCGCCGAGGATCTATGTCCTGGACAACGTGGACCCGGACCGGCTTGCCGCCCTGATGGACGTCCTGGACCTGAAGAAGACCTGCTTCAATGTGATCACCAAATCCGGCGGGACCTCGGAGACCATAGCCAATTTTCTCGTCTGTCAGGAGGCCCTGATCAAGGCCATGGGCCGTGAAAATCATGCCGACCATATCGTGGTCACCACGGACAAGACCAAGGGGAATTTAAGGCGCGTGGCCGAGAGGGAAGGGTACCGCTCCCTCATCATTCCGGACGGCGTGGGCGGGCGCTTCTCGGTCCTGACCCCGGTCGGGATCCTCTCCGCCGCTGTTTCCGGGATCAATGTCCGGGAACTTCTTGCGGGGGCCTCGACCATGGAGCGGCGCTGCCACAAGGTCAGGATCTGGGAGAACCCGGCGTACATGAATGCCGCCATCCATTTCATTCTCGACACCAAACGGAAAAAGCATATCTCCGTGATGATGCCCTATGCCCATGCCCTTCGCGGTTTTGCCGGCTGGTACCGGCAGCTCTGGGCTGAGAGCCTGGGGAAACGATCCTCCCTGGACGGCCATGACGTGCATGCAGGGCAGACGCCGGTCAACGCCCTCGGCGCCACGGACCAGCACTCACAGATCCAGCTTTATGTGGAAGGGCCGAACGACAAGGTGATCACCTTCATCAACGTCGAGAAATACAAGGTCCCCATGGAGATCCCCAAGAGTTATCCCGAGATGGAGGGGCTCTCCTATCTGGGCGGACACTCCCTGCAGGGGCTTATCCAGGCAGAGCAGAAAGGGACCGCCTATGCCCTCACACAGAACCACCGTCCGAACCTGAGCATCACCTTGAAGGAGGTCAACCCCTTCACCCTCGGTCAGCTTTTCATGATGTATGAAATCCAGACCGTCTTTTCCGGCGGACTCTACCGGATCAACCCCCTGGACCAGCCGGGCGTGGAGCAGGGGAAGGTCGCGACCTATGCCCTCATGGGAAGGCAGGGTTACGAGGAGAAAAAGGCGGAGATGGAGCAGACGGAGGCCCTGGATGAGAAGTATGTCATCCGATAAGTACCCGGCATGTCCCAGGGCGGCTTTGTTACCGGCAAGGATGCCCGTTCTTTTCGTGCTGGTCCCGTTCCTTTTGTGGTTCTCTGCCTGTGCCGCGCCCCGGGAACAAGTCCGGATCGAAGAGGGGCGCCGGGTCGAGTACGGTCTCGCCTCCTGGTATGGAGCGGACTTTCACGGGAAGCTGACCGCCAACGGCGAGGTCTATGACATGTACAAGATCTCCGCCGCTCATAAGACCCTGCCGCTCGGCTCCAGGGTCCGGGTGACCAACCAGAAGAACGGCAAGTCCGTGGTGCTCCGGATCAACGACCGGGGCCCTTTTGTTGACGGCCGGATCATTGATCTCTCCTATGCAGCGGCCTCTCTCCTGGGCATGGCCGATGAGGGGGTGGTCCCTGCGCGTGTCGAAACCATCGAGCTGGGCGACAACCGCTATTACGCGCCCAATGGAGCCGTGGTCTCTTCAGGGTCCATGTTCTATACCGTGCAGGTCGGCTCCTTCCAGCAGAAAGAAAACGCCCTGACATTGAAGAGCGCCCTTGAGTCCAGGTTCGAGCCCGTCTTCATCCGGGAATGGAACAACCGGGCCGGCCTCTTCTACCGCGTCCGCGTGGGCAAGTTCTCCACCGAAGCGGATGCTGAGGACCTCCTCAGCCGCCTGCTCAAAGAGCATTTCTCCGCCTTCGTCACCGCCGAGTAAAAAAGGCGGCTATTGGAAAATGGGTGGTCACAAAGACTGACGCCAGGAAAAGCCTTGACTTTAATCCTTTTGTGCTGATAGATTACCAACGAAAGCGGCAGAGTAGAACCCGCCCTTGAGTATCAGAAGATGACAATGCACCCACATGTCGGGTTATTGATAAAGACAAACAGATGACAAAAGCATTTGCAGATTCCAATTCTCCAATAGTTACGGCAAAGAGTAGATCAGCGAAACCCGCCATAACATTGTTAGGAGAGGTCGAAAAGTTAAATAAAGAGTCCGAGAGACGTTGGGCCTCCAAATTTACCATTGCAAGTACACTCACCCGCTCACTGGTCAGCTTTCAAGCAAACAAAGGTCGGGCTGTCTATCGGTGGTTCAAGTACAAAGAGGCATTCTCTGCGGAGCTTGTTGAGTATCTGCTGAACAAATATCGAATCTCCGGTGGAGTCCTGCTGGACCCGTTTGCCGGGAGTGGCACCGCTCTTTTTGCGGCGGGTGCACTCGGAATACGGGCTGAGGGCATTGAACTGCTACCCATCGGTCAAACGGTCATTGCGACAAAGCAAGTTATCGACTGGGACCTGAAGCCGGGGGATGTCGAGCGTTTTGCGCTTTGGAAAAACGAGCGCCCATGGCAGGGTGCAGAGACCGGAAAGCCCATCAATGAACTTAGGATTACTCGATGGGCTTATCCCCCTGAAACAGCCGTTCAAATGGGTCGATTTCTTGCGGCATCCGAACAGGAGAATGAACGAGTCAAAGCGGTACTGCTGTTCGCTGTGCTCTGCATCCTCGAATCCATCAGTTACACGAGAAAGGACGGACAGTATCTGCGGTGGGACTACCGTTCTGGGAGACGCCAAGGGCAGAAGATTTTCGACAAGGGTGAGATTTTAACCTTTGACAGGGCCATCACCAACAAGCTGCACGAAATTGTCACCGACCTGCTGGCTGCTTCGGCTCCCGAAGACTTATTCCCAACCGCACACTCGAAGGCGGACGTTTTTCTTCATGGTGGGTCATGCCTTGCACTCCTGCCCAAGCTTAAAGCGAGGTTCTATGACTGTTTGATGACCTCACCCCCCTACTGCAACCGCTACGACTACACACGCACATACGCCCTGGAACTCGCTTTGCTGGGAGTGGACGAAGCGGAACTGCTTAAGCTCCGTCAGGAGATGCTTAGCTGTACGGTCGAAAATCGGGGTAAAAGACCTTTTGGCCATCAATCCGAAGTGGAAGCGGGCGATTGGCGCTGCGGACAATCAGGAACTCCTGCAGGCAGTTCTTTCTTATCTGGACTCACAGAAGCAACTCGGCCTGCTAAACAACAACGGCATTCCTCGCATGGTGCGCGGTTATTTTTACGAAATGGCCTGTGTGATTGCCGAGTGTGCACGTGTGCTGAAGCCGGGCGCGCCGCTCATCATGGTCAACGATAACGTTCGTTACGCGGGGGCCGGCATCTCCGTGGACATCATCCTTTCCGAGATTGCAGAAAAGGTAGGCTTCGAAGTCGAGCAGATTCTCGTCTTGCCCAACGGTAAGGGAAATAGCAGCCAGCAAATGGGGGCGCATGGCCGCGACCCGTTGCGTAAGTGCGTCTATATCTGGCGAAAGGCTTGATCGAATGAGCAAACCCTATCTGCAACACATCAAATCCAGCAAAGACCTCGCCACCACCTACGAGGCCGTCCGGGCTGGATTCGTTGCACTGGCATTGGAGAAGAACCGACGCGCCACACCTTTTGTCGCTCAAGCCAGAGCCTTGAAGGCTGCGGCTGCGACGGCCAAGACACCTGCCGACCTGCTCAAGATTGGGGAGATTCAATCAGCGATGGTGACGGCCGCAGGTGTTTCTGACAAGGCGACCAATCACCTGCAAGACTCAGACAAGCGTGACGCCGTCAACGGACTCATCAAAAACTTCCTGGAGTCGGCAGGAGTGAATTTCGTGGAGGAACTTGTTTTTCGATTCCTACTTACTCGTGGCGATACACTCGGCGGTTCGTTGCGCAACATTGGCGGTTTCATGGCGCAGAAGAAGCTGACTCGCTCCATCATCGCATGCCTAAAACTGGCCGGGAGAGAGCGCCAGTGGCTTCATTCCGAAACTAATACTTGGGCTGAACTGCCCGAAGATAACGCCGATGTGGAACTGTATCTTCGAGGCCTCGGTTGGGAGACACCGGAAGGCCGGCGAACTCTCGTTTACAACGTGACGGTTTCCCTTTCCCGTTTTAGAAACAACGTGGACTTGTCGTTATTCAACTGTGCGGCCAAGGACTGGACGCGCGATGTGATCCGAATGCCTTCTGCCTATATCGCGCTTGGCGAACTCAAAGGCGGAATAGACCCAGCGGGCGCTGATGAGCACTGGAAAACTGCGAGAACCGCACTCAACCGAATCCAGGTAGCCTTCTCAAAGCATAATCTCAGGCCGCATATATTCTTCATCGGCGCTGCTATAGAAACCAAGATGGCATCCGAGATTTGGGCAATGCTCAAACGTGGGATCTTGGAGAACGCTGCCAACCTTACCGACGAGGATCAAATCGCCTCGATTACAAGATGGCTCTGCAGTTTATGATTTGTGGAATCATTGGAAAATAAAGAGGGTCAAAAAAATAAAGAGGGGCAAATCTTTATACATGACAAACGGATCTTGTCTACGGTAGACTTGTGGAGGTTGGTTATACTGCGGTGGGCCAAGGGAGAAAACGGTTGATGGAAAGGATTAAGAGAGATCCTAAGACAAATCGTTGATTGGCCGTTTGGAGAAGAAGTTGTCAAGATGAAAGATTTGACCCTCCCTTGATCCGTTTTTCCAATGAAGCGGAAATCGGATCCTTGTTCAAGAAGTGTTTTGTGATTGAGGATTTGAAAACAATTGAAATTATGGGCAAGTATGCTCCCCATAAAGCTGTTTATGCATTGATGAAAAAGAAAAACGGCTGACTGGTTGCAGCGGACCTGGTTCCTTTCTCGTCCATAGTGGAAAAGGGGACGGTTGTCACCTTTTCTTGTGCAGGTTGAACGCAACGCCTTCACTATTCGGACCTCACTCGCCGATCTCATAAACAAGCAGGATCCCGGCCTGGACCGTGACCTCTCCGGAAGAAATAGGCGGGGCTGCGGCCTCTGCCGCCATGGCCTCACGGGCAAAACTTTCAGGCTGCACCCTGAACGGTGTGGAAACGGCGTTATCCAGGCTGAGCGTCAGGACGCGTACGAGCTTGATGGATGCGGCATCTGCAAGGCTCTTAGCGTCTGCGAGGGCGTTTGCCGTAGCCTCCCGGATGGCCTGGGCGCGGTACTTTCTCTGGTCTGAAAGAT
>Ga0210004_1002036_pt1 | contig 11621 bp, 7 predicted proteins | sample CryGey13umfilter_FD_185450 | JGI IMG/M metagenome (GOLD analysis project Ga0210004, IMG submission 185450) | Groundwater microbial communities from aquifer in Utah, USA - Crystal Geyser 4/8/14 3 um filter (SPAdes) (version 3) | ecosystem: Environmental > Aquatic > Deep subsurface > Groundwater...
TGGATTGGGAGGTTCAAGAAAATGCCAATATGGCTTTTTCCTTGCAGGGGCTTAATCATTACGGCGTTTCTTACATTGTCAAAAAATATTGGCTAAACAAAATCTATCCGAAAGAAATCAGGGAAGCCAATGAATCAGGGGATTTACATATTCATAATTTGGACACCCTCGGTGTCTACTGCGCTGGTTGGGATTTATACGATCTTTTATTAAAGGGTTTTGGTGGAGTACCGGGAAAAGTTGAATCGGCTCCGGCTAAACACTTTAGAACCGCTCTCGGTCAAGCAGTTAATTTTCTTTACACAATCCAGGGTGAAGTAGCCGGCGCCGTTTCCTTTTCAAATTTCGATACGCTTTTGGCTCCTTTTATTCGCTATGACAATTTGAGTTATCAACAGGTCAAGCAAGCACTTCAGGAGTTTATATTTAATATGTCGGTGCCAACTAGAGTAGGCTTCCAAAATCCATTTTCTAACATTACCTTAGATTTGAGACCATCACCAGCTTTTGCCAAGATGCCAGTAACCATTGGAGGAAAACCCCAAAAAGAGACCTATCAAGAATTTGAGGAAGAAATGAAAATTTTTGATAAAGCACTTTACGAAGTTTATTTAGGAGGAGACGCCAAACACCGCGTTTTTACTTTTCCAATTCCAACCATTAATATCACCAAAGATTTTCCCTGGTCAGAGCCGGCTTTTAATGGAATTTTTGAGGCCTCGGCAAAATACGGAATAAATTATTTTGCAAATTATATCAATTCGGAAATGAAACCCGAGGATGTGAGGTCAATGTGTAAATTACCTTCTACTCAAATCATTTATAAGAATGCAAGTGGCGAGATTGCTAAAACAGAAATTAGAAGAATTGTAGATGATTTTATAAAACGAGATAATCCGGTAGAGGTACTTATTAATGGAGAATTTGAGCCAGTTAAAAATGTAATCAAACTAAGATTAGAGAATGAAGATATTTTAAAAATAACTTTGGATAACGGATTGGTAGATAAAATGACTCTCGATCACCCTTCGTTGATTATTAAGAATGGAGAACTACAGATTGTAGAAAGTAGAAATCTAAAAATGGGGGATGAATTTCCTATTTCTAAATATCCTTACGAAGGAGAATTAGGAGATTTTGATTTAGGAAGATTGGTCGGACTTTATATAGGAGATGGGTGGATTTCACATAATGGAGCTACAGTAAATTATGTTTTTGATAGAAAAGAAAAGAACCTTACTGAGTTTATTAAATCAACTATCCAAGACAGATTGAGTGCTGTAGTTACTATTTATTCTAACGAAGAACATAATTACTGCCGAGCTTCAATTGCTAGTAGGGCTGTTGTTGAATTGATAAAAGAATATGTGAGAGGAGATGACGCATTAAACAAAAGATTAAATTCTAAAGCTTTCTCCCGCTCTATCCAATTTAGAAGAGGGGTATTAATTGGAATTATAGAAAGTGATGGTTCTATTAAAAGAGAGGTCGCCTTACACTTAGGAAATAAAAGGCTTATTTTAGATATTTTAATATTAGCGAGAAGTTTAGGAGTAAATACTACTTATTTTGAATCGAAAAATAGAACTGGAGATCAAGAAAAAATAGGATATACTTTAAGATTTACTCATGATTATCCTAAATGGCTTTGTAGTTATTTTAAATTAAGAAAAGGCAAAAGTGGTAAATACAAAGAATATGAAGATTTTTATGGTATTAAAATCGTGAAGATAGAAAAATTTAAATACAGTGGGTTTGTTTATGATTTTGAGACAGCTTCAAAAGAGCACCTCTTTCAATTGGCAAACGGTGTAATCACCCATAATTGTTGCCGTCTCCGCTTAAATCTTACCGAACTTTACAATCGAGGGGGAGGAGGATTGTTTGGCTCAGGCGCCCTAACGGGTTCGGTGGGCGTGTGCACGATTAACATGCCTCGAATTGGGTATTTATCAAAAACCAAAAAGGATTTTTTTGAGAGATTGGCAAAATTAATGGATTTAGCCAAAGAGAGTTTGGAGATAAAAAGAAAAGTCCTTGAAAATTACATTGATAAAGGTTTGTATCCTTACTCCAGATTTTATTTACAGGGAGTAAAGAAAATGAGAGGGCAATATTATGCCAATCACTTTGCTACCATTGGTCCGGTTGGAATGAATGAAGCGCTTTTGAATTTCATTGGCGAAGATATTGGCTCAAAAAGAGGAAAGAGATTTGCTTTAGAAATGATGGATTTTATGAGGGAAAAATTGGTGAAATATCAAAAAGAAACTGGAAACATTTATAATTTAGAACAAACGCCAGCCGAGAGCACCTCCTTCCGTTTAGCATTAAAAGATAAAGAAAAATATCCGGCGATAATCACTGCCGGAACAAAAAAGTTGCCATATTATACAAATTCGAGCCAATTACCTGTTAACTATACTGATGATATTTTTGAGGCTCTAAAACTTCAAGATGAAATAACCTGCGAATATACAGGCGGTAGCGTTTTGCATCTTTTCTTGGGAGAACGGCTTCCTGACGGCGAAACAACTAAAAAATTAGTTAAGAAGGTTTTTGAAAATTTCAAACTACCTTATGTTACAATCACGCCCACTTTTTCAATCTGTCCAAGTCACGGCTATCTTTCCGGAGAGCATTTTGAGTGTCCAGAATGCACCATCAAGCAACCTTGCGAAGTTTATACAAGGGTGGTCGGATATTTGAGACCAGTGAACCAGTTCAACTTTGGCAAACAACAAGAATTTAAGGAAAGAAAAGAATTCAAAATTAAAAAATCTCAAATTTAATGGAAATTGGCGGACTTCAAAAATTAACTCTTATTGATTTTCCAGGAAAATTGGCTTGCACTGTTTTTTTAATTAGCTGTCCTTTTAGATGCCCTTTCTGCCATAATTCGGAGCTTGTTTTGCCAGAATTAATTGCAAAACAGCCAAGGATTTCTCAAAAAGAGTTTTTCAATTTTTTAAAGGAGAAAAAGGGGCTTTTGGAGGGGGTTTGTATAACTGGTGGGGAACCAACTGCCAATTCCGATTTGCCAGAATTTTGCAAAGAAATAAAAGAAATGGGATTTTTGGTAAAGTTGGACACAGATGGGTATGATCCCGAAATGATGAAAAAATTGATTGATGAAAAATTAATTGATTACCTGGCATTAGATGTTAAGGCGCCAAAGGAAAAATATGGGAGATTGATTGGAATCGAAAATGAAGCTTTTGTCGAAAAAATAGTTAAAAACATCGAAAGGAGTGTTGAAATTTTAAAAGAAGGAAAGATTGACTACGAATTCCGGACTACCGTTGTTCCAACCCTTTTGGAAAAAGAAGATATTTTAAAAATTGGGAAATGGCTTTCATCACTTTCGCCAGGTCAAAAACTTCCAAAATATTATTTACAAAATTTCAGACCTGAAAAAACATTAGACCCTTCTTTTGAGAAAATCAAACCTTATCCTCAGGAATACTTATTGGAAATCCAAAAAGCCATCTCTCCATTTTTTGAAATCTGTCAGGTGAGGTAAAATAGTTAAACATGCCAAATCAATATATTATTGATTATTTAAAGAAAAATAAAGATAAGTTTCCTTTTGAAGTTTTAAAGCAAAAACTTCTTAAAGCAGGCTATCCTGGCGATCGGATCGAAGAAGCGAGAAAGATTGTTTATGAGGGAAAGGAAGAAATTATTACGCCACCTCCACCGGTTATTAAACCAAAGGAAGTCATTGGCTTCTGGGATTTTTGGCATAAAAAAGTTTACACTTCTGGTAAGGAAAAGATTCTTGATCTTGTTGTTGGTTTTGTATTTGCCATTATATTAGAATATATAATGATATTTGGGTTACGATTAATTATAGGAATTTATGGATTTTCTCTTTTAAATTTCGCAGTTATTTTAACACTATTAATTTACTTTTTCGTAAAAAGAAAGTATATTGCTTGGGGTATGCTTTGTGCGATTTTTTTATCACCCGGGGTTTATATTTTCTAAGATATTTTATATAATTAATTTGAGTTTACCTAAACTATAAACCTCTATGCCAAATCGAGAAGAAAAAGTTTTAAAAGAGTTAGGAACACTGAAAGAGGAGATAGGAAAATTAGATAAAAAAATCCAGCAATTGGAAGAAAGAATTTCTTTTTTAGAAAAACCAGAATTAGTCCAACCTCCAGAACCAATTTCTTATAAAGAAGTACCTGAATACCCAGAGATAAAAGAAGAGGTTCCTCCACCAGAAAAGAAACCCTTTGAGATAGAAGAAGCGATGGGGAGATGGTTGCCGAGAATCGGAATGTTAGCTTTGCTTTTTGGAGTAGGATTTTTCTTAAAATATGCCTTTGAGCATTATTGGATTGGCCCCACTGGAAGAATTATTCTCGGACTTTTAGGAGGAGTTTTATGCCTCGGTGCTGGAGAATATTTTGAGGGTAAAAAGTATCATCAATATGCTCGGATACTGACTGGAGGTGGTTTTGCTTTATTATATTTTTCCTTATTTGCCGCCAGGAATTTTTATCAGATGATTGAGGCCACCCCTGCCTTTATTACCATGCTTTTTGTTACTTTTGTGGCTGGATTTTTTTCAGTTAGATATAATTCTTTAATTGTTGCCTTTTATAGTATAATCGGTGGTTTTTTAACTCCGTTTTTAATTGGGGTGGCCGGAGTCGATCGAATAGGACTCTTAGGCTATGTAACAATTTTAAACTTAGGAATTTTAGGATTAGCTTTTTTCAAAAATTGGCGAATATTGAATTTTGTTGCTTTTGTCTTTACTGCTATAACCTATTTAGCTACTTATGGAAGATTTCAAGCTCTTGAGCCTCTTTCTGTTTCTTTCAGTTTTTTAACTCTTTATTTTTTAATTTTCGCCTTTATAGCCTTTCTTTATAATATTCTTTATCGGCTTCCCACCCTTAAAGAAGATGTCTATCTTATTCTCTTCAATGCCTTTTATTATTTTGGTTTTAGTTACTTTCTATTAAAGCCAGATTATGAAAATTTATTAGGATTATTCACCTTTGGTTTAGCCTTTTTTTACTTAATTTTGGCTTATCTTGCCTTTTCGCGTAATCCACAAGATAAATTCTTAGCCTTGGTTCTTTTAGGAACTTGTGTAGCCTTTATTACTACCGGTATCGCTGTTCAATTCGAACAGTATTGGATCACTATGTTTTGGACGATAGAAGCTTTGGTTTTGCTTTGGATTGGATTCCAAATCAAAGATTATCCCAATCGAGCTTTTGCCACCAGAATTTTGGCCTTAATTATATTTGGTTTAGCTTTTATAAAGTTACTATTCATTGATTCCAGAATTGCCCTAACTGAATTTAACCCTGTCTTTAATAAAAGAGTTTTTATATTTTTGATTTATGTCATTGCCCTATTTTTGGCAGCAAAGTTATATTCTTACTATAAAGGAAGGATTTCCGAATCTGAAAAGGGCATTTCTACTGCTTGCGTAGGTGTAGCTAATTTCTTGATAATTTACTTAATGAGTGTAGAAATTATAGATTATTTCAGATTAAAAATACACCAACTGGTCAGGCCCACTTATCAATTGCCGCCGGGCTACTACGAAGAAAAGAAATCTTTACTTCTTCAAAGAAACATGTGGCTTTCTATTGCCTGGGCTGTTTATTCATTTATTTTAATTAGTATAGGAATTATAAAAAGATACAAACCCATCCGATTGATAGCTCTAATTTTGTTCGGAATTACTACTTTTAAAGTTTTCCTTATGGATTTATCTTATTTAACTGGTTTTCCTAGAATTCTCTCATTTATAATTTTAGGCCTTATTCTCTTAGTAGCCGGATTTCTTTATCAAAAATACAAAGATAGAATTCGGGAATTTGTTTAATATAATATGGCCAGTTTTAAGAAATTAACTTTAATATTAATATCTTTACTTTTTCTGTCTTTTTGCTTTAATGCTCTGGCTGATTTTGCCATAGAAAATTGGCTTTTTTACAAAAAAATTATTCTACCAGAAGCTTTACCAGAGGAGAAAAACATAATTGCTCTAAAATTAGATGAAGAAGTTTTCTCCCGCGCAAGATCTGATTTTGGGGATCTCAGGATAATTGAAAATGATTCAAAAGAGATTCCATTTCAGATGATTAAAAAAAGGTCAGCCGAGATAGGAGAGGAAGAGATTGCTCGTCAAGGAGAAATTATTAATCCCTCTTCTGTTCAACCTCCCTTTAGAGAAAAGAGTTTTGGTCCAGAGAAAATGTTAGATAGAAATGAGGCGACCTATTTTCAAAACGATTATATAAAAGACCCCAAAGAAACAAATTTTACTATTGATTTAAAAGGAAAAATTCTTACCAAAAAGATTGTAATTCTTTCTACCGACCCTGCTAATACCTGGACATCAATTAAAATTGAAGGAAGCGATGATTTAGAGAATTGGCAAATTATAAAAGGAAGAACTTTTTTACCTTTCGCTCCTCAACGGGAAATGACCTATCCTAAAAATTCTTTTCGTTATTTAAAATTAAGTTTTGAGCACACTGGTTCTTTAAAAATTCATGAAATTATGGTTTACACTCCTATTTATTCTATTCCAGAAATATATCTTCTATTTATAGGAGAAAGGAGGGGGGATTATAAACTTTATTATGGAAATGATTTAGCTACGATGCCCCCTTATAAAGTAGAGAGGTTATCATTAGAAGCTGCTTTTTTTGCCACATTAAGCGTGGGATATATAAATCCACAAGGGAAGGCCGATTATGACAGTGACAATATACCAAATGATAGAGATAACTGTCCTTTTATTTTTAATCCTGATCAAAGAGACACCGACGAGGATAAAATCGGTGATGCCTGTGATAATTGTCCAACTTTTAAAAACTCAAATCAATTAGACAGGGACAATAATGGGATAGGAGATGTCTGTGAAGATGATGATAAAGATGGAGTTGTGAATATTTTAGATAATTGTCCTAATTATCCTAATTTCGATCAAAAAGACGAGAATAATAATGGAATAGGGGATGCCTGTGAGGATTTCGATGGTGATAGAATAATTAATGATAAGGATAACTGTATTTATGATTATAATCCAGATCAGGGGGATAAAGATAAAGATGGAATAGGCGATGCCTGTGACCCTAGAGACGATCGTTGGACAGAGAGATGGCCTTATTTGCTTTGGACCGTTATAGCCATAGTAATTGGCATTATCATATTTTTTGCTATCCGGTTGTTAAAAAAGATGGGTCAAATTAAATAGCGATTAGGCCGTTAAAAGAGAAATTGAACGGAATCTTTTTTGAAGTCTGCTAGTTAAGATAGATTTTGTCATGACAAAATCTAAAATTTTCCTCTATTTTTGCCTTTCCTTTATCACTGGAATTTTTTTAAATTCGATTATTAAAATTCCTCAGCTCTTGATGCTGAGTTTTTTAATTTTGGGAATTTTATTAATTTCAGTTTTATGGCCCTATAAAAAGTTTGTCGTAATTGGTTTCTGTATATTGTTTTTAGTGGCTGGAATCTGGAGGCACCAATTAGCCGAATTAAGAATTATGAATAATGAATTAAGAAAATATAATGACCAAGAAAAAATTATTACTTTAGTAGGACTCGTCGCCAAAGAGCCGGATATTAGAGAAAAAAGTGTCAAACTGACAGTTCAACCAGAAAATATAAAAGGAAAGGTTTTGATAACTACTAATCGATACCCTGAATATCAATATGGAGACGAATTAAAAATTACTGGGAAACTAAAAAGTCCAACCGAATTAGGAGATTTTGATTATCCAGGATATTTAGCCAAAGATGGAATTTATTCAGTAATCTATTGGCCGGAAATCGAATTACTTGAGAAAGATCAAGGGAATTTAGTTTATGCTAAGATTTTAGAGTTTAAAAACAAATTAAGAAAAAGTGTTTATCAAAATCTTTCTCCGCCCCAGGGTTCAATTTTGGGAGCAATAATTTTAGGAGATAAACAAAAAATTTCTGAAGAATGGAAAAATAAATTAAATATTGCCGGAGTAAGACATATTACTGCTGTCTCAGGACTTCACGTGACAGTCTTGAGCAGTATTTTAATGACACTTTTACTCTGGTTAGGTTTTCGGCGTCAACAAGCTTTTTATTTTGCCATCTTGATAATTACTCTTTTTGTTGTTATGACCGGCCTCCAACCATCGGCAATCAGAGCCGGAATTATGGGCAGCCTTTTTCTCATAGCTCAGTATTTCGGAAGAATGAGTAGTGCTTCCCGGGCGATTTTCTTTGCTGGAGCAGTAATGTTAGCCCAAAATCCCTTACTTTTAAAATTGGATGTTGGTTTCCAGCTTTCTTTTTTAGCAATGCTGGGCATAATTTATCTTTTGCCAGTTTTCCAAAATTGGCTAAAATTTATTCCCTGGCTTCAAGCAAAATCAATTTTAGCCATGACATTTTCCGCCTACCTTTTCACTTTGCCAATTTTAATTTACAATTTTGGCTATATTTCTCTAGTCGCCCCTTTAGTGAATATTCTAATTATTCCTCTTTTATATTGGATTATGGTTTTTGGATTTATCTTTGCTTCCTTCGGAATAATTTCACCCTTTCTGGGCTGGATTTTATCTTTTCCTGCCTGGTTTTTGTTAACTTATTTAACAAAAGTTGTCGATTTCTTTTCCAAACTTCCCTGGGCTTATAAAACATTTGAAAATGTCAATTGGATTTTCCTTTTAATTTCTTATTTAATTTTGGGATTTGTTACTTGGAGAATCCAGGAAAAACAAAAATTAAAATTTCTTCAATATTAATGTTAAAATAAAATATATGGGAAAAGCTTTGATTATCTCCGTCAATATGGGTTATGGTCATCAGAGAACTGCTTATCCTTTGCGTGAGCTTGGAAAAATTATTAATGCCAATGATTATCCTGAAATTCCAACAGAAGATAAAAAGATTTGGCAATCGATGAGAATGGGTTATGAATTTATTTCCAGATTTAAAAGAGCTCCAATAATCGGCGATTTAGCCTTTTCAATCTTTGATCTTTTTCAAAAAATCTCTCAATTTTATCCCCAGCGAGACCTTTCTAAACCAAATTTCGCTTTAGAAAAAACGTATTCCCTTTTTGAAAAAGGATGGGGCAAAGTTTTGATTGAAACCCTTCGACTTCGTTCCGGACAAGAACCCCTACCCTTAATTAGTACTTTTTTTATCCCGGCTTTTATGGCTGAATTCTTTAATTATCCTGGAGAGATTTTTTCCGTTGTTTGCGATGCTGATATTTCCAGAAGCTGGGCGCCTTTAAAACCAAAAGAAAGTAAAATCAAATATTTTGCTCCAACTGAAAGGGTTGCTGAGAGATTAAAATTTTACGGAGTAAAACCAGAAAACATTTTTTTAACTGGTTATCCCTTACCAATTGAAAATATTACTGCGAATCCGCCAGCTGGCGGATTGGAAATTTTAAAAGAAGATTTGAGAAATCGGCTTTTAAACTTGGATCCTCAAAAGAAATACTTTGAGAAATATAAAATTTTAATTGAAGAAAAATTAGGCAAATTACCAAAAACGTCTGACCACCCATTGACAATTCTTTTTTCAGTTGGCGGGGCCGGAGCCCAAAAGGAAATTGGCATCAAAATCCTAAAGTGTTTAATCTGGAAGATTAAACAAGACGGAATTAGGGTGATTTTATCAGCCGGGATAAGGGAAAGGGTTAAAGATTATTTTGAGAAAAGCATTGAAAAATTGGGTTTAAAAGAAAATTTAGGGAGAGAAATTGAAATTATTTTCGAAAAAACAATCGAAGATTATTTCCGAAAATTTAATTTGGCTTTAAGAAAAACAGACATTTTGTGGACAAAGCCGTCAGAACTTTCTTTTTATGCCGCTTTGGGAATTCCAATAATTATTTCTTCTCCCATCGGTTCACAAGAAGAATTTAATATGAGGTGGCTTTTGAAATCCGGTTTTGGAATTTTACAAGAAGACCCAAATTATACAAATCAGTGGCTTTTCGACTGGTTGGGAAAAGGGTATTTGGCTGAAGCGGCAATGGAAGGATTTATTGAAGGAGAAAAATTGGGAACTTTTAAGATAGAAAAAATAATATGTGGCTTTTAATCACGATTTTAGCCTATTTTTTCTTGGCAGTTGTTTCTTTGTTTGACCGCTATTTTTTAGTCGGGCCGATGCCCAGCCCCAAGGTTTATACTTTTTACGTTGGAACAATCGGTCTTCTTTTTTGCTTATTTTTTATTCCTTTTGGCACAAGTCTTCCCGCCATTAATATCGTTTTTCTCGGACTGCTTGCCGGTTTGATAAGGATAATTGCTATCTTATTTTTAACTATCAGCATAACTAAAAGCGAAATTTCCCGCACTGTCCCGGTCGTCGGCGCTCTGCAGCCGATTTTTTCTTTTTTACTTTTCTTTCTTTTTTTTCCTCAGAGCAGGATTTTAAATATTTTTCAACTTGTTGCTTTTATTTTACTGGTTTTTGGTTCGGTTCTGATTTCAATTAAAAGATTTGATAAAGAATTTTTCAATTTTAAAACTTTAAAATATCCAATAACGGCATCTTTTTTGTATTCTTTGACTTTTTTCCTGACCAAAAACCTTTTTTTAGAAACAAATTTTTTAAGCGGAATGTTTCTGATTTTACTGGGAAGCGGATTAACTGCCCTGGCTTTTCTTGTTTTTCCAAAAAGCCGAGAAATTATTTTTAATCAAAAAATATCCGGGAAAATATCAAGTCTTTTTATGCTCGGTCAAATTATTGGCGGTACGGCAATAATTTTACAATATTATGCGGTTTTTTTAGCCAAAACCGGCCAGGTTCCTTTGATTAATGCTTTAGAAGGAACGCGTTACGTTTTTTTGCTATTTTTTGTTTTCCTTTTTGGCCGCTGGAGACCCCAAATTTTAAAAGAGGAAACTTCGAAAGAAGTTATTCTTCAAAAAATTATTGCCATTTTATTTATCGGCGGAGGACTAACTTTATTGGCTTTGTGATAAAATGAAAAAAATTATAATGGCTATTTTAATCCTTTTTTTGCTAACCGTAAGTTTCTTTTTTATTGGTAATTCGCCCCGGCCGGAAAAAATTACTTGGGGAATTAATTTTTCCCAAAAACATGCTGAAAATTTGGGATTAAATTGGAAAGAAACTTATTTAGCATTACTCGATGATTTGAAAGTGAAAAATATAAAATTGATAACTCATTGGGATTTGATTGAGCCAAATAAAGACGATTATCGTTTTGAAGATTTAGATTGGCAGATAAAAAAAGCCGAAGATTATAATGCTAAAATTCTTTTAGTCATTGGAATGAAAACTGGTCGCTGGCCGGAATGCCACATTCCAGAATGGGCTAAAAATTTAAAAAAGGAAGAACAGCAAAAAGAGATTTTGGAGCTAATTGAAAAAATTGTTTCAAAATACCGGGGTTCAACCCCGGCAATTTGGGCGTGGCAGATAGAAAATGAGCCATTTTTTCCTTTTGGCGAGTGTCCTGGGGTTGATGAAAAATTTTTAAAAAAAGAAATTGAGCAGGTCCAATCATTAGATATAAAAAAGCGGCCGATTGTTATTTCAGATTCTGGCGAAGGTTCTTTTTGGATTCGGGCAGCCAGATTTGCTGATATTATAGG
>Ga0210004_1002053_pt1 | contig 11573 bp, 9 predicted proteins | sample CryGey13umfilter_FD_185450 | JGI IMG/M metagenome (GOLD analysis project Ga0210004, IMG submission 185450) | Groundwater microbial communities from aquifer in Utah, USA - Crystal Geyser 4/8/14 3 um filter (SPAdes) (version 3) | ecosystem: Environmental > Aquatic > Deep subsurface > Groundwater...
TTGAACAATTTGATTACCTTGAATGTAATCCAGACCCCAATGATTTCCAGAAGAATAAAAGATATTCTTGTACCCCAGTCCCAGAGAGGAGTAGCGTAGACATTTAAGTAAAAAGACTGGGTGAAGAAGGTTGAACCCAGGTATAGGGCAAGATGCCAGAGAATTCCGTAGAAAACAAAGCCCACAGTCAGGCCTGTTAATATCTTTACCAGCTTGATGACTTTTACAGACTCAATGTCCTGATTGAGAGTTTTCCAGAGCTTTGAGATAAACATTGTATTAGTTTGTGGCTAATGTGCATAATTGATTTACGAAATCAATTATAAAAAATACTTGTTATTGAGTCCCGTTTTACGGGACGAAGATTAAGATAAGAGTAATTCTCTCATCGCCTTTAAAACCTTTCTTTGGCTTCTTTTATTCTTTTTAAAGTTTTTTCTTTTCCCAAAATTTCCGCTATTTCAAATGGCCCGGCCGAAGCCCTTTTCCCGGTTAAAGCTACCCGGAATGGCCAAAGCAGCGCTCCCCTATCCCCCGCCTTGAATTTCTCTGTTTCCGGCAGTATGATTTTCTCCAAGTTTTCTTTATCAAACTGCTCCTTTTTTATTTTATCCAATATTTCTTCTGTTCTGTCGAGAGACTGGATTATTTCTTCGTCCGTCATATTTTTCCACCGCAGAAGATCCTTGTCGTATTCCAGTCTGTCTTTGAAGAAAAAATCCGTCAGTTCCGAGATTTCAGACAACACCTTTAATCTTTCTTGGTATAAACCAACTATTTTTTTTAGCAACTCGAAATTAATTTCTTCTTTGGTTTCATTTACTATAAAATTTTCGAGAAATTCTATTCCCGGGGCTCCCAAAAAACTTATTTTGGGGCCGATTCTTCGCGGTTCCGGTTTTGGAGTAATTAATCCTGCCTCAATCAAATAAGGAAGACAAAGCTCGGTTAATTTATCTAAAGATTTCTGCCTAATATAAAAACCGTTTAAATAATTTAATCTTTTAATATTAAAAATCGCTCCTCCTTTTTGAACCTTCTCCAGAGAAAATTCCTTAATTAAAGAATTGATGTTAAAAATTTCTCTTTCCCCGCCCGGGTTCCAGCCCAAAAATGCCATAAAATTAACCATCGCTTCCGGTAAATAACCCATTTTTCTGTATTCGGAAATAGCTGTAGCTGCATGTCTTTTTGATAATCTAATTCGATCCGGCCCCAAAATTAAAGGTAAATGAGCATATTTCGGCCTGGGGAAACCCAGGGCTTCCTGAATTAAAATCTGTTTTGGGGTATTGGAAATATGATCTTCTCCCCTAATGACATGAGAAATTTTCATTTCAAAATCGTCAATAACGCAAGTAAAATTATAAAGTGGAGAGGTTAAATTCTTGGCAATAACGATATCCCCTAGTAAGGAAGTATCGAACTCTATATGTCCCCTAATTAAATCACTAAATTCTACTTTTTTTGCAGGTAATCTAAACCTAATAACTGATGATTTTCCTTCAGCTAAATACTTTTGAACCGTTTCTTTTGGTAGGGCAGCGCATTTTCCATTGTAGTGAGGCGACTCTCCAATCGATAACTGATACTGTCTTTGGGCTTCCATTTCTTGTTCAGAGCAAAAACAAAAATACGCCTTATCTTCAGAAAGAAGTTTTTCTAAATATGTGGCATAAATATTTAATCTTTCACTTTGTCTGTATGGACCGAAAGCCCCACTAATATCAGGCCCCTCATCCCATTCAATCCTTAGCCATTTTAAACTTTCTATAATATCTTTCTCAAATTCAGAATTTGATCTTTCCAAATCAGTGTCTTCAATTCTTAAAATAAAGATACCATCATGTTTCTTTGCGGATAAATAATTAAAAAGAGCGGCTCTGGCTGTTCCGATGTGTAGCTTTCCCGTAGGAGATGGAGCAATCCTTACTCTTATTTTTTCCATAAAATTTTGTTAGGTTTTAATAAATTAAATATTCAACAAGGTATTTGGCAATTATTTCTGCGGCTCTGGGCTGGGAAAATTCCTTAGCCTTCTCTGACATTTCTTTTAATTGGTCTTGTTTGGAAAGAAGATATTTTAATTTTTCAAAGAAAAAACCAGGAGTTAAGTTTTCTTCTTCAATTACAATGCATGCTCCCAATTTTTGACACAAATAAGCATTTTTAATTTGGTGATTCTGGGCGGCTTCCGGTAAGGGAATTAAAATAGAAGGTTTTCCGCAAGCCGCAACTTCAAAAATACTGCCCGAGCCTGCTCGACTTACCACTATGTCACAGATTTTTAAAGCATGCTTTAGCTCGGTTTCATTTAAAAAAGGAAAGGGGTGATAATACTTCTCAAAAGGAGGTTTAACCATTGCTTTGGCTTCTGCTTCTACTTCTTGAAAATTTTTGGAACCGGTTTGGTGAATAATTTGAAAATTGCTAAGCATTTGAGGCAAAATATCCAGAATTAAATCATTAATTCTTTGAGCTCCCTGAGATCCTCCTAAAATTAAAATAGTCGGCTTCCCCTCTACCAGTCTAAAAAGTTTTTTAGCTTCTTGAGCATCACCGGCCAGAATTTCTTTTCGAATAGGATTACCTACTGAAATTATTTTTTTCGGAGAAAAATAGGTGGTTTCTTTGACCGGAAAAGATACAAATATTTCTAAGGCAAATTTACTTATTAATTTATTGGTAAAACCGGGGGCAATGTCTGATTCGTGTAAAATAATTGGAACTTGAAAAATCCAGCCCAAAATAGAAACAGACAAAGAACCGTATCCCCCTTTGCTAAAAATTAAATCGGGAAAAAGGAAGAAAATATAAAAGAAACTTTGCAAAAACCCGATTGGAATCTTTAAGATATCAATCAGGTTTTGAGAAAATGCTTTTGGTCCGCCGTATCTTCTAATTTTTCCAGCCAGAATTGTTTTAACCTTAATTCCTTCTCTGGAAAGCAAAAATACGGTTGATTCGTCCTTTGGACCAATATAATAAAATCTAAAATCCGGTCGAATTTTTTTTATCTCCCTAACTATAGCAATGATTGGAAAAATATGACCTCCGCTCCCCCCACCAGTAAAAATTATTCTCATCCTTTCGTAACTTAACAACTAATAACCAATAACTTATAACCGTTGCCGGTTGTTAGTTGTCAGTTGTTGGTTGAATGTTTTGAAATATTAAGCAGTATTCCCACCCCCATTAATTCAGCTATTAGATGCGATCCACCATAACTAATAAAGGGTAAGGGAATGCCAGTTAAGGGCAAAATTCCTATTATTGAACCAATATTGACAAATCCCTGAATTACAATCCAGGAAGTTATTCCCAGGGCCAAAATTTGGGAAAACTTATCGGAAGATCTTCTTGAAATTTTAAACCCCTGCCAGGCAAAAATAAAAAAAAGAGTAATTAAAAATAAGCTTCCAATAAAACCGGTTTCTTCGGCAAAAGTGGCAAAAATTGAATCGGAAATAGAGTGGGGTAAAAATCCAAATTTTTGAATTCCCATTCCCAGTCCTCGTCCCCAAATGCCACCCGAACCTATGGCAATTAAGGCTTGATTGATTTGGTAGCTTATTCCCATTGGGTCAAGTTCTGCTTTGAGGAAGGTAAAAATCCTATTCAATCTGTAAGGAGCAAGACCAATTAAGACAATTAGGCCGGCAACACCGGCTAAAATTAAAAATACAGTGTGAAAAATTCTGGTGTTAGCCGTAAAATACATCAAAATCGCCACCAAAGCAATTATTCCCAAGGTGCCAATGTCTGGTTGAAAAATTAAAAGTAAGCTAATTAAGCCGATAATTATTAAAAAAGGAACTAAAAGACGATTTAATCCTTCATCAAATAAAGTTCCCGGCCAAAATTTATTAGCCAAGGATAAGTGCCTCCTTTTGCTTTGCATTTTGCTTTGCATTTTGGTATCTGAAACCTTAGCGTAGGTTTTTGCACGGGGCTCTCTTTTTGAAATCCAGGCCGCTAAATATAAAATAAATCCAATTTTTAGAAATTCAGAAGGTTGAAAGGAAATGGGACCTAAATTCAGCCAACGGGAAGCCCCCCCAAAAGAAAGTCCAATTTTTGGTAAAAGTGCCATTCCCATTAGTACGAGAATCACCAATAAACCAAGCGGGGTCCATTTTCTGATAACGGTTATTGAAAGAAAAAAACACATTCCCCCAAGCAAAAGCCCTAAAAAGACGCCATATTTTATTTGATGAAATAAAATATGGGTAGGAGAACCGAAATTTTGCTGAGAAATCGAAGCAGAGCTACTATTCAAGATTAAAATTCCTAAAATTAACAAAAAAGCAGAAACCCCTAACAAAATGTAATCAAAACCACGAGTTCTCACCCTCATAATTTCATTTTACCCTGCCCTTTTTTGTTTTTCAAATGAAGCAAAGACCTCCTACCAGTAATTCCTACACTCGGGACGCGAGGCGCTTTCGCGATCAGGTCGCGAGGCGTTTTCGCGAAGCGAAACGCCCCGACCGAGCGAAACGCCCCGTCCTTATCTTCCCTCCAGTCTTTACCCATTTTTTAAATTGGTCCCCTCTTTCTTTATAATTTCTGAAAATTCCAAAACTGGGAGAGGCGGGAGATAACAAACAAATTTTTCCTCTTTTAGTATGCAAATAAGACAATCTTACAGCCTCTTGCATATTTTTAACGAAATAGTGCAACAAACTTTCTAAAACTCTTTCGGGACGCGAGGCGCTTTCGCGATCAGGTCGCGAGGCGTTTTCGCGAAGCGAAACGCCCCGACCGAGCGAAACGCCCCATCCTTGGTGTTTGACGATTTCCAGCCAAATTCTTTCGCCGGTAACTGGAAACAAAATTAACGTCTTAACCTTGCTTTTTAGGATAGCTTTGACTAATTTTTTAAAGTCTAATCCCCTATCAAAACCTCCCAAAATTAAAGTTTGAACTCGGTTCCCCAAAAAATCTAAAGCTTCGCAGGCTGTTTCAGGAATGGTTGACAAAGAGTCATTATAAAATTCAATTCCTTTAAATTTGCCGACGAACTCTAATCGGTGAGGCAAAGACTTAAATTCTTTAATTACTTTCGAAATGGTTCCTGCTGGAATTTTGAAGATTTTCCCTACTTTTATTGCTGCTGCTACATTTAATTCAAAATATTTTCCTTTGATTGGAATCTTTTGAGCTCGGGAGCTCTGAGCTATTTCTTTAACTATCGGGTTTTGAGAATTATAAATTAAGAAATCTTTTCTTGTTTGGTACTTTGTTATATTGGCTTTAGCTTTTATGTATTCTTTAAAATCCCTGTAATAATCTAAGTGTTCAGGGTAGATATTTAAAAGAACTGCAATATTGGGGCTTTTTTTAAGATTGTATAGCTGATGACTGGAAAGCTCATAAACAAATATATCATCTTTCTTGCCCCGTAGGATATCGGAGATATTCCTTCGGGGTTTGGCTCCCAAGGACGGGGCGTTTCGCTCGGTCGGGGCGTTTCGCTTCGCGAAAACGCCTCGCGACCTGATCGCGAAAGCGCCTCGCGTCCCGAGGAGTAATGAGAGTACTGGTTTTCCTATATTCCCAACCAAATGAGCCTTAATTCCATCTTTTCTTAGAATTTTATAAATTAAAGAGGCAGTAGTACTTTTCCCTTTTGTCCCGGTAATTCCAATAATCTTCCCTGGACAATTTTCGAAGAAAATCTCGGTCTGAGAAGTAATTTTTTGCCCTTTAGTAATGAAAGGGGCGATTATTTTTGGTGGAATTCCCGGCGATTTAACTATAACATCGTAATTTTTTAGCGCTTCGAGATAATTCTTACCAAAATGTAATTTAACTCTTTTATCGTTTTTAAATAAATTTGAAATTTGAAATTTGAAATTTGAAATTTTTAATCTATCCCCTACTCCCAAAACTTTGTTTGGAAATAATTTTCTCAAAAATAAAAAAGTGTCTCGTCCTTCCAGGCCAAAACCCAAAATTAAAATTCTTTTATTCTTCAATTCATTTAAGATCATTGTATTTTTTCAAAAGATAAGGAATTTTTCCTATTTTTGCAGCTTTTTTATAACTTAAATCAAGAGCCAATCGACTTTCTTTGTATGTTCCCACGCATTCAAGAGGTTTGGGTTTCCCCTTCCCTATTAATGCTCTCATTATTGGTAAAAGTTTTTTATTTTCAAAAAGATCTTTACCAAAAATTTTGAGAAGTTGTTTTTTAGGGGCCCGCTCGCGAAGCGAGCGGGAGGACGCGGTGGGCGGGTTATAGTCTAAAAAAGGATATAAGGTAGCATAAACAAACAAACATTTTGGGCACTCCCCGCACCACCTATCCCCCGTCTTTGAAGCTACATTACAACTGGAAAAAACTGAAAAATATTTTGGATATTTTGTAAACATTTTTGAAATTTCAAGTTCGGTATAGGGCCTTAAAAAACTAAAATAATTTACATTTTTTGCTAAATATTTCTTGCAGTAATTTTTGAATCTTCTTTCAAATTCTGAACTTTTTGACCATTGATGGTTAATCACCCTTCCTAAATATCTTACATTACCTTCGTCAGCACTTTTTTCATTGGAAAAAGCAATGTGTTTATAATCAAACAAAATGGCGCAAAAAACACTTAAAAAAGACAAAACCGCCGTAAAAGGAGTATGGCCGTTGAGATACCCTTTTTTGTTTAATTCCAGCAAAGCCGGAACAATTTTTCTTCCCACTATTACGGAATTTCTGATTCCGTCAATTTTCACTATTTTTCTGGCAGCCTTAGTCGGGCTAACCAAAAAACAGCTTATTTCTTTCTTTCTTTTCTTCAAATCCTCCAAAGTAACAATCGAATCTCTTCCTCCTCCTACCGGAACCAAATACCTATCTTTTAAAGAGTTTTTCACCGGGATGGCTTCCCGGCGTCCCACCGGGAAGCCATCCCGGTTGGAAGATTCTATTTTTAAAAAGTCAGGTTGCCGCCAGTTAATTTTATTTTCGTAAAAAAACTGACCCATACCGTTTATTATTAAATCCTTCCACCATTTAATTTGGTCTTTGTTTAAATAACCGGCTTGAATTTCTATCTCTGGCGAGCAGGTTGCTTTCCAGTAGCTGGGGATTTCCATTAAGCCGAGGTGAAAGACTAAATTATCAAGAACCTCTTTTTTTATTTTCTTGAAACAAGATTGGTCAATGTTTTTTACAATCAGAGTGGGTTTAAATCGGATATCGGGATCTGTCTTAAAATCAAAAAAAATCTTCAAATTATTTTGGGCAATTTTATAATAATACCTTTCGTAGACGAATTTTGGGTATTTTTTTCTTAAAAAATCAATTTTCATACATTAAATATGTTTCTAGAGATAATTGGTTCGCTCGGTCGCCCCGCCCTCTATGCCGCCCGAAATACACTAAAAAAGTAAATCAAAGTACCTTAGCAAAATTCAGACAGCTTAGGGGGCGGGGCTTCCTCGCTGCCAATTATAGCAAAATTTTAGCTTTTACTCAAATAAAAAAGGGGTTCAATCATTTTGATTGCGCCCGATTTAAAAAATCTGACTCATTTTGTAACTAACAAAGTAATCGTATTGTTACTCCGATAATGGCAAGCACTATTCCTATCACCCAAAATCTCATTGTTACTTTGTAAGAAGGCCAGCCTTTGGCTTCAAAATGATGATGAATGGGAGTACAAAGCCAAATTTTCTTTTTTCTAAATTTTTTAGATAAAAGTTGTAGAATTACCGAACCGACTTCAATCACTAGTATCCCGGCAATAACCGGCAAAACAATCACCGAGTCGGTTAAAAAAGCTACCACGGCAAGAGTTGAGGTTAAACCCAACATTCCGGTTTCTCCCATATAAAATCTGGCTGGAGGGATATTAAACCACAAAAATGCCAAAACCGTTCCAACAATTACCGTACAAAAAGCAGCTAAATCAACTTGGCCCTGGAAAAAAGCAATTATTCCAAAAGCGGCGAAAATGGAAGCAAAAATACCTCCGGCCAAGCCGTCCAATCCATCTACTACTCCTCCTGCCCAGCAAGCAAGCGTCGTAATAATAAAAAGAGGGATATACCAAAGACCAATAGCAATATCGCCAAATAAGGGAATATGAATTGTTGACCACCCTAATTTAAAATAAAACCACCAGGCTCCGATAGCTCCAATTAAAATTACAATTAAAAGCCGTCTGGTAAATCTCATTCCCCCAGCTACATATTTTCCTTTTCCAAAAACTTGCAAAATATCATCGGAAAGACCGAGAAGAGCAGCCGCTATTAAAGTAAAAAGGGGCAACCAAGTTTGGTTTCGGGATAAAAAATTAAGTTTTTGTAGCCAAAAGTTATCAGAAACTTGTGAAAGGCCAAAAAATAAAAAAATCACCAAGGTAGTAACCCCCCAAATTAAAAGCCCGCCAAACCGCGGTACTGTCACCTCTTTTTCTTTGTGAAGTTGATAAAAAACAGGAGAGGGTTGGCCGGTAATTGTTTTAGTTCTGGGGCTTTTGCGCCATAATTTATATTTGTATAAAAAATGAGTTAAAATTGGAGTTAAAAAAACAGCAATTAGGCTGGCAACAAGCGCTAAAATAAAAACTTTTATAACATTTATTGCTAATTCAGGATTTTGGTAAAAAGGCACGCTTTTAACTTACAACTTATAACTCACAACTTATAACTCGTTGTTAGTTGTTAGTTGTTTAGTTGTTTGGTTAATAAACTAGTTGAATTAACTTTTCCATTCCAGAAAATCGGGAGTCCGAGGAATCGGTGCCCAAAATTACGTTAATGAAATATTCTTCTTTTTCATTTAGGACGGGAGTCTCCGCTTCGCGGAGAACTCTCGCGTCCCGTTCGCTTTTTTGAACCAAAAGAATGCAGCCACCGGCCGTTGGCGTCCAACCCGTCTTTCCTCCAACAGTATTATCATTTAAAATTATATTTTTATTGACGGCTAAATAATTATTATTAAAGATTTCCGCAGATTTGTTTTTGGAAATTTCAAAAATCTCCGGATGTTTTAAAAGAATGTTTTTGGAAAGCTCAACCAGGTCTTTAGCGGTTGAATAGTTCGAAAGTCGGTTTCCATCTTTCGATTCTACTTCCAGTCCGGTAGGATTTATAAAATAAGTATTTTTTAAACCAATATTTTCTTTTGCTTCAAGATTCATTAAAGCCACAAATGCCTCTATTTTTTCTTCAGACTTTGCTTTGGTTTCTGAGAATAAAGCTTCGGCCAAGGAAAAGGCAGCGTCATTACTAGATTCAATTAACATTGAATATAAAAGATCATTTATTGAAATTAGCTGCCCTTCATATAATCCAAAATCTCCCTCTTGCATTATGGCTTCTTTTGAAATCCTAACCTCTCGTGAGAAATTATAATATTCCGGGTATTCAAAAACAACCCAGGCCGTTATCAATTTGGTCAAAGAAGCAATGGGTAATATTTTTTCAGAATTCTTTTCAAAAATAGTTTCTTTGCTACCATCTTTATCTAATTTAACCGAAATTGCTGCCTTAGCCTCAATATCAAACTTTGGGGGAATAATTTCTTCGGCTGCCCAAAATTCACCCGCCGCAAGTCCAGCCCCTTTATAAAAGAGCGGGATTTGAACAGACAAGGGGGATTGATAATATTGCTTAAAGAAAAAATTCTCTAAATTTTTTCCTAAAATATTAACCCCCCACCAAAAAGGCAAACTTAGCAAAAAAACAATTAAAAATGTTTTAAAACTTTTACTCATTTTTAAGCCCTCTTTTTCTTAGGTTGTAAAGTAGATAATCTTTGGTCGATTCTTATCATGTCTCGGGGGAACAAACTGGCTTCCCGAACATTTTCCAGATTCAAAATTTGTTTTACCAGCCTCTCAGCACCAATAGCAAATCCTCCTTCAGGTGGCATTCCGTATTTAAAGGCTTGAAGGTAAAACTTGAAATCTTTAATTTTTAAACCCCATTTCTTTATATTTTTTAAAAGCATTTTATAATCATTAATTCTCTGTCCGCCAGTAACTACCTCTAATCCCCGGCAAAGAAGGTCAAAACTTAAAGTATATTCTGGATCTTCTGGGTCAGGATAAGTATAAAATGGTCGCTTTTTTGTTGGGTAATGGGTAATAAAAATTAATTCTGAGCCATATTTTTCTTTAGCATAATCACAAATTTCTTTTTCATCTTCCGGCTCTAAATCAGGCTCTTTTCGGTGATCTCTTCCCGTTCTTTGAAAAATAATTTTCTGGGCTTCACGCATTTTAAGTCGAGGGATTTTTTTACTTATTTTTGGCAGAGTCGCTCCAAACATTTTTAATTCCTTATCACAATTTTTTTCGAGGCCAGAAAAGATATTTCTAATTATAATTTCACAATTCTCCATTAAATCCTCCCAGGAATCAATAAAACCCATTTCGACATCTAAACTGATAAATTCTGAGAGATGGCGAGTGGTAACACTGGGCTCTGCTCTAAAAACTTTGGTAATAGTGAAAGCTCTCTCAAAAGCACCAACCATAATTTGTTTATAAAGCTGGGGGCTTTGAACAAGATAAGCATCATAATCATAATAATCGATGCGAAAAAGCTCCGCTCCGCCTTCGGTAGCAGTTGGGACAATTACCGGCGCCTGAAATTCAATGAAATCCAAATCTTTCATAATTTTTCTAAAACTGGAAATTACCTCTTCCTGAATTTCAAAGATTGCTTTGATTTTTTTATTTCGGAGACTCAAGGGTCTCCAGTCCAAAAGAACGGGTAAACTCACTTTCAAATCCTTTAAATCAAAAGGAAGAACTCTTGTTTTGGCCAAAATTTTAATATTTTTGGCTTCAAGTTCAATCTCGCCAGTTTCCAATTCGGGGTTTATCATTTTAATTGGTCTTTTTTTGACTTCGCCTTCTATTTCTAAAACACCTTCTTCTTTAATGTCTTTGGCTAAATCCGGGGTGCAAACTATCTGTAAAATTCCTGAGCGGTCTCTCAAATCTAAAAAAACAATTCCTCCGTGATGTCTAAGAGAATTAACCCAGCCACGAACTCTTACTTCCTTTCCGAGATATTTAATTGTTTCAATATTTAAAATTCTTTTCATTTGAGATATTTTTTAATTTTCTCTACAATTTCTTGAGGGGTGTAATTGGTCTTAATTAAATAATCTTTTGCTCCTAATTTTTGAGCTTCTGTTTTGGTCTTTGGATCATCAAAATTACTGAAAACTACTACCGGAATTGAGCTAATTTGTGGATATTTTTTTAATTCCTGCAAAAAGGAAATCCCGTTTTTTCTGGGTAATAAAATATCGAGTAAAATTAAATCCGGTTTTTCTTTCTCGGCCAATTTTAGACCTTCATTTACTTCGCCGGCTAAAAGTACCTCGAAGCCGGCCTGGGTAAATTTATCCCGATACATTTCTATTAAAATTTTTTCATCTTCAATGATAAGAATTTTTTTTGTCATATCACTAATAAGTAATCCTAAGGGCAAGTTGCCGAGGGGGACACTTCGCAGCCGAGCCCCGGGAAAAAGTTTGCACTTTTGTTAAAGCTTGTAAGGCTCGGCGAGAAATAGCAGCAGCTGGGAATAAATAAAATTTCAGGTAGAGGCTT
>Ga0210004_1002058_pt1 | contig 11558 bp, 8 predicted proteins | sample CryGey13umfilter_FD_185450 | JGI IMG/M metagenome (GOLD analysis project Ga0210004, IMG submission 185450) | Groundwater microbial communities from aquifer in Utah, USA - Crystal Geyser 4/8/14 3 um filter (SPAdes) (version 3) | ecosystem: Environmental > Aquatic > Deep subsurface > Groundwater...
TTTTAGCGATGTCAATGAAACTGTCAATTATCAAATCAATCGCCCCCAAACGAGTGTATTCTCCAGTGAAGTTTATCACAAAATCATTTTCTTTTGAATGCATTTTTGTGAAATTTTTGGAAACCTCGGATTCATTGGAAAAATCAGTCAGCAAATTTTTTTGCGTCTCTTGGAAAGAAATTTGTTTGTATTCTTGCAAATCTATTCCCGGATAAATTTGAAAAACATTTTCAAAACCCAAATTGTTTAATTTATTTTTGGCAAAGGCGGAATAAACAATAATAATGTTGGCGAATAAAATTTTTCTGATGTCTTTGTCCGACCATAAATCTTCTCGCAAAGTGGCGATAGTTTGAATGGTTTTTGTTTTGGGATTTTTGAGAAAATTTTTAATTAAAAATGAATTGAGGATTGTCGGAGTGAAAAAATAATGGTGAATATCAAATTTATTTCTGATTTTAAATTGAAAAAAAATGGCGCACACTTTCTGCCAAAAATCAAAACGGGAATTTTCAGACGCGGTATAAACTTTATGCGGAAAAATTAAATCGGAAGAAAAAGAAGAGTCTTTTTGATCAGTCATAATATTGATTTCCGATTGGGAAATATTTTTTGCCAAAGAATAGGCGAAATTTTTTGAGGCTTCGTCCCAAGGAGGAGAAAGAGGACGAGTAACAAAAAGAATTTTTTTTCGGTTTAAATTTTTCATTGTTTTTTTTCTGATAAGATTATGATTTTTGCTTTTTAAAAAATTTTTAAAATTTATTATTGCGCACCCAAAGAACTATTTTCAAACTAATTTTTTGCTTTTAAGGTGGCGATTAAAATTAAATCTAGTTTAAATTTTTGTAAATTTCTTTCTTTTCTTCCTTATGAGTTACTTGAATGATCACCTTTTCTTTTTCTTCAGGATTTTTTATTTTGATTTGAGATTTCTCCCCCTTTTTTATCTGAATGTCATTTTCTTGAATAACTTTATTTTTTGATAATTCTTTCCAATGAAAATTATTTTGATTGCTATAATTTTCAATTGTAAAATTTAAATTTGTTTCTTTCGGTTCAGAAAAATAAAGCGACCACCAATCATTTTGTTTGGCAGGATCGGTTTTTTTTTCTGAAGAATAAAAAAGCCAAAAAGAACTGAAAAATAATAATAAAGAAATAAATAGAATTATTTTTTTTTGCATAATTATTTTCTATAAAAAATTGCTACTTCGCCATTGGTATAAATTTGATCAAAATTTTTCAGCTTGGCAAACTGGGAAGAATCATAATGAGGATTAACCACAATGAAATTGGTGGCGGTTTTTTTAAAACATTCCAAAGCTTGCTCTTCTGCGGGATTGGATATCATATACAAGGTGCACATTTCTCTGGGCTTGGTGGGATCTTCATAACGTTTAAAATATCCTCGTGACATAGGATAATCATATCCTCGCATAAAAAACAATTTCATCCAAGTGTCACCGGACAAATAATTGTGATCTTTCAATAAAATGTCCGATTTCTCGGTTTTTTCTTTCAAATATTGAGAAGCAAAAAATGTTTTCAGCACCGGTGAAAAATCGAAAGATTCTTTGAAAATTTGAGTGCTATTTCCCAAGCCTTCCGTAAACGCAAAAGTTGTCAGAAGAAAAAAAATAAAAAAAGTCGTTTTTGCGGGAAGAGCCTCAAAGATATTTTTTGAAAAAAATTTTTGTGTGCCGAAAAAAGTGAAAAAAGAAAAAAAAGTTATGGCGGAAAGAATAGAAAGGGGATAGGATAAATATGTTCCGATGCGATTACTGGGAATGTTGATAAAAATCCATCCTGGTTTTGCCGACATTATAAAAATCATTATTGACCAAGCACAAATCAAAGTTATCCCAACTTTTTTTCTGTCTTTCAGGCAAAATAAAATCAGTATTCCCAAGACTCCCAAAAACAAACGAAATTCTCCCAAAGAACTTTGCAAGTTATCCAAAGATAATCCTTCTCGGGTAGCTTTAGAAGGAGTGCCTAATGTTTCTTCCACTGCGTTTGTTTTTATATAATTGGGAGTGAGGATAAAAAAGAAAAAAAATATTCCTAAAAAAAGAAAAATCAAAACTGATTTGGAAAAAAATAATAAAATTAATTTTTTGAATATATTTTTAATTTGTTTAATGTTTAACGCCAAAAAAATCGCCGTCCATAAAACAAAAACAAAAAGAAAAACAAAGGCGGACAGATGATGTGTATAAAACAAACCAAAAGTTGAAAAAAATGCCAGCCCCAAAAATTTTTGAAAAATTTTAAGTGTTTCTCCATTTTCAATTTTTGTTTTTTCATCCAAAAATTCAAAAGCTCTAAAATAAAAATAAAGAGTCATTGGCAACAGATAATTTCCTAAAATGTTTCCCATCACTCCTCCGCTGACAAATTTGACTTGCGGAGAAGAAACAGCAAAAAAAACTCCCAAAAATAAAAGAGAGAGAATCGCCACATTTTTATTTTTGAATATTCTTAAAGTTAAAACAAAAATCGCAAGAATTCCCAAGATATTGTTTATCAAAAGAAAAACTACTGGACTGGCACTAAAAAGACTCAGATTTCCAATCATTGTTATTTCCGCCAAAGCAATATGCTCTCCAATAATAAAATCCGGCATTCCGTCATAATTGGGAAGTTGACCCGTTTCAACGATGGAGTTTATCCAGTAGGCGTGGTGTCCCATATCAGTGGCGGTCGGAACAACTGTTTTTTCAAGATAAGCGGTTCTTATAAAAAAAAGAAAAAAAATCAAAATGAATATCAATTTAATTTGGTTTTTGTCAAAAGAGAAAATATTTTTGAAATCATTTTGAAAATATTCCCCTTTTTTCTTTTCTTTGAATTTATAAATTCCCCAGCAAGACAGAGCAAAAATTATTACTCCTAAAACGGAAGAAAATTTGCTGAGAGGAATGTTTATTTTGGCGTAAAAAAAAGCGATAAAATCGGTTACGATTATTCCAATTCCAAAAGAAAAAATAAAACGTTCTATTTTTTCCAAAAAATTTTCATTTTTTCCAAAAATCGCTAAAATCAAAAAATATCCCGGTAAAAATGAGACTATGATAAAAGAAACAAAAAATATAATTTGCAAGAAAAAAATGTGAAACATTTTTTAAAAATCGGATTTTTATTTTTAGGACTTACGTGTTTGACAAGAAATTAATAATGATAATCTTTTTCAAGTGCTTCAATCTTAATTAAACTGGCAGGAATTAACCTAATTTAACAAATTATGCTTTAGTAATTTTGAGGCAAGCGCGTAAGTCCTAATTTTATTTGTTGAATGTTTTTTTCATTTCTTCAAGATATCTTTTGGCAATTTCTTCCCAACTAAAATTTTTTTCCACATATTCTCTTGCCATTTCTCCGAATTTTTGGGAAAATTCCGGTCCGGCGGAAAAAATAGCTTTTATTTCTTTGATCCACTGTTCGGTATTTTCCGCTTCAACCAAAAATCCGCTCTTTCCATTTTTTATCGCGTCTTTTAAGCCTTGCAAATCAGAAGCGATCACAATTCTTTCGCAAGCGGCCGCTTCAATAACATTTATTCCAAAGCCTTCCGATGATCCAGGATAATTGATATTGGGAGAAACAACTAAATCAACGGTATTAAGCAAAATTTCCAACTTGTCTTGTGAAAGATTAGGTAAAATTTTTACTCTTTTTTCCAGATTATTTTTTTGGATAGCTTCTTGACAAGCGGAAAAATTATCTGGATCCCCGGCAGTTTTTTTCTTAACTCTGTAACCGGTGGCAACTAAAAAAGTGTCCGAAGACAGTTTTGGCATTATATTGGCGATAAACCAATCAGTCCCTTTATGAGGAACAAATCTGCCCAATCTTAATATAATTTTTTTGTTTTTTGTATCTATTCCTAAAAATTCGCTTAATTCTTCGCGAGAATGTTCTTTTTTAAGATTTTTCGCGTCTACGCCATTGGGGATAAAAAAACTTTTTTTGCGACAAACATCAACTTTGACGGCTTCTTCAAGAGTAAAATTTCCCACCATAAAAAGTTTATCCATTTTTCGGATGGAAGGAATATTAATTTTTTTGTAAATTTTTGCCAAAATTCCTTTTTTATAAATGAAAGTTATGTCCAATCCATGAATGACGGAAAAAAACTTTTTCTTTGGATGAAAAAATTTTAATGTTCGTGCCAGTGGTGTTAAAACTCCATTGCCTACGAGACAAGCGTCATAAAAAGACATTAAGAAAAAAGATTCCAGAAAAGTCATTGGAATGAAAAAAAGAAGCCATTTTTTTCCTTTTCCATTAGCGATGATTTTCACTCGCGCAATTTTGGCCAAATTATTGGCTAAATTGAAATTTTGATTTTCCACTCCGCCTAAAATTGGAGGATAAGAGTGAGAAATAAAAAGAATTTTTAGTTTCATTTAGGATTTATTAGACATGTTGCTTAATAAATTGCATAACGAAATTTTGGAAAATTTAACCAAAATGTGGAAATTGCAGTAGTGAGTTATTAAGCAACAAGTCTATTATTTGAGAAAAATTATTTTTTTATTCTAGCGAGATTTGTTTTTGGCGGAGGAATACTTTTCTTTTTTCCACTGGTAAAAAAGTTCTTCCGTCAATTGACGGCTGGATTTTATCATATCGGCGATAAGTGCGAAAATGATGAGTTGAATTCCCAAAAGAAGAGTGATGGACGAAAATATAATATAGTTGAGATAAGGAGTTACTTTGAAATTTTGCAAATAATTGAAAAAGAAAATTGCAAATCCCAAAAAACCAACCAAAAGCAGAAAAATTCCTGGCCAGCCGAAAAATTTTAACGGTCTGACATCTCTAATCGCTTTCAAAATTATTTTTCCGGAATTATTGATGAATTGAAAAAGGGATTTAGTTATTTTTCCTTGTCTATTTTCAAAATAAGTTACCGGCACTGAAATCCATTTTAACTTCAAATTTTTTCCGATAGCGTCAATAATAGTTTCTTGGGTATAAGTGAAATGGATATTAGTAAGATTTAATCTTAAAAGTGTTTCGCGGTTGTGAGCGCGAAAACCGCAAGTTAAATCATCTGTTTTTTGTCCCAAAAAAAATCCAATAATATGCGCGGCCAATTTATTCAAAAATTCTCGTATCCAAGGGATATTTTTTGCTCTATATTTTCCAAAACGATTGGCAATGACCATATCCGCTTTTTTTTCCAAAATTGGCGTTAAAAGTTTGGGAATATCATCCGGATTGAACTGACCGTCCGCGTCAATATTGACCATAATGTCAGCATCGTTAACAAGACAATTTTCCACCGCCATTTTGAAAGAATAAGCCAAACGACGGTTAGGATAATAAGATATTATCAAGTCAACTCCGTTTTCACGGGCTATTGCAACAGTTTTGTCTGCCGATCCATCATCTATTACTTGGACCAATTTTTCACCAATAGAGCGACCGTCCCCAATTGAATAAAAGTCTTGTTGAAAACTTTTTTTTATTCGTTCAATTGTTTTTCCAATTTCTTTTTCTTCATTGTATGCCGGGATATTGACAATCAATTTCAATTTTTTTTCTTCGGCTATCATTTTTGATAATTTATGAAATTATTTATTCTCAAGACTCGCGTGTTTTTTTGAAAAATTAATGGATATTAAAATTTCACAAAATAAACTGAATTTTTCAAATCTGATGAATTATAAAAAATTTGTATTTTGGCAATTAATTTGATTCTGAAACATTTTTTTTCTTGACTATCAGTTTTGGTTCTAAACACTTGAAATTACAATGTTCATTTATTTCTTTTTTTTCTAAAATCTTTTGAGCACATTTTTTCAAATCTTCTTCGCATTTTTTCTTGCTGTAAGAAAAATATTGTTCATTAATTTCATAGCCTAAAAAACTCATCGCTCCAAAAAATATTGCGACCAAAATTGAAACAAAAAGAATTGACTTTAATGCGTCAAAAATCATTTTTTTCAAAAAATTCCACAAAAAATTGACTAAAATAAGAATTAATGCAAGATTTTGCTTTTAAAATCTATTTTAGTATAATCTTTTTTTTAATTTAAGTAAAGGCAATTTTTTGTGTGTGAAGAGGGATTGAAAAAAATAAAGTTCCTAACAAAAGTGATCACTAGTTAAATAACAAGAAAACACTTTTGCGTTTATTTTGAGGATATAAAAAAATTCAAATAATTTACCCAGTTTCTAAAAAAGGATTATATTTCTTGGAATTTTTTTATCAGTTAAAAGTCAAAAACGCTTCAAACTATTTTAAAAATCAATTATGGATGATTTTTTTTACTTGATCAACTATTTGTTCCATTTTCCATTCCGCTTTAAGCATATATGCTTGAATTCCAATTTTTCGCGCCTCTTCAATTTTGTTTGTATCGCTGATATTGGTAAGCAAAACAACTGAAGCATCTTTTCCCCAGTTGTCATTTCTCAGTTTTTCTAGCATTTGAAGCCCATCCATATTGGGCATTGCGATGTCTAGCAGAATAGCCGAAGGATGATTTTCAAAAGCTAACGTTAGACCTTCTTTGCCATCGCCGGCAAGAAGGACGGGAAATCCTTCAGCACTGAATCTGTCGCCCAAAATTTCTCGCTATCTTTTTCATCGTCAACGATGAGAATTTTTCTTTGATTGTCATTTTTTGACATAATGTTTTTTAAAAATAAAAAATTAAATCAATTTTTTTGCGCTTTCTTTTTCAAGTGTTCCATTTTTTGGAAGAATCACTGAGAAAGTTGTTCCTTTTTTTTCTTTTGAATCAAAAGTGATTTTTCCGCCAAGCTTTTCAACAGTTGTTTTGATTATATAAAGTCCCAATCCGGTTCCTTCTGCGTCTTTTTCTTTGGCGTTATTTGCTCGAAAAAATCGAGTGAATATTTCTTTTTTCTGTTTTTCCGGAATGCCAATTCCTTGATCAATTACATCGATTATAATGTCTGTTTTTTGTTCAAAAATTTCCAAAATAATTTTTCCGTCTCGCTTGGAATATTTAATGGCGTTGGTTAGAAGATTGTGTAAAATTATTGTTAATAATTGCGGATCGCCTTTTAGCCTGATTGTTTCGGAAGAAAATTTTTCTTCAATGGAGATATTTTGAACGGAACAAAGTTCCGCAACCTCTTCCAGGGTGTTTCTTGCTATTTTTACCAAATCAATCTCTTTATTTTTAATGGAAAAAGTGTTCATTTCCAGTCGGGAAGTATTGAGAAGCGATTTGACCAAATTAATCATTCTTTGATTGGCGTTGCATATTTTTTTCATGTAGTTCTTTTGTTCTTTGGAAAAATTGTTTTGATTTTGTGTTAATGCTTCGCTATACCAATTAATAATTGAGAGCGGTGTTCGCAATTGATGAGAAGCCAAAGAAACAAATTCTGTTTTGGCTCGATCAATCTCATTTTCACGAGAAATATCCCTGAATAACAAAATCGCGCCTATTATTTCACTTTCACAAATTACCGGTGTAGCGTTAACAAAAACGGGAATTTTTCTATCGTTATGCAAACAATAATATTTTCCGGATATTTTTTTTCCGGCAAGCAATGTTTTTTGTAACGGTTTTTCGGAATTTTCCAATTTTTTTTCAAATTCATCTTCAACATCATATATCTCATCAGTTCTTTTGCCTAGAAGTTCTTCGCTTTTTTTGTTCAAAAAAATCTCAGTTTGTTTATTAATCATAATAATATTGTTATTTTTATCTGTAACAATCACGCCTTCGCCCACACTATCAATAATGCTTCATAGCGGGTTTTTTCTTCTAAAGCTTTTCTGGCAATTTCTATGAGTGTTTTTGTTTTTTCTCTAACTTTTTCTCCCATTTGGGTATAAAGAATTTCCAAGTCCAAAGCCATTTGATTGAAATTTTTGGCGATAAGACTAAATTCATTGTTTTCGTTGATTTCTATTCTGTTTTTCAAATTTTTTCTAAAACCGTTTATGCCATTGATAATTTTTGAAATTGGTTTGAGCAGGTATTGCAAAAAGAAGAAAAGGAAAACGGGAAAAATGAGAAAAATTATTCCCAATGTCAAAAAAGGTTCTTTTCTTATTTGAAACTCATAATCAAGAATTTGTTTTGCTGAGATATCTACGCCGACAATGGCAATTGTTTCATCGTTATTATTTTTAATTGGAGCGTAGCCAGAAAGCCAACAACCCCATTTATCGCAATTGATTTCTTTGTCAGTGGTTGGATTCTCAAAAGATTTTTTAATTTCCGGAAGAGAAGAGATTTCGTATTCTTCTTCAAATTTAACTTCTTCTTCATCTTCTTCAATGATTCCGTTGCCATTTTTATCTTCCGTCTCGCTTGCATTAAGGATGAAATTCAAAATATTTTCATAAGCGGATTTTTTCATCAGATAAATATCATCAACGGCAGGATTAGCATTTTTGATTTTTTGCAAATTTTTTCTGATTTCCAAATAATTTTCGCTCATTGTATCTTTCTCTTCTTGAATAAGAACCAATTTTTCTGGATCAATAACAGAAGCCGTTGAAGAAGCGACAGAAATAAGTTTAGTCTCTGATGCTTGGCGGATCAAAGATTTGTAACTGGTATAAGATAAAAAACCAAGAGTTATCGCAATGCTAAAAACAAAAAACTCAACCACAACGATTATTTTCGTTTTGAAACTGATGTCTTTAATTTTTTTCATTTTATTTTAATGATTCATAATTAAAATCTTCAAGCGTAAGCCCTAAATATATTTTTCTTTTTTACAAATGAACTATACTATATTTTTCCAAAATTGTCAGTTTAAAAAAAATTATTTTAGGACTTGCGCGCTTGCGTTAAAATAAAGCATAATTTATGAAATTAAGTTCTTGCCAGTTTAATTAAGATTGAAGCTCTTGAGAGGGAATATCATTATTAATTTCTCGTCAAACGCATAAGTCCTATAATAAATCAAATGATTTTTTTTGGTGTTTTTTTTGATCTAATTTTTTTGAAAAATCTTTAAATTTTAAAAATAAATTAGAGTCTGTATTTTTTCAAGAGAGGACAAGCGAAAAAAAAGATGACATAAATCAAAAAATGGTTTATGATAGCATTATGGGAAAAGAAAAAATCACGCTTGGAATCAATGTTTCTTTTTTGCGAAAACCAGAAACGGGAATTGGTCAAGTAACTGCCAATTTTTTGAAAAAATTGGCAGTTTCCGAAAGCGAAAATATAAATTTTATTTTATACGCCGAAGAAGATTTTTCTTTTGGTTTGAATTTGTCGGAAAATTTTCAAAAGCGATTTTTTTTGCCGCGTTTTTACAAACGAGACGATCTTTTGCGAAGAATAATTTGGGAAAAATTTATGCTTCCCAAAATGGTCAAAAAAGATAAGTGCGATATTTTTTTGAGTCTTTACCAATCTGCTACCATTCTTGACGGAAAAATTTTTCATACGATGTTAGTTCATGATATTATTCCCAAAATTTTTCCTGTTTATCTCAATAATTTCAGAAAAATAATTTACCAAAAATTGGTGGAAAAATCCATAAAAAGCGCGGACAAAATTGTGGTGATTTCCAAAAGAACAGAAAAAGATCTTATTCAGTTTTTGAATATCAATCCTGCAAAAATAACTGTCAATTATATTGGTGCGAGTGAAATTTATTTTAAGCCGATTTCAAAAGAAAAAAATCGTCAAATTCTGGAAAAATATTTTTTGTCTTCGGGATATATCTTTGCTGGCGGGGGATATGAAAAAAGAAAAAACATTGAAAAACTTCTTTACGCTTATCGTTTTCTTTTGGATAAAAATAAAAAAATTCGTTTCAGCGCGGAAATTCCCCCACTGGTTATTTACGGAAAACTTCTTCCGGAAATTTTTCCTTTGGCAACGGATGCGGAAAAAATAATCAAAGAATTGAATTTAACTCAAGAAGTTAAATTGATTGGAAAAATCCCGGAAGAAGATTTGCCGGCACTTTATGTGTCTGCCAAAATGTTTGTTTATCCTTCGCTTTATGAAGGATTCGGTTTGCCGGTTTTGGAAGCGATGATTTTGGGCGTTCCGGTTATCGTGTCAAAAAAATCTTCTTTGCCGGAAGTGGGTGGAGACAGTGTTATCTATTGCGATCCTGACGACACGCAAGATATCGCCATGGTTATGAAAAATTGTTTGCGAAACAAAGATTTGCGTCAAGAAATGTCTCGCCGAAGTGCAAAAAGAGCCAAAATGTTTTCTATGGAAAAATTTTGCCAAAAAATGTTGCATGTTCTTTTGGAAAATACTAGAGAACAAAAAAAGAATAAAAATTAGGCATATTGCTTAATAAATTGCGTAACGAAATTTTGGAAAATTTAACCAAAATGTGGAAATTGTAGTAGTGAGTTATTAAGCAATATGTCCATTGTTTAAAATTTTTTAAAGCGGATTGTGTTTATAAAGTTATTGCTAAAATTTTTTTAAAATGAGTATATTTGACGGTTTTTCTAAAATTTTTAATCAAAAAAATCAACTGAAAATCTCCCTTTTTGTTCTGAATTTTTTTCTAGCACTAACTCTGATTTTTTTGGGAAACGCAAAAATTCTTCCGCTTGATGCGGGAAATTTTGTCTTTTTCTTTTCTTTATTTTTAGCATTTTCATTATTTCGTCCCGGCTGGTTTTTTCTTCTTTTCTCCGGAATGATTATGTTTGAAAATGTCAGTTTGTCTCCGGCAGAGTTCGGTTTTTTCTTGCGACCGTATCAATTTTTGGGTTTTTTGATAATTTTAGCTTTAACGATCAGATCATTTTCTGGCAGATTGAATTTTAAATTTCCCAAAATTAGCTGGGTGGATCGTTTGGTTGTCGCTATTTCTTTTTTTGGATTTTTTGCCATTTTAAACGCTCCTGACAAGATGCTCAGTTTGAAGCTAGCGATTGTTTTTGTTAGTTTTTCCGTTTTATATTTTTTGACTAGATATTATCTTCAAACTTTTTCCGACATAAAAAAAATCATCCCTTTTTTCCTTGCTTCTTCTTTGATTGACGCTTTTTACGGGATTTGGCAAAGTTTTCGTTTTCAAAACGGAATGGAAGGATTTGAAGTTATGGAAGAAAGAATCAATTTGACTTTTATGGAACCGGATTGGGCGGGAATTTTTTTGGTTGTTTTAGCGACAGTTTTTCTTGCTTTGCAATATCTTTATTTCAATTTTGCGCGCGCCGATTTTTTTCCAAAATTTCAAGAGGAAGAAAAATGGAAAATGTTTTCTTTTAAGAATAATTTTTTTTTTGTTTTTTGGGGATTGGTTTTTTCTTTTATGGCGATTTTTTTAACGGTTAGCCGAAGCGCTTGGTTGGCAATCTTTGTTGTCATTTTCTTTTTTCTTTTTATTCTTTTGACAAATCTTAATTTTCGCGCTTGGCATTGGAAATTTTTTTCAAAAAATTTCTTTTTTACCCTGAGTGCCGGTTTTTTGGCTCTGGGGCTGATTTATATTTTTAATCTTACCGATTTTGAATTGAAAGACAGATTGCAGAGTGTTGGAACCGGAAAACAAAAAATAACAGTTTCCTGCCGTTCAAAAATAGAAACCGATTTGACTATTGGCGATGTTTCCGATTT
>Ga0210004_1002059_pt1 | contig 11555 bp, 14 predicted proteins | sample CryGey13umfilter_FD_185450 | JGI IMG/M metagenome (GOLD analysis project Ga0210004, IMG submission 185450) | Groundwater microbial communities from aquifer in Utah, USA - Crystal Geyser 4/8/14 3 um filter (SPAdes) (version 3) | ecosystem: Environmental > Aquatic > Deep subsurface > Groundwater...
AAGTTCAGAGGAGGATAGGATAAAACTACAGTGTTGTTAACATGTAGACACCCTAAGTTGCATATTGCTTTGCAATTAACCTAAGTACGCCCACCCTTAGGTAAAATAACCATATGCACTTAATTATAGTGTCCTAATTTGAAATGACCTCGTCGTAGAATTCTAAAATTTGGCAAAGACGGGATTTATACCAGCTTTTCTTTTCCCCACTGTCTGAATTGCAATTTGTGTTGATAAAAAGTATAAAAAGCAGGTATATTATCAGAAAATTCCGGAGGTGTCAGATGCTTATAGATATAATAGATATTGCTCATGCAATGGGTCCAGGCCAGCAGGGAGGCGCTGGGCAGGGCGCTGGAGGGATGTTTACTAGTTTTATCCCCTTTATTCTTATATTCGTCATCTTCTATTTCCTGCTTATAAGACCGCAACAGAAGAGGTCTAAGGAACACAAAAAAATGATAGAGGGACTAAAAAAAGGAGATAAGGTTATCACATCAGGCGGCGTTTATGGTATTATAGAGGCTGTCGGTACAAATACTGTTACATTAAAGATTGCTGAAAATGTGAAGGTAAAATTTGGCAAGGCATATATCGCAGCACTCAGACCACCTTCAGAAGGAGACTGAAGCGGAGGTTTAATGAAGAAAAAGGTTCTCTGGAAAGTAATCCTTATAAGCGTGTTCCTAATTCTTGCAGTTGTTTTTTTTCTACCCAATACCCCTGCCTTCAGGTATATGCCTAACTGGTGGATGGAAAACATGCCTAATAAAGGTATTGTACTCGGCCTTGATCTCCAGGGAGGACTGCACCTTGTATTCGAGGTTGAAGGAGATAAGGCTGTTGAAATAACCACGGATAGGTATGCATCAAGGTTAAGGGACTTGTTTGCAAAGAAAAAGCTAACGGCCGAGGTTAATACAAGCGGGCTTAATATCACAGTAAGTCCATCAAATGTTGAAACAAGAAAGGTGGTTGAGGATAATTATCCCTCGCTAAAACCTGTTGAGACGGGGAGCAGGCTTGTTTACAGGATATCTGACAAAGAAGCACGCAGGATAAAGGAAGGCGCTGCTGACCAGGCGCTCGAAACGATTCGTAACAGGATTGATCAGTTTGGTGTTGCAGAGCCGACTATCCTCAGACAGGGTGAAAACGAGATTGTTGTCCAGCTTCCGGGGGTCAAAGACCCAAAGCGTGCTATTGACCTGATCGGGAAGACTGCCCAGCTTGAATTTAAGCTTGTGGATGATGAAGCTAAGGTAGCAGCTGAGATTCCTCAATCAATGGAACCCGGCGAGGAAGAGAATTTTTTAAAACAATTTGCTGAAAAAATCCCTGAAGATGATGAGATACTCTTCGAGAAAAAGGTTAACAGAGAGACAGGTGCGGTGAGAAAAATACCGATCCTTCTGAAAAAACAGGCGGTCATTACAGGAGATCTTTTAAGTGAGGCAAAAGTGAACATTGACTCAAGGTTTAATGAACCCTATGTCTCTTTATCATTCAATACTGATGGCGCAAAAAAATTTGAAGAGATAACAGGGGCAAATGTTAAAAAGAGGCTTGCGATAATCCTTGACAAGGCTGTTTATTCAGCCCCTGTTATACAGGAGAAGATATCGGGAGGGAATGCCCAGATAACCGGAAATTTCACGATGGAAGAGGCAAAGGACCTCAGTATTGTATTAAGGGCTGGTGCGCTTCCCGCCCCACTGGAGATACTCCAGAATGTGACGGTGGGGCCTTCACTCGGCAGGGATTCTATAGAGGCTGGAAAGATGGCAGGCATAATTGGCACTATAGCAGTTGTACTATTTATGATATTCTACTACAGGCTTTCAGGTATAATTGCTGACTTCGCACTGCTTTTAAATATAATACTCCTCCTCGGTGCCATGGCATCACTTAATGCGACACTTACACTTCCCGGCATTGCAGGGATAATACTTGCTATTGGCATGGCAGTTGACTCGAATGTCCTGATGTTTGAGAGGATGAGGGATGAACTCAGGGCAGGTAAGACTCCACGGGCAGCAGTTGATTCCGGGTATAACAAGGCATTCTGGACGATTTTTGACTCTCATGTTACAACCTTGATAACTGCAGCAGTGCTATTTCAGTTCGGCACAGGGCCGATAAAGGGATTTGCTGTGACACTAAGTTTTGGTGTTGCAATAAATCTTTTTACAGCACTTATAGGTACAAAGTCAGTCTTCGACATCATAAATAGCAAACGCGAATTAAAGAAGCTGAGCATATAGATCAATGACCTGTAAGGAGAATAAATGATAGAACTGATTAAAAACCCAAATATAGATTTTCTCGGCAAAAGGTATATAGCCTTTGTCTTCTCTGGAATTCTATCTATTATCGGCATTATAGCGATGGTACAGATAGCAACAGGCCGTGCAAACCTGGGGATAGATTTTGCAGGAGGAACTGCTATACAGTTCAAGTTTGAAAACCCTGTTGCACTGCATGATGTCAGGCTTGCTCTTGAAAGCGGAGGGTTTAAGGACTTTGACCTCCAGGACCTGCCGAGCGTGAATAAGATACTCATAAGGGTTAAGAAAAGCGAGCAAGAACTCGGTAAGGGTTCAGAGACGATAACAAGCATACTCAGCCAGAAATTTCCGGAAAACAAATATGTGGTTGATTCAACTACTGTTATAGGGCCGAAGGTTGGGGGAAGACTGAAGGCAGATGCAGCAAAGGCGGTCGCATTTGCAGTTATAGGGATATTAGTATATGTTGCATTCAGATTTCAGTTCAAGTTTGGTGTTGGTGCAACCATTGCTACATTTCACGATGTCCTTGCCGTGCTCGGTTTGTTCTATATAATGGGTAAGGAAATTAATCTCATTCTTGTCACTGCCCTTCTCACGATTGCTGGTTATTCCCTTACAGATACAGTAGTTGTATTTGACAGGATTAGAGAAAACCTGAAGCTGAGGCAAAGGGAAAGTATCGAGGCAGTTATGAACAGTAGTGTTAATGAGGTCTTATCAAGGACAATAATAACCTCTACAACTGTCCTCTTTACATCAATAGCGCTGTTTTTCTTTGGCGGCGAGGTCTTACATGACTTCTCACTTGCCATGATAATGGGGGTTATTGTTGGGACATATTCTTCCATATTTGTTGCAAGCCCGGTAGTGCTGATATGGGGAGGTAAAAGGCCGTTTGCAAAGAAATAAAAAGCATAGAGCTAAGAGCACAGAGCTAATAGATAATAGGGTGAAGCAGAGGTTTAAGAGGATTGAACTCTATGCTCTATGCTCCAAGCTTTTATGCAATTATGCATAGACGGTGGCTTGTCAACAAGACCAATCCTGAATATATAACGTATTTGTCAAAAACCGCGTCTGTTTCTCCTGTTCTGGCTCAGATATTTATGAATAGGGGGATAAAGACACCCGTGGAAATAAGCTCCTTCCTTAACCCTCACATCTCGCAACTCTCCGACCCGTTTGATATACAAGGGGTGAAAATAGCTGTTGACAGAATACTGACTGCAAAAACGAGTGGTGAGAAGGTACTTGTTCATGGGGATTATGATGTGGACGGCCTTTCAGCCACTGCAATAATCCTCAAGGCATTAAAGATGCTCGGAATAGACAGCCACTATTTTATACCTAACAGGATGGAGCACGGCTATGGTTTTAACTTGTCATCAGTAAGAAAGGCAAAACAGACAGGCGCCGCCCTGATAATAACTGTTGACTGCGGGATAACATCATTTGAGGCAGCAGCTCTATGTAAAAAAGAAGGTATTGATGTCATTATAACCGACCACCATGAGCCAATCAGAAGTCAGAATGAGAATCCCCCCTCACCCCCCTTTGGCAAAGGGGGGATAGCGGCTCTAAAGATTCCCTCCCCCTCGAGGGGGGAGGGCAAGGGAGGGGGTGACAGGATTCAGGAGTTTTTGCTTCCAGATGCTTTGGTTATTGTAAATCCTAAAATCTCCAATCATAAATCTTCAATCTCAGATCTATCAGGTGCTGGCGTAGCATTTAAGCTTGCCCAAGCCTTAGCCACGGTTCACAATCCACAATTCGCGATTCACGATTTTTTAGACCTTGCTGCCCTTGGCACAATGGCTGATGTTGTACCACTTACAGGTGAAAACAGGCTTATTGCAAAAGAAGGATTAAGGCTGATAGAGGATGGGATAAGGCCGGGACTAAGGGCTTTGAAGAAGGTTTCGGGTATTGAGGGTAAAGTTCTTAAACCAGGTCTGCTGTCATTCACAATAATCCCGAGAATCAATGCGGCCGGGAGGGTTTCTGACTCTAACGATGTTATAAAGCTCCTGCTTACCGATTCTGAGGATGAGGCGCTTGACATATCATCATGGCTGGATAAACTTAATTTAGAGAGGCAGCAGATAGAGGAAGATGTTTATCAGGCGGCCATCTACAAGCTTAATAGCAAGGGTGTAAGCCCTGTTATAGTGCTTTCCTCAGAGGGATGGCATCAGGGTGTTATTGGTATTGTAGCATCAAGGATTGCAGAGGCTTTTTACAGGCCTACATTTATTATTTCTATAGAAGGAAACATTGCCAGAGGTTCAGCGAGGAGTATCCCCTCTGTTGACATATACAAGGCCCTTACCGGCTGTAAGGAATTCCTTGCAGGTTTTGGCGGGCATAAACAGGCTGCTGGCCTGAAGCTGGAGTCTAAAAATATTTTATCATTCGAGGAATGTATTAACAGGATTGTAAGTGAGACCCTGACGGAGAAAGATTTTATTCCTTCACTCGAAATAGATGCAGTAGTGGACTTTTCTGATATAAATTTTAATCTTACAAAGGAGCTTGGAATGCTTGAGCCCTTTGGGTTTGGGAATGCTGAGCCGCTCCTGGGCGCAAAAAGGCTCGAGGTTCTTTACCCGAAGATAGTCAAGGATAATCATCTGAAGATGAAACTCAGGCAGGATAATCAGTCTATAGATGCAATAGGGTTTGATATGGCAGTTTTTTTTGACAAACTCGAGGCATCAACCACAATTGATGCTGTATTTACGCCATTCATAAATGAATGGGAAGGAGCCAGATCTCTACAGCTAAACCTGAAGGCTTTAAGACCAAGCCTGTAAATAGTCGTCAGTAACTGTTCACTAACCTGCTGTTCTAAAGTTGTATAATAAACTATGACAGAAGAACCAATAACCATTGAAGACCTGATTAGAAAGGTCCTTTCCTATAATCCTGATGCAGATGTTGAAGTATTGAGGCGCGCCTATCATTTTTCGAGTGAAGCCCACTCCAGTCAGAAAAGGGTTGGAGGCACACCGTATATAGGACATCCTGTTGCTGTTGCGTCAATCCTTGCTGATATGAAGATGGATGTCGCAACCATTGCAGCAGGCCTTCTTCACGACACAATTGAAGATACGGTCACAACAATAAAAGACATAAAGAGTCTGTTTGGCGAGGAAATCGCTTTTTTAGTAGAGGCATTGACAAAGCTATCCAAAATGGAGTTCATGACAAAAGAGGAGGCACAGGCGGAGAACTTCAGGAAGATGCTTTTGGCCATGTCGGAGGATGTCCGGGTAATTTTAATAAAATTTGCAGACAGGCTTCATAATATGCGCACATTACGGCACCTGCCGGAGAATAAGCGACAAAGGATTGCATCAGAGACGATCGAGATATATGCACCGATTGCTAACAGACTCGGCATCGGGTGGTTAAAGATCGAACTTGAAGACTTGAGCTTTAAAATCATTATGCCTGATCTTTATGATGAACTCGTCAGGAAGGTTGCAAAAAAGAGGGAGGAGCAGGAGGGATATTTAAAAGAGGTTACAGAGATAGTAAACAGTAAACTGAAAGAGGAGGGTGTCCCGGGAACAGTATCATGGAGAATAAAACATTATTATGGTATTTATCAAAAGATGCAGAAACAGAAGATTACATTTGAAGAGGTTCATGATGTCCTCGGCCTTAGAATAATCACAGACACAAAAGCTAATTGCTATGCAATCCTCGGTCTTATACATTCCCTCTGGACACCCATACCCGGCAGATTCAAAGACTATATAGGCGTACCGAAATCAAACATGTATCAATCCCTGCATACAACTGTAATAGGGCCCAAAGGAGAAAGAGTCGAGTTTCAGATAAGGACCACTGAGATGAATATGCTTGCAGAGCATGGCGTAGCATCCCACTGGAGATACAAGGAAAAAGGTAAGGTTGATGAAAAGACCAACAGATATATTTCATGGCTTAGGGACCTGATAAAGGCTCAGAGAGAGCTTAGTGATGCAAAGGACTTTCTTGAGGCTGTGAAGGGCGAGGTTGTCCCTGAAGTTTTATATGTTTTTACACCAAAGGGAGAGATAAAAGATATGCCTGTAGGTTCAACTCCAGTGGATTTTGCCTACAGCGTACATACACAGGTAGGGCACAGGTGTATTGGTGCAAAGGTTAATGACAGGATAGTACCCCTTAAATATACCCTGAAAAGCGGTGACACTGTTGAGATAACAACCTCTCCAACACACGGGCCGAGCAGGGACTGGCTAAATTTTGTTGTTACACAGCGCGCAAAAAGCAGGATAAAACAGTGGATAAAGGTTGAAGAGCGGAAACAGAGCATAGAACTTGGTATCCGTCTCCTTGAAGGAGAACTGAAAAGACATGATCTGAGCGCGTCTGTTCTTAAATCTGAAGATATGCAAAAGGTTTTGAAATTTTTTAGTATCCAGTCCCTTGAGGACATTTACGCGTCTGTAGGTCATGGAAAATTATCAGCCCATCAAGTTGTCAATAAGTTTGTTCCTGAGAAAACAGAAGAAGAGGTTCCTGTTACAAGGATTATAAGGCCGCAGAAAGAACAGAAGGGTATAACCATAAAGGGGGTAGATAATGTTTTATATCATACAGCCAAATGTTGTTTCCCCATACCGGGTGATGGTCTTGTAGGTTTTGTAACAAGGGGGAAGGGTGTTACGATACACCGGAAAGACTGTCCGAATCTCGACAGGCTCGCTTTAGATGATGCAAGGATTGTTGATGTTGAATGGAAAACAGAGGGTGATGCAACATCGTCTGTAAGGTTATGGATTGAAACGGTTGACAGGCCTGGCATACTCGCAAACCTGAGTGCACTCATATCATCGGTTAATGTGAACATAAGCCATATAAAAGCGAGCTCAACAGAGGACAAAAAGGCCCATATTACATTTATCATCGAGGTTAGGGATAAAAGCCAGCTTTCAGGGCTGACCCAGAAGATTGCACAGATGGAAGGAGTCCTGAAGGTGAGCAGATGAGGAATTGTTTTTGAAAATGAGGAAATGGTCTAAAAGAAGAATGTCTTTATGAGGAAGGCGACGATGCCGATGAGATTTAATATGACGATGATATATAACCTATCGAAGCGTTTATTGATGCTGTCACTCATAGAATCAATACGTCTATTGATGCTATCGTCCATAGAATCAATACGTTTATTGATGCTGTCACTCATAGAATCAATACGTCTATTGGTAGCATCGAGCCCGGTCTTTATCTCGACCTTTACCTCCCGAATCTCATTATGCATAAGGTCGAGTTCTCTGAATATAAAAGCAAAGGGGTCTGCCTTATATACTATTTCTTCTTTCTTCTCAGTCTCAGGCGCCATAATGGGATGATAAAGGAAGGATTTATGTTTGTCAAGGATAAATAATAAAAATCAGCAATTCTCGGTGAAAAAGAGACGAGATTGCTTCAGGATAAGGCCCTTCGCAATGACGGATTACGAAAACTTGTCTTGTCATTGCGAGCGGAGCGAAGCAATCTCAAGGGTTTTCAATTTCACCGAGAATTGCTGAGAGATACTTGAGGCGATTGACAAAAATATAGATAATTTTTATGTTAAAATGAATAAAATAAAATGTTAGATGAAATATTATGCCAAAAACAATAGATGCGATATATAAACAAGGGATTATTAAGCCTATTAAACCTATTGAAGGTTTTGAGGAAAATTCCACGATTAAAGTAAGGATACTTACACCTCCAGGGGGGAAAAATCCTATCCTGAAATTTGCAGGTATTTTAACTGATGAAGAAGCAAATGAGATGATAAATATCATTGAAGAAGAATTTGAAAAGATAAGTCCTGATGAGTGGAAAGATTAGTCTTGATACAAACATTGCAATCAGGTTATTTAAAAATGATCCAGTTGTTATACAAAAACTCACCTCAAATACATCTATCTATCTTACAGTCCCTGTAATTGCAGAACTTCTTTACGGCGCAGAAAATTCTGCAAAACGTGAAGAAAACTTAAAGAAGTACAATAGATTTATTGATGCTTGTAATATTCTGGCTATTACAAGAAAAACAGCAGAACAATACAGCAAAATTCGAATACAACTTAAGAAGCATGGCAATCCTATTCCTGAAAATGACTTATGGATAGCAGCATCTTGCATTGAAAATCAAATACTACTTATTACAGATGATAGTCACTTTGATGGTGTTGAAGGACTAACTGTAAGACGATAGCGATTTACGATGCTCAGTATGTAACTCATTACATAAACACATAACAGGATTTCACATCTTTTTCAAATAAATTCAATATTTTCCAATACTTACAGAATGGCACAGGAATTGCTTCTAAAAATGAGGAAATGGTCTAAAAGAAGAATGTCTTTATGAGGAAGGCAACGATGCCGATGAGATTTAATATGACGATTATATACAGTCTATCAAAGCGTTTATTGATGCTGTCATTCATTGTAATAATGAATTTGTATAAATCATCAATTCGTTTATTGGTAGCATCAAGCCCTGTCTTTAGCTCGACCTTTACCTCCCTGATCTCATTATGCATCAGGTCAAGCTCTCTGAAGACAAAGGCAAAAGGGTCGGCCTTATATACTATTTCTTCCTTCTTCTCAGTCTCAGGCGCCATAATGGAATGATAAAGGAAGGATTTATGTTTGTCAATGTCATTCCCCAGCTTGACTGGGGAATCCATGGTTCGACAAGCTCACCATGACAATTGTCACCCTGAGCACAATCCCACTCCTGTTAAATTAAAAAATCCTTATTTCAAGCCAACAAAAACAGCTCGGTTATAGTGTGCTATAATGCTATAATATATCAAATCTTAAGGGCTATCTGAATCACAAAAGGTCAGACCCTTAGTAAATACCGACAAGGAGGTGATGATAAATGAAGGCATTAGAGATAGATGCCAAACTTGACAGCCTGATAAACGAACTGGAATTCAAGGATGCAAGGGAAGTAATTAAAGATTCTTTATTTACTGAAATTCTTTACAGGATTTCCAAGTTTACCGATGAGGCAGGGCGGTTTAATGATAAATATGGAAAGACCTTAGTGGAGTTCAAAAAAGAATACGAATCTGGAGCAGAGGATTACGAAAAGTATGATGACCTGATGGCATGGGAATTTGCACAACAGGGAAAAGAATACTGGGAGAAGAAACTGGAAGAATTGAAAAGTGTTCTATAAACTTGTCGAAGAGTTTTCAGACATTATTACTGATTATTCTGTTTTTGAATATAAGCGGTATGGCTCGGCCACATCGCTCGTTGCCAAAGTTGGGTTTAAAGACGGCTCTTTGTTACATATCAAGGATTATCTATTCATTGACGGTAAGAGAAAATATTCTTATCACTGGCAGGATGCTCAGGGTAGGTTAATAACTCGCTGGGACAATTCGCCGCATCATAAAGGGCTACCAACATTTCCGCATCATAAGCACTTACGCAATGAGGTTGCAGCTTCAAGAGAAAGAACTATCAAGGATGTATTAACCATTATAAAAAACGCTATTCAGGCAAAACATTGCTTATAGAATAAGCATTCTTTACTTTACGCTCTGATTTTAATAATATGTAATCCATTACATAATCCCATAACCCGATTTACCCACCTGAATAAAAAATCTTAATAATTTCAAATAGTTACAAAATGGCACAGGAATTATCTTTTAAAAATATCTGTGTAAAAGGAAAAACTTTCTATCAAGAGCCTCAATCGTCCCGAAATATTGACTTATGCTATTTTCTGATGATACACTCAGACATGTCAATCGTTGAGACGCGATACCAACACATCATCCTTAACAAAGATAAAGTGCCGATTATTGCAGGCACGAAAATGAAGGTAATCGAACTCATTCTTGATAAGATTGCCTATGGTTGGAGCCCCGAGGAACTTCAATACCAGCATCCTAATCTCACATTAGGCCAAATATACTCAGCTCTGGCCTATTACTCGGACCATCAGGAAGAGCTTGATAGCGAAATCGAAAATCAATTAGAGCATGTGGAAGAGACGAAAAAAGCAGCAAAACCAACACCTCTTGTGGATAAGTTAAGGGCCAAGAAATTAATATAATGGCGATCCATTTATACATGGATCACCATGTACCTCGTGCAATAACTGACGGTCTAAGGGCTCGAGGAGTTGACGTAATCACTGCCTTCGAAGACGGCACAAGTGAATTAGATGACATAGGATTATTGGATCGAGCTGCTGAACTGGGACGAGTGTTATTTACAAGGGATTATGATCTTTTGCGAGAAGCAACCGAGCGTCAAAGAACTGGTCAATCTTTCCATGGCCTTATCTATGCCCATCAACTGCGCATTTCCATTGGCGCTTGCATTCGGGACTTAGAGATTATTGCGAAAGCAGGCGAACCCGAAGACTTGATGAGTAAAATACAATTTTTGCCACTCTGATGAACTCATTATAGATAAATTGGCCGCTGATGGAACGGTTGTGCAAATTCTGTATGCTTATAACTTTGGATTTCTGCTTGTCTGAACTATACACATGAATTGTCTGAATTCGAAATTGTAACAGCATAACTATGTAATCAATTACATAAACACATAACAGGATTTCCGCATCTTTTTCAAATAAATTCAATATTTTCAAATAGTTATAAAATGGCACGGGAATTGCTTTTAAAAAGTATCTTTACGGTGGTTAAGATTCTAATCAATAGAAAAAGCGATAGAAAAGGCTGAAAATGGAGGGTCCATGAGAAAGAGGAAAATAATTACATTATTGCTGTCGGTATTTTCAGTATTTATAGTTTCAGCATTTATGGACGGTTTTGATGTCCTCGCTGACATTAGTACAGTTAAGGCAACGGGGACATTGACCTCAATAGAAGATGATGGAAGTGTTATTATTGATGAAAAGGGCTATAAGGTTGACCCCTCTGTAGTGGTTATAGACCGTAAGGGAAAGAGCGTTCCTCTTCGCAGCCTTTCATTTCCGGCAAAAGTTAGATTTGAATACATATATGCAAAAACAGGCTTTATAATCGTGTTTATAAAGGAAGTTCCACAATAGGAGGCAGCTATGAAACGCAATAATAAAAACATAATCAAGATATTCTTTCTCCTGATTTTTTTAAGCGTATTTCTGCCGTTCACTTTCGTTGAAGGCGCAATGAACGACTATTGCATAACTCCGCCTTTTGTAGCCCAGAGCATTCCGCCGAATGTACTTATCGTGCTTGACAATTCAGGCAGCATGTGCGACCAGGCATATGC
>Ga0210004_1002079_pt1 | contig 11499 bp, 9 predicted proteins | sample CryGey13umfilter_FD_185450 | JGI IMG/M metagenome (GOLD analysis project Ga0210004, IMG submission 185450) | Groundwater microbial communities from aquifer in Utah, USA - Crystal Geyser 4/8/14 3 um filter (SPAdes) (version 3) | ecosystem: Environmental > Aquatic > Deep subsurface > Groundwater...
ACGCCCATACATTGCTGGATTTGCACTACTGCTGGGCGCGCTCGCCACCGCCCCGACCTGGGGCGTGCGTCCGCAGATGATTTCATATCTGCTCTTCGCCCTGTTCCTGTTCCTTCTCGACCGATACGCAGAAACACGAAAAACGAAAACCCTGATACCCATTCCCATCCTCATGCTCCTGTGGGTCAACTTACATGCCGGTTACGCCCTGGGATTCGCTATCCTCGGCATCTACATCGCTGGAAATATCTTTGAGCTTATCAAGGCAAAAATCGCAAAGACCGGATCAACCAACTCGCCCATCCTAAAAAACATCCTGACCCTGTGTGGGATTCTCGTCCTGTCCATACTGGCAGCTCTCGCCAACCCAAATGGGATTCGACTGCTCACCTATCCCTTCGAGACGCTGTCCAGCCAGGCCATGCAGCAGAACATCCAGGAATGGTTCTCGCCGGATTTCCACCAGATCGAATGGCAGCCGCTGGCCTGGCTGATCCTGGCCCTGGTCGGCGCGGGGCTGCTCGGGCGCAAGTCCCTCTCGCCGACGAAGATCGTCCTGGCGCTGGTTTTCGGCTACATGGCTTTGCGCTCCATGCGGCATGTCCCACTGTTCGCCATCGCCGCGGTCCCGGTGCTCGCAGAGGAGATCGGCTGCGTGGTGCGGATCAGGCCCCAGGTCCAGCGACCGAACCGACTGATGAAATGGGTCAACCTGCTACTGGTGATGTGTACTGTCCTGATTGCTGGCCTGCGCTTCGTCAGCGTCAGCCAGGAACAGGTAAACACAGAAAAAGAGGAATTCCCGGCCGCGGCCGTGGACTGGATCATCCAGCATCATCCGGCGGGGAATATCTTCAACACTTACGGCTGGGGGGGATATTTGATCTGGAGGCTGTACCCCGAATATCACGTTTACATTGACGGGCGGGCGGATGTGTACGGCGACACGTTCATCGCTGATTACCTGCGCATCGAGGGCGGCGAACCCGGCTGGGAGGCCAGCCTGTCGCTGAATGGCGTGCGGATTGTGCTAATCGAACCGTGGTCACTGCTTGCCAGGGATTTGCGCCAATCGGCTGATTGGGAGATTGCGTACTCGGACGAACAAAGCATCCTGTTCATCCACAAAAAATAGACTTTATCCGAAACAACTTTCTCTGCATCGAATTGCGCGAATTTGGCGAATCCTCTAAGGAAAAATCTGGGGCCGGGACTCCGGCTGTAACAGGCATCGCTCCTCCTCTACTTTATGATTCCTAATTGCTGCAAGGCTGCCGCTAACACTTCCGGCATGACCGGCTTGACGATCAACCCCTGCGCCCCATTGTTCAGGGCGCGCACCTTGGTTTCTGGCTGATCGTCGGAGGTGACAATGATGACCGGCACCTGGGCCAGCGCTGGCTCGCGGCGCAGGAAAGCCAGCACCTCGAAGCCAGTCACACCAGGCATGCTGATATCCAGGAAAACCACCTGGGGGATGCTTTCCTTCATGATCGCCAGCCCGGCAGCCGGTGAAAGCGCCGCACGCGTCTGGAGTTTCCACATGCCAAGCATCCGGCACAAAGCCTCGGCCATCTGGCGGTTATCGTCAATTACAAGCGCATAGGACATTTTATATCTCCGCAACCAGCTTGCCCATTTCACCTATATTATACCCAGGCATGGCGGCTACGGCATCATGAAAATCCTTATTGTTTATTACGGCGAACAACGGCGCAAGCAGCTCGCTCTCGGCGTAAATCTTCGGGATGACCAGTTGATAGGTTTCCTGGAACAGCGGGATGAAATCCAGATTCAGCGATTGCGCTGCGGCGGGAATCCCCAACCCGCAATCCGCCCGCCCCGAAGCGACCGCCGCAGCCACACCGAGATGGGTGTATTCTTCTTGACTGTATCCCTGAATCGAACTGGCGACGATCCCGCTGCGGTTCAAATGATAATCTAACAGGAGGCGCGTCCCGGCGCCGCGCTGGCGGTTCACGTAGCGGACCCTTCGACTGGGCTCCCCCTTCGAGGACTTCGCAGGGCAAGCCTCGGGCCGGGTCAGGTCTCCCAAGCCTTTGATTCCCTTCGGGTTGCCCTTGCGCACGATCAGGCCCTGCTGGCGCCCGACGAACCCGTAAACCTTGACCGGCACCCCGGGCAGGTACTGGCGGATGTAAGCCAGGTTATACTCACCCGTTTCCGGGTCGAGCAGGTGTGAACCGGCCAGGTGCGACTCGCCCCGTTTCAAAGCCACCAGCCCGCCCAAGCTGCCGACGTTGGCCGAAGCCAGGCGGCGATCGTACCCGGCCAAGAACTGGGCCAGCAGGTCGAGGGTCATATCGTGCGAGCCAATGCAGAAAATCGTCCGCTCGATCTCGGCCTTCGAGCGGTACAGGTGCACCGTCACCTGCTCGCCGGCTTCCGCCCCCTGGATGCCGCGCGGCAGGATGACCAACCCATCCGCGCGGACGAGCGAGGTGATGACTCCCGCCCCGCGCGCCAGCGGCGCCGCCAAAACTCTGTCGCCCACCTTCCCCAGCGCAACACGCAGGTAGTCGTCATCCCCGCCCGGCGAGGTGACCTTGCGGGTCAGCGTGGCGGATTCGGTCGGCAGTTCGCCCGGCCTGCGTCCCAGCCATTTGGCGATCAACGGCTCGACGAAGATCTCGGCTGTCAGCGCGGCAGAGACCGGATAACCGGGGACGCCGATGATGGGGACGAGTGACGAGTGACGAGTGATGAGTGACGTTTGACGTTTGACGTTTGACACGTTTGCCTGGTTTTCATTTCTTACCATGCCCAATATCACCGGATGCCCTGGCCGCACCGCCACGCCATGCACCAGCAGCGTGCCTAATTCCTCGACCACCTTCGCCGAGAAATCCTCCGCCCCGGCCGAGGAACCAGCGTTGAGCAGGATCAAATCGCAGTCACGCGCCGCTTCCTGCACACGCTGAACGATGGCCTCGAAGCTATCCGGCGTGACCGGGAAGCGCACTGCCTCCCCACCCCAGGCGTTCACCTGCGCGGCCAGCACCAACGAGTTGTATTCCAGGATGTCGCCCGGCTTCAATTCGCTGCCAATCGGCACCAGCTCCGTGCCAGTCGGCAGGATGGCAACACGCGGCTTGCGCGCTACCTTGACCTCCGCATGTCCAGACGCCGCAATGGCGCCCAAGTCCACCGGCCGCAATACCTGACCGGCAGCCAGCACCAACTGCGTGGCGACGATATCCTCCCCCAGGGCGCGGACGTGCGACCAGGGCGTCACGGCAGCGCGGATGCGGATTGCTTTCGGGGCGCGAATGTCGCCGGTGATTTCGCCATTTTCATCCAGCGCCTCGACGTTCTCGATGGGGATGACGGCGTTGGCCCAATCGGGAAGGGGATCGCCGGTATCTACATACTGAGCAGAGGAGCCGGGGGGAGAAGGAGCAGAGGAGCTGGGGAGAGAAGGAGCAGGGTGGCAAGGGAGAAGGAGCGGCGAGGAAGGCTGCGCGCCAGCGGTATCCTCGGCGCGGACGGCGAAGCCATCCATGGCCGAGGCATGATAATGCGGCGAGGAGACCTTCGCCCAGACCGGCCCGGCCAGCACGCGGCCGAGTGCATTTTCGTCGAGCGGGATGGTTTCAACCCCCAGCACGCGCCAGAGATCGGCCTGTTCCAACGCAGATTGGAGGCAGGCTTTGGCTTCGGGGAGGGGGATATCGTGGAGGTAGATGGACATGTCAGCCCCCACCCTGGCCATCCCCCATGCGGGGGAGGGAACGTTCCTGGATTTCATGCAACTTCGCCCTGATGAGGGCTAAAGTAAGTCTCATAACAACACCACTTCCACCACCTCCCCCGCGCTGACGCCGTTCGCATCCGGCGGGATGCGCACCAGTCCATCCGCAACAACCAGGGAGAAGATGAGATTGGATTTGGAGAAGATCGGTTCGGCCAGCCACTCCCCCTCTCCCGCACTTGGGAGCCCCAGAGGGGTGCTTCGCGAAGGGGCCAGGGGTGAGGGCCGAAGCAGCCTCACCGCCACCCAATCCTCGCGCCCGGCCTGGGAGGGGATATTGATGGTTAATCTCGCGAGTAAGGACGGACGCGGGCAGTCTGCTGGCAGGCCCAGCAGCTTCTCGATTACCGGCACAACGAACAACCCAGCGATCACCAGCGCGCTGACCGGGTTGCCCGGCAGCCCGATCACCGCCTGGCCGTCGCAGACCGCCAGGATGGTCGGCTTGCCGGGGCGGATGTTGACGCCATGCACCAGCACACCCGGCTCCCCCAGCGAGCGGATGGCATCCGCAGTCATGTCACGCGCACTGGCTGAAGAGCCGGCCGTGATGATCACCAGGTCACATTCCGACAAGGCGCGCCGGGCCACCTGCTGCATGGTTTCGAGATCGTCCGGCACGATGCCATATAATACCGGCTCGCCGCCTGTTTTTGTCACCAGCGCGGACAGGGTGTAAGAGTTGACATCCCGCACCTGGCCGGGACGCGGCGTTTGCTCGGGCTGCACGACTTCGTCGCCGCTGGAGATCAGGCCAACGCGCGGCCGCTTCACGACCGCGACCTGCGTCACGCCCAGCGCCATCAGCCCGCCAACCTCCGCCGGGCGGACGCACATCCCGGCCGGGATGACGACCTGTCCCTGCCTGACATCCTCGCCAATGCGCAAGACATTTTCCCCCTCCGCGACCGCACGCGAAATTTCAATTTCGGGTGTAGGGGCAGGGCTTGCCGTCTCGCACCGGTGTGCCGCCGGTGTTCGCGGCACGAACGGTGTCCCTGCCCCAGGGCGACCATGAAGGTCGCCCCTACCAACCATCTGTGTATATTCCAGCATGACGACCGCATCCGCGCTGGCAGGTAGCATCCCGCCGGTGTGGATCAGGGCCGCCTCGCCCGGGTGGAGGTCAATATCAGGTTGCGCGCCCATCGAAACCTCCCCGACAACCTTGAGATAAGCTGGCAGCGACTCGCTCGCCCCGAAGGTATCCGCGGCGTGGACCGCGTAACCATCCATAGCGGAGCGGTCGAAGGCCGGCAGCGGATGCGGCGCCTCGACCGGTAAAGCGGTCACCCGGCCCAGGGCCAGAGTCGTGTCAATGGTCTCGGCAGCCGGCTGAGGGTCCGGCAAGCTGCGCAGGAGAAGCGAACGGGCTTCGTCGGGTGTCTGGAGGTGGAGGAATTCAGGCATGGGGAGATATGAAAGATGAAAGATGAAGGATGAAAGATGAAAGATGAAGGATGAAAGATGAAAGATGAAGGATGAAAGATGAAAGATGAAGGATGAAAGATGAAAGATGAAGGATGAAAGATGAAAGTCAGCGGATCCAAAAGGTGAGGGTGAGCAGGTAGGCTGTCAGGCCGAAGATGGCGGTGGCGTTGGCGGACAGGATGGACCAGAGAGGCTTGACGCCCAAAGCAATGTTACGCAGCATGAAGATCTGGTAGGCGGCCAGCGGGAGGGTCAGGAAGACCGGCCAGAGCAGCCGCCAGGGAAAGCCAAAGAAAGGCGCGGTGACGAACAGCACGTAAGCAGCCAGCAATAGGGCGTGGTGGAGCGGGATGGCGCGCGGCCAAGTCAGGCGGATCAGCAGGGTGCGGCGGCCATATTTCTGGTCGGAGGCGAAAGTAGGAAAATCCAACGCCAGCAAATAGGCTACAGCCAGCAGCGTCAGCGGAAAAGTGACCAGCGGCAGGAGACGGTGGAATTCGTCCGCCTGGAGCGTGAAGGCCAGGACAGGAATGAAATCAGCGAAGAGGATGGCGAGAGCGAATTCACCAAAGCCGGCATTGACCAGGCGCAACGGCGGCACGGAATAGGCCATGAGCAGCAGGAAAATCAGCGCGAGGAAGATGCCGGGCGAGGGAGTGATGAACCGGCCGCGCAGCATCACGACGGTCAGCGCGGCGACCAGGGTCAGCACAGCTGCGGAAACCTGCAGAAGGAGCGTCCGCAAGCGCAGGCGTTGGGAGGGGGTGTCTGCCTCACCCAATGGTTCATTCGGCGGGCGGAAGTACTCGGCCAACAGGTAAGCAGCAACCTGGATCAATAAGAGCCATACGAATCCCAGCCAGAATGCACTGCTTTCGAGGTGAATGCCAAGATAGCGGGCAATGCCCGTACCCAGGATGTAGGTCAGGCTGGCGAGGAAAAGCCGGAGAGGTTGCGAAAAGCGGAGCAGCGTACGGAGATTTGTCATAGCATTTCAGCGGCTACCTGCGCTTCGACTACGGGGCTTCACCAAGTTCAGCCCCTCCGCTCAGCGCGGAAGCATGGCGCATGTCGCGCAAGTGGATCTGGTTGTGGCGATAAACCATCTTGATCATCTCGCCCAGGGTGGTAACGCCCAGGAAGGGATGGCGGCCTGTCTTTTGCAGGTCAGATTCGGAGAGGCCCGAAACCCAGGCGATCATCCCGGCTCGCGCTTCCTGGTATTGCGCAAGCAAGTCGAATGGGGATATTTCAGCCAGTTTCGACACCTGTTCGGCGTTGAAACGATCAACCGAGAAATCTTCGCTTGCGCCCCCGCCGCCGCTGCGGATATTCTCGAACAGCTTCAAGATTGACTTCTCCACCGAGACGAAGTGCGCCAGCACGTCACGCACATTCCATTTTTCACCTTCAGTGTAGACGACCTGCTGCCATTGGTTACCGGTCAACGCGGCGAAATAGGCCGCGATCTTTTCGCCCTCGGCGCGCAGGCGGGAGGAGAGGAAGGTGGGGGTTTCGGGCATGGATTACTCCGTGATGCGTGACGAGTGATGAGTGATGCTGGATGCGGTGATTAGATGAGCGAGTAGCCGCCATCCACAACGATGGTCTGCCCTGTAATATATTCGTTTTTGAGTAAAAATTCGAGGGCAGCCGCGACCTCGTCCACCGAGGCGGGACGCTTCAGCGGCAGACGTCCCACCAGCCGCACCCATTCTTCTTCCGTAACGTACTCGGACGGCAATACCAGGCCCGGGGCGATGGCGTTGACCCGGATCTTGGGCGCCAGGGAACGCGCCAGCACGCGCGTCAGCGTCTCGAGGGCTGCCTTGCTGACCGTATAGGCCGGAAAGCCGCTCCAGGCCTTCTGCGCGCCGACATCGGTCACATTGACGATCAGCCCGCCAGCCTCCATTCGCTTCGCGGCCTCCTGTGCACACAGAAAGGGAGCGCGCAAATTCAGCGCGATCGCGGCGTCGAAATCAGCGGCGGATAGCGTGCGCACGTCGCCGCGCGGCATGAGGGCTGCGGAATTGACCAAGACCTTCAAGGGGTGAGGCAGCGCGTCGAGAGTAGAGAATAGAGAATAGAGATCAGTCAGGTTGCCCAGATCGGCTCGCGCCAGATAAACCGGCGCCTCGAGTGCGCGCATCTCTTCAGCAGTAGCAGCCGCTTCTTCCTCAGAATGGTGATAATGCAAAAGGATCGCAAATCCCTGGCGAGCCAATGCCAGGGCAAAGGCGCGTCCAAGCCGGCGCGCCCCTCCTGTAACCAGGGCAAGAGAAATTTCGGACATGCCTATGTTTTACCACAAAAACCCTTTAAATGCTCACGGCGAGGCTTAGCGAAAATCCTCTGGAACGCGGACTTTAGTCCGCAATGCAGGGCAGACTGAAGTCTGCGTTCCGGAACGCGGACTTTAGTCCGCGCCCCGCCGGAAGCAGAAAGGTGGCAGATTTATTTGCGGAAGAAATTGGATATGAAGAACCAGATGTTCGCTGGCCGCTCTGCCAGGCGACGCATGAAATAAGGGTACCAGTGTGTGCCATAGGGGACGTAGATGCGCACCGGGCAGCCCTCCTGCGCACATTGCTCTTGCAAGTCGCGGCGGATGCCATACAGCATCTGGAATTCCAGGGCCTTCTTGGGCAACCCGACCTTATCGGCATATCTCTTGGCAAACTCGATGCGCCTCGGGTCGTGCGTACCAATCGCCGGGATAGGCGGAATACGCCCATCGGCGCTGATGGTCGGCGATCCGGCAACCAGCGCAGCGTCAACCATGATCTTGGACAACAAGTCGAAGTTGGCGTCCACGTCCGCTTTCTTGGGATAGGCCAGCTCCGGCGGCTCTTTGTACGCCCCTTTGACCAGGCGAAAGCGCGTGGCCTCGGTGAGCAAGCCGCGGGCATCAGCTTCGGTGCGGAAGAGATAGGACTGCACGACCATACCGACGTTCTTAAAACCTTTCTGTCGAATCTGCCGGTACAGACGAATGGTCTTGTCCGTATAGGGTGTATCTTCCATGTCAATGCGGACGTAGTTGTTGTTCTGCGCGGCGGTTTCGACGATCCGCTCCAGGTTTTGCGCACACAGCTCCTCGTCCAGCGCCAGGCCGATCTGCGTCAGCTTGATGGAAACGTTCGAGCGCACGTCACAACAACTTATTTGGTTGATTACCTCCAGGATATCCTCAGTCGCCTGCCCGGCTTCCTCAGGCGTTGTGGTATGTTCCCCCAGGTGGTCGAGCGTAGCGTTGATGCCACGCGCATTAAGCTCGCGCACAACGCGGATCGCATCCTCGATCTTTTCCCCTGCTACAAAACGAGAAGCGGCCCGCCAGGCGAACTTCCAACGGGTCACCAGGCGTTGCGCCCAGTCAGCTTTGGAAAGGTAGATCAGGAAAGAACGCAGCATAGTAGTATCCTCGCGGTTGGGAAAGTTTCGGCGCACACATTGTGGTTGCGTAGTCGGCAACCAAGGTGGTTGCGTAGTGGGCAACCAAGGTGGTTGCGTAGTCGGCAACCAAGGTGGTTGCGTAGTCGGCAACCATCGTGCGCTCGTTCACTGATTGTAGCACAATTGCTTTTTAGTGAGTGTGTTATACTACCGCCTTAGCATAATTTCCATTCCGCCGGAGGCAGCGTGAAAATCCGCGGCTCTTCCCTTTATCTTCGCTGGGTATCCCTATTCTTCATTTCGATTGCCAGCATCTTGACGGTCATTACGCTCGTACAGTACAGCCGTCTGAGAAATGACTATCCGCCACAGATGGTCATCGCCGGCGTGCCCGTCGGCGGGCTGGACCCTCAAACTGCTGCCCAAAGACTGCTGCAGGTCTACTCCTTGCCGGTGGAGATCCACTACGGGGACGCCATTTTCCAGCTCGATCCCAACCTGATCGGCTTTCAACTGAACGTGGAAAGTATGCTCGCCGCAGCCGACCTCCAGCGCACCGGCGCCTCCTTTTGGGGCGGCTTCTGGGACTATCTGTGGAATCGAAAATCCGCGACGGCGGAAGTACCCCTGGTCGAAACATTCTCGGAAGAGCGCCTGCGCGCCTATCTAACCAGCGAAATCGCAGCCCGCTATGATCAGCCGCCCATCCCGGCGCAGCCCATCCCTGGCAGCACCGAATTCCAACCCGGACAACCCGGCCAGGTCATAGATGTTGACCGGGCTGTCATCCTCATCGGGGATGCCATGCGCTCCCCGAGCCAACGCGTAGTCCAGCTTGCACCCGTATACACATCAGCCGGCCGCCCATCTAAGCAGAACCTGCAACTGCTCCTGGAGGAGATCATCGGCCAGGATAATTTCGACGGGATCGTCGGTATTTATCTGCTCGATCTGCAAACCGCAGAAGAACTGCACTTCGCCTACCGGGCTGGCGAGAACCTGCCGGTCAACCCAGATATCGCCTTCACTGCCTCCAGCACGATCAAAATCCCCATCATGGTGACGGCCTACCAGCGCTTCAACGGCCGGCTGGATGACCAGACCGCCACGCTCATGCTGGACATGATCAAGAAGTCCGAAAATCCTCCCGCTGACGCCTTGATGCGAGTCATTGACGAAGCGCGCGGCCCGCTGGTCGTCTCGGAGACGATGAAGGCTTTGGGTTTGCTGAATACCTTCCTGGCTGGCTATTTTTACGACGGCGCGCCGATCTTGCAAATCTTTCACACGCCCGCCAATACGCGCACGGACGTGAACACCGATTCCGATATCTACAGCCAGACCACACCCTCGGACATCGGCTCGCTCCTGGAAGATATTTACCAATGCTCCCAAACTGGAGGCGGGACGCTGGTCGCGGCTTTCCCCGGTCAAATTGACCAGAACTCCTGCCAGCAGATGATCCAATACCTGGTAGAGGACAAGATCGGGGTGTTGATCCAGTCCGGCGTACCGGAGGGGACAGCCGTGGCCCACAAGCACGGCTGGGTGACCGATCCAAGCGGCGTCATCCACAACGTCTCCGACGCGGCCATCGTTTTCACTCCTGGCGGTAACTACATTTTGGCGATCTACGTTTACCATCCCAACCAGATCATTTGGGATGAAGTCTCCAAAATGTACGCTGACCTTTCCAGGGCGATCTACAACTATTTCAATCTGGCAACGCAATAGCATGAACCAGACCCTGAGCCTCTATCGCCTCCAACAGACCGACAGCCAGATCAGCCGGGTGCAGGCGCGCCTCCAGGCAATCCAGAAAATATTGGAGGATGACGAGGCTCTTCGTCAGGCCAGCACGCAGGCTGAAGTCGCGGATAAGAACCGGCTGGTCGCTGAACGCGCACTCCGCCAGGCCGAGGATACCGTCCGCGACCAGCACATCAAGATCGAGCAGACAGAGTCCAGCCTGTACAGCGGCAGCGTCCACAATCCCAAAGAGCTACAAGATTTACAAAATGAGGTCGCGGCGCTCAAGCGTCATCTCGCCACGCTGGAGGACCGCCAACTGGAGGCCATGCTGAACTGCGAAGAGTCTGAGTCCGCCTACCAGACCGCGCAGGTCGCGCTGCGGGCCGTTCAGTCCCAATCGAACAAGCAAAACCAAAGCCTGGGACAGGAACAGGCCAGCCTGCAAAGAGAGATCGCAAAGCTGGAGGCCGAGAGGCAGGCAATCGCCAACGCCATACCCGCTCAATTCATCGAGAGTTACAATCAACTCCGCCAGACGCGCGGCGGGGTGGCCGTGGCAGCCATTTCAGACAGCGCCTGCGCTGCTTGCGGTTCTGGCCTGACCCCGGCGGAGCAGCAGGCCGCCCGTTCAGCCGCCCAGATGACGCGCTGTCCCTCCTGTGGGCGCATCCTGTACGGCAGCTAGAGTCCGCTATGCAATTCCGCTTGCCCTACATTGACCGCATCTCGTTTTGGATAGGCGCAGCTTTTGCGACCGCATTCTGGTGGGTGCTCGCTGCGCTGCGGCCGTTATTCCAACAGGCCATCCAGAGCTTGAAGGCCAGGCGGAAGGAGAGGAAAGAAAAAGCACGCACTGCCAGCGCCATCGAGGAGCGTTACAGACAAATGATCCTGCAGCAAGCGCAAGGATATCACCTGGCTGCTCCGCTCTTCTCACTGGACGAAATCCTCATTCCCCCCAGGCTGCTCCTCCCGCCAACGCACGCCACGCCCGGCGCGCCTGCCCCGGCAGAAGACATCGTCAGCCTGACCCTGCCCTACACGCCGGACTGGCCCGAACTGGCCGCGATCTACAACGCGCCAACCCTCTCCATTCCACAAGCCCTGGTAGGCGGCATCAACCTGGTCGTGATGGGACGGCCCAG
>Ga0210004_1002089_pt1 | contig 11470 bp, 12 predicted proteins | sample CryGey13umfilter_FD_185450 | JGI IMG/M metagenome (GOLD analysis project Ga0210004, IMG submission 185450) | Groundwater microbial communities from aquifer in Utah, USA - Crystal Geyser 4/8/14 3 um filter (SPAdes) (version 3) | ecosystem: Environmental > Aquatic > Deep subsurface > Groundwater...
TGGTGATAAGGCGGTAGGGGCGACTCATACCCTTCGGGTACGATGTGAGTCGCCCCTACGCCAAATCCATTTTTTCGCAGCAGTTCCAGGGTCAGGGAAGCCGGCGCACGCCCGGAGCCGTTGAGGGCCGTGATCACGCCGGTCTCCGCCTCATAAAACAGGGCAAACATATCCCCGCCGATGCCGGTGGAGGTCGGCTCGGTGACGTTGAGCGCCGCGGCAGTCGCCACAGCCGCATCGGCGGCGTTGCCGCCACTGGCGAGAATTTCCAAACCGGCAGCGGTCGCCAGCGGCTGGGACGAGGCCACCATGCCGCCGCGTCCCATGACCGGGGAACGCCGGGAGAGGAAAACGGGTTCGGAATCCAGGGAGGCAATCATTTACTTCACCGGAGGAGTAGAACGCGCCGGGATCGTCGTCACCAGCACCTTGTCCACACGGTTGCCATCCATGTCCATCACTTCGAAGCGCAGGCCATTCCACTCGAACTGTTCGGCGGTCTTCGGAATACGCCTCAGGTGCATCATCACAAAACCGCCGAGCGTCTCGTATTCTTCCTCGTCGGGCAGGCGGCGTAAATTGAATATTTCTTTGAAATCATCGTTCGACAGCATCCCGTCCAACAACCAGGAACCATCCTGTCGCTGGGTAGCCTGCGATTCCCCCTCGAACTCACCAACGATTTCTTCGAGGATGTCAGCCAGGGTCAGCAGACCCTGCACAATGCCGAATTCGTCCACCACCAAAACCATTTCGCGTTTGGCTTCTTTGAGTATTTCAAGGGCGCGCGAGCCGAAGGCAGTCTCCGGAACGTAAAGCGGTGGGCGGGCAATCTGCTTGAGTTGCCTGCCGTCTTTCAGGTCGGCCAGGAGCAAGTCTTTGGCCTTGACCACGCCCAGGATGTTGTCCAGGCTATCCTCGGCCACCGGGAAACGCGAAAACTCGCATTCCTTGACCTTGCGGCGGATTTCTTCCAGCGGGTCGTTGACATCCAGCCAGACGATTTCGTTGCGCGGGGTCATCAGCGAATTGACGCGCCGGTCGCTGAGCGAAAACACGCCCTCGACCATATCCTGCTCCGATTCCTCGAAAACGCCCGCCTGTGTGCCCTGTTCCAGCAAAATTTGCAGTTCCTCCTCCGTTACGGGTAGTTCTTTGGTTGGTTTGACGCGCAGCAGACGCAAGACAAGTTCGGTGGATTTGCCGAGCAGCCAGACAATCGGCTTGAAGAGCGCGGCAATGAAGATCATCAATCCGGCCACGCCGGAGGCGATTTTCTCCGCGTTTTGCAAGGCCAGCCGTTTGGGAACCAATTCGCCGAGCAGCATGGAAAAATAGGTGATGAGGATGACGACAATCGCGAGGCCGATAGAATGGGCGTATGGCGCAAACGCCGGGACTTTCGCCAGTTCAACCGCCAGCGCCTCGCCAATCGTCGCGCCGCCGACCGCGCCGGCCAGCACGCCGACCAGTGTGATCCCGACTTGTACGGTGGGTAGGAAGCGATTTGGATTTTCGGCCAGGTTGAGAGCGGCGCGGGCTTTGGCGTCTCCTTCGTTGATTCTGTGCTGTAAGCGAGCTTTACGCGAGGCAAATACCGCCGCCTCTGACATGGCAAACAGGCCGTTTAAAAGTATCAACAGAAAAATAACCAGAATTTCAATCCCTATGCCTTGCATCTTCTTTCGTCCTTCCTGAAAACCATGAGGCGGCTAATCTTTGCTTGCATGTTCGTGCCAGTGGTGAATATCGGGCAGATGATGGTGCGCATGTTCAAACTGTCTGTGGGTGTGGGGATGTGAATGGAATTGTTCGACGAAGACACGGGCGGGGTGTTCATGTAAATGATGCCCGTCGTCGTGGCAGTGACGGTGTTCATGGTCAATCTCGCAATGAACGTGCGCGTGCGTATGTTCCTCGTTCAATAATATCATAGTGCCGATAACCATCAGAGGCAGGGCGACGATAAAAATGATACCGGGGGCTTCCCGAAACAGCAGCAGCGATAACCCAATGCCGGAAAGCGGCGCGGTACTGAATAAAGTGCTGGTGCGCGCCGCGCCGAGATTCCGCATGGCATGGACAAACAGGACGATACTCAATCCGTAACTCAGGCTTCCCAGCAGCATGGCTTTGACGGCGTTGCCAAAGCCTGGGATGCTCTCACCGGCGAGGCGCGCCAGCATAAAGGAAACAAGCCCTGCGCCCAATCCTTTGACGATGACAATCGCCAGGGGATCTTTGGAAGATATATTCCGGGTGAAATTATTATCCAACCCCCACAGCAAACAGGCGGCCATGATGCCCAGGGCGCCGAGGGAAAGTCCCCATTCGCCTTTCAAATTCACGGATAACAAAATACTGGCAGTCGTGACCAGCGCAATGGCCCACCCAATTTGGCGGTTTATCGCTTCTTTGAATATCAGCACGGCGATGAGTGTGGTTGCCACGCCCTCGAAATTAAGCAATAAGGAAGCGGTCGCGGCGGGGGTGTGGCGGAGGCTGATAAGCAGGGTAATTGGCGCGGCCACGCCTCCGGCCAGGATGGCTCCAGCCAGCCACTTAATATCGGCTTTTCTGATTAGCGCTTCTGCGTTTGCGGTTTTACTGTTGAGCGATTGAATGATTTTTATCAGCAGCAGGCTTGTGCCGCTTCCCAGATATAAAAAGGATGCCAGCGTAACCGGCGCAATTTCGCCCAGCAGCATTTTTGCGAGTGGCGCGCTTGCGCCGAATAGCAGAGCAGCCAGCAGGGTCTGTAACATTGGGGAGAGGTTGGATTTTGTCATTGTCATTATCGGTGTGTTTCGATATATCCAATTAGTTTCTCAATCACATTGGCAGTTGGAAGCCCCATTTCCCGCATCCGGCGCAATTCACCTGAGCGATGCAGCGCCTCGCCCAGCCGCACGCCCTCCGGCGCCACGCTCCGCCAGACGGCATGGAGACTCTGAGCGCATCTGGCGTCTCCGAACAAATTCATCTCCACGTGCATGCTCATAATGAGAATCTCCAGCGTTGGATCAGGCGGGTCAAAGACCTTGATCAGCTTGCGACTGAGATACGGCGTAGTGCCGAGCAGATTCACGCTCCCGGCGAAAGGATCGCGACAGGCATAGTGTAAAGTCCGCAAACCGGACATGTAAAACATCCCCATGCACATCGGGCAGGGTTCGGTGGTGGTGTACAGGATGCAGGTATGCGGGTCAATAGGGTGATAATCCAGCGTCACCAGCGCGTTGGCCTCGGCATGGGCCAACGGATTCCCATAGATGTGACCATCCGCCCCGCGTTTATCGTGGATGCGGTTGCGCCCGCGCGCAATAATGACGCCATCCGCGCCGGTCACGACCGCGCCGATAGGAATACTGTCGTCGCAATAAGCTTCCCACGCCAGTTCGAGACAGGCTTGCCAAGGGGGTGATAGAGTCTCCCACATTTAGGGTCTAACTGGCGGAGAGGGTGGGATTCGAACCCACGGTGGACACAAGGCCCACAACGGTTTTCGAGACCGTCCCATTCAACCACTCTGGCACCTCTCCAATTCCGTGTCAAGTGTTCCAATGTCAGGTGTCACGTGACACCGAAGCACTTGACACCGGAACACTTTGCCCGGCGGAGCGTATTATATCCTAAATCTCCACGCTCTCGTGCCAATCCGGATAGACGGTTTGCGTAAGCCCGCGCTCTCCCAGGCGCTCCCTCAGGGCAGCGGCGGCTCGTTCCTCGCCGTGTACCAGGAAAACCTGCCTGGCCTGATCCTTGACCGACATGGCGTAATCTATCAGAAGAGTCTGGCCAGCATGTGCGGAGAGTCCACCAATGGTTGCCACTTCGGCCTTACGGTGATAGGTTTCGCCAAAGATGCGGATCTGCTTCTCGCGCTCCGCCAGCCGCCGCCCGAGTGTATAAGGCGCCTGCCAGGAAACGATCAAGATCACGTTGCGCGGGTCTTCGATGTTGTTGCGCAAGTGATGCAAGATGCGTCCTGTTTCGGCCATGCCGGAGGCGGAGATGATGATCAGCGGCCCCTTGCGCTCGTTGATCGCTTTGGACTCTTCCACGGAGTGAGTGTAAGTGAGTTGATCGAATTCCAGCGCCGGGTGCTTGTGCGTGCGAATGAATTCGTGGGTTTCTTTGTCGAAACACTCCGGGTGCTGCTCGAAAACTTCTGTGGCATGGACGGCCAGGGGACTGTCCACATAGACTGGCACAGGCGGAATGCTGCCCTCGGCGATCATCTCGTTCAGGAAATAAACCAATTCCTGGGTGCGTCCCACGGCAAAGGACGGGATGATGACCTTGCCGCCGCGCGCCACCGTGCGCTTGATCACATCCCGAAGTTCATCGTAGGCAGCCCGGATATCTTCGTGCGGTTTGTCGCCGTAGGTACATTCCATCATCAAGTAGTCTACTTTGCCATGGGGAAGGACAGGATCGCGCAGCAAAGGCAGGTCATAGCGACCGATATCTCCAGAGAACCAGAGATTCACTTTCCGGCCTCTTTCCTCGACTTCCAGCGAGACGCCCGCCGATCCGAGGATATGACCCGCCTCCACCAGTCGGACGATCACGCCGGGTACCGGCTCGAAGGGTTCTTCGTAGGATACGGGTCGAAAATGTTGCGTCACCTCGGCTGCGTCCTGCATCGTATAGAGCGGTTCGGCAGGCAGCTCGCCGCGCCGGGCGCGCTTCTTGTTTATAAATTCGACATCCGCTTCCTGGATGTGGCCCGAATCGCGCAGCATGATGTCGGCCAGGTGAACGGTGGCTGGCGTGGCGTAGATCGGGTTGCTGAAGCCTTGTTTGACCAGGTTGGGCAGGTTGCCACTGTGGTCAATGTGGGCATGCGACAGGATGACGGCGTCCACGCGGCGCGGCTCGAAGGAGAAGTTTCGGTTGCGCGCGTAAAAATCCCGCCGGTGACCCTGGAACAGGCCGCATTCCAGCAGCAGCCGGGAGCCGTTGACTTCGAGCAAATGTTGAGAACCGGTAACGGTGCGAGCCGCGCCATTGAAATGGATACGCATGTGGAACCTCTACTTCTTGAGTATCTCTAAAATCTTAGCCCCATACTCTTCGAGCCGCCAGGGAGAGTCGGGCATCAACGCGGCCAGCGCCTCCAAATTCTTTGGGTTTTCCTCAGCAATGGCTTGCATGAACGGACGCGGCAACACCACGTCCGATTCCACCCCCAGCTTCTTCGCGGCGCTTTTTCGCCATTGGCGCAGCGCCTCCAACCGCCGGAGGAAGGCCTCATCGGGGCGGGGGGAGACGTGACGGCGCACCGGCCTGGCCTGCATCCCTCGCCGGACAGCTGCGAGGATGTCGCTGGCAAAGAGATCCATCTGCCGCATGGTCAGACCAGCCGCTGCCAGATGATCGTAACTTTGCGGGGCAATTTGGGCAACGCTGACCAGTGTTCTATCGCCGATGACCTTGAACACCGGGCGATTCATGCGTTTTGCCTGCGCCTCACGCCAGCGGCAAAGTTCCTGAAGGATGGTCAGCTCTCTGTCTGTGAATTCCTGCGTACCACGCACGCGCTGCCAGGCCGCGCAGCCGTTTTCGGCGTGGCCGTTCACCTGGCAGAGGCGGCTGAATTCCTCGCGCGCCAGCTTCCAGCGATCCACCTCTTCCAATTCGGCTTGCAACAGGTCGCGCAGGCTGAGGAGATAATGCGTATCGAAGCGGGCGTAATTCAGCTCGTCGCGCGAGAGCGGACGCCGCCCCCAGTCAGCTTTCTGGTAGCGCTTGTTCACGACCACGCCAAACCTTTCCGCCAGGATGCTATCCAGTCCCACCTGTTTGTATCCCAGGATGCGCGCCGCCTGCATGGTGTCGAAAATATTGGCAAAGCTGAAGCCAAAGTCGCGCTTCAGGGTGATGATATCGTACTCGGCTGCGTGGAAGGTTTTTTCGATCTTCGGATTCGCAAAGATGGGAGCCAACGGGGAAAGGTCGTTCAACTTCAGCGGGTCTAGCAGATAATCCGTCTCGTGTGTGGAGAACTGGATCAGGCAGACCTGCTCACGGTAAGCGTGCAGGCTGTTGGATTCGGTATCCACCGCCAGGCGCGGCTGGCGCGTCAACTCGCCAGCCAGTTTTTGTAAGGCGACTGGTGTGCTGATCCATACAGGCGGTTGGAGTTTACTTGACGGCATGGAGTGATTATACTGCTTCTCGCACAAATCTCTGAACTTGCTGTTACCAAATCGCTCGCAAATCATGGGGTTTGGGTTCAGATATTTACGCAGTACCCTGTAAGACGTAAATCGTAAAACGTAAGGTCACATTTTACGCTTTACGAAATACGTTTTACGCTTCCCGTATCTTCTCCATCACCAGCGCATTTTCCCCATCGCTGTAATACTTCCGCCAGGTATCCACTGCCAGATACCCCTCTTCTTGATACATTCGTATGGCTGCCTGGTTTGACGGTCGCACGCACAGGCGGATGCGCGGCTGGATTACACGACTTTCGCATTCGAGTAACAAGGCTCTGGCTACCCCCTGCCGCCGGTATTCTGGCAAGACGCCCACTGTCGCGATCCAGGCCATCCCTTCGGATGGACGCGGATCAGCGGCGATGAAGCCGATCATCTTATCGCCGTTCACCGCTTTCAGGCGGATGACATCGGAATAGGTCAAAACCGCGATCAGGTCCAGCAGGGGCCAGGCGTCTTGGAGGAAACAGGCCTGTTCGATGCGGCGCAGGCTGCCGAGGTCACGCAAAGTAGCGGGGAGGATGTCCATAAAGGCGGAAGGATGAAAGATGAAAGATGAAGGATGAAGGATGAAGGATGAAGGATGAAAAGAGCCTCTCGCAGAAGCGGGAGGCTCTAATTGTATTACGTTTTACGCATCACGCATCACGCATCACGTATCACGTATCACGTATCACGTATCACGTATCACGTATCACGCATCACGCATCACGCATCACGCAGTACGCTCTACTTTTCCTTCCCCTTGACGAAATTCTCGATCATGCTGGTGAATTCCATCGGGAAGATGAACTTGGTGGATGCGCCCTGGCCGAGGTTCTTGAGAGTCTCGAAGTATTGCAGGGTCATGGTCTTCTGGTCAATGGTCTTGGCGGCGGCGAAAATCTTCTCCAGCGCCACCGAGAAACCTTCGGCTTTCAGCACTTGGGCCTGCTTCTGGCCTTCGGCTTCAAGGATGGCGGCCTGCTTGGAACCTTCAGCCTTGAGGATGGCGGACTGCTTCTCGCCCTCGGCCACGTTGATGGCAGCCTCGCGCGTACCGGTGGACTCGGTCACCACGGCGCGGCGGATACGTTCAGCGGTCATCTGGCGGTTCATTGCCTCCTGGACTTCCTTGGGAGGGATGATCTCGCGGATTTCCACGTTGGTCACCTTGACGCCCCAGCGCTCGGTCACCTCGTCCAGTTTGGTGCGCAGGGTCTGGTTGATGTGTTCACGCTGCGAGAGCACTTCGTCCAGCGGGATACCGCCGATGACGGAGCGTAACGTGGTGGTGGCCATACCGGCGGCTGCCAGTTCGAAGTTGCCCACGCCGATCACGCTCAAGGTCGGGTCCATCACCTTGAAATACCACAGGAAATCAATCGAGATGGGGGCATTATCCTTGGTGATGGATACCTGGTGCGGCACCTCGCGCACCTGCTCGCGCAAATCCGCTTTGACGGGCCGGTCAATGACCGGGATGAGCAGTACCAGCCCCGGTCCCTTGGTGCCGACGCAGCGGCCCAGGCGGAAGACTACCAGGCGCTGGTATTCGTTGACGATGCGGATGGCGTTGGTCAGGAAGATGAACAGCACCACGACAACGAAGGCGACGACGCACAGCATAGTTGTAGTAATTTGACTCATTTGTTCCTCCTTATAGAACTGAATGTGGATGGATCACTTTTTTGACTGGTCCTCGCGCTCGACGACCAGGATGAATCCCTCGCGGCCGACCACACGGACGCGGCTGCCGGCCGGGATGGCTTTCTCGCTGCGGGCGCTCCACAACTCCCCGCCCACCTGCACCGAGCCTTCTTCCTGGACCCGGGTCTTGGCCTCGCCAGTCTGGCCGATCAGCGCGCCCAAGTCGTGGCTCGGACGGGCATGGTACACCTGGATGGCTTTTTGGACGACCAGCCACAGGAAAGCGGTTGTCACCGCAGAGACGACAATGGCCAGGATCGGGTTGACCGCCGGCCAGAATCCATGAGTGGGAAATAGATATACAGAACCGACGATGACGCCCAGCAGGCTCAACGCCAGGAAGGCTTCCCGCTTCGGTTTGCGCATGGCGTAAACGAATGGGATGACGCTCAACACCAGCACGATCAGCGCCCACAGGTTGAAGCCGAGATTGTAAACCGCATATCCGGCCAGCGCCAGCAAAAACAATGCGCCGACCTCCAGTATCCCTGTGCCGGGGGTGACGATGGCCAGCAGCAGCGAAACGGATCCGAGCACCAGTAGAACGTAAGCGAGATTGGGGTCGAAAAGGATTTCCATAGCCGTTCCTTTCTTGGAGACGCCAAAAGCATTATACAACAATTGGCGGATTCGCGCTCCACTTAAACATAGGCAAATCCGTAATCCTGGTTTTCGTAGGTCGGGATTCGATTCCGACAGGGCGGTGGAAAAAGCTGGTTTTACGGACCGGGGGGTTTGGGGTAGAATACAACGCGGAGAATGAGAGGAGATGAAAGCTATGCCTACATATTACGTTGGCGTTGTCCGTTCTTATAAAGTGCACATTGAAGCAGAAGACCCGGAAAAAGCACAAGAACTTGCCGCGTTCTTCATAGGCAGTGATGATGCTTCGACTGATGAAGAGAGAATGCAATTCAATTTCAAGATTCAAAAAATTGAGTTGACAGAGAACAATTCATTTTTATTTGATTAATCTAAGATGGTTCGCAATGACGCGGGAAGTCTGTTCATCAAGCGATAAGACAGAGCAATGATTGCACCAACACTCCTAACGAACGAAGAAAAACGCGTTGTGTTCTATGCCAACGGCGGAGAACCAACGAATCCTTCTACAGTTACTCCAGAGACGCCATTAAGTGATCTAAACCTTAATTGGCGCGAGCGTGATTTGCCAGAGCGTGAACGCACAAAGCATGTTCACAGATTGCACCCTTATCTCGGTAAATTCATTCCCCAACTTGTAGAAATCTTCCTACGAAAGTATTTTCTCCCTGGCCAAACAGTTATTGACCCTTTCGCTGGTTCAGGGACGATGCTCGTACAAGCAAGCGAACTTGGCATCAATTCGGTCGGTTGTGATATTTCCGAGTTTAACGTTTTGCTAATGCGGGCAAAAACGAAGAAGTATGATTTGGAAGAGGTTGAGTACGAAATTCTCGACATATTAGACAAGTCGATAAAACCCCTAACAGCATCCAAGCAATTGTCCTTATGGGAAAGAGGGTTTTCAACCTATGCTTGTTCATACCTAGAAAAATGGTTTGCTCCGCGGACGCTAGAAGAATTGTTGGCTTATAGAGACCTGATAGCTAATTACAAGAACCAAGAGATACTCAAGGTTATATTATCCCGCTCTGCTCGGTCGGCGCGGCTTACTACACATTTCGATCTGGATTTTCCCAAAGCCCCCCAGACAAAACCTTATTGGTGCTATAAGCATAGCAGAACCTGCTTTCCTACTACAGAAGCCTCCAAGTTCCTGAAAAGGTATAGCATTGATACAATTCGACGATTGAAAGATTATTCTAGGTGTCGCAAAGATAGCGATGTGAAGATCCTTCATGACGATAGCCGTTATGTAGAATTTCCTCTCGCCGATGGTGTAATTACAAGTCCGCCATATGTGGGCCTAATTGATTATCATGAACAACACCGTTATGCTTATGAACTACTCGGCCTTGAAGACCGACGTACTTTCGAGATTGGTGCCGCCGAAAATGGATCAAGTCAAAGAGCCAAGACGGAATATCAAGAGGCTATTACTACTGTTTTTCAAAATGTGCTAAAGTCTATCAAGCCAAATGGATACTTGATTATTGTTGCTGGCGATAAGCACAATTTATACGAGAATATCGCTGAAATGTGCAATGTGAAAACGGAAGCAATCTTAAATCGCCACGTAAATCGGCGTACCGGAAGACGATCAAGTGAGTTTTTCGAATCGATCTTCATTTGGGAAAAACCTTTGGACTGGGAGGCATAATGGCAGACAAAAGCGCCATGAAAAAAGCCATTCAAGCTGTCATCAAGGAGATGATGGATAGGGTTATGGAGAACGTTCTTGTAAAAGACCCTTTCCTAAAAGATGAGCATCGTGCAAAACGTCCTCTATACGCCGCCTTGGTACCAGACGAAGTATTCCAAGGCTCACATTTTGAGCGAAGATTTGTAACACCCTTTGGTAAGGCATGGGAAAAATTAGCCGTAGTCGCAGCCAATGAAGGCCTTGGCTATGGAGTTTCAGATTATGCAATTAATGGTCCCGTCCGCTCTGAAAGACTCCGTCGAATAGCGCAGGTATTGGATTCTTTAGAGCATCCAGAGAAAGGCAAGCATCGCATCAGACCCAATTGGGATAAAGAATTAGAATTTGTACTTGCTGGGGGTGGTGAAGAGATTCCTGTTACTGTCGTTTGTGACGTGTATGTTGAGGAGAGGGGGAACAATAAGAAGTTCGCTTTTGAATTGAAGTCGCCTCTTCCAAATAGTGACATAACCAAAGTAAGTAAAGAAAAACTGCTCAAACTCTATAGTATGGAGCCCAAGCGAGTTGACGACGCCTATTTTGCTTTACCATACAATCCTTATGGCCGAAAAGAAAATTATGCTTGGAGTTTTCCGGCTCGTTGGTTTAATATGCGGGAAGACAAAGTTGTATTGATCGGCAACGAGTTCTGGGAAAGGATAGGTGGCTTAGGTACGTATCAGGCATTTATTGATGCTGTGAACGAAATTGGGCCGGAATACAAAGACCGAATATATAGAGAATTTCTTGGCATTGAACCACCTCGGTATGTCGCCGAGGGGAGTTCTAAGCTATAGTATTGCAGTTCATCATTTGCGCGATCCGCGAGAATCTTTTGTATCGTGTCGCTGCGAGCCGCTCTTTGGCGAAGCAGTCTCCCAGCTTGCGAGGGGATTGCTTCGCCGCCAAAGAGCGGCGGCTCGCAACGACACCCGATTTGGTTGCGGCTGGAGGCCACACTATGGAAAATAGAGACGAGATTGTATATTCACTGAATATCGAGGATATACAAACAGTTGCTGTTCAGGAAATTGGTAGAGAATTGGTTGAGGGTGAGATAGATCAAGTTAGGAATTTGGTTGGAGAGTATATCAACTGGTATGACGCAATTCTCAATTCAATAATGAGTCCACTGCAAAAACGAGAGGACAAAATTCATCCAAATTGACCCCTCCTCAAAATGGGCAAACCTTAATATAATCCAGGCTATCCCACACTGGAAGGTCTGAAGATGTTCAAGAAAAATCAC
>Ga0210004_1002090_pt1 | contig 11470 bp, 8 predicted proteins | sample CryGey13umfilter_FD_185450 | JGI IMG/M metagenome (GOLD analysis project Ga0210004, IMG submission 185450) | Groundwater microbial communities from aquifer in Utah, USA - Crystal Geyser 4/8/14 3 um filter (SPAdes) (version 3) | ecosystem: Environmental > Aquatic > Deep subsurface > Groundwater...
TCTTTTAAACCCTCGCTTGCTTAGCCGCTTTGGCTGCTTTAGTTGCGCTGTGTTTCAAAGAGATGCGTATTCTAACCGCAACCGCTTTTTTTGCAAGACTTTTTTGGGGGTTTTTTGAAGGTTTTTTGAATTCTTTTTGTTGCGATTGACTAAGTTGATGAATTTATTCGAATCCATCTAATCCTTTGGGAGTCGGTGACTGCTCTTTATTGAATTTAAAAAGTTCTACACTAGGCCCTTTCACATCTAAAACAGGTTCATTGAAGGTTCCTGACACATCATATCGGTAAGTGATAATATCCTCATTGACAAATGGCATGTATTTCATAAACACATAGGCAGCAAACCCTGCAATCGGCGTTGCAAAACCACTAATAGCAGCAATTGCCGGCAAGGAACTACCAATCGAGGGTGTAACTTCTGCTTTTAGATTCAACTCATTAGACAAAATATTTACTTGGCCAAACACTTTAGCCTTGGCGGCTGGGGCTTTTAACTCCAATTCCTTAATCACAAAGCGACCTTGATCAAAATGACCATTACCTTCAATCTGATCATAAACTAATCCCGCTTCGGTAAAGTCATTAACCTTTAGTCGCAAGCGCCTAGCCAATGACTCAAAACTTAGTAAGCCTAATACTCTGGCAAAACCGGGTTCAGCGTCTTTTATCGTACCTTCTTCCATTTTAAAGCGTGCACTGCCTGAAAGTCCCTTCAATGAAAAGCAAGGCATTCCCCCCATCCAGCTTAAATTGACACCCATTTGCATTTTACTGCCCTTAAAGCCTTTGTTAAATCCAATAAATGTTAATAACGCATCGACTTGTTTTGTTTTTATAGAACCCGATAGTTGGCTGGAATTGTCTGTTTTTAAATAAACATACTCTCCTTGAAATGGGGCGGAAACCTGATGCGCAAAAATTTCTAACTGATTGATGTTTAGAGAATGATCCGTATTGGATAATTCAAAATTCAGCTTGTCAATTTGTTTTCCATTAATAAGAATATTTTCACCATTAAAAAACACCTTCGTTTCAGGGTGTTTTAGCGGCTGCTTAGGCGCCTGGCAACTGAGGTTTTCAACATTTGAAACGGCTGAATCCATTGTGGGTATATCCATATGTAACTGTGTTAAATTCACGGCAAATTGGAATGGTGTTATTTGTTTTACGGACGCCTTTAAATCTTTACTCTGAGCTGCTAGGACGAGCAAGTCACCCTCCGCACCCTGGAGCGTGGACCAATCAAGAGTCACCTGGTTAAATTGCGTGCCAAACAATTGAACCTGGTCAATGACCACAGTGGAGTTTTGCCAAAAAATTAAAGGTTGTTGTTCTCCTGCTGATAACCCTAGTTTATTCTCGAAATAGCTTTGTAGCTTTGGCATTTGTTTCAGCCAGCCATCAATATCAACCCTGTGCAATTGACCCTGTACTCGCCCCCCTTTGTGGACTTGAACATCTTCAATCTCGATTTGACGATTCAAAAGAATATTGAAATCACTTAGTTGTTGATCTTGAAGATCATAGCGGCCCTGCATTTGCATCAAGTCCCCTGCCTTAAATAAAAGCACCAGCTGATCGCCTTTTATATTGATATCCGAAATCAGAGTTTTGGGTCGCACTTGATTTTCAGTCATAGCCGCCTCACTTAGCGGGGCTGGCAGGTTAAACACTAAGCGGCTTAAGTCAACCTGATTGTGAATGGTTAAAGCTTGGGCTGATTTTAAAGGAATTGAGAGCTGAGTTTGCCAAGGGCTTACCCCCGCAACAAACGTTTCATTAATAGAAAGTTGTCCGTTTGCGGTTATTTGAATTTGATTTTGCTGAGTGGACAATTCAATGGTCGCCGGTGACTCAAAAACAGAAGCCGAAAGGGGCTTACTTTCGACGCTGGACTCTGTAAATTCAATATCGCCATTTAATTTTGTAAGCGATAATACATCAAAAAATGTCATGTCAACCTGATTCAAAACAACCCGTCCAGAGACTTTCTCGGGTTGCTGAGCATAACCATAAACCGGTATCCAGATCGAATCTAAATCAACTTGAATAGCGCCTGTTGCTTGTACTTGATCTTTTACAAACGCTTGCAGACCGATTCTTTCTAAAAGCGGGGTTTTTTGCAGATAATCAATCACTTGTTTGGCCGCTGCATGAACTTGCCCCTGAACCTGAACCGCAATATTAGGTTTTTCTAGGTCGGCAACCCTAACACGACCCCCTTGCGCCATGAGAGGAACCCTATTCAGACTTAAGGAATCATCCAAAATCAGATTTTCAGCATCAATCACCAATTGGTAAGGGGTAAAGTTCAGTTTCGCGGAAAAGCCTGTTAACGCCGGCCAGTCAGGCTGAAACTTGAGCGTTGTATTATGAATCTCTGCGTTTACCTCAAAAAGCCCTTGTCCGTTTTCAAAGGGGAAGTCTCGCCAATTACCCTGAAACTTAACCCTCCCCTTGATGCCGTCTCCGGCAACTAAGGATTCTTTTAGCCATGCTTGAAGGGTCGATGACATTAAAGGATAGGGCAAGTACCGTTTTACCGTTGCTAAACGCTCTGGTGCAAATTGCAATTCCATTTTTAAATCACCCAATTCATTGCCTTGAGCGTCCAATGACATGGGGATCTGCGCAAGTTGAAATTGAAGCGTGTCTAACTGCCAAAGAGACTGAGTATGATCAAAATTCAGGTGAACAGCCTCAGCTAATTTCAGGGTAAGCGCCTGCCCTTTATTAATGGCATTAACCCGAATCTGAATTGGCTGCGGTGATCTAATCCACAGGTTACCTTGTGTTTTTTCAATTTCAAGATCGGTGACAGTCAAGCCGGGTCGATTTAGCTTTGCATCCATTGTCAACTTAGGCAGTTTGAGTTTTAAAGCTGACAATTTCAAATCAACAACATCAATCGCACCTGAAACATCAACAAGTTTAAGTTGTTGAATGCTATCGCTAAAGCGTTCATATTTAAAAGCCCGAATAATTAGATCTGCAATTGGCCGAATAACGTCAAAATCAATTTCTTTAGCTCGGAAGCTCAATCGTTGATTTTGGTCTAAGCGAATATAAATGGGAGAGATATTTTCGACGTATGCCTTATCAAAACGCAGGTTTTCTATTTGAAATTGCCAATTTTCACTGGCTTTACCCTTTAACTGATTCGTCGCAAGCCAGTTCAAATCGATCCCAAAACTTTTTGGTAATAAATCATCATTGACCGGCCAAACCAAATTTTGAGCATGAGTTCGGATGGTTAACTTGGCTAAATCACCCCGTTTCATTTCCAGATCAACATCCCCCAGAAAAGCACCCTCGGGCAAAGTTTGCTGCCATTCTTCTGGCATTAAACGGTAAAGGGGTTTTAATAAAATCGGCGTTAAAACATTCACACTGGCACGCCCATCTAAGGCATTATTCCAACCGGGAGGACTAAAACTCCCCTTAAGCTGAATACGACTTTTTTCATTCTCATTGACTTGTAAGCTTAAAACACCCCCAATGTTCCACTTCACCCCCCGATAGGTTTGCAAAGATTCAATACCCAAGGTTAGACGCTCTTGACCCTGTGGAAGTGCAAAATAAATGTCTTTTAAGTTAATTAATTGCCAGCTTTTATAAAAAACCGGCCAGGCCTGGTTGATTTTAGGCCACTTTTTGCTTTGTAAGCCGGATTGATCCCCGTTTATTTCATTTCCCGAAACCCTCAATCCATTCAAAAACAGTTGCTCACCCAGATGCCACTCACCCCCGAACAAGGCCCAAAGATTAACGTCCCCAGAGCCTTGTTCTAAGTGGCCTTGTATCGTTTCTGAGCGAAATTTAACGCCATGCACGTCAAACTCAAATCCCAACCAAGTTTGCTCAATATCTAAGTGATCAATTTGAATTTGGGTTTGAGTCATTTTTTCCACAAAAGGCAAAAAGTGATCCGGCGCATAGTGCGCCCATATCAACAAAACACGAATCGTGACAAAATAAAGCAGCACTAAGCCTAAAAACAACAAAAACAGTTGTTGTAACCGCCTTAACATTAAGAAATCACCACATCAAACTGCTCAATAAAGTAACCGCTTTCTGCTTGAAAGCGAATACTCTTATTTAAGAAACTCTCTAGCTCAACAACACTGTTGGACGCTTCATCTAAAATATAAGACACGACTGACTCAGAGGCAATGACCCGGTAGTAATCAGCATCAAAAGACTTTGCCATTCGAGTAATTTCGCGAAACACTTCAAAAGCAATGGTTTCCGGTGTTTTGACCGATCCCCGTCCTTGGCAAACAGGACAAGGCTCACATAAAACATGCTCCAAACTCTCACGAGTACGCTTACGCGTCATTTCAACCAATCCTAGACTTGATATTTCGGTCATTGAGGTTTTAACACGATCACGTTGCAAGGCTTTTTGCAACGCAGCATAAACAGAAGCCTTATGTTCTCGGCCTTCCATATCAATTAAGTCCAAAATAATAATACCGCCCAAATTTCGTAATCTTAATTGCCGGGCAATGGCCTGAGTCGCCTCTAAATTGGTACGATAAATCGTCTCCTCAAGGTTTTTGTGGCCGACAAATCCGCCGGTATTGACATCTATGGTGGTCATCGCTTCGGTTTGATCGATGATAAGGTAACCACCCGATTTTAAATTGACACGTTTTTGCAAGGCTTGTTGAATTTCATCCTCAATACTATACAAATCAAATATTGGCCTTTCTCCTGTGTACAAACTCAGCTGTTCAGACAGATCCATAACAAAGTTTTCAGAAAAGGCCAGCATCTTTTTATAGGTTTCAGTTGAATCTACACGAATATTTTCAATTTTTTCAATCGGAATATCTCTTAATATTTGCAAATATAATGGTAAATCTTCATACACTAAAGTAGGCTTATTGGCTTGTTTCGCTTTTTCTTGAACACTGAGCCATAGCCTTTGCAAATAGCGTAAATCCGCCTGAAGCTCATGTAAATCAGATCCTTCTGCCACGGTACGAACGATAAAACCACCCGGCACCTCTTTCGTTTCCGGAAGGGATTTTATGAGATCGCGAAGCCGATCCCGCTCTTCTACATCTTCAATTTTTTGAGACACACCGATCATCGCCTCATCCGGCATAAAAACCAACAATCGTGAAGGCAAAGTAACATGCATTGTTAAACGGGCACCCTTCGAACTAATCGGATCCTTAACCACCTGCACCAGCACCCTCTGGCCTGCGTGTAAGAACTTAGCAATATCGTCGCATTCCTCTTCCGCAGGCTTGGTAATGGCGCGCCTGCAAATATCAGAAACATGTAAAAAAGCTGTCCGTTCCAAGCCGATATCAACAAAAGCCGCCTGCATACCGGGTAAAACCCGATCCACCTTGCCAATATAAATATTGCCGACCAGCCCTCTTTTATTTGCACGCTCAATCCAAACCTCTTGCAAAACGCCATTTTCAACCCAAGCAACGCGCGTTTCCGTTGGCGTCACATTAACTAATACTTTCTCTTCGTTATTCATTATTTATTCCGCATAGTAATTGGACGCCATCAAACATTGATCCAGCTCATACAAAGGCAGCCCCATGACCCCCGAATAGCTTCCTTCAATCTTATCAATAAATTTAGCGGCGATGCCCTGTATCGCATAACCACCCGCTTTACCTTCAGATTCACCCGTCTTCCAATAAGACTCTATTTCCGTCTCGGAAAGGCTTCTAAACCAAACCTTTGTGCAATTGCAATCTGAAAAAACCTGGCCATCATGAACAATCGCAACCGCGCTGAGAACCTGATGCTCTCCGCCCGATAGAGCAGACAGCATCCGACAAGCTTCAATTTTGGAGCGGGGTTTACCATAGACTTTACGGTCCTTTAATACAATCGTATCCGCACCTAAGACCCAAATATCCTTTCCCGCCAGCTTATTAAAACCCGATAAGGCTTTTTCAACCGCCATCCGAACCACAAACGACTGTGGAGATTCATGCGGCAGAGCGGTTTCTTCAATCGGCGCGTTAACCAACTGATAAGAGATTCCCAGTTGCTGCAAAAGCATTGCTCGCCTTGGTGACTGTGAACATAAATAAAGGTGTCGAGCCATTATCCAACCCCATTGCTATTTACAAGAAGACAAGAAGCGATGCTTCTTGATTCATTATTCAAAAAATAAGCTAAACTATTCTACTGAATAACAACTGTGATATGAAGAGACCTTTGCACGAGATGGCATCACGAATAAAAATGGTTAAAATTTTCCATATTTTTCTTTCGCGCCCCACTCATGCAAAGGTCTCATGAAATAAAAGAAAAGGACGTAACCGTGGATATTATTCTTAAGGATCACCAACCAGCACTGCTTGAAAAAACCTTTGGAAACCACTTTCTCTATCAAACCGAAAACTATTCCCTTATGTGTGAAGCAACTGAGATTCCCTGGCTACAATTTATACCCACTCAAAACCCGGAAGAAAACTCGCAATATGCAGCGGAACTTTATGGCGAAATTCATCGAATAGCCAACCACCTCAAATCCAAAGGGTTTGGACCACATATCAATATTGCCAAGATCGGCAATAAGCTCCCCTACTATCACATACACTTAGTTTTCAGAAATAAAAACGACCAGGCCTGGCCAGAACCGATTTGGTGTATATCTAGCCTGAATAAAAAACCGGAAATACCTCAAACCATCAGCGGTTTTTTAACGGATTTTTTTGAAGTGTGGTAACTAAAAAGCTTACAGTCAACAGGATAAGCCCCCTTGTTTTGGTCTAATCATTCTGGATACTTTTGTTAGATTCCATTAGTTGAAACTTATTAAGGTAATAAAGTAGTAACGTTATCAAAAAATAAAATGTGCCCCCCCCTAAATCGGTACTGATAAAAGATTCTGACAAACCAAAATCCAAGTAACAAACGAGCGTCACTATTCCTAATACCCCAATTAATTTGATTTCATCTGCTCTAGAACGAATGGCACGACTAAAGATTTTCCACAACCAAATATAAAAGAAGCTGTATACAAGAAAGCCAACTAACCCCATTGTAGAAAGTATCGTCAGATATTCATTATGGCTATGATTAAATGGAACAAGATGTTTCGCTAAACCTCCTGTTTGGTTAAGATCATGCTTAAAAGCATAAAACTCTCCAACACCAATCCCCATTAAAGGCGCCTCTAAAAAAGCCAACCAAGATACCCGCCAAAACTCAAAACGACTGCCTATAGAGCCTCCTGTAAAACCATTTTCACTGAATATATAGCCAATCTCACGATATGCCTGAATAATTCGCGTTTTAACAACCGAATCACTTAATACCAATATGGCAAACAGCGTAATGATCAAGAGACTAAACACACCCAATACTCGCCAACGATAACGCGGGGGCAATTGAAACGCAAGAAAAATAGGTAACGTAAAAAATACAATCCACCCCCCTCTTGTTCCGGATAAAACACTGGTAACAATGCCGAAAATACCAAACAAAATAAAGATTCCGAACCACTTAGTCCTGTAGTAATAGGCTGAAAAAACAAAACTCAACACCCCAAATAACATCGCCAGATTACCAAAAATAATTGGGCTGCCATGGATAAGTTCCCCGCCTGAACGGGGAAACCCATGAACAACCCCATATATTGCAATTGAAATTCCCACAATCGTACCCACGCCCGCTGACCAAGCCAAAAAACTCAGCGTTTTTAGATTAATAAGATACAGCATGGGCAGTAACAGCACCGGTAACAAAACCGTTTTAGAATAAGTTTCTAAAGTCGATGGGAATCGGGTTAATTCAGGCATCTGATTGAACCACCCAAGTAATATCAAAAAATAAAAGAAAAATACGAAATATAAATACTTTTCTTCTATATCGGAAAATAACTTTCCCCTTAAATTAAAATAAAGAATCGCTGGAAGTCCAATTAAAACGATCCAATACTCATACCCCTTGGCAAAATCCTTACCAACGAGCATCAAAGGTAAGAACAAAAAGAGTGATAGATTTAATACAAAATGATAAATAGCATGTACATTCATTAAAGAGAATACCTTTTTAAAATTAAAATGAATTTGGTTTTACAACTATAGGTCGTGATAGACAGCCTATAACACCTAATGATTCAAGACTGCTTAGCTGTTGCTGATTTAACAACATTTTCTTAAATTCCATCTCTAGGAGTCCCTGTTCTAAAATGCTTACCCAACGCCGATAATGATTTCCCATTCTGGCATTTGGATTCATAAGTAGTTTTTGTCGATGCTGAATATTTGCTTCAAACTGCTGCCAACTTCTAATGGGATAATGATAAACGATAATATTGGGTTCCGACCGAGCGCTAAAACCTTTCCCAATATGTTTGGCTCGATGATTTCCCCCTGATATTTTGATAAAACCATGAGGGTTGACAATCACTTTAGGACTTAGGGGAGCGAATAACATTGAAATTTTTTCATCCTGCATTTGAGCTGTTTTGTCATAACAAAATGGGTACTGAACATAATATTCTGCTTGAGAAAAATGATAAGCTGGATCCAAGACTTGTTCAGTCAAAACCATATTATGCCGTTTTACGGTTACCACAGAATCTTTATGGCTCAAATAGGACTTTAAATCATGGTCATTTTGTTGGGGAATCCAAAACTCATCGGCATCATTACTGATGACCCAGTTCGCTTTTAAAACATCTCGGGCATAATGAGCCAGCGATTTCATCCACTTTGCTTGTTGGTATGTCTGCTCTGGCTGATCGATGAGATGCAACTCAAACTCATTCGCAAGCGCCAGCAATTTTTCTCTAGTACCATCATCAGACCCATTATCCATGACAACAAAAGCATCGACGCCTAACTGAGCATGCGTCCGAATGTTTTCTTCAATGATATCCACTTCATTGCGACATAAAATCGTCATTACCAAACGATCATCAGCTGTTTTACTTCGGTTTAATTGAGAAAAATACTTTATCCAGTGCATTATATTGTATCACCTATTGCGGAAATTTGTTCAATTCGTATTCCCATTTTACGCATTAAAGGAATAAATTTAGCCTGAAAGGGATCTGTCTCAGAAAGAAAAGCCATAACGTCAATATCAGGTCTTAACCATTTACACGTCAGCATGGCAGTCCCGACATCCCCCATCACTCGTGTCTCAGCCGACAGTGCTGGTAAAATAAATTCTGATGCCATTTTATGCGGAATCACGCTTACACCTTGGCTCGCTGCTAGATTAAAAGGATCTTTTTCTGTGACGCGAGGATGATATTTAACAGCAACGCGATACCCTTTATTGATTAATGACTGAATAGCGACTTTTACATTGACGACATAATTTTGCATTTTTGCTGCATTATCAGGGTGCGGTAAAAACCATAAAATATCAATCGTCTGATAATCGAGAATGTTCTCGCTAAAAGCCTCCATAACATTCCGGCTTAACGACAAAATCTCATCGGATTGAAGCCATTCTGCTTGAAAACAAATGACCTGCTTATCCTGAACAATCTCCTTTTTCGCCAATTCTGGCAAAAACAGCCAGGCCTGGTTAATTTTTGAGGAAGCACCAACCGTAACCGGCTCTTCCCACCATTGCCCATACACCCATTTTTTTAACAAGCTGTTAAAACCATCTTTCCATACCGATGACGACCTACCAGAATAGGTATACAGACCATCATCCAAATAGAGTGATTTCAACGGATTTTGTCCATGTAAAATCAAGTAATGCCAAATATATTGAAACTCTATCCGACGATCACTTCCAACCGCTAATGTATTGGGTTTAAAAGCGCTTAATAAAACTTCAAATTCCTTAAAATTGTTTTTACGAACTGATAACTTTTTAAATCCAGCCCCGCCTTCAAACTGTTTTACCTGTTGAAACGGCGACTCAGGCCAAGCGTTTAAAATATCCGTATAGATATTAGGCTCAGCTTGCGCCTGGTCGATTAACCAAACCTGAGCGACTTGTTCTGAAGCAAAATGAACGGCATGACTCGCTGACATCAAAATATTCAGGGGAGTCGATGGTAAATATAAAACTCGATCCAAACTAAATCACCTGATCAGTCGAAGGTAAAATTTTTAATAGCCTATTTCTCAAGCTAGCCCAATGACGCTTATCTGGCGAATTCATTGCATTTCCGACTACTACATATTCTGATTTTAAGTAACATAGAAACTGATCTATCAGCACCCTATCAACATCCCAACCGTCTAATGTCTCTATAATCAAATGTAACTTTTCTGCCGAAGACGCCATTTGGACCATTTCATTAACCCCATAAAGCGCATCGCCGAGTAAAATGACTTTTTTATGTCGCATCAAAGCTTCGATACCAACCGTTGAATTAACGGTAATAACGGCCTCTGCATGTTCAACTAAAACGGTAGACGGAAGGTCATTCATAAACTGAATTCGCCCCTTTGTTTGTGCTGCCTTTAAAATAAGATCATCATAAACCTCAGGGCATGCAGGGTGAAGCTTTATCACAAAGTGCCGATCAAGGTGAGCCAAAACGTGTTTTTCAATTTCTGCATAAAGCTGCCGCATATTTGTAATCCAGTCGGAGTGAAGAAAGATATTACTGTCTTCGACAACTTGAAAAGGCACAAAAAAATAGGATTCTGGCAACCTATCTGGCCGAGTCGTTTTTTCTAGCTTAAAAAGGGGAAAGTTGATTGAACAGGGATACTGACGATAAAAATTTGGATCTCTTGGTATAGAACTATACGCATTCACCCCTTGGGTATCGACAGCGGAAAATCCGGGCAATGGACCCGTTTCAAAATAGAGTACCGTTTTTTGCTGGCGTTTAGCCGCTTCTACCCAAATCGCTTGACGAAATTTTTTTCCATTCCAAACACCTAAACAGCCTTCTTGTCGTTTTAGGTAACTGAAAGCAACACGATAAACCCATTGAGCTTTTAACCCCGTAAAGTACTTGAATAACCACCAATAAATAGGCGACTTATTCGGTTTAACCGCTTGTTTGCGTTTAATGAGAAGGAATACCTGATTGTTTAACGCCGTAGTAGGAATATCAAGAAATAAAGCTGGCCAGACCCAACGTTTATACCAAAATAATATAATGGGTAAATCCAATGAATTTTTCATTGCCTCAAAGTAACGTTTTTGTGGTGTACTGGCAGCAAACAATATTATCGGACAGTAATTAGCCATTATGTCCTCTCATTATTTAACCTTATCTTTCAACACGCCAAGAACATCTCGAAAAGAGATGGAACTTAAAGAACTTTGTTGTTGATACTTGTCATTAAACTTCTTGATATACTTATGTGCTAAAGGGGACTGCAAGTGTGTCACCTTCTTACCCAAAGCCCCGACAAGATTTGGATCTGTCACCCGGTAGATGACCACCATCGGCACATCCAAGGCTGCTGCCACATGGGATAATCCTGTATCAACCGAAACCACCGCTTTTGCAAACTTTAAACAACACGCCATGGTATTCAAGTCTA
>Ga0210004_1002115_pt1 | contig 11396 bp, 8 predicted proteins | sample CryGey13umfilter_FD_185450 | JGI IMG/M metagenome (GOLD analysis project Ga0210004, IMG submission 185450) | Groundwater microbial communities from aquifer in Utah, USA - Crystal Geyser 4/8/14 3 um filter (SPAdes) (version 3) | ecosystem: Environmental > Aquatic > Deep subsurface > Groundwater...
AAAACCAGTACATATATGGCAGGTTGGTTTGCATTCTAACATATCCGCAAGGTCGTCACAAGAGGACAAGAGGGTGATTAACCTTAAAATATGTCCTGCGCGCTTATCCGCCCTTCGACTGCGGGTCTCGATACGCCCGAAAAGCATGGGCTACTCGACCCTCCGCTCAGGGCAGTGGGTTAGAAGACGCCGCAGTCCTGAGCGGAGGGCGATGCTTGTCGTCCCGAAGTCGAAGGACGGCTTGCATGCGCAAGCGTTGTTCCATGTACCTGCCCTTCGACTGCGGGACGAAAAGCGCGGCCCTCCGCTCAGGGCGGTGGATCGGATAAAACGCTCAGGGCAGTGGATTGGTAGTAACCGCCGTCGTGAGCGGAGCGACGAGCGCACTTCGAGGAGCGCAGTCGAAGGATGGATAACCAAAGCAGTGGTTGTTTGAATCTACCAGCCCTTCGACTGCGGGACGAAAAGCGCGGCCCTCCGCTCAGGGCAGCGGATCGGCGGGTATCGCTCACAGGGCAGCAGATCGGATAAAACGCTCAGGGCGGTGGATCGGATAAAACGCTCAGGGCAGTGATTTTAAAAACTCCAGCACGAGACGATTGTATTCGGATGGGTTGGACTGGTGCGGAACGTGTCCCCCGGAGAGCGCCTGGCCGCGCGCGTTGGGCAGGGAGCGGAGCAGCGCGGGGAACGAATCGGGCGCGAGGGTCTGGTCGCGGTCGCCCCACAGCAGGAGAGTCGGCATGGTGACGCGCGGCAGGTCCGAGGTCAGGTCGCGAACCGTGTTCGGGATGTTGAAGGCGCCCGGGGCGGTGCGCTTGTAGTCCAGCGCGGTCTGCAGTCGGACGCTGTCCGATAAAGTCAGGTCGGAGTCGCCCGCGCGTCCGAAGGCGGCGTTGGTCAGGTCAATGATCCAGCGGAAGACCCATTCGGGCATGCGCTCGACGACGAGCGCGTTGATGGTCGGGCGGCGATAGGTGCGGCGCAAGAGCGCGGGCAGTTGATCGAGTTTGTAGAAGGGATTGGTCAGCACAAGCGCGCGGACTTTTTCGGGATGGCGGATGGCATAGCGCAGGCACAGGTAGCCGCCCAGCGAGTGGCCGACGAGGATCGGCGGTTCGGGAAATTGCAGCGCGTCCATCCACTGGACAAAGTGTTTGTAGACCCACTTGGTTTTGTAGGCGCGCGAATCGAGTTTGGGACTCTCGCCGTGGCCGAGCAGGTCGAGCGCGTAACCGTGATAACCCGCCGCGTCCAGTTCGGGCAGGAGGTAGTCCCAATCGCGCAGGGAGGCCGCCAACCCGTGAACGAGAACGACGGGGGCGCCTGCGCCTTGTTCTATGAAGTTAACCTGAGCCGGAACGTCAAACGGAGCGCCCCTCGCCAGACTGGTACTTTTCATATCGCTTTGCCAACTCCCTGCGCAGGACCTTCCCAATGAAGGTGCGCGGAAAATCTTCCATGAAGATCACGAAACGCGGAACCAAATGCGGAGGCAATCTCCGCTTGCAATAGGCCAGGACGGATTCGGGCGTGGGACGTTCGCGTCCGGCAATGACGAACGCGAAGGGATTTCCCGCAATGGCGACCACCGCCGCCTCTTTTACCTGCGGAATTTCGTAAAGCACTTCCTCCACGTCGCGCGGGAAGGCAGGCTTCGGCTTGCCCGATGTTTCGGGTTCGTCCGATTTGGCGGGATACCACATATCGGCTTTGCGCGCGATGATGCGGAAGTAGCCGTCCTCGTCCATCTGCGCCACGTCGCCCGTCAGGAGCCAGCCACCGGGGGTGAGCGTTTCGCGGGTGGCAGATTCGTTGCGCCAGTAGCCGAGCATGACCTGCGGGCCGCGGATGGCGAGTTCGCCGATCTGGCCCGTCTTGACCTCTTTGCGGGCGTGAACCAGGTCCAGGACCGCGGCCTCGGTGGAGGGAAGCGGGACGCCGATGCTCCCGACCTTGCGGTTGCCCCCCAACGGGTTGGCGTGGGTGACGGGCGAGGCCTCGGTGAGACCGTAGCCTTCGACGAGTTTTCCTTTGGTCAGTTTTTCGAAGGCCTCCTGCACTTCCACCGGCAACGGGGCGGAGCCGCTGATGCAGGCCTTGATGGAGGAGATGCCGTATTTGCGCGCGCCGCGGAAGTTGTTGATGGCTACGTACATGTTCGGCACACCGGGGAAGATGGTCGGCTTGTATTTTTTGACGGCCTTCAAAATATCGTGGATCTCGAAACGGGCTTTGAGCACCAGCGCGGCGCCCAACGCAATCGGGACGTTCAAGGCGGTCGTCAGGCCGTAACTGTGCGAGAACGGCAGGACGCACAGGAAGCGCTCCTGGCCTTCCACGGCGGCGGGCATCCAGTGACGCGTCTGCAGGGCGTTGGCGACCAGGTTCTTGTGCGAGAGCATCACGCCCTTGGCGGCGGCGGTGGTGCCGCCCGTGTATTGGATGACCGCCAGTTCGTCGGGATCCACTTCGAGCGTGGGAGAGCGCCAATCCTGGGCGAGCATGAAATGCCGCCAGCGGATGGCGCCGCCGAAGGCCGTCAGGCCGCGGTTGCGCCAGCGGGAGATCATCTTCTTCCAAACGGAGAGATAATCGGCAGGGTCGGTGAGGATGATGTGCGGCAGTCCCGTGCTGGCCTGGATCTGCTTTGCCAGTCCCGCCGAAAGGTTGAGCGTCACCAGCACGCTGGCGTCCGCGTCGCGCACCTGCCGGACGAGTTCCTCGGGGTCGGTCATGGGCGGCATGAAGACCGCCACCATGCCCGCCTTGAGCGCGCCGTAAAACCCCACCACCATTTGCGGCACGTTCGGCAGGAGCAACACCACGCGCGCGCCGCGTCCCACGCCGAGCGCGAGCAGGGCATTCGCGAAACGGTTGGCCTGGTGGTTGAGATCGCGGTACGAAAGCCGCGAGCCTTCGAAGTAAACCGCGGCGCGGTTCGGGAAACGCCGCACTGCCGAGCGCAAAAGATGATGCAATGGGATGCGCGGCACGCTGACGGTGAACGGCACGCCTTTTTCGTAATGCGCCAGCCACGGGCGTTCCGCTTGAAGCGTCTCACGGGTGCCGGCTTTTTTATGTTTGACCTGCGACGAATCGCGCCACGAGACCTGGCCTTCGCCCGCCAGGAAACGTTCGATGGCGCGATTGACCGCCTCCCGCCGCTCCAACATGACCATGTGGCCGGATACGCCGATATCGGCCTCTTCCGCCGCCGGAATGCTTCTCGTCACCTGCTCGAAGTTGACTTTTTCGAAGACGGCATCGCGGTGGCCGCGAATGACGAGCGTCGGCACGGCCAGGGACTGGAAAGCCTCCCAGCCTCTCCAGCGGTTGAGGTTGCTGTGGTAATAGGATTTGAGCGCGTGCGGCGGCGCGGACAACCACGAACGCGTGAACGGCCCGATCAGGCGCAGCAGCCAGTTCGGGAGGTTGAGTCCCAGCCGGAAGAGGGGGTTGAGGCGGAACTCGCCCGCGGTGGCCATCAGCACAAGACGCGCGACCCGCCCCGGGTGCGCGAGCGCGAACTCCGTCGCCAGCGCGCCGCCGAAGGAATGTCCCACCAGCACAACGGGGTCGGTGACGCGCAGGGTGTCGAGCGCGGTTTCGATGTCGGCCAACATGGTCGGCATGTCGTAGCCCGTGATGGGCTTGTCGGAGAGGCCGTGCCCGCGCAGGTCGAGCGCGATGACACGGTTTTGCAGGCTGAACTTCTGCATCTGGTAAATCCATTGCAGGGCCTGCCCGCCGAACCCGTGCAGGAAAACGAAGGTGCGCTGGGGGCGGTCGGGCGAAACATCCAGCGCCGACAAGCGCACCAGCGGATCGGTGGAAACGCGTATCTCGTGACGGTAGAGGTCGAGGTCTATGTCCATTGTTGGATTGTATAGGAGGAGGGGGGATTTGGGGAGGGGGTAATTGGTAATTGGTAAATGGTAACTGAGCGTGTTGCATTACCTGCAACACCCCTCTTGTAAAGTGGACGCAATCCTGCAATTCGCAGGAAATCCACAAACAGAGGTGATGCATGGCACGACCACAGAATACCCAGCGATTGGAAGAAATCTATCGTACAATAGAGAAGCATCCAGGCAAGAAGGCGGGACACGTCGCCCGCCTGTTGGGATTGAATCGTTCCGAAGTGACGAGAGCGCTCCCTTCTCTCGATAAGAAAGGATTGCTTATCAGTGAAGACGGGAAGGGAGGTTTGTGGCCGTTCAGGAGGACCCAGTAGGTGCGTCGCACCACACTGAATGGAAAACTCTCCAGCGAAGACGGCCTTGCCCAAGCAGATGCACCTTCAGTGGGAGGTGCGACGCACCCCAAGTTGGCAAACTGTTGCGGAATTCGTGCGGGTGTTGTGCTATGCTGTACGTAACTGGTAATCTGTTGCGCTCGGAAACCTGACATGCGACGTACTGAGCTTGTCGAAGTGTCTCATCCGCGCCGTTACCGACCAGGGCGATTGCGTGGATGTGCGTCACGATGGATTAGGCTTTGCGGAGACACCTTCGGTAGGTCTAACAGGAGTTCACTATGTCACGCGCTCAAAACAAAACCGACCGTTGGATGAAAATAGAAGCCCTTCTGCTGTCTCATCCCGAAGGTTTGACACAGGCCGAGATCGCGCGGCGGCTCGACGTGCATCGCTCGATCATCAACCGTGATATGTATGACTTTGGGAAACAATTCCCGATCATCAATCACGAAGACGGCAGAATATCCATTGACCGTTCCGCCTATCTCATCAAAGTCACTTTCAGTCTGCATGAAGCGATGGCGGTGCATTTGGCAGCGCGTCTGTTAGCCACCCGCATGGACCGGCAGAATCCGCACGCCGCTTCCGCCTTACGCAAACTTGGCGTCTCGCTCGAAAGACTCGCCCCGCGCATCAGCACGCACGTCAAACAATCCGCGGACGTGATGGATGAAGCCGACCAGCGTCAAGACCCTGTGTACCTGCAATCCCTCGAAAAATTGACTCTCGCCTGGGCAGAGCAACGCAAGGTGCAGGTGTGGCATCGCAAACAACCGAAAGAAGCTGTGCAAAGTCATATCTTTTGCGTTTATTTCATCGAGCCTTATGCAGTCGGACAATCCACGCATGTGATCGGTTTCAGTGAAACGCGTAACGCGCAAAGAACGATGAAGATCGAGCGCATTGAACGCGTGGAAGTGTTGAAGGATACCTACCTCATCCCCGAAGATTTCGACCCGACAACCTTTTTAGCGGATGCCTGGGGTATTTGGTATACCAACACAGAACCCGTTGAAGTGGTTTTAAAATTCCATCCCCGCGTTGCATACCGAATCCACGAATCGCGCTGGCATCGCTCGGAACAACCAATTGAAGAACTCGATAATGGATATGTGATATGGCGTGCTAAAATAGCAGAACCAAAGGAAATGCTAAATTGGATCAGGGGCTGGGGAAGCGATGTGGAAGTGCTTGCGCCTGAAAGTTTGCGTGAAGTGTGCAAGGATGAGGCGCAGAAGTTGATGGCGATTTATGAAAATCGAAAGGGAGATTAAGTATGCTGAAATTTACAGGGCATCCATTGGTTGACGTTGGAGTAGCGACAATTTGGGCTTTCAGCCGCGAGCCTACGTTAGACAAAGTGACTGAAAGAGATTTAGACAGTGTGGCGGATTATATCGAGACACACTATGTCATTAATCCGCTCAAATCCTTTTTGAACGTCGCTTTCCCCAATTCGGGTTTCACACAACCTGCTTTTGAGAAAACCCCGAAGCGCCGCAAAGATTATGCTCGGCGTGTGACACGCGGCTACAAAAAAGATATACCTTTACTCGACGAGCGGTGTGCCTTTACGGGCGAACCTGCAATCGACGTAGTATTGGGAGCCAGCGAGAAAGATGATTATCCAAAGGGAAGAGCATTTCGCCACAATATACCCATGTTGACTGGCGAGGATGTAATCAACTTTCACCCGTACGGCGACGCAGGTTTGCCTGTTTCGGGTATTGCCCTGTTGTGCATTCAGGCATTGCCACTGGGTTGCGCCAAATGTGGCGGCAAGTTGCTGGCAGTACATTCGGATAACCCCGACTTGACTCACAAGTTCGCGGAAAAGTTCTTGAAGGCAAATCGCAATCTTGTTGATTTGGCAGAAAAAGCCAAGAGCACAAAATTGCCTGAAGCAAGTGCAACTGCTAAAACATTGCTAATTCACACTTTAATTGAAATTGAGGAAGCGCGAATTCGGGAACAAGCGGAACAGAATCCGTACTCTGTAACGGCATATCACTTGAGCAATAGCGGTCAGTCCAATCCGCTTGATAAAAATCTTCCGCTTGAAATTTATCACCTGCCACTGGAGATCACCGATTTTTTGGCCTCGATTGTGGGCGCAAATTATCGTGCTGAATGGCAAAAGGTTGAACGCCGTGCCTGGCAATTGACTAAAGCCGAGATGACTGCGCGAAAGGAGGAAAAGAGCAAAAAAGGCAAGAAGAGTACAAAGAAAGCCGATAATAAGGATGAGCGTCCGCGTCGCAACTTTTTGTATGAAGACTTGTTCCGCCTTCCCGAAAACGCTCCAACTTTTATCCGCCTCTACTTTTTGCGGATTCCGAAACGGAACGCTTGGGAAGATGACCCGCGCCGACAATATTCGCTTAAGAGCGAGGCTGAACTCGTCTCATGGAAACTTACCCAACTCTTTCTGGAAAGGATTTTGCGTATGAAACCAAACCGTATCGAAAGTATCAGCAAGATGGGCGAACAACTCGCGCAATATGTTCACGATGAGAACGATACACGCTTTTTTGAGCGGTTCTATTCGGAGCAGAGGAATTACTCGCTCATTCGAAACGAACTGATCCGCGTCAACAAGGCGCTTCTCAAACGCGGTCAGCCACCACTCGTCAAATTTGAGCCATACATGGAAGTTTTCGAGGATATGGACGAGCGCGGCAGGACAGATTGGCGCTTGGCACGCGACCTGGTGCTGATCCGCATGATTGAGAAACTGTACGAGTTGCGCTGGATTCAGCAACATGTCGACGCGATTCCTGAAACGCGTGAAGAAACAGGCGAAGATACTGCCGAATAACACACAAAACATAAGGAGAAAAACAAATGACTCACATAACTGGTCTCTTGCTCGTTGACGCGCCAGCCTCGGCGCTCAACAATCTTGGTCAGATCGAGGGCGAACGCTACGAGAACCAAACTGGCGTTAAGGTGATTCGTGCGAACGACGGACCCTATCCGTATGTCTCGGCACAGGCCTTTCGTTATTGGCTTCGTCAGACGCTCGTCGCCGATGCCAAATGGAAAGCCGCGCCAATGTATCGAGAGGAAAAGATCGCCTACACCGATGCCAATCCCATCGACTGGTGGGACGATGATTTATTCGGTTACATGCGTGCCCCAGGAACCTCCCCAACTGCAAAGAAAAAGCGCAGCGAAGATGCCGAATATCAGAAACTAACGCCGCTTGATGTCAAAGAAGGTAAGGAACAAGCGGTTACTCGTGTTGCTCCCTTTCGAGTCAGCACACTTGTCTCCATTGCTCCTCTCCGCCCTACCAGTGATTTTGGTGTTATGGCACGCCACGAAGGTGATCCAGTTCCATATGAGCATCAGCTTTATCGTACGACATTGAAGGGTTTGTTTTCTCTTAACCTGAACCAGTGCGGCACGTTTTCCTACAAGGACAGAACTGGATTTCGCAATCTGGATAAAATACGGGTAGAACTCGCCAAGAAAAAAGGGCTTGAGATCATCGAATCACAAAAAGCGTATAGGCTCTTACCCGAACAGCGTCTTGAACGTGTCACTACGCTTTTCGAAGGAATGGCACGCTTAGAAGGCGGCGCAAAGCAGGCCCTCCACTACACGGATGTTGCGCCGACCGTTGTGGCGCTTGGCGTTACCAAAGGTGGCAATCATATCTTCGGGCGCGTGATTGGCGCAAATAACGAAGGGTTGCCTGAGTTCAAGGAAGATGCGCTGACCGAATCGCTCCGTGTCTTCAGTGACGATATACTTTCAAACGTGTACGTCGGCTGGGTGACTGGTTATGCGGATAAAGAGCGCGAAAAGGTGGTTGCGCTCGCGAAAAAGGAAACTCGGATCAAGGTCAGTCATCCGCGCGAAGCGTTTCAGGCGTTGATCGCTGATTTGAAACAAAATCCGCAATGGCTCGACTAGCGGGAGGAACAATGCGCGTACTTAAGGTGGTGGCGGAAGGAATCACTACTTCTTTCCGCTACCCACACTTTATGCAAGGCATCCATCCATCTTTTGATGTGCCGCCGCCCGCAACCATCTATGGGCATGTTTGCAGTGTGCTTGGTGAGTGGATTGAGCCCGAGGGTGTACAGTTTGCTTACAACTTTACACACGAGGGCGCATGTGATGATGTTGAACACATCCACATTCTCTCGACCAAGTCTGCGGACTGGCCTAAACGCGAAGGAATGAAAGCCGCAGGATGGAACTATCCGATTGCGGTGGGCGGCGCGATTAATCCATTCAAGCGCAGGCTTTTCTTCAAACCGCGCTTGACACTCTACATCAACAAACCAGAATGGGAAAGCGCGTTCCGCAGTCCCCATTACGCGGTTGTGTTGGGGCGATCACAAGACTTGTTTACTTACACCGATGTTAGTGTGGTCGAGTTGGAACGCGCGGAACAAGCGTACTTTGAGCATACGCTCGCGCCGTATCAAGTCAGCCTGATGACGGCAAGCGGATATGCCGTGCTGATGCCACGCTTTCTGGATTATCACCACAAGCGCCGCCCAACCTTTGCGCGATACGTCATTCTCAAACGGCGTGTGACGCAGCTCTTGCAATTCGAGGGAATGAACATCCAACCCGATTTCTGGGTTGACCCGACCGCGCCGAAGGTAGATGATTTACCTTTGGGTCTCTGGTTTCACACATGGACCGGACCGTATGATGACACCCCGCGTATGGCCTAGTCACCTCGACTACCTGCTGGCAAAAAGCGCGGATAAGGGCGCAGGTGGTAAACCCGAAACGCTCGCGGAGCATACGTATAGCGTTTTGGAAAAATTAGCCGCAAATATCCGCCTGCGCCCTGCGTTGCCTGAACAAATTGGTGTGCCGCGTTTATGGCATATCTTGTTCTGGGCAGCGTTTCTTCACGATTTTGGAAAAGTGGCAAAAGGATTTCAAGCGCGACTCAAATCTAAAGATGCTCCAAGATGGACGCATCGTCACGAAGTCTTATCGCTTGCGTTCGTGGATTGGATCGTATCGGCGTTTGAAAGAAAAGAACAACATTGGCTAATCGCGGCAATAGTGTCTCATCATCGTGACGCCGCGGAAATCGCACAACTCTACAACACGATTGACCGTGCCGAATCTGCTTTCAGCGATGAATTGGATACCCAAACTATTGGCGATCTATGGAAATGGCTTGCCGAATGTCCACTAAGTTGGATTGACGCGCTTGGGTTGAGCAATCACGGAATCGATTTACCAACATTGCCACCTCAAACCGATGCCATATCCATTATAGAGCACAATATTCCAACAGTTGTTCGCAAATGGTTGAATGTTTATCAACGTTGGGTTGAAAAAGATGTGAATCGTTCCGACGAGGCGCGTCTACTTATTGGGACTATGCTTCTGCGCGGACATCTGATTTCGTCCGATCACATGGCATCAGCACACGTAGGCGAATTACCTGAACCGCAGTTGTCCAATCCTAACCAAATTATCACGAAACTCCAATTGACCAATCTGTACGATCACCAACGCGAATGTATGGCCGTGCGCGGCTCAACGGTGCTAATGGCACCGACAGGTAGCGGCAAAACGGAAGCCGCTTTGTTATGGGCCGTTTCCCAAGGCGCATCGCGTCTGTACTACACCTTGCCCTTTCAAGCAAGCATGAATGCAATGGAAAAACGCTTGAATGAAGACGAAAAGAATGAACGAGGTGAGGTTATCCGTGAAGCGCCATTCAAAAACCAGGTTGGATTGGAACACAGCCGTAGCCTTCTTGCCTACTATCGCCGTTTGCTGTATGAAAGCGAAAATGCCAATCCAGAGCAGGCAACGAAAGCCGCTAAATGGCTAAAAAATCTGGCGAAATTGAATTATTACCCTGTCCGCATACTGAGTCCATATCAACTGCTCAAAGCGCCCTATCGTCTTAAAGGCTACGAAACACTGCTCACCGATTGTTACGGCGCGGCATTTATCTTTGATGAGATTCACGCATACGAGGCGGCGCGGCTTGCCAAGATTCTCGCATTAGTAAAACACCTACGCGAAAATTACAATGCTAAATTCCTGGTTATGTCCGCGACCCTGCCAAAAATACTGCGAGAAAGTTTGAATGACGCGCTTGGAGATTATGCGCTTGTAACCGCGTCAGATGATCTGTATCGGGAATTTCGTCGGCACGAGCTTGTTCTCCGCGATGGCGAATTGCTTTCGGAAGAAAACCTGGATCATATTGCTGATATTGCGCGAGGCGGTCAAACTGTGCTCGTATGTTGCAACACAATCTCGCGCGCGCAGACCGCATGGAGAGAATTGGGAAGACGATTAGATGGGCAGATACGTGTCGAATTGTTACACGGCAAATTCAACGGTAAAGATCGGCTTGAAAAAGAACAAATTGTACGAGTAGCAACAGGCTCACGGTCAACTGCCCGCGCTAAGTCAATAGTTCTCGTTGCCACTCAAGTGGTTGAAGTAAGTTTGGATATTGATTTGGACACCATTTTTACCGACCCTGCTCCGCTTGAAGCATTATTGCAACGTTTTGGACGCGTCAATCGGCGGCGAAAGAAAGGGATCGCGCCTGTGTGCGTTTTCCGTGAACCAATTCCAGAAAAGCCACGGCCTTATGAACCTGAACTTATTCGCGCTGCGCTCGATATTTTGGAAGAACAAAACGGAAATCATATTGACGAAGCGCAGGTCTCTGCGTGGCTTGATCGCGTTTACGAGCGGCCAGAAGTCGCGGAACCATGGCTCACAACGTATCAGCGCGAATATCGTGAGTTCACAGAAACTGCGCTGATGAATTTACGCGCCTTTCAATCCGATGACGCTCTTGAGGACTTGTTCTACCAGGCATTTGAAAGTGTGGACGTTCTACCTGAAGACTTGTACGCCGAGTATTTGGTCGCACGTGAGCAATCTCCAATAGAAGCCAGCCAACTGCTTGTACCGCTTCATTACACGATGTTCGGACGTTTGAAGGGCGAAGGTCGCGGTTATACGGACGAAGAAGGAAAACTCAAACTCGTGAAGGTTTACTACGATTCGGAAGTAGGCCTTGATCTCAATCGCCAGTCACAGGAAAAGCTTGATGATTGGTAAATAGGTTTCGATCCTTTGCAAATAGCTGAAAGAACCAACAATGACCAATCCTCTT
>Ga0210004_1002131_pt1 | contig 11360 bp, 9 predicted proteins | sample CryGey13umfilter_FD_185450 | JGI IMG/M metagenome (GOLD analysis project Ga0210004, IMG submission 185450) | Groundwater microbial communities from aquifer in Utah, USA - Crystal Geyser 4/8/14 3 um filter (SPAdes) (version 3) | ecosystem: Environmental > Aquatic > Deep subsurface > Groundwater...
GGACGGGTGCTGAGCAGTTGCCCGGCCTTGACGAAGGAGGGCCCCAAATCGGTAAGCACCGCGGTGACGACTTCCGGCAGTGGGGCTTCATTGATCGCGCCCGATGCGGATCGCTCGCCACGAGGGAGGAACCGCTGCAAGTCGAGGTGACCAATCAGGAATCCCCAGCCGTGGCCGGCCAGCACCTTCGCAATCTCGGCAAGGCGACGGTTCAGCCGCTGATGTCGGTGAATGGGCGAGGAGGTGAGTCTGGGCATCGGTTCGCTCGGCGGTCACACCGCTCCTGTCAGGTATCTCTTGATGGCGCAAAGCATGATGCTCGCCCCAACCATCAACGCCCTCTCATCAATGTCAAACCGGGGACTGTGATGGGGGTAGTCGAGACCTGCTTCTGTATTCGCCGACCCCACGAGAAACATGCACCCCGGCACTTTCTGGAAGAAATAGGCCATGTCCTCGCCGCCGGTGGTGGGCTCGTTCTCCCACACCTCCGCCGACGAGACGACCTCCGTTGCCGCCGCCCTCACGAGGTCAGCCATCTCGCCATCATTGGAGAGTGGAGGGTAGCCAACCTCGTAGTCAAATTCAAACGCAGCGCCAAAGGCGTCGGTGATGCCGCGCAGGACCTCTTCCATCCTCTGCCGAATGTGGTCACGCAGGGGCTCACTGAAAGACCGAACGGTCCCCCCGATATCCACTGACTCGGGAATGATGTTGTACGCGCTGCCTCCGTGGATGGAGGTGACACTGATAACTGTCGTCTCGAGGGGGCTGACATTGCGGCTGACGATGGACTGGAACGCCGTAATGATCTGCGCTGCGATAACAATGGGGTCCACCGTCTGGTCCGGGTGCGCGCCGTGACCTCCCTTCCCCTTGATCCTGGCCGAGAAGCGATCCGCGCAAGCGAAAGTGGGGCCCGTCCGCACTCCGATGCGACCCACCGGGTAGTTGTTCCAGAGATGGCAAGCCAGAGCGGCATCCACGGGAGGATCGTCCATCGCTCCATCCTCGATCATGCGTCTCGCCCCCCCGCCACCTTCCTCCGCTGGCTGGAAGACAAACTTCACCGTTCCCCGCAACTCGCTCCGCCAGTGGCTTAGCGCTTCCGCAACGGCGAGGAGCATGGCTGTATGTCCGTCGTGGCCGCAGGCGTGCATGGCTCCCGGGTTCTGAGAGCGGTACTCCACATCGTTCTCTTCCTGAAGCGGCAGCGCATCCATGTCGGCGCGCACAAGCAGCGTAGGTCTGGGCAAAGCTCCCTCCAATACACCGATGACCCCGGTTCCACCAACCCCGGTCCGCACCCGCATTCCGTAATGGCTCAATCGCTCCGCCACGATCCCAGCGGTTCGATTCTCCTGGTATCCCAGTTCGGGATGGGCGTGGAAGTCACGGCGGGTAGCAATCAGGTTATCAGCGATTTCTTGAATTCCAGCGTCAATGTTCCACTGCAAAACGGTCGTCCTTTCAAGGGAAAGCCATGCGCAACGACCATGAGTATAGAACACGCGCTGACGCTTGGCAACGACGCAGCAATCCGTCGTGACGTTTGGCGGTTCGGCGAACGCGGCCCGGTGCCGGCACGACGCTCGAATGAGCTGGCCCAAGCGCGCCACGCCTCACTCCTCGACATACAGCGCTTCTCCGCGGTGCAGGCGGAGGGCGATCTGTGCCGTCTGGAGTTGGGCGCGTTCGGTGGGGGAGTGGGCGGCTATGTAGCGCGTGAGGGCGATCAGGATGTTCCGCCCCTCCGGCGAGTTGCCCCATTCCTCATACTGACGCAGGCTGGCCTCCAGCATCTGGAACGTGTGGAAGTCCGCATCCTCCCGCAGCACGCCACGGGCCAGCGCCCCCGTCAACAAATCCAGCGGATGGTTCTGCGAGAGATACGCAGCGACGATCTTCGCCCCCTCCTCTACTCGATGCTGTGAATCGAGGGTGTCGAGCAGTTCTTCGCAGAGCGCCGCGGCCTCCGCGGGTTCTGCGTCCACCGGGAGGCGTTCACCGGGCAGATGCGCTGAAGGTACGTTGAGGAACCGATCGAGGTAGATCGACATGGCCCCGTGCAACACCCCGCGCAGCAGGTCCGGGTTGGTTAGTGAGCAGAGCGTGGCCACGCGCTTCATCCCCCGATGGAATGCGTTGCAGTAGGTGAAGGTGTGCAGCGCGGTGATCCAGTCGGCAAACTCATTGGCGGTGCCAAACCGGGCGATGCGCAACGCCGCGGCATAGCAGACCGACTTGCCCAACTGCGTGGGCTGAGCGCCCGCGCGCACGGCATCGCCAACGGCGGAGATGATCGCTTCGGGGTCATCTGCGAGCAGGCGCGCCGCGAGCCCGGCTTCGTCATCCCACGCATTGCCCTGTCCTTCCTGCATCCACCGCTCCAGAGACCCGGAGGCCGACTCGACCAGCGGAACGAGGTCAATGGGGTGCCGCCAGGAATTCATCTCTTCCCCGCCGCGCCCGGCGACCAGTTGCCCGACCACCGTCGGCAGCACTGCCTCGGCGTGCTCCCAGCCGATGAGGTCGAGTGAATCGAGAGCCTTGTTGATGAAATCGAGCACGTGCCCGGTGTTGGAATAGAAACGATCCGTTGCGGCAGTGAACAACAAGTCAGCCAACTCCGCGGGCGAAGCGCCGCCTCGGATGGCCGTCAGCAGCGTGCGCTCCGCGCCGTCCCGATGCCGCACCAGCGTCCAATAGCGGAACCAGCGTTTGAGGGTATGCAGCGGCAGGTCATCGGTTTCCAGGGCATGTCGGTCTCGCCGGGGAACCTGCCCCACGCAGTCGGCTGCCGTGCGACGCAACCCCTGATACAGTGCGAGGAACTGCTCTTCTTCAGGGAGAGACGGAACGAGGTTCGCCATCGCGCTCAGGATGGTCAATCCCACGCCCCAGCCGTCCCGGTATCTGCAGCCGAAGAGAACGCCGGATTGAAGAATCTCCTCGTAATCCACCCCAGCTTTGAGCAGACCGATAACGCCCTTGGCAATGATGAGCGGAATGTTCTGCGCCATTCCCTCTTCAAGTCGCTGGCGCCAGTGCGCGGCCTCATCGGCGCGCTCGCTCCGGGGGTTGACCCACACGTCGCCCTCTCGAATCTCCACCGGGTACGTGGGGACGTCATCCGCGAAGAGGTCGAAGGTGCAGCCGCTGGTCAGGTCGAAGCGGGCGTGATGCCAGTGGCAGGTGAGAATGCCGTCCTGCACGGTTCCCTTGTGCAGAGGGAAGCCCATGTGCGGACAGCGGTTGTCCACCGCGCGCACCTTGCCCTCATGTGCAAACACAGCGATGGGGCGGTCGTCGCCGGAGACGACGATACACCCCTTCTCCTCCAATTGTTGAGAGGTACCGACGCGAATCAGGTGGTCTGTTGCCTGCGAATCCACGGCGTACTCCTTTCCCTGACCTGCGAGGTATCATCGCGAATTGTGACGGGGGTTGAGGGATTCGTCAATGCCGGATGCTTGCAGGCGGTGTTGACGCAATGTGGGCGATTGCCCTCCGGTGGCTGAACGAGTAGAATACGATACCGAACCAGACGCGGTCGTCACCCGACCTCTGCCCAGGAGTGATTTCGGGCTCTTTGAGTCCGGGCTGATGTCCAAAAGAAACCTCAATGTTAATTCACGGCGCGCCCACATCCAGGCGCTGACACGCGCGGTTGCGCTCTATCTCCTGATCGCGTCCTCTTCTGGATTCATGTGTCCCGCATGGGCGGGTACGGCGTCCCACGAGCTAACGCACAGCGGCCAAGAAGTCGTTACCGGCAATCCTTCCTTTGAGCAATCCCCCGCCGTGACAATTACGGGCATCACAGATGACAAGGCGACGCCTGTGCGACACACCCTCCGTCCCGCTCTCAACGGAGTGGCGTTGGCGGAGAAGATGCTGACCCTCGAGCGGTTGACGCTCCGTTTCGGCAGCGGTAGAGGTTACTCCCGATACAACGCCGGTTTCAGTCAAGTGGGAGACCTGACGCGGGTGAACGACACCTACGCCGTTCAGAAGTGGCAGTGGGACATCTTCGCCACCAACCTTCCCTTCACGAAGGACAACTTCGTGTATGACGCGGTGGGCGCGCGGCGACTGAAGCTGGGCTGGCCGGGAGTGCGTCAAACCACCTACCGCCTGTCCTGCCCCGCGGGAGTTCGCATCCTCGCCGTGGAAGTGGAAGCGCAACTCACAGACGTCGAGGGCGAAGACGAGGTATACGTGAAGATCGCGAGAGATCCTGAGGGGAAAGACATCGTGGCGACGAAGACTTTCCTTCCCGATTCGCCGCCGTGGAGATTTGAGGGCCTGAACGACAACCCGCTCCATGTTGTGCTGTCATCCAATGGCAAATCGACGATGCTAACTTATGAGCTTGTCCTCCATACGTGGCTGGACATTTCGGCGTTGAAGCCGTTGCAGCTCGCGAAGGGAATGAATCGCTGGACCTACACCGATGACGATGCATCCTCGCACCGTGCGCGTCTCAAGGTCGAGTGGGTGGACACCGGAGAGAAGCTCGAGAACTTCGAGGACGCGCTGCAAGGCTGGTCGGCAAGTGCCGGCGCGTCTATCGCGCGAGACGCGGAGACCTGCCGCGGCGCAAACTCCGGCAAGGCGTGCGCGAAAGTGGTGTTCCACCGTGAGAAGGAGAACCGGCACCTCAGCATTGTTCGGGGCTTCGACAAACCGCAGGACTGGACGCGTTTCAATACCATTCGCATCGCGGTGAACTGCCCGCAGGCTCACCAGTCGCAGAGCGTGTTTGCGTTCTTCAACCGTGACAAAGACGGGAAGATGAGGACCCAGGTTATCTCCGCCACTCTGCGGGAGACGGATGAATGGGAGACCCTCACTTTCGACATCAGCGGCAAGGAACGCGGCGACGTCACTTCGTGGGGGGTCTACTCCGGCGGGTTCTGGGCAACGGGCGAAAAGCTGAAGTTCTTCATTGATGACGTCTACCTGTCGGAGGAATCCGTCCCCAAAGGGGAGCCTCTGGACGACATAACCCGCGCGGCTCTCCTCGGCTCGATGGTGTGCGGGAATCCGTCTCCCGTCTCCCTGCCTCCCTCCAAGCGCGCCATTCCCGACCCGAGGAGCTATTTCCCCATCGGCCCCTGTATCGGCGGCAACTTCACCGGACTGCCCGAGCAGTTGGGAGTGGATCGCTGGCGCGTCGTTGAGGCGCAACTGGATGACTGCCGGAGCCACCATCAGAACGCTGCGTTTTGCTGGGGAGTGTTCGGGAGCCAAGAAGACCGGCTGCGCTTCTTCCGCCTTGCGGAACGGAAGGGGATTCGTGTCTACTACCAGGGGCCCAACTACCTGCCGGTGCTTCAGACGCGGAAGCTGCGGACGGAATGGTACGAGAAAAACATCCGGGACGCGGTGCCCAAGATATCTCCGGCATATCGGGGCGAGTGGGGACTGCTGGGCTGGGAAATTGCGGAGGAGATTCCCCCGGAGATGGTGGAAGAGGTCGTCCCGTACCACCGGCAACTGATGGAGCTGGACCCGCTGCACCCGCCCATCGTTTGCCATAACAACCTGCAATCGTTCGAGCGCGCGGCAGAACAGATGCGCCCTCCGGTGATCGCTTACGATGTGTACCCCATCCTTGCCGGGTGGACGCGGGAACGCATCCGCAATTACTACCTTTCCATTCTCGACCGGTGCTATCGCGCGGCGCGCAAGGTGGACGCGCGCCTCTGGATCATCGCCCAATCGTATGCTGAGGGAACGCCGCAGGAAGACTTTGTCGCATTCACGCGTTCCCACTCGACGCCGGCGCAAATGAAGTGGCAGGCGTGGACGGCGGTGGCTCATGGTGTGACGGGCTTGTTCCTTTACTACTATGGGGTGGACGACCGCAAGCTGCAGGAGCAGGGACTGGGGTCGTCACTAATCTCCTTCAAGGGGGAAGGCACGCCGCAATGGAAAGCCTGGGCCGAAGTCAGCAAAGACCTCCTCGAGCTTGCTCCCCTCCTGACGCGGCTTGAGCGCGTGGAAGAACCCTTCGCCACCACCGACAATGAAAACGTCGAACTCAACTTCTTCATCGATCGCAAGTCAAAGGACCGCTACATTATCGCGGTGAACAAGTGGTGGGAAAAGGGGGAAGTGTTCAGGTGTCAGAGGGGAGAGGGCTGGAGGGGGCGCATACCGGGAAGGAAACGCGGAAGCAGATTCCGGGTCCCTTGTCTGTGGGCCCAGGCGGAGGAAGAATCGCCTCACTTGGGCAGTAGGCCCGCGTCGGACCGGCAGTGATTGAGTCCGGGAAGTTGACACCCTCTCATCCAGGGCCTTAGAATGCCTATCGATGATGGGATTTGGGGAGCTACCCGCATGAGCACAATGACGATGGACCGAGAAACGATCAAGAACACCTTCAAGGAAGCGATTTCCGAGACCCTTCGCGAGGAGCGAGATCTCCTGCATGATGTCTTTGCAGAAGTGCTTGAGGATGTTGCTCTGACAGCGGCCATCCGAGAGGGGAGACGAACGGAACTTGCTGCGAGGGAGGAAGTCTTCGCCGCACTGGAGGGAGACGCGTGAAGTCCTCGTTCAGAAGGAGCTTCGAGCGCGATGTCAGGAAAGTCCCAGCAGACCCCGTTCGGACGCGCATCAAGGAGATGATAGAGGCGATTGAGGCGGCCGGATCACTCACAGAAGTGCCAAACGTCGAGCGCATCCATGGAACTGAAGGCTGTTACCGCATCCGTGTAGGTGATTATCGTCTCGGCATCTACTTGCAGGATCCAGAGGTCGAATTTGTTCGGTGTCTGCATCGGCGCGAGATCTATCGACACTTCCCGTAGCCAGTCTTCACAACACAAACGATGTCCCCACCCACCCACTGGACCACTGACTACTCACGGACCCTCTCCTTCCTCCGCGACTTCTGGATGAGTGAAGCCGCGCCGAGACGGCCAGGGATCATTCTGCATCAGTACCAACCCGTGGATACGCCCACTCCCACGGACCTCGATCCCGAGAGACAGAAGGCGCTGGAACAAGTGCATGGCGCGCTCCACGGACGGGTTCGGAACGGGGACGACTACATCCCGCGCCTCAGCACGAACAACGGCACCAGCGCGATGGCAAGCGCCTTCGGGACCGAACTGCAGGACGTGGGCGGCGGCCACTGGGCGGAGACGATCCTGTCCGGCATCGAGGAAGTAGACCATCTCGAGAAACCACCCGTCACTGAGGCGCGCGTGGGTGAGGCGCTGGAATTCACCCGGGCGCTGAAGTTGGTTTCCGACCTGCCCATCTGTTCCCTCGACCTGCAAAGCCCTCTTACCGTTGCCACACAACTCCTCGGAGTCACCGAGCTGTTCATGGCGATGTATGACGCGCCGCGCCGCGTGCATCGGCTGCTCGAAATCATCACCGACTTCTTCATCGATGTTGTCGAGGCGCAGCGGGAGATTGCGGGCGAGCAATATGCTCCCGTCTTCTGGCCGCATATCTGGTCCCCGGCGGAGGTGGGTCTTGAGCTGGCGGACGACTACCTTCTGACGCTCTCTCCCGATCTTTACGAGGAGTTCTCCATTCCCTGCCTGAATTGTCTGTCGCGTCACTTCGGCGGTCTGTTCCTGCACTCGTGCAGTCTCTACAGCCATCATCTCCCGGTGCTTCGGAAGATCGAGAGTCTCCGCGGTGTGAACTGCGACCTCTCCATGGCCGCTCCGGTCCGTGACATCCTCGACGCGCTGGACGGCATTGTGTTCTCCCCGCACGTTTACATGAACAAGGAGATCACGCTTCCCTCGCAGGCGGAGTGGCTGAAGGAAATCCTCGACGTGTGGGAGCACGGTGACCGGCTGATGCCTGTCGTTCTTGCAGTGATCTACGATGACGCAATCAAAGGCGACCAGCAAACGGACTGGGAGGAGTGCCAGAAGGCCTGGAGAAAGTCTGGCACGGGAGCAGGGAAGTGATACACTGGTGAAGCCGGTGGACGCCCCGGTTGTCATAGCGGTCTTACCGGCTCGGCCCGAACTTCCTGAGTTCGCGGAGCCTCGTCCTCCCAAAACGGCGCAGTCAAATGGAGGTTGACAGACTACGGTTTGCGATTTTCGTAGGGGCGGTCTCCGACGCGCCCACGGTTGCTGAACGAGCATATCTGATGGTCATCAAACAAACGGAGGAAAGGACATCAAAGTGTGGGGAACGTAGCGTCGCGCGCATTTCTCTGCTTCTTCCCTTTTGTCTCACTCAACATCTGCCATGAGCTCAAACTTCTGTTCTGTTCAAAAGGTCCTCCTCCTCGGTCTCGACGCGGCCACGTTTGATATCATCAACCCGTTGATCGGCGAGGGGGTTTTGCCAAACATCGAGCACCTCCTGAAGGATGCGAGTTCGGCAACCCTCCTGTCGGTTCGTCCGCCCAACAGCGCCGCGGCGTGGCCGTCGGTGTATACCGGGTTGACGCCGGGTCAGCACGGCGTCTGCGATTTCCGAATGCGCCAGCGAGACTCGTACACGCCCGGCGTCGTTCGGTCGCACTCCGTTCACGGTCACCGGTTGTGGGACCTGCTGGCCCAACATGGCAAGTCCAGTGGGATAGTGAACTGCCCCATCACGTACCCCCCGTCACCCGTCAACGGGTATATGATCTCGGGACTGCTGACCCCGCACTACGGAAGCGAATTCACCTACCCGCAAAGTCTGAAACGGGAACTGGAGGAATCCCGCTGCCCGTGGCCGCTCGAAGTTCGGAACCTGCAGGCGATGAGTATTGCCGCGGCCATCGAGAGAACCACGGAGTACACACGCTCGCACACGCGAGCATTGCGCCACCTGATGCGTACCCACGACTGGGACTTCCTGCTCACCGTGTATCGCGCGGTGGATGTGCTCCAACACGTTTATTTCGATGACGAGAGCTTCAATGGAAACCCACCGGGACTCGTGGGCGAAAAGGGGGAAGCCATCCGCCGGGGGTATATCGAGCTGGACCGGGCTGTCGGAGAAATCCTGTCCGACCTCCCGCCGCGCACCACGGTGATTACCCTGTCGGATCACGGCATGAGCATCGTCCGTCGCAGGTTCCATGTCAATCAGTGGCTGGAGCAGGAGGGATACCTCCGGCGGAGATGGCATCTCCGCCCAGTGGCACTTCAGCCAGCAAGGCGGCAGACGGTGGGGCGGGCCTTGAAGGCAATGCATCTACGGGACCTCGAAAGACGCCTGCCAGACCGTCTGCTGAACTGGGGCATCCACTACGTCAAACCCTCCCGGCTCAAATGGCGCTGGATCGACTACAAGAGATCGCGAGCAATGTGCGACCCTTGCTCCGAGCAGTCGGTACGGTTGAATGCCGTCACGCGTGACCCCCAGGGTTGTGTTTCGCAGGGACAGGAATGCCTCGGCCTGTGTGAAAAAATTGAGGAGAAACTCAGGCAGGTCGAGGACCCTGTGACCGGAGAATCGTTTGTCGAACGAGTGTGGCGCGGCGCGGAACTCTATCCGGGGAGGTTCAGCGACCGCGTCTCGGACCTGATCTTCGAAACAGTTCGGGAAGAGGTGGCATTTTCCCAATGGTTTCAGAAAGGAGAACTGTTCTCGGAACCGCGAAGCTGGCGCGGCGTTCACAGCGTTCGCGGGATCGTGATCCTTTCAGGACACGGAATCGCGGGCAGTGCATCCCTCCCCAGCCAGAGCATCCTGGACATCGCTCCCACCGTCCTGCACCTGTTCGGACTTCCCATCCCCACCTCCATGACCGGCAGCGTCATCGCCGATGCCGTGATTGATGGCGGTGGACCCGAGCAACGCGTCGACATGGTCGACGCGTCTTCACTGCACAGCGACCACGGAGAGCCCCTCGATCCATCCTTGGCCCAACGGCTGGAGGGGCTGGGATATCTGGGGTAGACTGGGCGTTCTACTTGTGGAACATCCTCACCATCGCGTCCGAAATCCCCTTCATCATGTCCCCCACTGCATCGCCCACCTTGTCCTTGCGGCCGTTGGCGACAAACCAAATGGTCTGGAAGAGACCGATGCCGATGTGGACAGCAATCTCAAAAGAGGCGACGACGGCGCGCGCCAGCAGGGCAAAAGGGTTGGTTTCCATAGATCACGATCTCCAAAGGTGATGGCCCGGCGACGACTTCAGTTTGTGTTGCCCCTTCAGGGCGAATGCTGACATGTGATGTTCCCTCTGTTCTGGGGCGTTGCCTCCAGGCTATGTTGTTTCAGCCCTTTGGACTGAAAGACACAGCCACAAACGACAACCACTGATGTGTCCCTAACTCTCGGGGCACAATGTCTCTGTTCTCCCGACCGGGTGACGTGTTCCGCCCTCTGACGCCTCAAAGGGGCATGACAACATAGCCAGGGAGGACCCCGACGGAACGCCGAATCCGCTCCTCATGCACACACGCCCCAAAGGGGCCTAACAACATAGCCAGCGAGCATCTCCATGGACGGAACGCCAAATCCGCTCCTCATGCACACACGCCCCAAAGGGGCCTAACAACATAGCCAGCGAATATCTCCATGGACGGAACGCCAAATCCGCTCCTCATGCACACACGCCCCAAAGGGGCATAACAACATAGCCAGCGAGCATCTCCATGAACGGAACGCCAAATCCGCTCCTCATGCACACACGCCCCAAAGGGGCATAACAACATAGTTAGGGGCAACGCCCCTGGAACAAGGAACGCCCTATTCCCTCACGCCCTGAAAGGGCAATACATTCTCAATCCCAAACGTATCGTTCGTCAAACTCCACGTTGTATCTCTGCAACAACGCGCGGAATTCCTCCTGGAACGTGAGGTTCCGATGGTGTTCATCCTGATTGGCGATGTACTGCCTCACCGCCTCGAATTTGCTCGGGCTGATGGAGAACAATCCGTATCCGCGCTGCCACTGGAATGTCTCCACCGTTGGGGACAGCGTCTTAACCCATTTGGAGGAATCCTTCTTGACGGTTTCGAGAACCTCAACCGGCGCGCGGAATTTCGTGAGGTTGCACCCAATATGAACGTGGTCCTCCGTGCCGCCGACGATCACGGAGAAGCATTTGAGATTGCGCAGAATCCCCGCCATGTAGGCGTGCATTCGTGGACGGACCTCAGGGGTCAGGAACGGTTGCCTGCTTTTCGTGCTGAAGACGATATGGACGAAATTGCAGAAGAGGGATTGAGGCATGGGTGGTTCTCCCTTCGCCTTTGTTTTGCCCCTTCAGGGCGAGGAATTACGTTCGGTGTTCACCTGTTCCTGGGGCGTTGCCCCCAGGCTATGTTGTGTCAGTCCTTCGGACTGGAAAGGCCAATCATACGCGACAGATCGGGCGTTGCCCCCAGGCTATGTTGTTTCAGTCCTTCGGACTGGAAAGGCC
>Ga0210004_1002169_pt1 | contig 11249 bp, 7 predicted proteins | sample CryGey13umfilter_FD_185450 | JGI IMG/M metagenome (GOLD analysis project Ga0210004, IMG submission 185450) | Groundwater microbial communities from aquifer in Utah, USA - Crystal Geyser 4/8/14 3 um filter (SPAdes) (version 3) | ecosystem: Environmental > Aquatic > Deep subsurface > Groundwater...
CAGCAACACAGCTCCGCTCAGAAATATGGTCAGGAGCAGCATCTCTGATGTTGGATAAAGTGCTTGATGCCAAGACAAAGGCAGAACTGCAAGCAAAAGCGTGGCAATTGCAGCACTTTTGGTGTCCTTTACAAAATATTTTGTGACCGAATAAAAAAGAAATATATTAATTCCAAACAGAATTGAAAGGACCGCCCGCCCGTCCCCAGGGAGGTGTGAAATTCCCATTAATGCCGGCCAAACAGGCAACCCATGAAACTGCCACATCCCGTCTGTTGCTGGGTTAACCATCCCGCGCGGTGGCAACAAGGCTTTACCCAAGCCAATGTCCCAGCCCATAGCAGACACGGAAAATGGCAATGTTCCACCCTGCTTAAAGTGTGTTGCGGCAGTGACATAAACCCCTATGTCCCCCCATATAGACGCATAATCAAACTGACGCCCGAATAAAAACACACCCATCAACAATGCGAGCAAAACTACATAGTAGGCATATTTATCCCTGTTCTCAATACCGTTTTCCTGCTTCTCTCGATTTCCGATAACCTGGAACAGAAGAATACCCAAAATTACAAAAATGACTGCCACAACCACCGCATATTTAACTGCGCCGTAAGCAACAATAGAAAGCGCTAATCCAATTACAACAGACACGCATAAAGCACTTAAAATAATGGCAATAATTTCTAAATATTGTTTTGACATATGAAGTTCCCTTGGTTTTTTGTCTTTCAGTCGATGAGTTTCATGGTTGACATTAGACGGAAGTCGCCGACATTTTCAGGTGGCTTCGGATCAGAAATTTTGTTGTGTATGTGGTAAAACCAATTCGCAGAGGCCTGCTTAGCCAATGAATCAGAATCGCGACCCGGCTCCCCAACACGACCTCATACCCTTCGCGCCATTTGGCGATCATTTCCAGAATCAGCTCGGGCGGATACTGCAAGTCCACGTCGATCGGTACGGCGGCATCGCCTTTGGCAGTCTTCAAGCCCGCCGTCATCGCCGCCACCTTGCCGAAATTACGGCTGTGATCCACGATCCGCACACGCCCATCACGTTGCTGACACGCAAAAAAGCAATCAAGCGTTCCATCGGAACTGCCATCGATGACAAAGATAATTTCGACCTGGATTTCGGAGTCCCCGGCAAATACCTGCGCCACCCGATCCAGAAACAGACCAACAGTTTCGGCTTCGTTGAAAACAGGCACAACCAGGGAAAGATTTGTCACTTTCGCAATATTGGTATCTGTCATAAGTCGAAAAGTACGTGCTGCTGGCTTCATTGAGTCGGGGAAAACACCCCGATGATGGTGTTTCTTAGTAGTGGGTGGTCATTGGGCCCTCTTCCAAGAAACGAATAAATGTCCGCTGCCGCACCTGCCCGCCAGTTGGCATGATCGTTGATCCCATAAAAATCAAGAACCTGGAAGCCGCACTTGTCGAACAACTCCCTGACCTCACCCGGTGTGTACTCACGGTTATGCCTATCCAGGGAACCATAAAAGATCTCAGGCCGCCAAAAAACATTCAATCCTTTTGCCAGTGCCACGATATTGCTTAAATTGCACACATTGGGGGTTGAGAACAGTACAACACCGTTTGGCTTTAAGACCCTTTTGAATTCCGGGAGAATCTGCTCAGGTGCTTTGATGGCAATGTGTTCCAGGACTTCGGTAAATACAACTCCATCGAATGAGCCGTCTGAATAAGGCAAATGATCCTGCTCGATATTGCATGACTTCACACTGAATCGATTCAAACATTCTTGATCTGGATATGTCGAGTTCCACGCATCCGAAAGATTGATGCCGTCAACCGAAAACCCTGCCTTCAACAAGGCGAGCCCAAGAAAACCAGGTGCATTTCCAATATCCAGCAAACGGCCGCCTGCTGGTACATGACGCATAGCTAATTTGACAATGTGTGAGAAACGCTCTCTTGAACATTTGAAATAGTCCGAATTAGCGGCTTCGCCTAGCTGGGATTCCAGCGCCACCATCAATAACTCTGTGTTGTCATTGTTAATTTCAAGCGCTGGCGGCGGTGCGGGCAAATCGATATTTTTGCCATCGTATGCATTAAGGATGGCATCTAATATCCCATGCTTGTCATGATTCATATTTATGTTCCTTCTTAATTTTATAAAGCCAATTCTTATTTTTGTCGTGCAATCCAAGCTGGGAGGTCAACTTCGTTTGTTTCAAATCCCCTGACCAGATTTTCACGAAAGCCCGGGGTTTGGTTCCAATGCCCCTCCGCCATAAAAAGTCTCTGATATCTTTCAGGATGCTTCCGATACAACAACGCATCCTTCTGGAAAAACTTCGCACGCACGATTGCCGATTCCCTCTCCTTGCTACATGGCTGCGCAGGGTGGAACACCGCCACATCCTTTGCATAGGGAACGCTGCCGATATCCTGCATGCGCCAGCCGAAGTCCGTGTCCTCACGGAAATGCGGGTGGTCAAATTGCAGATCGAAGCCGCCCAGATACTGAAATACAGATGAACGCACCATGAGATTCGCAGTCATGAACCCAATGCCTTCGAAGCCGACATTGGTAACGGGTCGCCATTCTGGATCGTTCAGATGGTCGGAATGAATGAGGCCTTCGATACCGATCACCGCCGGATCAGAAAAATAGGGGCGGGCATTCAGCAGCCAATCCTCGGCGGGCTGACAGTCGTCATCCACGAAGGCGATGATTGTACCCTGAGCGAGCATTGCGCCCGTGTTCCGCGCCCGCACCGCGCCCTTTACCGGGCTATGGAAATAGGTGAGCGGGAAACCGTAGCTTTCATCAGCCCCCTCCCAGCGTTCAGCGCTCTGATCGACCAGGATGACCTCGAAATCACGCTCAACCTGCTTCTGCAGGTTGAGGATCAGATTCTCTAATTGGTCGTGTCGCTCGTAGGTCGGCACTACGACCGAAAACAACGGTCGCGGCTGTCCGGACACGCCTTTACGGACTTCAAGGAAGGTGCCGAGCTGTTCGGAAATGCGTTCCCAGGCGTATCCGTCCTCAACACACATTCGCCCTTCCTTCCCGATACGGGCACGGGTCGCTTCATCCGCCAGTTGCTCGATGGCCGATGCGAAACTTTGCGCGGTCGGCTCGGCGATCAACATGATCTGGCGCCCGGCCATATCGATGCCCCGAGCACCGACGGTCGTGCTCACGACAGGAAGCGACATGGCCATGAAATCGAACATTTTGATGTTGGTGCCGGAACCCGACGTCATCGGGTTGATGGCAATATCCGATGCGTGGAACCAGCGATACTTCGCAGCGTCGTCCAGCTGGCCGGTCACCCGCACATTGCCATGAGATGGATGCATCCCAGCCCCGACACCACCAGCGATCACAAAGGTGACATCAGGCAACAAGGGGGCCAGCTCCTTGTCGATGAGTTTGGCTGCCTGGACATTCGGCCCATAGGGGCTGCCGATGAAGATGGCAACGAAAGCCCCCGCATCCACCCCAAGCGCCTCGCGTGCAGACGTGCGTTTCTCTGGGGTCGGCAGGTTGTCATTGAAGGCCATCACCCCGTTGGGGACAACGCGCATTTTCTCTGGCGCAAAGCTGTAGACCCGATTGAAGCGCAGCAAGTCTTCCTGAGAGCAAGCCCAGATCCAGTCTGCGCGGGAACCTACGTCGTATTCATCCTGTACCACATGGCGCAACAGTTCGGCTTCCGTCGGGTTCTGCTCATTCAACAATTGGGCTCGGAGAAATCCCTCGACATTATGGGAGTCGTAAACCACCACCTGATCCGGCCGCAAGCAATCCTTGACCAAGGGATACACCCAAGGGTGGGAAAAGATCACCACGTCGGCATCCGCCATTTCCTTGCGCGCTGCGGCAAGGTAATCCGGTGACAGCGTGGCTTGTTGACTGAACGCAAGGTCAATCACGACCCTGCCACCAGCCTGCTTGGCCAGCGCAGCGGCTGCCGCATGATGGGCATCGCTGAGCGGGATATCAATCTCAAAGAGTGTTTCGCTCAGTGCGTGAGCGCGATAGCGCTCGCCCGGCCAGTCGTAGGTCCCGATGTAACGGCATTCCGTGTTTTCGCCGAGGTTGTGATAGAGGCCCAACAAGCGCAGGCGGCCTCCCCCAACCGGCGGGTCGATCGGTTGCATGTCCAATACGGTGACCTTAAGTTTACTTGGCCGCTTCTTAGCAATGGGCTTCAAACCGGCAGCAGCCAAGGTGGCAGCGGTCGTTTTCCAGGACATCGATTCAATTATCCGAAAACCATTTTCGCCCATACGGGCGGCCTGTTCCCGGTTCTTCCAAAGCCATTCCAGCGATTCACGAATGCTGTCTGGGTCTGCCGGGGCAACAAGGCCGGTCTCAAATTGACGGACGAAATGGCAGGGCTCGCCGGAATCGCTGCACGTCACAACCGGTTTGCCACTCGCGAAGGCTTCCAGCGTGACGTATCCGTAATCCTCACGGAGCGGCACAAACGGCACTGCCAGCGCCCCGGCATATAGGTTTACCAATTCTTTGTCGCTGATTCCGCCAAGAAACTGGATACGATCGTCCCCAGCAGCAAGGCGTTTCAACTCCGCCTCGGCCTCGCCAGTCCCGGCAATGAGAAACTTGAGTGGGAGGCTTGAGCGTCGTATCGCTTCAATGACCAGGTCCACCCGTTTCCAGGGATGCAACCGTCCGGGCAGGAAAAAATAATCGCCCGAGAGACCTTTTTTGAACTCGTTGAAGCCGAGTGGCGGATGCAGGACTTCGCAGTCGAGTCCACGCCAGCGATATAATCGTCGGGCAACTTCATGTCCAATGGCGAATCGGGCTTTGGCGCCAGAAATCGCTTCGAAATCGATTTCGTGCAACTTGGCGCGCTGGTAAAAGAGTTCACGGCCCGGCTGGGCAAACGCTTCATCGAACATGTCGTCAAACACGCGAACGGTGTGCACGAGATAGAGCACGTGGTTCGGGTGCTTCACGGCATAGGTGGGCACCTTTGTGGAAATCACGAGATCATAGGAAGAAAGATCCAGATCCCGGCTTTTAGCGAAATTGTCCAGAATCTGTTCAAAACTCGGCTCATCCGCTGGAACAGCAATCAACTCAGGGCTGCAGCCGATTTCCTTGAACCCTTGGTACAACCCCGCATAGAATCGCTCTGCCCCCCCTTGCGCTCCGCTCGATGGGCCCGCCGTCAGAATGGCAACGCGCAAGCCTTGAAAGCCTGTTGTTGTTGGATGTGGGCTGTGACTTGAACTCATCTCACTTCTCCACTTGCACGTCATCCAATTCCCTTCGGATGCGGGCGAGTATTTCATCCGCGGTCAGCTGGGTTGTGCTGACCGAAATCAGCGATAGCGCATCTCTTGCGTCCTGCTGCTGATGCACCCGACATGCTCTCCCGCCGCTTACGTTGATATCCAAGCTCAGGAAATCCGAGCGAATTTGCGCTGCGCGTTTTTGTCGCACCCGGGATTCGAGATTTGGAAAAGGCTTGAGAAGCAGCAGGCCCAGCCGTGTGAGAGCAGGCCGGCGGGCAATGTAACGGATACCATGCCCAACTGGATCATTAGATAAAGCATGAGCCAGATGTACACCGGGGATTTTTGGAGCCAAAGCGCCCAACCAACGCAAGGGGGCAGTAACGCGCCAGGAGGCGCTGTTCAGTAAGGCCTGGATATGCTGGTGCTGTGCTTCAGCCAGTTGCCAGTGATGGTGGTTGGATTGGTGGACGTCATGGAGTTCTTTGCGTGTTGTCTCCAGAATCGCTTCGGCTTCGGTGGCGCGGGACTCGGCTTCGGTGGCGCGGGACTCGGCTTCGGTGGCGCGGGACTCGGCTTCGGTGGCGCGGGACTCGGCGGCATCGGCTTTGCCTTCTGCCGCCTGGGCTCGCGCCGCGTTTCGCTCGGCCTGCGAAACCGCATCGATCAATCGGTCTTGCAAGACGGTTATACGCGCTAGCGCATCGCTCATGCCACCCGCCTGGCTTTCAACGTTGGCCATGCGCTGACCAAGTGTGCTGATACTACGTTCAAGCCCTGCATCGTAACGGTTGGCGAGTTCATTCAGTTCAATACCATGATGTTTGGCGAACGCGGCGTCAAAAGCGCACAACACCTCCGGCGAGGCGTTTTTTTGAGCAACGACGGCGTAATCCGGGCTGACCCCGGCGAAGACCTCGAACAGGCCGATGTTTTCCTTGGCCGCAAGTTCGGGGGATTCTTGCAGGCGCAGGGTCTTGACCCGCTCGTAGCCATAGTGTTCGGGCAGGAACGACAGCAGCAAGGGGGGAATGGGACGCAGGTGGGTGGGGTCAAGATAGAAATTGGTGGTGCCCACGACCACATTTTCCGGATTGGGCGTCTCGAGAATGAGCAATCCGCCCGGCTTCAACACACGCAGCGCCTCGATCACCAAAGTTTGGAGATCGTCGAAAGGAATATGCTCAACGATGTGAAAGCCCGAAACGATGCACTGTGTCGCATCGGCAAGTGACTTCAAATACGCAATGGCATCCCCCTGCGTTGCAGGCAGGCCGCGCTCCCTGCATGACTCAAGCATGCCTTCATCCAGGTCCACGCCCTGGGGCAGAAATCCTTTTTCCTGCAGCAGTTCAAGCCACTCGCCACGGCCGCAGCCCAGGTCTATGGCGGCGGCGGGTTCATACCACTGCAGCAGCGGCGCAATGAACGGCAAGTAGACTTCGAGCCGCTGCTTGATCAGTTCACGCGGACCCCGATAGCGCTCTTCGAACGCACGGTAAAAACCGGTTGAAGTCATCTTTGATACTCGACTTGCGGTGGAATCCAACTCACGCCGACAAATTGATTGCGGTTGAGGTTGACCACGTTGAACATCAGCGCGAGGTCGCGCCACTCGTAATTGGCCGCGAGATGCGTGTCCGCGACATGCAGCGCTGTGGAAACGGAATACGAACCCAATCCGATATTGGCCGGGAAGGAGAAGACCAGCGTGAGCCGGTCGCCCTTGGCAAGGTGCCTCATGTCGACACCGAGATGATGGGTGTTGGTACCGAATACCGGTTGGCCGAGGCGGTCCTTGATCATGTAGCCGAAGACCAGTTCGGGAAGGTCGGCATGAATGCGGATCTCGACTTTCAACTGCACGGATTGGCCAACGTTGATGAACTCGACCGCTTCGTCGTCCTCGTTGAGCAGGGCGATCGATTCGACCCGTGCTTCGCCGGTGCCTGAGCTGGTTTGCACCCGGCCATCTTCCAGCCGCCTCACCTCGACGGTGGCGTTTTCCTTCTCGGCGATGATGGCGTTGTAGAAATCCATCACCTCCTCGGGATTGCCGTCCTTGATGACGAAACCGCGCTCCAGCAGGATGGCGCGGCCGCACAGGCTCTGGATGGAGGACCTGTCATGCGAGACGATCAGCAGGGTTGTGCCTTGTTCGCGAAATTCGCGGATGCGGCTGAAGCTCTTGTGCTGGAAATACGCATCGCCCACCGACAGCGCCTCATCGACGATGAGGATGTCCGGGCGCACCGCGGTGGCGACGCTGAAGGCGAGCCGTATCTGCATGCCGCTGGAGTACATGCGCACCGGCTGGTCGATATAGTCACCGATTTCGGCGAAGGCTTCGATGGCGGGCATGCAGACGGCGATTTCATCGGCACGCAATCCCAGGAGTTGGCCGGCCGTGAAGACATTTTGCCGGCCGGTAAAGTCGGGGTGAAAGCCCATGCCAAGTTCGAGCAGCGCGGCCACACGGCCCTGGATGCTGACGCTGCCGGTGGTAGCTTGGGTGGTGCCGGTGATGATCTTAAGCAGCGTGCTCTTGCCCGCGCCATTGACGCCGATGATGCCAACCGCTTCGCCGGGGTTGACGCTGAAGCTGATGTCGCGCAACACCCAGGTCTTGTCGTGGCGTGGCCTGCCGGAAATCCATTCGAGCGCACGCGACCATTTGCCGGGGTAGCGTTTGTAGGCTTTGCCTACGTTGGCGACGACGAGCGTACCCATCAGAGCTCATCCACCAGTTCGCCGACGCGGGCGAGAAAGAAGTGGGCGCCAAGCAGCAGGAAAAGCACGGTGAGCACGGCGAGCGGTGCGAGCGAGGTGAAATCGGGCATTTCGCGGACCAGGAATATGGTCTGGTAGGCGGCCATCAGCGGCTGCATGGGGTTGTACTGCATAGCGCTGCTCACGCCTTCCGGCAGCGCCGGCAAGGTGTAGACGATCGGGGTGAGCCAGAACCAGAACTGCAGCACCACGCCAGTGAGCTGCCCAACGTCGCGGAAGAAGACGTTTAGCGTACCGAGGAAGACGCCCAGCCCAAGCGTGAACAGCAGCTGCAGCGCAAGCAACGGGATGAGCGCGAGCACCATCCAGCCGGGCCAGTGGCCGATGATGGCAAGAAACACAAGATAGAGGCCGAACACGATGCCGAAGTTGATCAGCGCCGACAGCGTCACGATGACCGGAAGGCAGATGCGGGGGAAATTCGACTTCTTGATGAGGTTGCCATGCTCGAGAAAAACGTTGTTGAGCCGAGCGAGCATTTCGGCAAACAGCCCCCAGGTGATGACGCCGGCGCACAGGTAGATGCTGAAGGCGAAGGGCACCTGTTCCTGGCCGGGCAGCGTGGTGCGCATGAGCTGGCTGAAGATGACCGTATAGACGATGATCATGGCCAGGGGGCTGGCCACCGACCAGAACGCGCCGAACAGCGATTCGCGGTACTTGCCGTGGAATTCGCGCAGCACGCTGCTCCAGACGAAGCCGCGATAGGCCCATAGCGAGCGGAACATGACGGGTTGGATCAAAGCCTTTTGTCTCCGGCCAGTGCAAAATTGAACAAATCCAGGTACTCCCCGGCCATACGCTTCGTATCGGCGAATTCCGCGGCACGCTTGATCCCGGCTTTGACCAGCTCGGCACAGGCGGCGTCTTGAACCAGGGCACGAATAGCGTCGGCAATCTGCACCGGAACCCGAGGGTCGAACATTATAGCAGCACCGGCCGCCACTTCGGGGAGTGAGGTGGTGTTACTGCACGCCACCGGAACGCCTGCGGCCATGGCCTCGATGACGGGCAGACCGAAGCCCTCATACAGCGAGGGGAATACCACGCCAGTGCAATCAGCAATCAAGGCCGCCAACTCCGCGTTGGGCAAATATCCCGGAAAAAGAATTCGATCGCCCAGGTTCATGGCGCGTGCGGCACTCATCAGCCACGCTTGTCGCGCCCCCGGCGCCCCGGTGCAGACCAGTTTGATATCCGCCGCCAACCCATCGTGACAAGCCATGCCGAAGGCGGTGAGAAGCATCTCGTGATTCTTGTGCTTCCAGAAATTGGCGGGATAGACCAGGTATCGCCGCAGGGAGAGGCCAAGGCGGCCCAATATGGCCTTGTCGTGCTCAACTCCAGGCACGACACGCTGTGCCATGCGCAGGTGAATCGTGCGTATGCGCGCAGGATCAAGGCTGCCATGGGTAATGGCAGAGTCCCGCGAGTAGCCAGAAATGGCAGTGAGCGCCGTTGCTCGGCGGCAGGCCTCGATAAAGGCGCGCTCGCGGTGGGCGACGTCCTCTGCGGCAAAGAACTCGGGATAGGTTTTGTATTGCAGATCGTAAATCGTGCAGACCGTCGGAATCCCCGGCTCGAAATAGGTAGGGGCGGTAAATGGGCAGAAGAGCAGATCAACACCCATGTCGCGCAGCAACGAACCGGAACCGCTGCGTTTCAATGCCGTGTTCACTTTATAGCCCAAGCGGTTAACGGCGCTGCGCAGCCTGACGGGCAAGTGCGGCAAAAGACGGGCGGCAAGACCCATTAATCGCGGTCGCAGTGAACTCGCCACTATGGCGCCGACGACCATCCGGCGCCGTATGTTGGGCCGATCCAGTATCGCCAGCTCTTCATGCGATGCGGCTTGCGTGAGCAATATGAACCGGGTCTGGGGCGCCATATCGGCCAGGCGACGCAGCAATTCGAGTACGAAAATCTTCGCGCCCCCGTTCTCCCCGCCCGGGAGAACGGGGGTTAAATCCACCGCAATGGTGCCAAGTTGCTTATTCACTGGATGTCCTAATCCATTCCGCCGATTTTGTGTGCTTATTGCGGGCAAGCCCGCTCACATGAATGATGTTTGTGAGACAGTCGATCCCGCCGAGTTCTTCTGCGCGAACCGGGTTCTGGTAACCCATGTCGGCCAAAACACCCAGGAGCCTATCAGACTTGAAGAATCGAAGCGAAAAATCGGCTGAACGAGGACAGATTTCGACGATTTCGCCGGGCAGTAGCCGTCCTATTGCCCAAGAAAGCGGCGGAATATGGACCGTTCCAACGGTTTTGCAGCCGATTTCCTTTAAATCCGACAGGCTCCTAGTGTAGTGTTGCATTCTTTGGAATGCTTATATGTAAACCCTTGTCGGGATTCAACCCGACAAGCCGGGCATGTCAGCGGGGTTTTGTAAGTCGGGATTCATCCCGACGACGCGGGTTCCATGGGCCGGGTTGTCGGGATGAATCCCGACCTACGTCCGATGCGTTGGCCTTTCCTCGTTCGCATACGTGCCAAACAACGTGCAACTCTACACTAGAGTACATCGGCAAACCCCTTGCGTGTCTTCTGGAACCAGGCAAAGCCCAGCCAGGCGATAAACGTCGAGGCAATTAGTTGTATTCCGTAGAGGGCCAAGTCAGGCATCTTGCCCCAGATCAGCACGTCTCGGGCTTGTTCCAGAACGATCGCAATCGGGTTAAGCATCACGACGCCTTGATAGGCTTCCGGCAGATTGGCGACTGGGTAGAACACAGGGGATAGGAACATCAGCACGGTGGTGAAGATGCCCACGGTTTGACCGACATCGCGCAGATAGACGCCCAGTGAACTAAGGAACCAGCTCAGGCCCAGGGTGAACAGGAATAGGGGTAACAACACCAAGGGCGCCAATATCAGGGTCCAGGACAGTGCGTGGTTAACGATCAGGATAAAGGCTAGCAGCACGCCCACGCTAATGACCGCGTGAAACAGCGCCGCGCCAAGGGTAACCAAAGGCATGATCTCCAGCGGGAAGATGACCTTCTTGACGTAATTTGGGTTGGCAAGCACCAAATTTGGGGCACGATTGATGCATTCAGCGAAGATGCCAAACACGATCATGCCGGCAAACAGCACGATGGCAAACTCGGTTTTGCTATCTGACCCCACATGCCAGCGGGCCTTGAATATGACGCTAAAGACGAAGGTGTACACCGCCAGCATCAGGATGGGATTGAAGA
>Ga0210004_1002189_pt1 | contig 11198 bp, 10 predicted proteins | sample CryGey13umfilter_FD_185450 | JGI IMG/M metagenome (GOLD analysis project Ga0210004, IMG submission 185450) | Groundwater microbial communities from aquifer in Utah, USA - Crystal Geyser 4/8/14 3 um filter (SPAdes) (version 3) | ecosystem: Environmental > Aquatic > Deep subsurface > Groundwater...
TAGTGAAAAAAAAAAAGGGATAAAATATGCCTTGCACAAAAAAAATAATTTTTAGGAAAGGCATTAAATAAAACAAAAAAGGTTCAACAACTAAATGCTTTTTTGATTTTATGTCTCGATTCTAAAATGTGAAATTTTTCAACAACATTTTAGAAATTTTTCCATAAAATTTTAATTTTATTACAACTTGTTGAGAAGCAGGATACAACCATAGGCATTCTAAGTGACATTAAGCAGGATACAACACATATTCCATCCAACTATGCACAATGAGATTGACGACTTAAGAGTAAAATATGAAAGGATGGAAATGGAGATTGGTGTGATAAAAAGGGTTCTCAAAGTACCCGTTGATACAGTAGTATAAATATATAATTTTTTTATTCTAAAACGGTTTTAAAAGAAATCTTTTCCTGTTTTTAGAGATATGTTCAAAAAACAGATGAACATTTAAAAAACTATGTGGTTTTTAATCTTTAAAAATCACCTCGCTGTCGTTTGGAAATTTTCAAAATCAATTGATTTTCAAAATGCCTTGAAATATTTTTAAATGAACAAACATTCTATTCTAATAAATGCCGCATTACATCCCGAAAAGTGCGATTTATTTGTTGAAGGAAATTTGGTAAATGTCATAACAAAAGAAATTTATAAAACAAGAATCGGAATAAAAAACAGAAGCATTGTTTATATTGAAAGAGATGAAAATATTGAATCAGATAAATTTTTACTTCTGTCATTTATTGACTCTCACATTCACATTGAAAGTTCTATGCTAATTCCTTCTGAATTTGCGAAACTAGCAGTTAAACACGGAACCTGTGCAGTTGTTGCAGACCCTCATGAAATTGCAAATGTTCTTGGAGTAGAAGGAATTAAATTTATGATTGAAAATTCAAAAAAGACTCCTGTGGAAATTTATTTTAATATTCCTTCCTGTGTTCCGGCGGCAGAGGAATTTGAAACATCTGAAAAAATTTCTGTTGGAGGCATAAAAAAACTAATGAAACACAAAAGGATATTAGGGCTGGCAGAGGTAATGAACTTTCCGGGAGTGATAAAGTGCGAGCCGGAAATTATTGAAAAACTCAAATTGTTTAATTCAAAAAATTTTGTAATTGACGGACACTGTCCAAATTTAAGAGGCAATTCATTAAATGCTTATGCAATATTCGTTCGGTCATGAATCAACAGAATACAGCGAGGCAATTGAAAAATTGAGAAAGGGAATGTACCTGATGCTCAGAGGCGGCTCTGCTGCAAAAAACATAAACATTTTGAAGGAAATCATCAGGAATAAAATTTCTACCGACAATTGTATGCTCGTATGTAATGACATCCATGCCGGCGAATTAAACAGGGACACATTAATTTACAGATAAAGAAGGCAATTGAAATGGGGATGGATGAAATTGACGCAATACGACTGGCAACTTTGAATTCTTCAAATTACTTTAATTTAAAAAATTTAGGCGCGCTCGCAATCGGAAGGGACGCAAATATAACTATTGTTGACAACTTAAAGGACTTTAATGTTGAGACAGTAATATTTAAAGGTAAAATTGTAGTTAGCAGCGGAAAAATTTTAGCAAAATTTAAAAAAAGAAAAATTTCCGAAAAATGGACACATACTGTCTGAAATGGTGCGCATAATAAAGGCAATTGACGGACAAATATTCACAAAAGAAGAGATAACGGAAGTTGAGGTCTGGGATTATTGTCTGATGGAAAATTTAAACAAAGATATACTAAAGATTGTAGTTGTTGACAGGCACAAAGGTAAAAATTTTGCAGTCGGATTTGTGATGGGCTTTGGAATAAAGAACAGAGCAATTGCATCAGGTATATCGCATGATGCTCACAATATTATAGCAGTCGGAAGTGATGATGAGTCCATAATCAAGGCAATTAATGAAACTGACAGAATTCATGGAGGAATTGTTGTTGTCCATAAGAGCCTGGAGATTTATTCACAATATTCGTTACCTTTAAAAATAGCAGGTCTGATGTCAGATGATGCAGACAAAGTCATAAAAGGAATAAAAATTTTAAGTAAAAAAGCAAATGATATCAAATGCAGATTAAGTGAGCCATTTATAACGCTTTCATTTCTTGCACTGCCTGTGATTCCTGAACTGAAAATTACCGACAGGGGTTTGGTAAATGTCATGAATTTTAAATTTATGGATTTGATTGTATAGTAAATTTAATGTCATCACCATATTTCGGATATTTTAAATAAATTTAAAACGAAATTCTAATTTATATAAAAATTTAACTAATACAAAAATTTAATTATCAGATTAATACACAAAAATGTCAGTCGGAATTGTTGGTTATGGAGGTTATGTCCCAAGATTCAGAATAAAGGCAGAAGAAATAGCAAGGGTCTGGGGAGAAGATGGAAAGAGAATGTCAGGCGGTTTAAATGTTTATGAAAAGTCGGTTCCCGGAATGGATGAGGATGCGGCGACAATTGCAGTTGAAGCAGCAAGAAATGCAGTTCAGCATGCTAGTATCAGTCCGCAGGAAATAGGTGCATTATATATTGGTTCCGAATCGCATCCGTATGCTGTTAAGCCAACGGCGACCATTGTTGCGGAAGCAATAATGGCAACACCAGATTTAATGGCAGCAGATCTTGAATTTGCATGCAAAGCGGGAACAGCAGGAATTCAGATGTGTATGGGACTTGTCAAAGCAGGAATGCTGAAGTATGGAATGGCAATAGGCACAGATACTTCGCAGAGCAGGCCGGGTGATGCCTTGGAATATACTGCCTCGGCAGGAGGAGCAGCTTATATAATCGGAGGAGAAAATCTGGTCGCAGAAATTTTGGACACATATTCTTTTACAACAGACACACCAGATTTCTGGAGAAGAGATAGTGCAGAATTTCCAAGTCATGGCGGAAGATTTACAGGAGCACCCGCATATTTCAGACATATATCATCGGCAGCAGCTAAAATTATGGAAAGGAATAATTTAAAGCAGGATGATTTTAAATATGTTATCTTTCACCAGCCGAACGGAAAATTTCCCCTTGAAGTCGCAAAGAAATTAAATTTTAAGAAAGAGCAGGTTGAACTGGGATTACTTGCTCCGTACATCGGAAATACTTATTCCGGGGCAACCCCTCTCGGACTGGCAAATGTTCTTGATTACGGATGCGAAGGCGATTTGATTTTAGCAACATCATTTGGTAGCGGAGCAGGAAGCGATGCTTTTGTTATTAAAGTTACAAAAGAGAATGAACGAAGACGAAATCCGAATCCGATAAGAAAATATATAGAAGATAAGGAATATATTGACTATGCGATTTATGCTAAATTTAAGGGAAAAATCAAAGGAATATATTTGAGAAAGGACTGAAAATCTGAAATTTTATTTTAAATTTTACTTTTATTTTAAATTTTATTTTGAAATGAAAAACACATCACAGATTATGCAAACCAGGGCAGTTGATCTGACTGTTTCTTATGTCAATAAAATGCTCGGAATGAAATTTATAACTGACGAGGTGCAAAATTTACTGATAAAAACAGGAATGGAATCAAAAATAATTAATACGAATCGTTTAAAGGTATATATTCCTCCTTACAGAACAGATATATTGCATGCTATGGATGTTGTTGAGGATATAGCGATTGCTTACGGTTATGAAAATTTTATTCCAGAAATTCCGAAGATTTTTACAATTGGACAAAAGGATAAATTTCAGGTATTCTGCGACAAAATAAGAAACATAATGCTCGGTTTAAATTTTCAGGAGAGTATGTCTTTAATCCTTACAAACAGGGAAAATTTATTTAAGCGAATGAATATTAATATTGAAGCAGAGAATGAGAATGTTGGGGATGCACAGGATGTCGTTGAAACGGAGAACGCATTATCAGCAGAACATAATGTCGTGAGGAATTATCTGTTGCCTTCATTAATTTCATTCCTTAAAAAAAACAAAACCAGAGGGTATCCGCAAAAAATTTTTGAGATTGGTCAGGCCATTGAAAAAATAAACGGAAAATTTCAGGAGGCAGTTAAAATCAGCGGAGTAATTGCAGGCACAAAGACAAATTTTTCCGAAATAAAGGCGGTTGTTGAGGGTATTTTGTTTTGTCTTACTGACAGTAGCAATGTTAAAGTTTTGGAATTTAACCAATGCTTTTTTATAGATGGAAGGGCTGCAAAAATTTTAACATTGACCAGAGAAACAGAGACAGATACGGGATTTTTCGGGGAAATTTCGCCGATAGTTGCAGAAAATTTTGCGATTGAGGTTCCTGTTACTGCTTTTGAAATAAATTTAACTGATTTGTATAGTAACATTTAAGGGCAGATTAAAAATAAAGATGAAAAAAACAGGAACAAAAACAAACACAGGAACAAAAACAAACACAGAAATAACAATGTAAAGATGGCTACGGATACTGAGGAAGAAGAAAAAGAGGTGGAAATTTATCATTTGAAGAAGGTAGTGCAGGAATTGAAAAAGATAAAGGGACAGCATACTGCTCTGATTTCTTTTTATATCCCTGCGGGCTATAACATGATACTGGCATTGCAGCAAATCCAGCAGGAGCAGGGGACAGCAGAAAATATTAAATCAAGAGTAAACAGGAAGAATGTCGTTGATGCTCTTGAAAGAACTGCCCAGCACTTAAAATTATTCAAAAAAACGCCTCCGAATGGTTTAATTGTTTTTTGCGGAAATGCATCTGAAATTGAAAGCATTCAAGATATAAAAATATGGAGTTTGGAACCGCCGCAGCCATTAATAGTAAAACTTTACAGGTGTGACCAGGAATTTATAACCAAGCCGCTGGAAGATATGATTTCCACAAGGGATGTTTACGGACTGATTGTCATAGACAATAACGAAGCAACAATCGGAATTTTAAGAGGAGACAATTATTCTATTTTGAAGACAAAGGAATCAGGATATCATGGAAAGCACAGAGCCGGAGGGCAATCTGCAAGAAGATATGAACGATTAATTGCCGAGCAAAGTCATAATTTTAAAAAATATATCGGTGACTCGGCAACACAACTTTTTATGCCTGTGTTAAATGAACTAAAGGGGATACTTGTTGGTGGCCCGGGTGCGACAAAGATTGAATTTATAGAAGAAGGAGGGATGCATCATGAGTTAAAAAAAAAGATCATAGCAGTAAAGGACATAAGTTATACCGATGAGTCGGGAATCAGGGAATTAATTCAGGCATCAGAGGACGATTTGAAGGATGTGCAAATGGTTAAACAGCAAAGAATGATGGCAAGATTTATGTTGGGGCTGGTTAATAAAAATGCAGAGTATGTAAGTTATGGGGAGGAAGCAAAAGAACTTTTGGAAAGAGGCGCAGTAGATATATTGCTTTTGTCCGAGGAAATAGGTGATGAAGAGATTGACAGGCTTTATGAAATTGCGAAGAAGAGTAAAACGAATGTTGAGTTACTGCCGACAACATTTGAAGAAGGATATCAGCTTTATAACACATTTGGAGGTGTCGGAGCAATATTAAGATACAGAGTTGATGAAAGTGAAAATTATTAAAATTTATAAAAATTTGTATTTGTATGGCACCACAGAGGCACAGAGGAAATAATTTTAAATTTAATGTAACCATTCAGCCACCCAAAAAATACACTCACTATTGTTAGTGTATTTACAAAATGTTCAGAACATTTTGTAAGATTGAAAATCTCAAAGATTTTCAGTATTTTAAAATCTTGTAGATTTTTAAAGATTGAAAACTTGCAGTTTTCAGTATTTAAAAAATTTCAAAGATTTTTTAAAGATTGAAACCGAAGGTTTCAGTATTTCAAAATTTCATTTTGAAAATTACAGGTGTTTTTTTTTTGACTTTTTAGTATTTTTTGAAATTTTCAAAGGTAAATTTTTGCACCTCCTAAATAGTTACAATTTAATTTTAGTTTATTCATAGTCTTTTAAAAAAATCTCACACAATTTAAAAATCAACAGATTTGAAATATTGAAAACTATACTGAAAACTATGAGTTTTCAATCTTTTAAAAATCTTTGGGATTTTCAATCTTTTAAAAATACTTGAAGCATTTAAAACTTTGTTTTAAATATACTTAAAATTATAAATTTTCAATCTTTAAAAATCACTAGATTTTTAAATGAGAGCGAAGCGAACTTATTTTTAATACTGAAACCGTTGGTTTCAATCTTTAAAAAGTCCGTAGGATTTTTTAAATACTAAAAGTCCGTAGGATTTTCAATCTTGTTTTAAATTTCGTTAGAAATTTTAAATCTGTGTCTCCGTGTGAGGAATTGCTTTAAAACCATAATGCAAAATTCAACAAAAATTTAAAGTAAAAATTTAAAGTGGAAATAGACGATGAAATTTTAACAGAATTTTATGACAACAGGTATGCAGTTCAGGGAATGCTCATATACAGAAAAGCATCGTTGATTGTTGTAAGAAATATGCAAAAAATTTTGGAGGAAAATTTAGAAAAAGCAGGACACGAGCCGGTATTATTTCCTGTTTTAATTCCCGAGGATATTTTAAAGAAGGAATCAGAACACATTAAGGGCTTTGAAACAGAGGTCTTTTGGATTACAGAAGCCGGAAAAAACAAGCTTGACAAAAAACTCGCCATGCGTCCAACATCGGAAACACCGATTTATACAATGTTTTCATTGTGGATAAGAAGCCATAAAGATTTGCCGATGAAGGTTCATCAGAGTTGTGCTGTTTATAGATATGAAACAAAGCAAACGAAACCGTTAATAAGGGGGAGGGAATTTTTGTGGAATGAAGGACATTCTGCATTTAAAAATTCAGAAGATGCAGAGAATAATGTAGCCGAAATAAGGAAAATTTACTGCAATCTGTTTGATGGTCTGTGCATTCCATACAGAATTCACCGCAGGCCCGAATGGGATAAATTTCCCGGTGCATCTTACACGCTTGCTTATGACACAATTCTTGACGGGAAAATTTTACAGATTGCAACAATTCACAACCTGAGTGAGAAATTTTCAAAGGCGTTTGACATAACTTATGAAGATGAAAAAGGTAATCATAAATTTGTGCGTTTGACTTGTTACGGCCCAAGTTTCGGACGGCTGCTGGCATCTGTTCTTAACATTCACAAAGATGATGCAGGACTTAAATTTCCGACAAATTTTGCACCGACTCAAATAGTGATTGTACCTATATTGACAAAGGGAAACAACGAAGAAGTCTTGAATTATTGCAGAAAGATAAAGGAAAAATCAGATAAATTCAGGGTTGTATTGGATGAAAGCGATAAAACACCAGGAGATAAATTTTATTACTGGGAAAAGAGAGGTGCAATGCTGCGAATTGAGGCAGGACCAAGAGACATAAAAAATAATGCAGTTGTTATAGTCAGGAGAGATACGGGAAAAAAGGAAATAATAAAAAGCGATGAAATAAATCCGAAAAACATTATGGAAATTTTTAAGGATATTGACAGAAATTTAATGGAAACAGCAGTTAAGAAATTTAATGATTGTTTATTTAACGCAAACAGCATAGATGAGGTAAAAAATTTAGCCGGAAGGGGAATTATAAATGCCGGATTATGTGAAGATAAGGAATGTAGGGATGTGATTGAAGCGTACGCGAGTGTGCTTGGAATGGAAGATGCAGAAAAAAAGTGCATTGTATGCGGCAAAAAAGGAAAGGTTGCGCGTATCGGAAAGACATACTAAAACATGTGAAAATAAAAGTAACTATTCAGAGGGTATTTTCAAAATGTTCCGAACATTTTGTAAATCTCCGAACGATAGTGAGGTGATTTTCAAAACGCAAAGTTTTGAAAATATACTGAAAATCTTTGAGATTTTCAATCTTTAAAAATCTTTGAGATTTTTAAATACTAAAACCTTCGGTTTCAATCTTTAAAAAATCTTGGGATTTTTTAAATACTAAAAATCTACAAGATTTTCAATCTTTAAAAATTTACGGAATTTTTAAATGAGAGCGAAGCGAACTTATTTTAAAATCTCAAAGATTTTAAAATCTCCGAACAATAACGAGGTTATTTTCAAATTCGCAGAGAATTTGAAAAGACACGAACGAAGTGAGCGTATTTTTTAGATGGCTGAATAGTCACAAATAAAATATAAGTCCATAGGATTTTGATTTTCGATCTTATTTTAAATTTTGTTAGAAATTTAAATATTCAAACATCAGCGAGGTGATTTTTCTTTTCATAATTTGTTTCAAAAATAACATAATAACATGTTCTCAGGAGCTACCCTTTTCATCACAGCTCAGACTGGGACGGTTTCATCATAGAACATCCAGTTGAAATTTATTTAAAATTTAAAAAAAAAGCATAAAAATAAACAATTTATCTTTGTTTCCAGAATAATCCTCTAAACCACATGGGCATACTTCCCATTTCTTCTTTTTGAAGTTGTTCATACATTCGGTACAATATTCCAACAGTCAGCAAAATTCCGGTTCCGCTTCCGAAGACACCTAGAAAGTCGGCAAACAATGCAAGCAGTCCAACAGCAATAGAACTTATCACCACCATCTGGGGAATGTATCTTTCAAGCACATGTTGTATGACTCTTATATCTCTTCTGAATCCAGGAATTTGCATTCCGCCCTGGTGGATTTGCTGGGCAACTTTTTCGGGACCGATGTTTGTTGTTGCAGCCCAAAATTTTCCGAAAAGCACACACAAGACAAGGAAAAAGGTACCATATATAATCATATGAATTATGACCGTAATTTCACCTAACTGATATATTAAAGACGGATTAAGGATTCCATATATATTATTGGAACTGCCATAACCCGAGGTAATATAAGAAAATAAAGTATATATCCCCTGTTGTAATATATTCATCTCATGATAACCCATTCCCGCGTGGATGCCAAATATTGAAGGAATTAACTGAAGCGATTGTATAACTGCTGCCGCCAGTATTACCGGAATATTTGAAACATAGAAAAATTTTATTGGATAACGGGCACTCATTCCCCTGATTGTTCCATAAGCAAGAGGTATTTCAAGGCGCATTGATTCTCCATAAACAACCAACAGAAATATAAAGATTGTTGCTACAATCGGAAAAAGCAATATAATGTCAAAATGTCCAGTAACTAATTTTGCTATAAAATTTGGAATTGCTCCGGCATAAGTTCCTACTGCCCCTGCCATTTGTATAGGATTTATACTTGCTGTTATTATTGTCTGTGAAACCCCTCCTGCAATAAATAAACCAATTCCCGAGCCAATTCCGTATTTTGATATAATTTCATCAAGAAACATTAAAATTATACTTCCCATAGCAATCTGTAGTACGACTATTAGGAACATAGAGCTGCTGCCTAATTGAAATGCAAAACTCATTGCCGTTGCTTCAAGCAGGGAAAATATTACTACTAAAATCTTTTGGGTACCTTGAAACAATGCCTTATCTTCATTTCTTGTTAAGTCCAGTTCAAGCGCCCCTGTTCCAACCAACAGCTGAAGCATAATTGAGCTCACAACAATTGGACCTATACCCACAGTCAGGAGTGAGCCGATATGACTCGCAAAAACTATCTGCATCAGTTCAAATCCGGAGTGACTTATTGCTGATTCGGTAAGTCCAATGGGGGAAATAACTCCCAGAACAAAAAATAAACCCAAAGCCAATGCTACCCATAACACCTTATCTTTTAAAGGCAATGCACGGGATGTCCTTTTTACTTCTGGAATATATTTTAAAAATGGTCTAAGAAATTCAAGTTTCATCTTTTAGAAATTTAGTTTCTATCTTTCAGTAATGTCTTTTTTAGGTATATTTATTTTGTTTTCGTTTGCGTCCTTTTTATCTGCATTATCCTCATCAGCATTTGTTTTTTTTATTATCCCTCCTGCACTTTCAATCTTTTCCTTTGCCTTTTCCGAAAGCGAATCAACCTCTATTACGAATTTATGTGAAATTTTTCCGTTTCCAAGTAATTTGTCATATCCGATTGCTGCAAGATTTAAATGATAGGTTTCATTCTCCACCCTTATTTTTCCTTCATTAACAAATTTTACCAGATTTCTTTCAATATCTCCGACATTTATTGTCATGATTTCGTTATCGGAAGAGTGTCTGGTAAATCCATGACTCCCATGTATGTCTTTAAAGTATTTTGAATACAGGCACCACTTTTGTTTGTACCATCCGGAATTTCCCGCACCGCCCTGACTTCCTTTTCCTCTGTGCTTCTGAATCCCCCACCCGCAGTGTTTTGAACCTCTTAACTTTCTGTTTTTTCTGTCTTTAACAGCCATTTTTTAAACAATAAAATTTTAAAATTTTAAAATTTTTACATATATTTTTCTTTTACTTACATCATTCTTTTTAACAAATCATTAATTGCTGTTTTTCTGTTTCCAAGTGCGCCTCCCTGAGTATAAGGAATCTTTATTCCCTTTTTTTCAAACCCCTTTGTCGGAGGTGTCAGCCGAAACGGCAGTTTTAAATTTATATCGCTCAATTTTGCTTTGTTTTCAAAAAATGCGTCAACAAATTCGTCAACGGAATTAAATTTTGGATTGAGTGACTTTATTGTTTTATCATTAATTTTTTCAGTCCCTGCATCTTTTGGTTCATTCTGCGATAAAATTTCTCCCCTGTTCAGGAGCATTGCTTTAAATGTTTCTTTATCTATGGACCCATAAGTTACATAACTATTAACTTTATTTATCATTCCTTTGTATGTGTCGTCCAGTTCAACAACATTACAATTGTTTTTGTATTTTATTTTGAGTAAATCAAGCGTGGTCTTTATCCTCCCGTCTACATTTACAGTTCCTCTTACCCTTACAACAGCAACCTTCATTTTAGCAATTTTTGTTTTTCTTTTGTTTTATATTTTCTTTATTATTAAATTTTTTGAACCAACTTATAAATTTGTAATACATAAATAAATATTTCATAACATTTCATAACATTTCATAACTAATCTTTAGCAAAATTTAAACATATTAGCAAAATTTAAACAACATAACAAAATTTAAACATACTATCAAAATTTAAACATACTATCAAAATTTAAACATACTATCAAAATTTAAATGTACTATAACAAGCATAATTTTTCTTTATAATCAACAACAATAATAGAATATTTTGCTACAATGTGAGAATCCTATAGGACTTTCCATACTGAACTGACATATTTCTTAACTTTTCATGTAATGCT